>JAESGR010000065.1_pt1 | contig 330904 bp, 335 predicted proteins | sample 9269771 | NCBI WGS metagenome assembly JAESGR01 (sample SAMN15739572, study PRJNA653492) | algae metagenome | isolation source: Chroococcus sp. CMT-3BRIN-NPC107 and co-occurring heterotrophs from well... | place: USA: Clark Mountains Wilderness, California | collected 2010-04-18
ACAAGATGCGTCGGGGGAAGTTCGACCTCGAGGACATGTCGGAGCAGCTGGCCCAGGTCGAGCGCATGGGCGGGATGGGCGGCCTGATGGGCATGCTGCCCGGCATGGGCAAGATCAAGAACCAGATGGCCGAGGCCGGCCTCGGCGACGGCATGGTGAAGCGTCAGCGCGCCATCATCTCGTCCATGACCAAGGCGGAGCGGGCTAACCCCGAAATCCTGAAGGCCTCGCGCAAGAAGCGCATCGCGGCCGGGTCCGGGACCAAGGTCGAGGAGGTGAACAAGCTCCTCAAGATGCACCGCCAGATGGCCGACGTCATGAAGATGATGGGCGGCGGCAAGGGCAAGGGCGTGTCCGGGATGCTCGGCAAGATGATGGGCATCGGCGGGGGCGGGATGGGCGGCATGCCTCAGCCCAGCCCTGAGATGCTGGCCGAGATGCAGAAGCAGATGGGCGGCGCCGGCGGAATGCCGGGGCTGCCCGGCGGCAAGATGCCGTCCCTTCCGCCGGGTCTGGGCGGCCCGGGCGGGATGCCGAAGCTGCCGGGCCTCGGCGGTCCCGGCATGCCGAAGCTCCCTGGCCTCGGAGGTTTCCCGTTCGGGGGAGGCAAGAAGAAATAGCGCGTAGCGGCGTCATCACCGGGCTTGGCCCGGTTACCGCGATGCGTGTGGTGCAACCTTGATCGAGATGGCCGGGACAAGCCCGGCCAAGACAATGTGAGCTAGGAGAAGAACCGTGTCCCTGAAGATCCGTCTCGCCCGCGGCGGCGCCAAGAAGCGCCCCTATTACCGCATCGTCATCGCCGACTCGCGGTCGCCGCGCGACGGCCGCTTCATCGAGAAGGTTGGCACCTACGACCCGATGAAGGCGAAGGACGATCCGTCCCGCATCTCGCTTGAGACCGAGAAGATCCAGGCCTGGCTGACCAAGGGCGCGCAGCCGACCGACCGCGTGCTCCGCTTCCTGGATGCGGCCGGCCTCGCCAAGCGCCCCGCCCGCAACAACCCGCAGAAGGGCCAGCCGGGCAAGAAGGCTCAGGAGCTCGCCAATGCGCGCGACCTGAAGGCGAAGGCGGCCGCCGCGATGGCTGCGACCGGCGGCGACGCGAGCGAGCCTTCCGCGTAAGCCTACGCCATGGCCGGTGGGCCGCGGCGCCCGGCGGGCGGTCGGAGCGAGGATACGGGCGCGAAATTCGCGCCCGTTCTCAAGGACCTCGTTCTCCTGGGCGAGTTCGGCCGTGCGCATGGCCTCAAGGGCGAGGTGCGGCTGAAGTCGCATACGGGTGACCCGCTCGCGATCGCGTCCTACGGTGCCCTCAACACCGCTGATGGGCGCAGCGTCACGCTTCGCTCCGTGCGACGGGCGGCCGGAGACCAGCCCGACCTCCTTGTCGCCCAGGTGGAGGGCGTCGCGACCCGGGAGGCTGCCGAGGCGCTCAACCGGGTGAGGTTGTACGTCCCGCGCGAAAAACTGGGCGAGCCCGAGGAGGAAGACGAGTATTTCCTCGCCGATCTCATCGGGCTCTCCGCGCAGACGGAGGCCGGAGACGAGATCGGCACGATCACGGACGTGCCGAATTTCGGCGGCGGCGACCTCCTCGAGATCGCGCCCGCGCGGGGCCCGACCATCCTCGTGCCCTTCACGAAGGAGTTCGTGCCGACGCTCGACCTCAAGAGCGGGTTCGTAACCGTGGCGGAGGGCGCGCTGACTTCCGGCGAGGCGGCCGAGGAGGACGCGGCCGAGAGCCGGCCTGACGGAGCCGACGCGTGACCATCCGCTTCGAGACCACCGCGCCGGTGCTGCGCATCTTCTCGGTTGAGAAGGCGCGGGAGTTCTATCTCGATTTCCTCGGCTTCACGGTCGCGTTCGAGCACCGCTTCGAGCCCGACCTGCCGCTCTACATGGGCATCACCCGCGGCGGGCTGACGCTTCACCTCAGCGAGCATCACGGCGACGCGACGCCGGGCTCGGCCGTCTTCGTCTGGATGACCGGCATCGACGAGCTCGATGCGGAGCTTGCGGCTAAGCGCTATGGGTACAGCCGCCCCGGCATCCAGGAGCAGCCCTGGGGACGCGGCCTCACCGTCACCGACCCGTTCGCCAACCGCATCCACTTCTACGAGCGGCCCCGCGAGGAAGCCCCTGCGCCGTGACCTGGCGCGCGACGGTCCTGACGCTCTTTCCCGAGATGTTCCCGGGCCCGCTCGGCCTGTCGCTGGCGGGGGATGCGCTTCAGTCGGGCCGCTGGGCCCTGGAGACACGCCAGATCCGCGAGCACGGGATCGGCAAGCACCGCCGGGTCGACGACACGCCCGCGGGCGGCGGGCCAGGCATGGTGATGCGGGCGGATGTGGTTGCGGCGGCGGTCGACGCGGCGGCCCCGGATGGTGATCCGCGCCCACGGCTACTGATGTCGCCCCGCGGAAAGCCGCTGACGCAGTCGCGGGTGCGCGAACTCGCCTCGGGGGAGGGGGTCGTGATCCTCTGCGGGCGCTTCGAGGGAATCGACGAGCGGGTCATCGAGGCGAGGGCGCTCGAGGAGGTCTCGATCGGCGACTACGTCCTGTCCGGCGGGGAGATCGCAGCCCTGGCGCTGCTCGACGCGTGCGTCCGGCTCCTGCCCGGCGTGATGGGCGCATCTGACTCGGAGACCGAGGAGAGCTTCGAGGCCGGCCTCCTCGAATATCCGCACTATACCCGCCCGCGCGAATGGGAGGGCAGGGGGATCCCGGACGTGCTCCTCGGCGGCAACCACGCTGAGATCGCGCGATGGCGCCGGGAAGAGGCCGAGCGGATCACGCGCGAGCGCCGGCCCGACCTCCTGCCTTCGTTCGGCCGGCAGTCCTAGAGCGGCATTGCGCGCCACGCATGTCGGCGCGCCTGTTGCTTTCGTATCCTGCGTTCCCGGTTGACGGCAGCCGGGCCTCAGCGTTCAGTTTGGCCAAATCGCGGGCAAAGGCCCCGTGGAAGGAAGAAGAGCATGCCCGTCATCAATCGCGTCGCGGATCTCGCCGATGAGGTCACAGAATGGCGCCGCGACATGCACATGCATCCGGAACTGCTGTTCGAGGTGCACCGCACGGCGGCGCTGGTCGCGGACAAGCTGCGCGCGTTCGGCTGCGACGAGGTCGTGACCGGGATCGGCCGCACGGGCGTGGTCGGGGTGATCAAGGGCCGGCGCGGCGGCGGCGGCAAGGTGATCGGGCTGCGCGCCGACATGGACGCGCTACCGATCGAGGAAGCGACGAACGCGCCCTACAAGTCGCAGACGCCCGGCCTCATGCATGCCTGCGGGCATGACGGGCACACGGCGATGCTGCTCGGCGCCGCCAAGTATCTGGCCGAGACGCGCAACTTCGACGGCACGGCCATCATGATCTTCCAGCCGGCCGAGGAGGGCGGCGGTGGCGGCAAGGCCATGGTAGAGGATGGCCTGATCACCCGCTTCGGCATCCAGGAGGTCTACGGGCTCCACAACTGGCCGGGCCACCCGGTCGGCGCCTTCGCGATCCGGCCCGGCCCCGTGATGGCGGCGGCGGACCGCTTCACGATCACGATCGAGGGCCGAGGCGGCCACGCGGCGCATCCGAACAAGTGCATCGACACGCTGCTCGTCGCCTCGCAGGTCGTGGTGGCGCTCCAGTCGATCACGTCGCGCAACGTCGATCCGCTCGAATCCGCGGTCGTCTCGGTCTGCTCCTTCAAGTCGGGCGACACCTACAACGTCATTCCGCAACATGCGACGCTGCTCGGCACGGTCCGGACGCTGAAGTCCGAGGTGCAAGACTTGGTGGAGGCCCGAATCTCCGAGGTGACGAAGGGCGTTGCGGCGGCTTTCGGCGCGACCGCAACGGTCGATTACGTGCGTGGCTACCCCGTGACTTTCAATCATCCCGAGCAGACCGAATTCATGGCGAAGGTCGCCGACATGGTCGGGGCTGGTGTGCAGACCGACATCCCGCCGCAGATGGGGGCGGAGGACTTCTCCTACATGCTCCAGGAGCGTCCCGGCGCCTACATCTTCCTCGGCAACGGCGACTCGGCGCAGTGCCACCACCCCGCGTACGATTTCGACGACAATGCCATTCCGTATGGCGTCTCACTCTGGGCGAAGATCATCGAGGAGGGGATGCCCGCTGCGGCCTGAAAAATGCGGGTCGGACCTGAACCCGATCGTCGTGTCCCATCCGTAGCTCTCCGTCGGACGGCGCCAGAGCCGTTCTCGAGGGAGACAATCATGCGATCCAGCCTTCTCGCCCTGACGCTTCTCGCCGGCGTTGCCGCGGCGGCCCCGGCCAGCGCCCAGACCGTTGCGGCGCTCGTGGGAGACGACACGCTCGTCCATGTCGATGCCGCCGCGGGCAAGGCCGTGAAGACGGTCAAGGTCACGGGCGTGTCCGGCAAGCTCCTCGGGATCGACGTGCGGCCTGCCGACGGCATGCTCTACGGCGTCGCCTCCGATGGATCCGTGGTGGTGATCGACCCGCAGAGCGGTGCGGCCACCGTGAAGTCGAAGCTCGACACCATGCTGCCGAACGGCGTGATGGCCACGATCGACTTCAACCCTGCCGCCGACCGTCTGCGCATCATCGGGTCGGACGGCACCAACCTCCGGGCCAATGTCGATGACGGCAAGGTCACGAAGGACGGCATGCTCAAGTTCGCGGATGCCGACCAGATGAAGGGTAAGACCCCGAAGGTGGTCGCGGGCGCCTATACGAATTCGATGAAGGGCGCCAAGGAGACGGCGCTGTTCGACATCGACGCGACCGGCGTGGTCCTGAAGCAGGCACCGCCGAATGACGGTGTGCTCAACACGGTCGGCATGATGGGCATGGTGTCCGAGACCGTGGCGTTCGACATCGCGTCGGACGACCAGGGCGGCAATTCGGCCTGGGCGGTGGTCGGATCCAAGCTCTACAAGGTCGACCTCGTGAGCGGCAAAGGCACCGAGTCCGGCACGATCCAGGGCGTCTCCGGCACTGTCCGCGACATCGCCATCCTGCCGAAGATGTAAGGAGCCTTGGGCGAGCGGTTCGCCGTCGCTCACCTCAGCCCGACCGGCGGCCGCGCCGCTTTGGCTTGGCGTCCCGCCAAGCCGACTCGAGCGCGGAGGCGAGCTCGTCCGGCTCGACCTCGCTCAAGGTAACGGTCGTCCAGCCCTGCCTGCCCCAGGCGTTCGGGACCGGCGCGAAAGCTCGCCCGTTGAGGAGGCACCTGAATTCCTGCTCCTCTGGTGAGAGTCGCAGATTCGCCGTGAGCCGATCCGACGACATGGTGGCGTAGATTCGGGCCACCTTGAAGGCAGCGCGATCGAAGTGCGGGGCTTCCACCGTGCCGGCCAGCGAGAGAGCGATCCGGCGAAGGTCTTCCCCGGTGCTCATGCTCGGCGCAGTCTGGCGACCCTCAGCCCGCAAACGTGCTCGCCGGGGCGACCTTGGTAGGCCGATGGGCCAGGACCGTCACGCCCCAGAGCACGATGCCGATCAGCAGGAGGATCCCGGCTATCGTATACTGGATCGGGTCGCGTCCGGTCCACGGACCGGAGAGGAAGGCGCAGGACATCGCGCCGAGGACGGGCAGGATCGTCGGCGTGCGGAAGTGCGGATGCTCGACACGGTCGCGCCGGAGCATCAGCACCGCGATGTTCACGACCGTGAACACGCACAAGAGAAGCAGCGCCGTCGTGCCTCCGAGGGCCGGCACCGCTCCGACAAACGTGATCAGGCCGAAAGCGAGGAGGCTCGTGAAGCCGATCGCCACATACGGCGTCCGCCGCCCGGCATGGACGCGGCCGAGGACGGGAGGCAGCACGCCCTCGCGGCTCATGCCGTAGACGAGGCGGCTCGCCATCAGCATGTTGATGAGGGCGCTGTTCGCGACCGCGAACATGGTGATGAAGGCGAACACCCCGATCGGGAAGCCCGGCGCGCCCGCCTGCACGACCTTGAGCAGCGGTGTCTCGCCCTCGCCGAGCGCCTCCGGGGTGACGAGCGTCACGGCCGAGATCGAGACCAGCACGTAGATGATGCCGGTGAGGGTCAGGCCGGCAAGCAGCACCTTCGGGAAGATGCGGCTCGGCTCCTTGCATTCCTCCGCCATGTTCACGGCGTCCTCGAACCCGACCATGGCGAAGAAGGCGAGAGTGGTGGCCGCGATCACCGGCCAGAGCAGTCCCGTATCGCCCGGCGTCCTGAAGTCCGTGACCCGTGAAAAGTCGCCCTGTCCGGCCCCGATCGCCCAGAAGCCGACCGCGATGACGATGAGAAGGCCCGTGAGCTCGACGCAGGTGAGGAGCACGTTGAGCTTCACGCTCTCGCCGACGCCGCGGAAGTTGATCGCCGCGACCGCCGCCATGAAGATGAGGCCGATCACCGTGACGGCATAGGAGCCGCCGCCGAACCCGAAGGCGCTGGCGAAATTGGCCGCGAAGGCGCGCGACGCGGTCGAGGCCGAGGTGATGCCCGAGCACATGACGGCGAAAGCCACGATGAACGTGATGAAGTGCACGCCGAATGCCTTGTGCACGTAGAGCGCTGCCCCGGCCGCGCGCGGGTACTTCGTGACGAGTTCGAGATAGCTGAACGCCGTGATGAGAGCGATCAGGAAGGCAACCACGAACGGAAGCCAGACGGCGCCGCCCACCTGCTTTGCGACCTGGCCGGTCAGCGCGTAGATGCCGGTGCCGAGGATGTCGCCGACGATAAAGAGGAGGAGCAGCCAGGGCCCCATCACGCGGTGCAGGCTCGGCTCGTCCGCCTGACCGGCCACTGAAGAAGACCGCTCGTTCGCCGTCGTCATCCTGCCCTGCCCCCCGGACCGGCTCTCCCAAGCCAGCGTTGTCAGCGGTCAACGCGGAACAAGGGATTTCGTCTCACCTCCGGATTGGCTGCGACGACGGACGCCGCAGGTGACTTGCTCCTGAAGTAAAGCATAGGCCTTGTCCCCGGTTAACAGGCGGCGAGCATGGCGTTAGCTTTTCCTGGTCGGGAATTTGCGCCGCAATATCCCAGACGAGCAGGAGACAGGAAATGAGTCTGCCGGGCAGGGTCGGGCCGCAAGATCGCGCACCGAGTTCGCGCAGCACGGCCCCGGCTGCCTACTGGCAAGCGTCTTTCGCGGAGCATCGCGCGGTGCTTGACCGCTGCGACGCTGAACTCGGAACCGTTTTCGAGGAGGTCGCTGAGAAGGTCGCCGCCGCTATCGCGGAGGGACAGCTTCTCATGTTGTGCGGGAACGGTGGGAGCGCGGCCGACGCTCAGCATATCGCGGCGGAATTCACGGTTCGGTTCGTCAAGGATCGCCGGGCCTTGCGTGCGATGGCGCTCGCCACTGATTGCTCGGCGCTGACGGCCACTGGAAACGATCTCGGCTTCGAGCAGGTCTTCTCGCGGCAGGTGGAAGCGTTAGGCCGACCGGGGGACATCCTCATCGGCATCAGCACCTCCGGAAACAGCGCGAACGTGCTCGCTGCGTTCGACGTGGCTCGGAATGCCGGGCTAACCACGATCGCTTTTACGGGTATGGGGGGCGGCGCGGCGGCGTCGCGCGTCGACCATCTCATCGCCGTCCCGTCCACGACGACCGCCCGGATCCAAGAAATGCATATCCTGCTTGGCCACCTGCTGTGCGGGGTGGTCGAACGCCAGCTTGGATCGCCGACATGAACGTGTGGGAAGCAACCAGTTGGGCTGGGAAGCGGGTGCTGGTCGTTGGCGACGTCATGCTCGACCGGTTCATCTACGGTGATGTCGAACGGATCTCGCCGGAGGCGCCGATCCCGGTCGTAAAGTACAGGTCTCAGACTGCCATGGCGGGTGGCAGGCAATGTGGCCTGCAACATCGTCGCGCTCGGGGGCGAAGCGGCTCTCGTCGGGCTCGTGGGCGAGGATGCGGCCGCATCCGAGCTGAAGGGCATCCTCGACGTCGCGGGCATCGCTCACGATCTCGTGGCATCGCCTCGGCGTACCACCGTTAAGGTGCGCTTTGTCGCGCGTGGCCAGCAACTCCTGCGGTCCGACGAGGAAGACCCAGTCTCGGCCGAGGATTGCGCCGACAGCCTCACCGAGGTTGCGGAGCGCTGGATAGAAAGCTGCGACGCGGTCGTGCTGTCGGACTACGCCAAGGGCGTCCTCACCAAAAGCGTGATCAGGCGCGTGATCGCGGCGACGCGAGCGGTCGGCAAACCGGTCGTCGTCGATCCGAAGTATCGAGATCTGGATCGGTATGCGGGCGCCACGCTCGTCACACCGAACCGTGGCGAGGCCGCCGCCGCCACGGGGGTCGATCCCGAGAACGACGACACCGCGGTACAGGCCGGCTTGATCGCCCGCGAGCGGTCACAGGCTCAGGCGGTGCTCGTGACGCGCGGAGCCGACGGCATGACCCTGGTCGAGGGCAGGGTAGCGAGTCACTTCCGCAGCACCGCCCGGCAGGTCTTTGACGTGTCGGGCGCAGGCGACACCGTCGTCGCGACCCTCAGTCTGGCGCTCTCCCGAGGATGCTCGCTGGAGATCGCTACCCGCCTTGCCAACGCGGCTGCCGGAATTGCTGTGTCGAAGGCGGGTACGGCGACCGTCAGCCGAGCCGAGCTCATCGACGACGTCCTGACGGCGGACGCGCAGATGGACGGGCCGACATCCCTGGAACGGGCCAAGCGCGCCGTCGAGCTCTGGCGCTCGGCCGGGCTGCGCATTGGCTTCACGAACGGCTGCTTCGACCTCGTCCATCCCGGTCACATTCATCTTCTCCAGCAGGCGAAGTCGGAATGCGACCGGCTGATCGTCGGGATCAACAGCGATGCCTCCGTGCGCCAGCTGAAGGGTCCCAAGCGCCCGATCCAGGACGAGCGATCGCGCGCAGCCGTTCTCGCCAACCTTCGTCAGGTCGATCTCGTCGTCGTCTTCGGCGAAGAGACCCCTATGACGCTTATCGAGGCGTTCAAGCCGGACATCCTCCTCAAGGGAGCTGATTACACGCGCGAGGGGGTCGTTGGCGGTGACTTCGTCGAGTCATATGGCGGTCGCGTCGTGCTGGCCGACCTCCTCAAGGGGCACAGCACGACCGCGACCGTTCGGGCGATGGTGGATGCCGATTGATTCCCTGAACGGGCGGCCGGCTGCCTTCCTGGATCGGGACGGAACCCTCATCGTCGATCACGGCTATGTCGGCCGGCCAGAGCAGGTCCAGCTACTCCCTGGTGTCCTGGACGGACTGCGCCGGTTGACGGACGCAGGTTACGCGCTCGTCGTGTGACGAACCAATCGGGTGTCCATCGCGGCTATTTCGGGATGCGCGAGGTCGAGGCGGTCAATGAGCGGCTCGATGAGCTGCTTCGGCGAGAAGGGATCAACCTCTCAGCGTTCTACACGTGCCCGCACGGGCCAGACACGGGTTGCGAGTGCCGAAAGCCGGGCCCAGGTCTCGGCAGACAGGCCGCGGACGAACTCGGGCTTGATCTCTCGCGCTCGATCGTGATCGGCGACAAGGAAAGCGATGTCGGCCTCGGGGTCGCGCTCGGCGCTCGGACGATCCTGTTGGCCGAATGTGGCACGGATAGCTGCGCCGACCTCATCGTCCCGGACTGGAAGAGCCTGGTTCGGGAAGTGGAGCCATGGCTCGCGAGTGCCGCCGACGGGAAGCACATGGCTGTGTCGGTCTGAGCCAACCCGATGATCAGCGTCCGACGGGGTGCCCGGTCATCCGGCTGATCTCGGCGACGATCTCGTCGCGACCGCGCAGACCGGCAATGGCCTGCTCCAATTCGTAGACCTTCGCCTCGACCAGGAAACGGTACCAGTAGCCCTGAAGGAAGTGATACACGAGCCCCGGCTTCCCATCCAGAAAACCGAGCTGCAGGAAGTAACGGTACAGAAAATAGGCTGTCGGGCCGAGCTGAAACGGTAGCCGGTTGTAAATTCCCTCTTTTGCGGCCCGCTTCCGCCCTGCCTGGGCGAGCGGATCGGTCTCGACCAGCGCCGTGTCGCGGCTGGTCAGATCGAGGCGTGCGCACAGGATGTCGATCGCTTCCCGCGTGGCGTACTTGTTGTGCTTCTCGGTGAAGAAGGTGAGATCGTTCAAGTTGTGATCGGCGAACCCGCCGTCGAAGGTCACGGTTCGGCCGTGGCTCAGGACCATGTGCTCGTCCATCCAGCGGTCCTCGATGCGGCCGACACCCCGCCGCCAGATCCTGAGAAGGAGCAGGGGATAGCGTCCGCCGTGACGGATCCAGCGGTCCATGAAGATGTGCTTGCGCTTCAGCACCACGCCAGAGACATCGTCGGGGAGAGACGAGAGCTTTGTCCTGATCTCGGCCGAAAGGTCCGGCTCGACGATCTCGTCAGCATCGAGCCGCATGACCCAGCCGCTCGCGATGGGCGCGTTGTCCAGCGCCCATTGGAACTGCCTCGCGTAGTTGACGAACCGGTTCTGCAGCACGGTCGCGCCGTTCTCGCTGGCGATGGCGACCGTCCGGTCGCCGGAGAAGGAATCGACAACGAAGACCTCGCGGGCGATCGGGCGGATGGCCTCGAGAGCACGAGCGATGTGCCGCTCCTCGTTATGCGTGAGGATCACGACCGCGAGATCGGGCGGGCTGCCCTTTGGCAGGGCTGACGAGGTCACACCCGGATCTCCTCGACCGCCCGCATCAGATCGGCGGCCGCGGCCTCGATGCTGAACCGTTCGCGGGCGGCCGCTTTCGCCCGCTCGCCCATGAGCCTCCGTTCCGCGGGGCCGAGCTCCAGGAAGCGGCTGAGGAGGTCCGTCACGCCCTGCCGGTCGTCGCTCGAGACGAGCCCGGCGCCGACTGCCTCGACCTCGCGCCAGATATTGACCTTATTCGTGATCAGGACGGGGGCACCGCACCCCATCGCCTCCGCAACGACGATGCCGAAGTTTTCCTGATGCGATGGGAGGACAAAGGCCTCGCAGGCCCCGAACGCGCCCCACTTCCGATCGCCCGCGAGCAGCCCCGGCCAGTGCACGCGCTGGGAGATGCCGAGCTCGACGGCGAGCCTTTCAAGTTGGGCTCGCCAGCCGGTCTCGTCAGGTCCCGCGATGACAAGATGAAGGTCAGGGCGACGGTCGGCGAGGAATGCGAAAGCCTCAAGGAGCAGGTCGCAGCCCTTCTTCGGGTGGATGCGGCTGAGGAAGAGCAGAAAGGGATTTGTCCCGAGAGCCGGGAGGGCCGCGCGGAAGCTCTCAACCTGCGCATGGGGGTCGCCGCCCGGCTGGGCCGCTCCGTAGGCTACCACCCGGGCGCGGTAACGATGTCCCGGGAAGGCCTGGGTCGCCAGCTGCCGCTCTTCCTCGGTCGTGAACAGCACTGCTGCAGCATCGCTCAGCGCGCGGCCCTCCAGCGCCCACCAGAAGGCCTGTTTCGCCCGCCACTTCCAGGGCTGCGCACGGCCGAAATATGGGTCCAGCATGCCGTGCGTGAACAGAAGATAGGGCGTTCGGCCCCCTTTCAGCCCACGCCAGGTCGCGACGGAGGCGAAATTCCAGACGCCGTGCGCGATGACGACGTCGAAGCGGTCGCGATTGGCCTTGAGCCACGGGACGAGGCGCGGCGTGAAGAAGTAGCTTCGTCCGATCGAGGGGCCGAGCGGGTGAACGCAGAGGGCAATGTCCTTCAGCCAGGTAGCATCCGGCGGATCGCAGGTCGCGGCTTCTGTCATGTGCCCGTCCCGTGCGAGCGCCTCGGTGCTGAGGATCAGCCCTTCACGCGGACCGCCGGCCGAGGGCCGCAGGGTAGAGATCACGCGCAGGATCCGGAGCGGCGCCGCAAGGCGGTCCGACCCGGCGGCCAGGGGCGGGTAGATCATGCGGCTGCGAAGGACCGATGAATGACGCGGCTCCAGGCGCGCAGGCCGCGACCCGCACCCGTTGTGGCACCGGCGCCGCGGCTGAGCCAATCCCTAACAGGCACCTCGAAGCCAGTCTTGGGACGCCCGAGTATCTCGGCCGGCAATCCGCCGCTGGGCACTGCGGCGAGATCCGCCTTGCGGGGCGGGTCGCCGCTGGCGATGATCGGGGCGAGCGCCTGAAACAGCGCCCAGTCGACCAGAGGCACCCTGAGCTCAAGCGAATGAGCCATGCTGGCCCAGTCGGAATCCCGCAGCAGCCGGTCACGCATGTAGTGCGTCAGTTCCAGCACGGTTACCGCCGCGTGCTGGCTCTTGATGCCGCGGATCGACTCCTCGCCTCTCTCCATCAGCTGGAGCCGGTCGAGCCCTGCCGCAACGAAATCCGGATCCAGCAGGCCCGGCAATTCCCAGGGCATGAACAGCGAGCGGCGCAGAAGATAGGCACCGAACAGACCAGGCCCGTATTCGAGAAGCCCGGCATATTTCGGTGAGGTGAAACGGCCGATCCAGCCGGACGTTGCAGCGCGAACGGCCGGCCCGATCCGCCTTGCTCCGGGCACGGATCCGATGAGTTTTGCGAGCCTCGGCACGTCGGCAAAGCTCGGATAGCCGCCGAACATCTCGTCGCCGCCAAGGCCCGAGAGGACGACCTTGAGCCCCGCCTCTGAGGCAAGCTTCGAGACGAGATAGGTGTTCACCCCATCGATCGAGGGCTGGTCCATGGCCTGGAGCAGGGGCTCATACACATCGCCGAAATCCTGCGGCCGGACCCAGCGCGTGATCTGCGTGGTCCCGAGCCGCTTCGCGACGGCCTCGGCGAGCAAGGTCTCGTCCCGTGTGCTCCCGCGAAATTCCTCGAAGCCGAGCGTGAACGTGGTCGAGCCATGCGCGACCTCTTCCCCGGAGGCTGAAGCGATGACCGTGGAATCGATGCCGGAGGACAGGAAGATTCCGACCGGCACATCCGCAACGTGGTGATAGCGAATGCTGTCGGAGACGGCCGCACTGATGATGTTGCGGCGCTCCTCCGGTCCAGCCTCGCGGGCGGCGGCCTCGGCAGCAACCAGAGTGTCGCGGACGCTGGCGAAGCAAACCGGCTGGCCCGCGCCGTTCGGCGAGAAGGTTTGATGGTGACCCGCCGGAAAGGCCTGGATGGCGCGGTAGAGGGTGAAGGGTTCGGGGACATGGCCCAGACAAAGAACCCGACCTCGCCGGCGGGATCGCGGTCCAGTGGGATCTCTCCGCTGGCGACAAGCGCCTTCACCTGAGAGGCAAAGCGGAGCGTCTCGCCATCATCCGCCACGTAGAGCGGCTTGATGCCGAACGGATCGCGCGCGAGAACGAGGCTGCCCTCGGCCTCGTCCCAGAGCCCGAGCGCGAACATTCCGCGCATCCGACGAAAGGCGTCCGGGCCTTGCCGACGATAGAGCTCGACGATGACTTCAGTGTCGGAATGCGAGCGGAAAACCGTGCCGGTCTGGCCGAGTTCTTCGCGCAGCTCGCGGTAATTGTAGATCTCGCCGTTGAAGACGATGGTGAACCGGCCGTCCGCAGTTCGGAACGGCTGTGCGCCGTCCTCGGACAGATCAATGATCGCGAGGCGCAGATGACCGAGGGCTACGTCGTGCTCCGATGAACTCCAGGTGCCCCGCCCGTCGGGCCCACGCTGACTCATTGCGCCGCACATGCGCTTAAGCGAGGGGAGCCGGTCCGGGCCGCGGGTGTGCCAATAGGAGAAGACGCCGCAGAGCCCGCACATTCGAATTACGCATCGATCCGCATGCGTGCTGAGAGCCCCATCCTCAGCCCCGCTGGTAGTTCGTGTAATAGCGGTGGTAGTTCGCGCCCTTGTACGCTTCGAGGCGCTTGAGCACGTTGGTGTTCGCCTTGTTGAGGATCGCGCCGATGATCCGCTCGCGGACCACGTCAGCGGACTGAACCGCCTCCGTGACCACCTCGGGAGAGGTCTTCCCCCACTCAATGACGAGCAGGAACCCGTCCATGAGGTGCGCGGCAGCCCGTGCATCGACGACGGGCACCATTGGGGGCAGGTCGACGACAATGTAGTCGTACTCATCCCGCGCGGCGGCGAGCAGCTTCTCCATCGCCGAGGAGGAGATCAGCCCGCTCGTATGAGCGATTGCAGTTTGAAGCACGGCCGGGACGAAGTGCATGCCGGTCAGCGGATCCGTCCAGGTCACGTCGGGCAGCCGGACTTTCCCATTCAGGACCTCGATTAGGCCTGCCGGAGCGTCCGGGCTGATGAGCCGGGTCAGGGTCGGGTTGCGGAGGTCGCCGTCTAGGAGAAGCACGCGGCTGCCGGTCTGCGCGATCAGCTCCGCCATGTTGAGTGCAACCGTGGACTTGCCCTCGGCAGGCACAGCCGAGACCGCTCCGATAACCTTAATGTGCCCCGTCGGGGTGCTCGTGTCGGCGGAGACTTTCACACCCCGCAGTGTCTCAGCGAAGCGCGAGAAGGGCTCGGCGACGACGTAGCGACCAATCCCGAGATTACGGAGGATTGGCCGTTCGCCGCTCGGCGGCGGCATGCGTTCGAGCATCCCGGCGATCTTGTGGGTCGCTGTGGCGCTATCGACGGCGGGCAAGACGCCGAGGCATTCGAGCCCGAGCGCATTCTCGACCTGGATGGGAAGGCGGAAGGCCCGATCCAGCTGTTCTCGGACGAGCGCGGCACCCACCCCGAAGGTCAGCCCGGCCAGGAGGGAGAAGGCGAGAACCGTGGCGCTTCGCGGTTCGGACTTATCGCCCGCGGCTGCTGGCGTGATGATGCGGGCCTCGGTGTTCGGGAAGGATTGCTGCTGCGTCGCCTCGACGAACCGTGTGAGGAAGCTGTCGTAGAGCGTCCGGTAGGACTGGGCCGAGCTTTCGAGCACGCGGAGCGCCACCTGCGCCTGTTTGTTGGATACCACCTTGCCCATCAAGGCGACGAGGCTGGCCTCCAGAGCCTGCTCGCGATTGCGGGCAATCTCGTACTCGCTCCGGTAGGTCTCGGCGATCCGCCGCAACTCCTCCGCCGTCAGGCGCTGGATCTGCGCCATTTCCTTGCGCAGGTTCACGACGGCGAGGTGTTCCTTGCCATATTCGGACGAGAACTCCGCCTCTCGCTTCGACGCCTCCACCCACTGCTGCCGCAGCTTGGCGATCACGTCGTTCTTGAGAGCGTCGGCAACTGTTGCGCTGATCGCGCCTTCGTCGTTGATCGCAGAGATGCGATTGAGCCGGGCCCTCGTCTCGGCGGTCGCGGCACGCGCTGCGACGAGTTGGGTGTTGATCTCGCCGAGCTGCTGGTCCGTGACCGTTCGCCCGTTCGTCTCGACGAGCTGGTTCTGAGCGCGGAAATCCTGGACCGCGCGGTCCGAGTTCGTGGCCTCATCACGCAGTTCGTTGATGCGTTCCTGCAGCCACGTGCTGGCCCGGCGAGTCGCCTTGAACTTCGAGTCGAGCTGGTCGAGAATGTAAGCCTCGGCGATCGCATTCGCGATCCGGGCAGCCTTGACCCTGTCGAGGGACGTGAACCCGATCTCGAGAACGTAGGTGCGGCCGACACGCTGCACGGAGAGGTCGCCCCGCAGCTTCTTCACCGCTCGGCTGAGCATCTCGTCGTTCGAGCTGAGCGCGTCGGGCGTGCTGCTGCTGACGAGCCTGACGAGACTCCCGAGGATCGAGCCTACGAAACCTCTAATCTGCCCGGTGAATTCCGGATCTTCGAGGAGCTTCTGCTCGCGCACGACCGCTACGGCGACATTGACGGATTTCAGGATCTCGACCTGGCTCGCGACCGCCACGTCGTCGAAGTTCATCTCGCCGACGACCGATTGCTGCTGGAATACCTGTGCCCGGCGCGCATCGAGCATCAGCAGGGTCTTAGCCGTGTAACGCGGCGGTGTGAGGATCAAGTAGGCGATCCCGAGCCCGATGAAGACTAGGAGAGCGACCGTGATGGCCGGCCATTGCCGGCGCAGGAAGTCCACGAGCTGGGCCAGGGTGAAACCCTGCTTGCCGTGCTCCTGACGAATTGTCGTCCCGGCATCGAACGCCCGGAGGCCGTCACGTGCAGGATTTCCGATGTCCAGCATGGGAACGGACCCACCTACAAGCACAGGAAGCGGGGAAGCGTCAGATTTCCTGAATGTTCTGCCACGCTGATCTAGGTACGACAAGTTGCGTGACGCCGACACGCTGCTCGCAATTGGCAGTTAATGCGCGGCGGAATGAACCCTTGGCTCCAGAGCAAATGAACACCAGCAAGCCGCATGCCGAATCGGCTCGTACGGAGTGACTTCGGATAGGGAATTTCTCAGGAGTGCTGACCCCGAGAAGCCAGCTCCGGCTCAGGCGCGGGCGCCGCGCCTCCGCCCTTCGACAACCCAGGCGAGGAGCACGGCGCCGACCAGCACGGCGAGGCCGATGAAGCCAAGCCCGAGCGGAAAGACCCGCACACCTCGAATGGTCGCGGCGTCGCTCGGGCGAATGCCGATCCAGTCGCTTCCGGACAGCCGCGACCCGGACCGGACCACCTGGATCCTCGGCAGCGAGGCGGGGCCGGTGGCTTCCGCGACACGACGGGATGAGCCGCCCGTCGCCTCCGCAATTGGGCGCAGATGCTCCGGCTCGCTGAACACGTCCGACAGCTCGCGCGAATTCGCCGGCCCGACGCTCGCGAAGGCGACGAGATCGCCGGATTGGAAGGTATAGAGACCGAGCTCGTCAGCCCGCACCTCTGTCGCAAAAAGCCCCGGCCGCGCCTCGCCGGCGCTCACGCGCTGCTCGCGCCCGGCGGGGGACGTCACCGTGATCGGGCCGGGATCGGGGCCCATCGTTTGGCGCTCCAGCCGGATGAGCCGGCCTGCCACATTGGCGCGCAAGGCCTCTTCCTCGAGTGCCGGCTCTTTCATGAGCCAGTGGGCCAGCCGGCGCAGCAGGTCGAGATGCGGGCCGCCGTCGTTGTAGCCGCGCGCCCATAGCCATGCATGGTCTGACAGGAGGAGCGCGACACGCCCCTTCTCCTCGCGATTGAGCACCAGGAGCGGCGATCCTCCAGAGCCGGACATCACGCTTGTGCCGGTCCGGACGTCTGCGCCGATGGTGCGGAGCCATTCCCCCCAAGCAGGTGGATCGGATTCGGATCCGGGGAGATCACGCGCCACGGGGTGGCGCTGTCCGCGCTCGGTGATCTGCGGCTTGAAAGGGGTCTCTAGGATGCGACCGTCCGGCTGGCCGGGCAGGATCGCCGAAAGGCGCGTGCGGGCGAGACTGCCCGCGCCGGAATACTCAGGACCCGCCGCGATCAGCAGTGCGCCGCCCTCGCGCACGTAGCGCGTGATGTTGTCAAAATAGGTCGAGGGCAGAACGCTCTGATTGGCGTAGCGGTCGAAGATGATGAGGTCGAAATCCTTGATCTTCTGCTGGAACAGTTCGCGGGTTGGGAAGGCGATCAGGGACAATTCGTTGATTGGCGTGCCGTCCTGCTTCTCCGGCGGACGCAGGATGGTGAAGTGGACGAGGTCGACGTTGGCGTCGGATTTCAAGAGATTGCGCCAGGTCCGCTCGCCCGGATGCGGCTCGCCGGAGACGAGGAGCACGCGCAGCTTCTCGCGGATGCCTTCGATCGTGACGACCGCGCGGTTGTTGACAGGGGTCAACTCCCCTGGAAGCTGATCCGCTTCGATCTCGACGACGTTCGGCCCGCCATGCTCGACGCGGACGGTGAGCGTGAAGGGCGCGCCCGTCCTGACGTTCTGGCGCAGAACCATTTGCCCATCGCGCCGGACCGTGACGTTCGCGCTGCCCGTCCCGCCGCGCTCGGACACCTCGGCGCGGATCGTTTGGTCCTTCCCGACAATGCCGAACCGGGGTGCCTCGATGAGGGCAATACGCCGGTCGCGCTCGTTCGGCCGGCCCGTGATGAGGGCATGGAGCGGTGCTCGAAAGCCGAGCTCCGAGGCCGATGCCGGAATGTCGTGCACCACCCCGTCCGTGACCATCAGCACGCCCGCGAGCCGGTCCGGCGGGACGTCCGCAAGGCCGCGCTGGAGGGCCGTGAACAGGCGGGTGCCGTCATCCCCGTCACCATCGCCGGCATCGATGATCCGGGTCTCGATGTTCGGGAGGGCGCCGAGGCGTCGCTCGGCCTCTTCGCGCAGCCGGGCCGTCATGTCCGCACGGTCGCCGAGCATCTGAGAGGTCGATCGGTCAATCACGACCGCGACCACGCTGCGCACCGGATCGCGCTCTTCCTGCACGAGAGACGGCCCGGTCAGTGCCCCGAGCACGAGGGCAAGGGCCAGTGCCCGAAGCGCCGCGACCCCGCCCCGGGTGAGCGCGGCGACAGCGGTCACCGCGACGAGCGCGACCGCGAGCGCGATGAGCGCCCAGACTGGAAGGAGCGGGGAGAAGGAGAGGGTCAGCATGCGTTGATGCCGGGCCTACTGCCCGAGGCGCTCCAGCAGCGCCGGCACATGCACCTGGTCCGCCTTGTAGTTGCCCGTCAGCGTGTACATGACGAGGTTGATGCCGCCCCGGAGCGCCATCTCGCGCTGGCGCGGGTCGGCTCCGATGACGGGGAACATCGGCTCGCCGGAGCGTCCGACGGCCCAGGCGGCCGCGAGATCGTTCGATGTGATCACGATGGGAGACACGCCGTCGCCGGCGCGGGCGGGTCTGCGCTCGCCATCGGTGGCCGGAGGCAGCGCCTCCACCCAGGTCTGGCCGGTGCCGTAGCGACCGGGGAAGCGGTCGAGCAGGTAGAAGGTCTTCGTCAGCACGTGATCCCGCGGCACGGGCTCGAGTTCGGGGATGTCGAGCGTCGCCAGCATGCGGCGGAGCGCCTGCGTCTCGGCCGTCGGCTCCCCACCAGGACGCGTGTTCATAGCGTCGCGGGTGTCGAACAGGACCGTACCGCCGTTCTTCATGAAGGCATCGAGCTTGCGGATGGCCGCCGCGGACGGGAGCGGCTGGTTCGCGGCGATCGGGACGTAGAGGAGCGGGAAGAAGGAAAGCTCGTCCCGGGCGATGTCGATCCCGATCGGGTCGCCGGCTTCCAGAGCCGTGCGGGCGGCGAGAGCCTGCGTGAGCCCCGTCAGACCCGCCTTGCTCGCCTGATCGATGGCCGCGTCCCCCGTGACGACATAGGCCAGCCGGGTGACAAGGGCGGTCTCGGGAGAGGAGCGATTGGCATTCTGGGCCAAAGCCCGGTCGCCCGCGCCGACAAGGGGCAGTGCCAGCGTACCAACAAGCGCGGCCGCGACGGCCCGTCTGCGCCAGCGCAGCCGCTGCAGGTGACCGCCGAGCCAGAGCGAGGCGAGAGCGTCGATGAGCAACAGCAGGATGGCGGCCGTGAGCAGGGGCGCGCGCAGGTCGAAGGTCTCTGCCCGCGCGAGCGGCGACACGCGGCCGCCGAGCGGGCCCAGCTGCAGCGGAGCGAGCTTGTCGCCCGCGACCAGCGCATTGACGGCGAGGTTGGACTCGCTCGGGCCGTAATATCCCGGCGGGTGCTCGGGGCGGGCCCGGTCTGAATAGGTGCGGGGAACGGCGCGGGCCGTCGGCGAGGGCGCGACCAGCGCTCCGAACCCGTCGAGGACGCGGGTCGGCGCGACCGTCTGGATGTCGGCCTTGGAATCAGCGCCCGCAATGTCGGTGTTGCCCGACAGCGCAACGACGCGCCGAAGCATGTCGACAAAGAGGCCGGTGAGCGGCAGGTTCGACCAGGCCGCGTCCGCCGTAACATGGACCAGCACGACCATGCCCTGGCCGCGCCAATCGGCCGTGACGATGGGCGTGCCGTCCTGCAGGGCCGCCCAGGTCTTTCGGGCGAGTTCGCCGTCCGGCTCCGCCAGGATCTGGCGCCGGACGCCGAGATCGGCCGGGACGGGGAGGCCGAAGAACGGGCTCTCGCGCGTGAAGGGAGCCAGCGTCTTCGGAGCGTCCCACGAGAGTGCGCCGCCGAGATTACGCCCGCCGCGGCGGAGCCGCACGGGGACGAGATCGTCGTTGCCGGCGGCGAGCCGGGTTCCCGCGAAGCGAAGAAGCATACCGCCCTTGTCCACGAACGCCGAGACGCGCTGGTGGGTGTCGCGGTCGAGCGTGCCGACATCGGCGAGAACGAGGACAGAGACCTGCTGGTCTAGCAACTGCCCGATTGCTTCCGCGACCCCGCCGGGCGCCTCACGGACCTCCCCATAAGGGCCGAGGGCGCGGGCCAGGTAGTATGTCGGCGCTAGCAGCGGCTGCGCCTGGTCCGCGGTTGCGCCCGAAACGATCCCGATCCGCCGCCGCTTGCCGCGCTCGTCCGACAGATGGACCGCGCCGGCAGACGACTCGCCCAGGATGTCGATTCGCGCGATCGCGTTGCGGATCTCCATGGGCACCTCGAAGCTGGCCTGCGCCTCCGTCCCGCCGGACGGAAAGGCGAAGCGGCCATCGGCCAGAGGAAGGCCCTTCAGGTCCATCGCGCGGAGCGTCCCGCCGTCGCGGCCATTCGGCATCGCGCGCAGGACATGAACGACGAGCTGGCCCGCCCGGTTCTCCGCTCCGGCGATTGCGAGCGCGCCGGCGGCCGGCGCCTGGACAACCGTCACCGCGCGCGCCCCGGCGGCATCCGCCAACGCCTGGCCGAAGGCGCCGTCAGCCGCACCCGCCACGCCATCGGAGATCCAGACGATCTCGGCGTCGGGCTGGGCTGCCAGGAAGCGGGTCACGGCGTCGATGTGGATGCGGCGATCGACGAGCCAGGGCTGGGGCTTGATCGCCCGGAGCCGGTCGAGTGCAGCGGCGGGCGCTGCCGCTTCGAGAGGGGCTGCGCGCTCGGCTGTGGCCAGCACGGCAGCCGGCCGGGCATCCCGTTGCGCGCCCTCGAGGCGCTCGGTCGCGAAAGCAGCGCGCTCGCGCCAGTCATGCGCCGCCGGGAAACCGGAATCGATGATGATCAGGAGCGGCCCACGGCCGCCGGTCGCGCCCGGGTTCCAGAGCGGGCCTGCGGCCGCAAGGATCAGGAGCGCGGCCACGAGCAGGCGCAACGCAAGGAGCCACCAGGGCGTCCGTGCGGGGTTCTCTTGCTGGGGCAGAAGGTCGGCCAGGATCCGGAGCGGCGGGAAGTCGATCCGGCGCGGCTGCGGAGGGGTGACGCGCAGCAGCAGCCAGATCGCGGGCAGGGTGGCAAGCGCTGCGAGAACCAGCGGAGACAGGAAGGTGAGTGGCAGGCCGAGCATGTCAGGCGCTCGCCGCCATGGTTCCGAGAGCGCCGGAGACGAGCGTCATGATGCGCAAAGCGGGCTGCGTAGCCGGCTTGTCCGTATGGTGGATGGTGAGCGTCCAGCCGCGGGCGCGCGCCAACTCGGCAATCGCGCCTCGATGCGCCTCGATGCGATCGCGATAGCCCTTTCCCCACGCGGCGGCGTCGCCGATCCGGAGGCGCAACCCGGCTTCCGGCTCTTCCAGCACGGCCTGACCGCCGAACGGAAACGTCTCCTCGACGGGATCGACGATCATCAAAAGGTGGCCGCGCGCACCCCGTGACGAGATCGCCTCGATGCGCTGCCGAAACTCCGGGATAGGCGCGAGGAAATCGCCGATGATGATCGCCTCGTCGAGCCGGCCGATCGGGATCGCGGGCGGCAGATCCTCGTCCTCCTCGCGCTCGTGCGACGTGTAGGTTTCGGCGAAGCGCTCCGCGATCTGCCGCGAGGCCGTCGGCTGCTTCAGGCCGATCAGGCCGACGCGCTCACCTGCATCGACCAGGGTGTCTGCGAGTGCGAGGCCGAGCACGAAGGCTCGCTCGATCTTTGGGGCGCCCGCGAGGTCGGAGCGGTAGGCCATGGAAGCGGAGCGGTCGATCCAGAGCCACACCGCATGCGGGGTCTCCCATTCGCGCTCGCGTACATAGAGCCGATCGTCTCGACCCGACCGGCGCCAGTCGATCCGGCCGGCAGCCTCGCCGGTGACGAAGGGCCGGAACTGCCAGAAGCTCTCGCCCGGTCCCGCACGCCTTCGGCCGTGCAGGCCATGCGCGAGGCTCGCCGTCACCCGGCGCGCCTCCAGGATCAGGCGCGGCATACGGGCGGCGAGGGACAGCCCCGCCTCGGTCTCGCTCCGGCCGGGCTTACGGCTCTCGACCGGAAGGACCTGGGTGCGCGCCATCCCGCCCTCAGCCGAGCCGCGACACGAGGCGCGAGATGACGCCCGGAAGGGTCTCGCCATCGGCACGGGCACCGAAGCTCAGCGCCATGCGGTGCTTGAGGACGGGCTCGGCGAGCGCAACGACGTCGTCGATGGATGGCGCGAGCCGGCCCTGGATCAGCGCACGGGCCCTGACGGCCAGCATGAGGGATTGGCTGGCCCGCGGGCCGGGACCCCACATCAGCTTACCTGCCACGTCACCGCCGTCCTCGGGGCGTGCGGATCGCACCAGGTCGAGGATCGCCTCGACGACGCTGTCGCCGACCGGCAGTCGCCTTACGAGACGCTGGGTCGTCATCAGTCCGTCGGGCTCGAGCACGGATGTAGGGCGGGCCTCCTCGGCACCCGTCGTCTCGAGCAGGATGCGCCGCTCGGCCGAACGGTCAGGGTAGCCGACATCGATTTGCAGGAGGAACCGATCGAGCTGCGCTTCCGGGAGAGGGTAGGTCCCCTCTTGCTCGATCGGGTTCTGGGTCGCGAGAACGTGGAACGGACGCGGCAAGTCGTGCCGCTCGCCAGCGACCGAGACATGAAACTCCTGCATCGCCTGGAGCAGCGCTGACTGCGTGCGCGGGGACGCGCGGTTGATCTCGTCCGCCATCAGCAGCTGCGCGAAGATCGGCCCCTTGAGAAAACGGAAGGAGCGGCGACGGTCGGCGCCTTCGTCCAGCACTTCGGTGCCTAAGATGTCGGAGGGCATGAGGTCGGGCGTAAACTGAACCCGCCGCGCCTCGAGGCCGAGGACGGTCCCAAGCGTCTCGACGAGCTTGGTCTTCGCGAGGCCGGGTACGCCGACGAGGAGCCCGTGTCCGCCGGCGAGGATCGTCACGAGGGCGAGCTCGACAACGCGCTCCTGACCGAAGATCACCCGATCGATGGCGTCGCGCGCTCGCCCGATTGCGTCGAGCGCGGTCTCGGCGTGCTTCACCACCGCTTCGTCGATCGATGTCGGCGTGGCCGCGGCTGAGTTGGCCAGTTCCAAAAGCGCCTCCAGAGGATCTGTGCCGGCTATAACAGACCGATGAGTGTGGGCAGCGCGCCGAAGCGTGGCAAGCGATGGTTCGACGCAGGTGTTGCGGAAGGAGGCAGGTACTTGGTGTTTCTTTGATGGCTGATCGACTAGATATCGGGCATGGCAGGAGCCCAGACGAGCGACGTGACGCAGGCCGGCGACGCCTTGGGGCGGCTCAGGGCCGCGCTCGGCGAGCAGCGGTCCGGAAAGGGACCACCGCCGGTCGAGCGCTGGAATCCACCTTTCTGCGGCGATCTCGACATGCGGATCGCAGCCGATGGCAGCTGGTTCTATATGGGCACGCCGATCGGCCGGCCCGCCCTCGTGAAGCTATTCGCGTCCGTTCTGCGTAAGGATCCGGAGCGCTACGTCCTTGTGACGCCTGTCGAGCGTGTCGGGATAGCCGTCGAGGACGTCCCCTTCACGGCGGTCGAAATGGCGGTCGAGGGAGACGGCCCCCAACGCAACGTCGCCTTCCGGACGAATGTGGACGACCTCGTCGAGGTCGGCCCCGACCACCCCCTGCGCTTCCAAGCTGACGAGACCGGGGCGGTGAAACCCTATGTTCTGGTCCGCGGCGATCTCTGGGCTCGGGTGACGCGGGCGCTGACCTACGACCTTATCGAACTCGGCGAGGACAGGTCGGCGGACGGAGCTCCCGCGGAATTCGGCGTCTTCGTTCGGGGCGCCTTCTATCCCGTCCCGTGCGGCGAGACCGCGTGAGCGCTGCCCTGAAATCGGCGCACGGGCTCGCTGAGCGCGCGGCAGGGAGGCTTCGGCGCGAGCCGCCCGGCTTCCTCGAACCCCGCTGCGACATGAAGGGCGATCATGCGCTCAATCCGGCCACCTGGGGCGCGCTTCCGTCCGCGCAGCCGCGCAACGCCGCGGTGCTGGTACCCATCGTCGAGCATTCCGACGGTCCGTGCGTGCTGCTGACCGAGCGTGCCTCGGGGCTGCGAAACCATTCGGGCCAGATCGCGTTCCCCGGCGGCCGCATGGATCCCGAGGACCGGACCGCGGTCGACACGGCTTTGCGCGAGGCCGAGGAGGAGATCGGCCTCTCGCGGGCCTTCGTGCGCCCGCTCGGCTATCTCGACGCCTACCTGTCCTCCTCGAACTACTTCGTCCTGCCGGTGGTCGCGTTGGTGATCCCCGGCGCGCCGATCGTCCCGAACGCGGAGGAGGTGGCCGATGTCTTCGAAGTGCCGCTCGCCTTCCTGATGGACGAAGCCAATCACGAGCTTCACGCGCGGCAATGGCGGGGGATGATCCGTCAGTACTATGCGATGCCGTTCGGCCGCCGCTACATCTGGGGTGTTACGGCGGGCATCCTGCGCAACATGTACGAGCGTCTCTACGCGCATGATTAGGGTGGTGCTGATCGAGGGACTCCTGTTCCTTCTGCCCTTTGTGGCGTTTGCCGTGCTGCTCCTTCTTCAGAAGCGGAGGGTGCTCGACATCGAGCATTGGTCGGGACCGACGGTCTGGCTGGCGATGGGCGGGCTCCTGCTCGTGCTCGGAAGCTTTATCTACAAGGGCTTCATCGCGGAGAGGCCCGAGGGCGGTTTCGAGCCTGCCCATATGGAGAACGGGCAGTTCGTCCCGGGCCGCTTCAAGTGACGCGTGCGCTGGACCCCGACGGCCCGGGGGAGTTGATCCGGCAGGAATCTGTTCGGCGCTTGCTCGCGGCGCTCGCGGCGCCGGACGAGGAGACCCGAATCGTCGGAGGGGCGGTCCGGAATGCGCTGCTCGGGCGCGCAGTGACCGAGATCGACCTCGCGACGACGGCGCCGCCCGCCGACACGGTAAGGCGCGCCAGAGCCGCCGGGCTGAAGGCTGTGCCGACGGGGATCGAGCACGGCACCATCACAGTCCTGATCGAGGGCGCGTCGTTCGAGGTGACGACGCTTCGGGAGGATGTCGAGACGGACGGGCGACATGCCGTCGTCCGCTTCGGCCGCAGCTTCGAGCAGGACGCGCTCCGCCGTGATTTCACGATCAACGCGATGTCGCTCGGAGAGGGCGGCCGCGTCTACGACTATACCGGTGGCCTGGAAGACCTCGCGGCAGGGCGCGTCCGCTTCATCGGCGACCCGCGCCAGCGCATCCGGGAGGATTTCCTGCGCGTGCTCCGGTTTTTCCGGTTCAGCGCTGCATACGCAGAGGGCCCTCTCGACCCGGCGGGACTGGACGCTGCGATCCGCGAGCGCGATGGTCTTGCGATCCTCTCTCGCGAGCGCATCCGAGCGGAGCTGCTGAAGCTCCTGGAGGCCACACGTGCCGCAGAGGTCGTTCACGCCCTCAGCGGGACGGGGCTTCTCCTCCGCATCCTCGGCGCGGTTCCGGAACTGGGACGTTTCAGCCGTGCCTCGGCTCTCGACGCGGTCGGCCGACTGGCCGCGCTCCTCGTCTGGACGGAGGAGGATGCCGAGCGGCTGCGCGAGGGCCTGCGGCTGTCCAATGCCGAGCATGACCGGGTTGCGATCTTCGCTCGCGTGCTGGCCCGTCTGAAATCCGTGCCCCTGCTCGACAGGGCGGAAGCGCGTCGGCTCGCAGCGCTCTATGGGACGGCGCCGCTCCTTGAGGTGCTGACGGCGCTCTCGGGCGAACCACGGCCCATCCTGTCCGAGAGCGGCCAAGCGCAGGTCGACGCCTTCAGGTCAGGGGAGGGGGCGCCCGTGTTCCCCGTCACGGGTGGCGATCTCGTGAGGCAGGGCGTCCCCGCCGGCCCGGAGGTCGGCCGACGTCTCGCGCAGGCGAAGCGGGCTTGGCTGGAGGCGGGTTGTCCTGACTAGGGCCACCGCACGGTTGGCGGAAGCGACGACAGGATCGACGCGACGTTGCCGCCGGTCTTCAGGCCGAAGATCGTGCCGCGGTCATAGAGCAGGTTGAATTCGACGTAGCGCCCTCGGCGGACCTGCTGCTCCTCCCGGTCCGCCTCGGTCCACGGCGTCGCGAGGTTGCGGCGCACGATCTCCGGATAGCTGCGGAGGAAGGCCTCGCCGACCGCCTTGGTGAAGGCGAAATCCGCCTGCGGATCGCCCGACCAGAGATAGTCGTAAAAGATGCCGCCGATCCCGCGCGGCTCGTTCCGGTGCTTGAGGAAGAAGTACTCGTCGCACCACGCCCTGTAGCGGTCATAAGGACGGTTGGGGTGAGTGCCGCAGGCCTGTGCCATTGCCTGATGGAATGCGACCGCATCCGGGTCTTCCTGGACGCGCCGCCGGTCGAGCACAGGCGTAAGGTCCGCGCCGCCGCCGAACCACGGCTTCGACGTCACGACGAACCGCGTGTTCATGTGCACGGTCGGGACGTTCGGGTTCCAGGGATGGGCGATCAGCGAGATGCCGCCGGCCCAGAAGCCGGGGTGGTCCTCGGTGCCGGGGATCTGCGCCCGAAACTCCGGCGCGAACTCGCCATGCACGGTCGACACGTGAACACCGGCCTTCTCGAAGACCCGGCCTTTGATGACCGACATGACGCCGCCCCCGCCCGGCGCGCCGGTATGGTCCCGGCGCTCCCAGGGTGTCTGGACGAAGCGGCCGGGTTCGCGCGTCGCCTCTGGGAAGAACGGTCCGGAGGCCTCGTCCTCCAGCTGCTCGAAGGCGGCGCAGATCCGATCGCGTAGCTCCGCGAACCAGGCCGGCGCCTCCGTCTGGAACCGCTGGGTTACGGTCGGGATGCGCTTGGGTCGCGGCTTTTCAGTCTGGGACAAACTGTGTGCGTCCTTCGAGACGGCGCGTCCCGCGCCTCCTCAGGATGACGAGGTAGAGCCTGCCATAACCCACCCTCGTCATGCTGAGGAGCCCCGGGCGTCAGCCCGGGGCCTCTCGAAGCACGCGTCGCGCTCGAAGCAGCCTTACGCCGCGAGCTGGCGCAGCACGTAGGGCAGGATGCCGCCGTTGCGGAAGTACTCGAGCTCGTCGAGCGTATCGATGCGGCAAACCAAAGGCACGTTCTTCACGCTTCCGTCCGACGATTTCACCTCGAGGATCATCTTCTTGCGCGGCGTGAGGCCATCCTCGATGCCCTTCAGGGTGACGGTCTCGTCGCCCTTGATGCCCAGGGAAACCCAGGAATCCTCGCCCTGGAAGACGAGCGGCATGACGCCCATGCCAACGAGGTTCGAGCGGTGGATGCGCTCGAAGGACTCGGCCACCACGGCCCGGATACCAAGCAGGTTCGTACCCTTCGCGGCCCAGTCCCGCGAGGAGCCGGTGCCGTATTCCTTGCCGGCGAGGACGATCAGGGGCACGCCCTCCTCCTTGTAGCGCATGGCGGCGTCGTAGATGGCCATCTGCTCGCCGGAGGGCTGGTGGATCGTGTAGCCGCCCTCGACCACGTTGCCCGTCGCGTCCTTCACCATCTGATTCTTGATGCGGATGTTCGCGAAGGTGCCCCGCATCATGACTTCGTGGTTGCCGCGGCGCGTGCCGTACTGGTTGAAGTCGGCGACGCGCACCTGGTGGGATTGCAGGTAGGCCCCGGCGGGCGAGGAGGCCCGGATGTTGCCGGCGGGCGAGATGTGATCAGTCGTGATCGAGTCGCCGAACAGCCCGAGGATGCGGGCATTCACGACGTCCCTCACCGGCTTCGGCTCCTTCGTGATCCCCTCGAAGTAGGGCGGGTTCTGGATGTAGGTCGAGCCCATATCCCACTCGTAGGTGAGGCCGGTAGAGACCGGGACCGCCTTCCAGTGCTCGTCTCCTGCGAAGACGTCGCCGTACCGCGAGCTGAAGAGCTCCGCCGTGATCGTCCGGTCGATAAAGGACTGGACCTCCTCCGAGCTAGGCCAGATGTCCTTCAGGTAGACGGGCTGGCCGTCGCTGCCGGTGCCGAGCGGCTCCGTCGCGAGGTCGATCGCGAGCGAGCCGGCCAGCGCATAGGCGACAACGAGCGGCGGCGAGGCGAGATAGTTCGCCCGGACGTCCGGGTTCACCCGGCCCTCGAAATTGCGGTTGCCGGAGATCACGGCGCCCGCGATCAGGTCGTTGTCGTTGATCGCCTTCGAGATGCTCTCCGGCAGCGGCCCGGAATTGCCGATGCATGTCGTGCAGCCGAAGCCGACGATGTTGAACCCGAGGGCGTCGAGCGGATCCTGCAGGCCGGCCTTCGCGAAATACTCCTCGACGACCTGGCTTCCGGGCGCGAGCGAAGTCTTCACCCAGGGCTTCGTCCGCAGGCCCTTGGCGACGGCGTTGCGGGCGAGGAGCCCGGCGCCGATCATCACGGAGGGGTTCGACGTGTTGGTGCAGGAGGTGATCGCCGCGATCACCACGTCGCCGTGGCCGAGGTCGAAATTCGCGCCCTCGACCTTGAAGCGCTTGCCGAGCTCGCCCGCTTTGCGGAACTCACCTTCCATCGCGGCGCCGAACGACGCCTTGATGTTGTCCAGAGCCACCTTGTCCTGCGGCCGCTTCGGACCGGCCATCGACGGCACCACGTCCCCGAGATCGAGCTCGAGCGTGTCCGTGAATACCGGGTCCGGCATCGATGCGTCGAACCACATGCCCTGGTGCTTGGCATAGGCCTCGACGAGGGCGACCCGCTCGGGCGTGCGGCTCGTTGTCTTCAGATAGGCGATCGTCTTCTCGTCCACGGGGAAGAAGCCGCAGGTCGCGCCGTATTCAGGGGCCATGTTGCCGATCGTGGCGCGGTCCGCGACGGACATGTCCGCGAGGCCCGGCCCGAAGAACTCGACGAACTTGCCCACCACGCCCTTCTTGCGCAGCATCTGCGTGACGGTGAGCACGAGGTCCGTCGCCGTGACGCCCTCGCGCAGCCGGCCGGTGATCTTGAAGCCGATCACCTCCGGGATAAGCATGGAGATCGGCTGGCCGAGCATCGCGGCTTCCGCCTCGATCCCGCCGACGCCCCAGCCGAGCACGGCGAGGCCGTTCACCATGGTCGTGTGCGAGTCGGTGCCGACCAGCGTGTCCGGATAGGCGAGTTCGGTCCCCTCGGCCTCCGAGCGGCGCGTCCAGACGGTCTGCGAGAGGAACTCCAGGTTCACCTGGTGGCAGATGCCGGTCCCGGGCGGAACGACCGAGAAGTTCTCGAACCCGACCTGACCCCATTTCAGGAACTTGTAGCGCTCGGCGTTGCGCTCGTATTCGAGCTCGACGTTCTTGGCGAAGGCCTTCGGCGTGCCGAACTCGTCGACGATGACCGAATGGTCGATGACGAGGTCCACCGGGATCAGCGGGTTGATCCGGCGCGGGTCACCGCCGAGCGTCTTCATGGCATCGCGCATGGCCGCAAGGTCAACGACCGCCGGAACGCCCGTGAAGTCCTGCATGAGGACGCGCGCCGGCCGATAGGCGATCTCCGTCTCGGCCTTGCCGCGGTTCTCGAGCCAGTCGACGATGGCCTGCACGTCCGCCTTCTTGACCGTGCGACCGTCCTCATAGCGGAGGAGGTTCTCCAGCAGCACCTTCATGGAGAAGGGGAGCCGGGACGCGCCGGACAGGCCGTTCTTCTCGGCCTCCGCCAGCGAGTACATGGAATAGCTCTTGTCGCCGACCGTCAGGGTCTGGCGGGCATTGAAACTGTCGAGCGAAGTGGACACGGGGCTGCTCCTCGGATCGGTCTGATCGAACACGCGCGGGGTGAACCGCGCAGGACGGGTGTTCGGCCGTGTGCGCCTATTGGCGCGCGCCGCTCCGGGGGCGCCCGGACGCTTGAGTGAGCGCGCGGAGCGGATTGGACGCTCTGGCGCGCGGCGCAGCCGAGGCGGATATATGCGAGATCGAGGCAGTGCGCCAGCGTTTCGGAGCGGTTCTAAACGGAGGGCCGGCTACAACTGCCAATCCACCGGCTCGACGCCCCGGCTCGCCAGCCAAGCATTCGCCTGGCTGAAAGGCCGTGAGCCCGGGAAATCGCGGGTGCGGTTGAGCGGCGAGGGATGGCCGCTCTCGAGGACCAGATGCTTCGCCCGGTCGATCAGCGCGGCGCGGGCGCGGGCGTTCGCGCCCCAGAGCAGGAAAGCAACGGCCCGGCGCCCGGCCGAGACTGCCGCCACGACCTGATCCACGAGCGCGGACCAGCCCAGCCGCAGGTGCGCGCCGGACTTGCCAGTCTCCGTAGTGAGGGCGGCGTTCAGCAGCAGCACGCCCTGCTCCGCCCAGCGGGTGAGGTCGCCGTGGCCCGGAGCCGGGCAGCCGATGTCCTCGCACAACTCGCGGAGGATGACCCGAAGCGACGCGGGTACGGCTTTCGGCCCGACATAGGAGAAGGCGAGGCCGTGAGCGTCGCCGGCCCTCGGGTAAGGGTCCTGCCCGAGGATCACGACCCTGACCTGGTCAAGCGGGGTCAGTTCGAGCGCGCGAAAGACGCTGTCCGGCGGCGGAGTCAGGGCGATGCCCTCCGCGCAAAGCCTGTCGAGTTCGGCCGCGATCCGGTCCGCTTCCCCGTCTCGAAAGAAGGGCAGACGGCACCATTCGGCACCCGCCCCAGCCCGCAGGCGCGCGAGCGCCGCCGCGACCGGTCGCGCACTCGTGAGCGCCGTTTCGGCTTCCCAGGGCAGTTCAGGCAAAGTGTCCCGGCGCATTCGCGAACAAGTATGATTATGAGCTGCGGTGAAGCCGCCCCATGCAGATACCGATGAGCGCACCCACCGTCACGTCCGCACAGGCCTCCCGCTCTCCGTCCGCGGACCGTCCGGCGGGCCACCCGCCTGTGATGTCCGGGCGCATTGGTGTGCTTCTGATGAATCTCGGCACGCCCGAGGCAACGACCTATTGGCCAATGCGCCGCTACCTGAAGGAGTTCCTGTCCGACCGCCGCGTGATCGAGACGCCGCGCCTGATCTGGTGGCCGCTCCTCAATGGCGTCATCCTGTCTACCCGTCCGAGCCGGAAGGGGCGCGACTACGACACGATATGGAACAAGGAGCTCGACGAGGGACCGCTCAAGACGATCACGCGCAACCAGGCAGAGCAACTCGCGGCTGCCTTTCGCGGAACGGCGGGCGACCGCATCGTGGTCGATTGGTCGATGCGCTACGGCTTCCCGCGCACGAAGGACCGGATCGAGTCGCTGCTCAAGGAGGGCTGCGACCGCATCCTGCTAGTCCCCCTTTATCCGCAATATTGCGCGGCCACCTCGGCGACGGCCTGCGACCAGGCGTTCCGGGCCCTCATGGACATGCGCTGGCAGCCGGCGGTGCGGGTCGCGCCGCCCTATCACGACGATCCGGTCTATATCGACGCGATCGTCTCCTCGATGAGGCAGGAACTCGCGAAGCTTGCCTTCGAGCCCGAGGTGGTCCTCGTCTCCTTCCACGGCATCCCGGAGGAGTACCTCCAGAAGGGCGATCCCTACTATTGCCACTGCCACAAGACGTGGCGGCTGATGCGGGACGCTTTCGGCTGGCCCGAGGAGCGGTTCCGGATGAGCTTCCAGTCCCGTTTCGGACCGGCCGAGTGGCTGAAGCCTTACACGGATGAGACCGTGAAGGCGCTCGCGGCATCTGGCGTGAAGCGCATGGCGATCGTCGCGCCGGGCTTCTCGGCCGATTGCCTGGAAACGCTCGAGGAGCTGAACGGCGAAAACCGGCACTATTTTGAAGGCGGCGGCGGCGAGCACTTCGCCTACCTGCCCTGCCTCAACGATTCGCCGAACGGCATGCGGGTGATCCAGAACGTGGTCGAGCGCGAACTCGCCGGCTGGATCTGACCGCGCGGGCGGCTTGCGTCCGGGTCCAACCTGCCTAACATCGAGGCAGGTCAACCGGAGCCGGTCGCATGATCGCGCAACCTCGGTGCATTGCTCTCGTCGGACCTTTCCAGAGCGGCAAGACGACGCTGCTCGAAGCCATGCTCCATCGAACCGGCTCGATCGACCGGATGGGCCGCTCGGCCCAGGGCAACCTCGCCGGGGATTCCAGCCCGGAGGGCCGGGCGCACAACATGGGGGTCGAACCGAACGTCGCGACAATCCAGTACCTCGGGGGCAGCTACACCTTCATTGATTGCCCGGGCTCGGTCGAGTTTGCGCATGACATGCGGGCCGTCCTGCCGACGTGCGATGCGGCCGTGGTCGTCTGCGAACCGGACGATCGCAAGGTTCCGGCGCTGGCCCTCGTGCTGCGCGAGCTCGAGGATCTCGGGATCCCGCGCTTCCTGTTCCTCAATAAGATCGACGCGACCGGCCGCCGGGTGCGCGAGACGCTGGCCTCGCTGCAGGAGGCCTCAGGGACGCCGCTGCTGCTGCGCCAGATCCCGATCTGGGAGAACGGGGTCGCGACCGGCTTTATCGACCTCGCGCTGGAGCGGGGCTTCATCTACCGCGAGCAGGCCCCGAGCGAGGCGATCCCCCTCTCGGCCGGCGAGCTTCCGCGCGAGAAGGAGGCGCGCTTCACCATGCTGGAGCGGCTCGCCGATCACGACGACGCGCTGATGGAGGCGCTCATCTCGGACGAGGAGCCGCCCAAGGACCGTGTCTTCGGGGATCTCGCGCAGGAGCTGCGGCAGGGGCAGATCGTCTCCGTGCTCATCGGCTCGGCCGAGCACGGGCATGGCGTGACGCGCCTTCTCAAGGCGCTCCGGCACGAGGCGCCGAGCCTCCCCGATACCCGCGAGCGCCTCGGCGTCGCGGCGGACGGGCCGCCGCTCGCGCAGGTTGTCCGGACGATCCATACCGGTTTCAGCGGCAAGCTCTCCGTCGCCCGCGTGCTCCGCGGCTCGTTCCGGGAAGGTGACACGGTGACCGGGTCGGGAGGGGCCGAGTCGCGCATTGCGGGATTGTCGCAGCTTCGCGGCTCGCAAAGCAGCCGGATAGCGGAGGCAGCCGAGGGCGAGGTCGCGGGCTTCGCCCGACTCGACCCGATCGCAACGGGCGAGTGCTTTGCCGCGGGCCGCAAGGCCCCCGAGCCGCTCGTGTCGGTGGCCCCAGCGGAGCCCGTCTATGCCGTCGCCCTGCGGGTCAAGAACCGCAAGGACGACGTCCGCCTCACCTCCGCGCTGGCCAAGATCGTCGAGGAGGACCCGTCGCTTCGCCTGGAGCACAGGCCTGAGCTCGGCGAGGTTCGGCTGCTCGGCCAGGGCGAGATGCACCTCCGGGTCGCGGTCGAGCGGCTCGCCTCACGCTTCCAGGTCGAGGTCGAGACTGCCAAGCCGAAGGTCGGCTATGCGGAGACGATCCGACGCCCGAGCACGGCCCGCGGCCGGCACAAGAAGCAGTCCGGCGGCCACGGCCAGTTCGGCGACGTGTCGATCGAGGTCCGGCCGCTCGGGCGCGGCGAGGGCTTCGCCTTCGAGAGCCGCGTCGTGGGCGGGGTTGTGCCGAAGCAGTACATCCCCTCCGTCGAGGCGGGCGTGGAGGACTGGCTGAAACGGGGGCCGCTCGGCTTCCCGATGATCGATCTCGCGGTGAGCCTGACGGATGGCTCGTACCACGCCGTGGATTCCTCGGACGCAGCCTTCCAGGCGGCCGCGAAGCTCGCCATGAGCGAGGCGATCCCGCGCCATGCCTCCGTGCTGCTGGAGCCGATCCTGTCTGTCGAGATCGCCATTCCCTCGGGCGCGATCTCCAAGGCCGCGAGCCTCGTGACCGCGCGGCGGGGTCAGGTGCTCGGCTACGATTCCCGCCTGGGCTGGCCCGGCTGGGACATCCTGTCCGCGACCGTCCCCGAGGCCGAGATCGCGGACCTTATCGTCGAGCTGCGCTCGGCGACCGCGGGCGTCGGGACCTTCTCGACCAAGTTCGCCCACATGGCCGAAGTGACCGGCCGCCCGGCCGAGCTGGCGCTCGCAGCGGCCGGTTAGAGGATGAACCGGCTCAGGTCGGTATTGCTCGCCAGGCTCTCGACCTGTCCTCGCACATAGGCACCGTCGATCGCGAAGGTCTCGCCCGAGCGGTCGGGCGCCGTGAACGAGATGTCGTCCAGCACGCGTTCCAGCACGGTCTGGAGCCGTCTCGCGCCAATATTCTCCACCGACGAGTTCACGTCGACCGCAACCTTCGCGAGCGCCTCGATCGCATCCTCGGTGAATTCGAGCGCAATCCCCTCCGTCGCCATCAGGGCGACCGACTGCTTGATCAGGCTCGCCTCCGTTTCTGTCAGGATGCGGCGGAAATCGCCGATCGTGAGCGGGTTCAGCTCTACCCGGATCGGTAGCCGGCCCTGCAATTCGGGCAGGAGGTCGGACGGCTTCGAGACGTGGAACGCGCCCGACGCGATGAAGAGGATGTGATCCGTCTTCACCGTGCCGTGCTTGGTCGAGACGTTCGTGCCCTCGATCAAGGGCAGGAGGTCGCGCTGCACGCCCTCGCGGGACACGTCGCCGCCAATGCGGCCGCCTTCCGAGCGCGCGCAGATCTTGTCGATCTCGTCCAGGAAGACGATGCCGTTGTTCTCGACCTGCCGGATCGCCTCCTGCACGATCGCATCCTGGTCGAGCAGCTTGTCGGATTCTTCGCCGATCAGCGGCTCGTAGGCTTCGCGAACGGTCGTCCTACGGGTGTGCGGCCGGCCCCCGCCGAGTGCCTTCCCGAGCATATCGGAGATGTTGATGGCCCCCATCGAGGCGCCGGGCATGCCCGGAATTTCGAACATCGGCAGCGAGGGCGTGCTGCCCTGCACCTCAATCTCGATCTCCTTGTCGTCGAGCTCGTTCGCCCTGAGCTTGCGCCGGAAGGAATCGCGCGTGACCTGGGACGCCGTCTTGCCGACGAGCGCATCGAGGACACGCTCCTCCGCCGCGAGATGCGCCTTGGCTTCGACGCTCTTGCGCTTCTCCTCCTTCACGAGCCCGATTCCGACCTCGACGAGGTCGCGCACGATCTGCTCGACGTCCCGGCCGACATAGCCGACCTCGGTGAACTTCGTCGCCTCGACCTTGAGGAAGGGCGCGCCCGCGAGCTTGGCGAGCCGGCGCGAGATTTCGGTCTTGCCGCAGCCCGTCGGGCCGATCATCAGGATGTTCTTCGGCGCCACCTCCTCCTTGAGCGGCCCCTCGAGCTGCTGCCGGCGCCAGCGGTTCCGGAGCGCGATCGCGACCGCGCGCTTGGCATCGCCCTGTCCGACGATGAAGCGGTCGAGCTCGGAGACGATTTCGCGGGGGGAGAAGGTGGTCATGGCTGCAGGTCGGTGAGCGAGCGGAAGCGGGCGTTTCGGCTCACGTGTCAAGGCTTTCGACGACGACATTCCCGTTCGTGTAGACGCAAATTTCGGCCGCGATGGCGAGGGAGCGGCGGGCGATCGCCTCGGCATCGATCTGGGTGTCGATGAGCGCGCGGGCAGCGGCCAGCGCGAAATTGCCGCCAGACCCGATCGCCATGACGGCTCCGTTCTCGGTCGTTTCGGGCTCCAGCACGTCCCCCGCCCCTGAAAGGAGAAGGCTGACCTCCTTGTCGGCGACCAGCATCATGGCCTCGAGCCGGCGCAGGTAGCGGTCGGTGCGCCAATCCTTCGTGAGCTCCACGCAGGCCCGGGTGAGCTGCCCCGGATATTGCTCGAGCTTGCCTTCCAGCCGCTCGAACAGCGTGAAGGCGTCGGCGGTCGCGCCCGCGAAGCCGCCGATGACCGACCCTTTCGACAGCCGCCGCACCTTGCGGGCATTGCCCTTCACAATCGTCTGGCCGAGGCTCACCTGGCCGTCGCCCCCGATCACCACGCGCCCGGCCTTCCGGACCATGACGATCGTGGTCGCGTGCATGCGAGGGGAACGGTCTTCTGACAACGCGGGACTCCGGCGGGAACCGTCACTTAATCATCCGGCATTCGAAATCCAGCCGCGGCACGGGTGTGGTGGCGCCCTGGCTTTCGGCTTGCTACTGAGCGCTCCCTGTCCAATCACGGGACACTCATCCGGGGGGACCATGCGCTCCGCGAGCGTCAGCCGCCGAACGAACGAGACCGACATTTCCGTTTCGCTCGGCATCGACGGCTCCGGCCGTTGCTCGGTCGCGAGTGGGATCGGGTTCCTCGACCACATGCTCGAGCTGTTCGGGCGGCATGCGCTGTTCGACCTCGACGTGAAGGTCACGGGCGATCTGCATATCGATGCGCATCACTCGACCGAGGATGCCGGCATCGCGCTCGGCCAGGCCTTCGCCAAGGCGCTCGGCGACAAGAAGGGTATCGCGCGGTACGCGAGCCTGCACCTGCCGATGGACGAGACCCTGACGCGAGTGGCCGTGGATATCTCGGGGCGGCCGTTCATCGTCTTCCGTACGGCCTTCCCGACGGAGAAGATCGGCGCGTTCGACACCGAACTCGTGCGCGAGTTCTTCATCGCCTTTGCGATGAACGCAGGCCTGACGCTGCATGTAGAGACTTTGTACGGCGAGAACAGCCACCATATCGCCGAGAGCTGCTTCAAGGGTCTCGCCCGCGCGCTCCGGCAGGCCGTCGCGGTCGACCCGCGCGAAGGTGAGCGCATTCCGTCGACCAAGGGCGCGCTCTGAAGGGTCCCCATGTCCACGAGCTTCACGATCCATCTGCCGAAGGACGCTCTGCCGGGTGATCCGCGGGCGCTCGATCGGGCCGAGATCGTCCGCGACGGGTTCTCCTGGGGTGCGTTCTTCGTCCCCGCGCTTTGGTTCCTATGGCACCGGCACTGGGTGGTGGCCGTCGTGGCGCTCCTCGGCACGCTCGGCTTGTCCTTTGGGCTAGCAGCCCTGCGCATTCCGGGGGGCGCGATCTTCCTGATCGAGTTCCTCGTCCACCTCTTCCTGGGGCTTGAAGCATCCAGCATCCGTCGGTTTGCCTACCGTATCCGCAAGAGGCCCACGACGGGTATAGTGATCGCGTCGGATGAGGCTGAGGCCGAGACGAAAAGCTTCGCTCAATGGCTTGAGCCTGGGCCTGGGGCCGCACCCGCTCCGAATGGAGCCTCGCCCGTTCGGGTCGCGCCCCTAGTGCCGCGCCCGATCTCCGAACCCGTCCTTGGCCTTTTCCCGGATTTCGAGGGTCGGCGATGACGGTGGCGATTGTCGATTACGGTTCCGGGAACCTCAACTCCGCCGCAAAAGCTTTCGAGCGGGCATCACGGGAGACGGGCACGGGGGAGGAGATCGTTGTCACCTCCGACCCGGATTTCGTCGCTGCGGCCGACCGGATCGTCCTGCCTGGGGTAGGTGCGTTCGCGGATTGCCGGCGCGGGCTCGGCGCGGTCCCGGGAATGGTCGAGGCGATGACCGAGGCAGTGATGGGCAAGGGGCGACCGTTCCTTGGCATCTGCGTCGGCATGCAGCTCATGGCGACGCGTGGGCTCGAGCACGGGGCCACGCCCGGGCTCGACTGGATCGGCGGCGATGTCAGCCCGATCCAGACCGACGATCCAGGCCTCAAGATTCCTCACATGGGCTGGAACACCCTGCACCCGCAGCAGGATCATCCTCTGACCGAAGGAATCCCGCTCGGGCCGGAGGGGCTGCATGCCTATTTCGTTCACTCCTACGCGCTCCAGCCCAAGGAGCAGGGCGAGGTTGTGGCTGTCTCGGCCTATGGTGGGCCAGTGACCGCGATGGTCGCGCGGGACAACCTTGCTGGAACTCAGTTTCATCCGGAGAAGAGCCAGGCGCTGGGCCTCAGCCTGATCTCGAACTTTCTGCGCTGGCGGCCATGATCCTATTTCCGGCGATCGACCTGAAGGAAGGGCGTTGTGTGCGCCTGGTCCAGGGCGACATGGCCCAGGCCACGATCTTCAACGACGACCCCGCGGATCAGGCGGCGACTTTCGAGAGCCAAGGCTTCGAGTGGCTCCACCTTGTCGATCTCGACGGGGCCTTCGCGGGCCGGCCGGTCAATGCCGAGGCAGTGCGGGGCATCCTGAAGCGCGTCAAGGTCCCTGTGCAACTCGGCGGCGGCATTCGCGACATGCGCACCCTCGAGGGCTGGCTTGGCGAGGGCGTCGCCCGCGTCATCATCGGGACCGCGGCCGTTCAGGATCCGGATTTCGTGCGCGAGGCGGCGCGGCTCCATCCAGGCCGGATCGCGGTCGGCATCGATGCCAAGGACGGGCGGGTCGCCGTGCATGGCTGGGCGGAGACCTCGACGCTCACCGCGGAGGAACTTGGCCGCCGGTTCGAGGATGCGGGCGTCGCGGCCCTCATCTACACTGACATCTCCCGCGACGGGGTCCTGAAGGGTCTCAACATCCCCATGACGCTCGCCCTCGCCCAGGCCGTCGGAATTCCGGTGATCGCCTCCGGCGGTCTTGCCTCCCTGGCCGATATCCAGCGGCTGCTCGAGCCCGATTGCACGGCCCTTGCGGGCGCCATCTCGGGCCGAGCGCTCTATGACGGGAGGATCGATCCGGCGGAGGCGCTCGCGCTGATCGCTCAGGCGCGCCGCGCGCCCGCGGCACCGGGGCCGGAGAGCATCCCCGCTCTGGGATGAGCGCCCCTGTAGCGGAGCGGCCTGAGCTGAAAGCGGCCGCCGCGGATGTCGGCCCCAAGCACCGAGCCGCCCCAGGAGTGCATCAACTCCTCCGCGAAGTGAGCGCGGGCGGAATGGTCGGACTTCTGGTCCTGCCGTTCTGCGTCTCCGCGGGCGTGGTCGCCTATGAGCCGCTGGGGCGGGACTATGTTGCAGTCGGAGCGGCTGCCGGGATTCTCTGCGCGGTCGCCGGGGGGGTCACGGGTGCGCTGGCCCGCTCTTCGTCCTTTATCCCGAACATCACCTCAACGACGCACTCGCTCATCCAGGCGAGCTTCCTGGGTTGGCTCCTTGCCCGGGCAAACGGGGATGTGACGCTCGCCCTCGCGCTCTTGCCGCTCTCCGCCATGCTGGCCGGGATGTGGCAGATCGTCATCGCGCTCTCCGGCCTCGGACGCGTCGTCAAGTTCACCCCCTATCCGGTGCTCGCCGGCTTCTTAACGGGACTGGCGATTCTGATCTTTGCGCAGCAACTGCCGCGGCTCTTTGGTCTCTCAACCCTCGAGAGCCTGCTGCACGCGCTCGCCGCCTTTCACATTCCGGCGCCCGCGATGCCGCTCTTCGGCCTCGCTCTTGTGGTGTTCGTAACGACCCTGGAGAACCGCGCCCCGCGGCTTCCGGCGATGCTGATCGGGCTTCTCGTCGGGACGGGGCTCTACCACCTGCTGAAGTTGGCGGTTCCGGCGCTCGACCTCGGCGGAACTGTCGGAGCGATCTCGCTGCAGACTGCGTCTCTCGGGCTCCACCTCGATCTCGTGACCGTGAGCCAGGCGTTCAGCGACTGGGAGCTCGTGAAGGCTCTCCTTCTCACGTCCCTCACGCTCGCCGCGCTCGGCACGCTCGATCTCACGTTCGCTCTCCGCGCGGCGCAGGACCTCGCAGATGTCGAGGCCGCACCTCGCCGCAACCTCGCCGGGCAGGGCCTCTCGAACCTCCTCTCCTCGCTGGCGGGCGGTCTGACAGTCACGACCTCTATCGCCTTCTCGCGCACCATATTCTCTGGTGGAGGTCGCACCCGCCTCTCTACGATCTCTGTCGCCGCGGTGCTCCTCCTTGCAGCCGCGATCGCGCCCAAGGCCGTGGGCGCACTGCCGAGCGTGGTGCTCGCCGCGATTCTCGTCTCCATCGCCTGGCGACTCTGGGACCGGTGGTGCTTGGTGCTCATCCACGATCTCTTCCGGGCAGACGACCGCGACGCGATGGTCAGGGCTCGGCGGAATGCCGCGATCGTCGCCGCCGTAACGGCGACGACGGTGCTCGGCCAGCCGGTCGCCGGCGCACTCCTCGGTGTCGCCCTGTCCTGCCTCGTCTTCATCATGGAGATGAGCCGGCCCATTATCCGGCGGCAGCTTGACGGGTCGCAGCTCTTTTCGAAGCGCATCCGCTCGCAGGGGCACGTGAGTGTGCTGCGCGGCAGCGGACGCTACACGGCGATCCTTGAGCTCCAGGGCATCCTGTTCTTCGGCAACGCCGACGATCTGGCCTCCCGGGTCAAGAGCCTGGAAGGCGGGGCCCGTATCGTCATCCTGGACCTGCGCCGGGTGACGGATATTGACACCTCCGGCGCCACGATCCTGAAGCAGATCGCTGCCCGATGCCGGCAGCGCGGCATGACCCTCATGGTCTCCGCCATCGACCCGAAATTCGCAGCGCTCGTCGCGCAGGCACTCGGGCCTGGATGCGAGGCGACAATTTTCGCCGATCTCGACGCCGCGCTGGAAACGGCCGAGGACCGCGCCCTCGCGAGTGCTCACGCGGCCGGAAGCGCCTCCTGGCGCGCGCTCCGCATCGAGGAGACGGATCTCGCCGGCGGTCTCTCCGAACGCGAGATGACGGCCTTCAGGGCGCACCTCACGCCCTGCTCCTATCAGGCGGGCGCGGCGCTTTGCCGGGCGGGCGAGCCGGCTGACAAGCTTTGGATCCTGACCCGGGGCTGCGTCAGCGTGCGGCTCGCAGGAGGGCGCTCCGAGCGCCGTATCGCCGGGCTTGGGCCCGGGACCGCCGTCGGCGAGATGGGATTGCTCGACCGCCGTCCCCGTTCGGCGGACGTGGTCGCGGACGAGGACGTCGAAGGCTACGTTCTGACAACCGAGAGTTTCGATCTGCTCTTGCGCGAGGAGCCGCAACTCGGCCAATCGCTCCTCGCGACGATCGCCCGCCTCACCGCCCAGCGGCTGCGGGTGACGTCGGAGGAACTGCTGTTGGCTTCGACCTGATGCTGAAGATCCGGATCATCCCCTGCCTCGACGTGAAGGACGGGCGCGTCGTCAAAGGCGTGAAGTTCCTCGACCTCCGCGACGCGGGGGACCCGGTCGAGGCTGCGCGCGCCTACGATGCGGCCGGGGCGGACGAGCTCTGCTTCTTGGATATCACGGCGAGCCACGAGGATCGTGGCATCCTGCTCGACATCATCCGGCGCACGGCTGCGGAGTGCTTCATGCCTCTGACGGTGGGCGGGGGCGTCCGGACCGTCGAGGACATCCGCCAACTCCTCCTGGCCGGCGCCGACAAGGTGTCGATCAACACGGCTGCAGTTGCCAATCCGAACTTCGTGCGCGAAGCGGCCGAGAAGTTCGGCAGCCAATGCATCGTGGTCGCGATCGACGCGAAGCGCGTCTCCGCCTCCGGCGAGCCTGACAGGTGGGAAATCTTCACTCATGGCGGCCGCAAGCCGACGGGCATCGATGCCATCGAATTCTCACGCAAGGTCGTGGCGCTGGGGGCCGGCGAGCTTCTTGTCACGTCCATGGACAAGGATGGCACCCGATCCGGATACGATCTGGCGCTCGTGCGTGCGATAGCGGACGCTGTGCCGGTGCCGGTGGTCGCCTCCGGCGGCGTGGGCGGCCTCGACGATCTCGTCGCAGGTGTCCGGGACGGCCACGCGAGCGCCGTCCTCGCCGCCTCGATCTTCCATTTCGGCGAGCACACAATCGGCGATGCGAAACGTCACATGGCGGAGGCAGGCTTGGCCGTGAGGCTCACGTGATGACCGGTTTCAGCCTTATCGACCTCGAACGCATCGTCGCCGAGCGCGCCTCGGCTCCGGCCAGCGAGTCCCACACGGCCAAGCTCCTGGCCGGTGGACCTGCGAAGCCCGCAAAGAAGCTCGGCGAAGAAGCCGTCGAGGCCGCCATCGCGGCTGTGATGGGTGATCGTCCCGGGCTCGTGGCGGAAGCCGCCGACGTCCTCTATCATCTGCTTGTCACACTCCGCGCCTGCGGGGTGAGCGTCGATGAAGTCATGGCCGAGCTGGCGCGGCGCACCGCGCAGTCGGGCCTCGCCGAGAAGGCGTCGCGCGGGAGCGGTTGAGCCGATGCACGAGTTCTTAGGCCGGGAGGGCCCGGCCGTGCAGGTCGCGCCGATCCCCCCGCCCACACGCGAGCGGGACATCTCGCCCTATCGCAGCTTTTCGCGTGAGGAATGGGCAAAGCTCAGGGCGGACACGCCACTGACGCTGTCGGCGACCGAGGTCGAGGCGCTGCAATCGCTCAACGATCCGATCTCGCTCGACGAGGTCATCGCGATCTACCTGCCGCTGTCGCGCCTGCTTGCTCTCTATGTGGCCGCCGCTCAGGGCCTCTTCCGGGCGACGCAGCGCTTCCTGCTCGCGGACAAGACCGAGAAGGTGCCCTACATCATCGGGATCGCGGGCTCCGTGGCCGTCGGCAAGTCGACCACCGCCCGCATCCTCAAGGCGCTGCTCGCGCGCTGGCCGAACACCCCGAAGGTCGACCTCATCACGACGGACGGCTTCCTGCGCCCAAATGCGGAGCTCAACCGCCTCAACATGATGGACCGGAAGGGCTTTCCGGAGAGCTACGACACCGCCCGGCTCCTGCGCTTCCTGTCCGACATCAAGGCCGGCAAGCGGGGCGTGCGCGCACCCCTCTATTCCCACCTTACCTACGACGTCCTCTCCGACGAGGAGGTCGTGGTCGAGAACCCGGACATCCTCATCGTCGAGGGGCTGAACGTGCTCCAGCCGGCGCGCCTGCCGCGCGACGGCGCGGCGATCCCCTTCGTTTCCGACTTCTTCGACTTTTCGGTGTATCTCGACGCCGACGAGGAGGACCTGCACCGCTGGTACCTCGCCCGCTTCCTGCGGCTGCGCAGCACGGCGTTCCGCAACCCGCTCTCGTATTTCCGGAAATACGCGGACCTCTCCGAGGCCGAGGCGATCGAGTTCGCCGAGGGGCTCTGGAACCGCATCAACCTCGTCAACCTGAACGAGAACATCCTGCCGACGCGCCAGCGTGCGAGTCTCATTCTGCGCAAGGGCGCGAGCCACCGGATCGAGGAGGTCTCGCTCCGGCGGCTCTGAGCCGACCGATCGAGCTTACGGGGCGCTCGCGGCCGGGTTAAAGGGCGGTGATGCTGTTCCCGAGAGGCTGGGCCCACGCGCCGGCCGAAGCCGTCCTAAAGAAATGAAGTGGTCCCCCGAGCAGGACGGCGCGATGCTCGCCGTCGCGCAATGGCTGAAGGCTCGCGACCGGCCCATCTTCCGCCTTTTCGGCTTTGCCGGGACGGGCAAGACGACGCTCGCCCGCCACATCGCCGAGGACGTGGACGGCGATGTCTGCTTCGCGGCCTTTACGGGCAAGGCGGCGCTCGTGCTGCGCGACAAGGGGTGCGGCGAGGCCTCCACGATCCACTCTCTCATCTACCGCTCACGCGGCTCGGGCGAGACCGGGCCGCGCTTCGTGCTGAACCGGCAGAGCGACGCCGCGAAGGCCAAGCTGATCGTCGTCGACGAATGCTCGATGGTGGACGAGGAGCTCGGGCGCGACCTCCTGTCCTTCGGAACGCCCGTCCTGGTACTCGGCGACCCCGCGCAGCTCCCACCCGTGAAGGGCGCGGGCTACTTCACCGAGCACGAGCCCGACGCGATGCTGACAGAGGTGCACCGGCAGGCCGCGGGCGATCCGATCATCCGCCTCTCCATCGCCGTGCGCGAGGGCGGGCGCCTGGAACGCGGAGAATGGGGAAGCACGCGCGTGATCGACCGGCGCGACATCGACGCCGAGGCGATCCTGAAGGCCGACCAGGTGCTCGTCGGGCTGAACAAGTCGCGCCGGGGCTACAACGGCCGCATCCGCCAGCTCCTCGGCTTCCGCGACCCTATGCCGGCCGCGGGCGAGCGCCTCGTGTGCCTGCGCAACGACAAGACCAAGGGCCTCCTCAATGGCGGCCTCTTCACCGTAAAGACGGCGCGTGGCGAGAAGGGCGGCAATGTGGAGCTCGACGTCTCACCGGAAGACGAGGCGAAGCGCTCGGTCCGCGTCTCAGTACCGCGCGAATTCTTTGAGGGCCGCGAGGAGGAACTCTCGTTCGCGACCCGGCGCAAGTCGGACGAATTCGATTACGGCTACGTGCTCACCGTACATAAGGCGCAGGGTTCGCAATGGGACGAGGTCGTGCTCTTCGACGAGAGCTACGCCTTCCGCGAGCACCGCGCGCGCTGGCTCTATACGGGCCTGACCCGGGCGGCCAAGCGGCTCACGGTCGTGACGTAGCGGCTAGGACGTCGTCCGACCCTCTTCGAGCATCATGCGGGCGCGGGCGGATAGCTTTTCCGTCTCGCTCTTGAGCTGGCCACAGGCGGCCAGGATGTCTCGGCCGCGGGGGGTGCGGACCGGCGAGGCATAGCCCGCCCGGAACACGATATCGGAGAAGCGCTCGATCCGCTCCCAGCTCGAGCACTCGTACTTGGTGCCCGGCCAGGGATTGAACGGGATCAGGTTGATCTTGGCCGGGATACCCCGCAGCAGCCGGACCAGCTCGCGCGCATCGGCGTCGGAATCGTTCACACCCTTCAGCATCACGTATTCGAAGGTGATGCGGCGCGCGTTCGACAGGCCCGGATACTCGCGGCAGGCATCGAGCAGGTCGGCGATGGGGTAGCGCTTGTTCAGCGGCACGAGCTCGTTGCGGAGATCGTCCCGCACGGCATGGAGCGAGATGGCAAGCATCGTGTTCGCGCGCTCGCCGAGGGCCGGCATCTCGGGCACGACGCCCGAGGTCGAGACGGTGATGCGGCGGCGGGAGAGCGTGAGGCCTTCCGCGTCGCTCATCACGTCGACCGCGTCCACGACGTTGTCGAGATTATAGAGGGGCTCGCCCATGCCCATGAAGACGATGTTGGTCACGAGCCGGCCGCCGTCGGGTAGGATCGCGGTCTCGCGGTCGCCCAGGGTCGGGAAGTCGCCCAGGCGGTCGCGGGCGACGACAAGCTGCGCAGCGATCTCGGCCGATGTCAGGTTCCGAACGAGGCGCTGCGTGCCCGTATGGCAGAAGGAGCAGGTCAGCGTGCAGCCGACCTGGCTCGAGACACAGAGGGTGCCGCGGTCGTCGTCCGGGATGTAGACGCACTCGATCTCGGCCCCGCGGTCATGCGGGCCGGTCTTGGGCATGCGCAGCAGCCACTTGCGGGTGCCGTCGACCGAGACTTGCTCGGCTGTGACCTCCGGCCGGTCGAGCGTGTAGGCCTCGGCTAGGCCGCGTCGCAGCGCCTTGCCGACATTCGTCATCTCGTCGAAGTCCTGGATGCCGCGATGGTAAAGCCAGTGCCAGATCTGCGAGACCCGCATCCGGGCCTCCTTCTCGGACACGCCGATCGCGAGGAGCTTCTCCTTCAGGGCAGGACGCGTGAGGCCGATCAGCGATGGGGGCGAAGCGTCAGCCGCGGGTGCCGCCGGAGGGGGAGCCGGCACGATGGGACGCAAATCGCACGCAGCATTGTCGAGCGACGCGGTCGCCATGATAAGCCTGCCTGATGAGCCTGGGTGAGAGGCTCATATAGCATCGCCGGCCTGTTTTGTTGAGGGGCGACCTGGTTTTGAGGTCGCCTTCAGATCAGGGGCATTCCTTCTTGGCGCGGTCCAGCGCCTGGGCAAAGCCGGCGAGCGAGTAGCGGTCGCTTGTCTTGTTGCCGCGCGCCGAGGTCGCCGAGACCACCATGGCCTGGCCCTTCGACATCGTCGCGATCGCCTGTGCTTCCTCGGCCGGGTTCTTGATCCAGGCGTTCTGCGCCTTGGTCACCAGCGCATAGCTTGTGCTGCCGATCGTAACCGCCGCGTCACCCCCGTCCTTCGTGTTGAAGCCGAGCACGGTCGCGACCTCGTTGCGCACGTTCTCCGCCGGCCGAAAGGAGATAAACAGGTAGGCCGGCGTATCTTTGAGGTTTGCCGGCGTCCGGGACTTCGGCTGGGACAGCGCGTAGCAGATCTTCGAGCGGCCAGTCTGTGCCGTGTAGGCGCTCCAGTCGTTGAAGGTCGCGACCAAAGTCGCTTGGCCCCCGCCCGGCGCCTGCGCAGGAGCTGCAGCCGCGGGCCGCTGCGTCGTGCGCGGAGCTGTTTGCTGCTGCGCAGACGCGGGCGCAGCGAGCGCAAGGCAGAGCGCCGAGATGGCCAGGGGCAGACGATTCATGGATGGACCGGTGCAACTTTTCTCAAAGCTAGGCAGGACACGGTTAACAAATACGGAACAGGGCGGAAATGCGTCCGCCCACTTCCAGTCAGCCAAGCCGATGTCCGGCAAGCCGGTGATCTTCGAAGCCAGCCGGCGTGGCCCTCCCGACATCCGGGCCCAGGGGGTAGGTCGCCTCCGCGAGGTAGGGTCCCCCTCCCACCGAATCGCGTGCGGAGAAGAGCACGAAGCGCTCGGCCGTGAAGGAGAGCTTGGGGAAGTGCCCGCGCATGGCGATGAATGCCGCGACGTCGCCCGGCGACACGTCCCGCAGCCGCGCGAGTGTGACGTGCGGCGTGTACTTCCGTGATTCCGGCTCCAGCCCAACGCGCCGCATCAGGCGCTCCTGATCTGCCTGCAGCTTTGCGAGGTCAGAGGTCGGGACAACGCGGGCCAGGAGGGCACGCGGCCGTCCCCCGCCGAACGTCGAGAGTGCATCGATGGTGATCCGCAGGGGTGCGCGGACCTTTTCCTCCTCGGCCAGCATGGATGCGATGTCGCGCGCCACGCCGTGATCCACGTCGCCAATGAACCGGAGGGTGATGTGGTAGTTCGTCGGGTCGATCCAGCGGGCGCCGGACAGCCCGCCCCGGTAGAGGCTCAATTCCTGCGCAATCTCGGGTGGGACCTCCAGGCCGGTGAAAAGGCGGGGCATCGGCATCCCTCCAACTTTGCGAAGCAACAAGTCTCGCTCTCGCAAGAACGATCGCAAGTGCAGCTGACCGAACGATCAACAGCCGGTCGCGGATGGGTCAGCGCCCAGGCGCGAGGTCCGGTTTAGCGGCCGAGATGTCGTCGCCGCGCAGCACGCGGCCGCTCGCCGTCGTGATGAACGGGCCGCGCGCATCCGCTGGCAGTCCGCCCCGGGCGAAATCGAGCGCTTCGCGAAGGGTGCCGAATTTCTGGTTCGCCTCGCCCCAGGAGAGGTCGGCGCTCGCGCTCTCGCCGCGAATCCAGCGGACCTCGGCGGGCTCATCGAAGTTCAGGTTCTCCGCCACAGCCATTCTCCCAGATCCCCCTCGGCAACGCGGGAGGACGAGCGACGGTTCTGTGCGGAAGCGCTCGTACGAATGATCCGCCTTGCAGTTTCGTGCGTTCACTGCCGACCACGGGAGAAACATCAGATGCGGAAAATGATTTTGGCGACGATTTTGGTCGCCGCGACGGCGGGCGCGGGCCATGCGCAGGTCAGTGACGAGCAGGCCAGGCAGGCCTGCGAGCCCGACGTGATGAGGCTCTGCGCGGACTCCATCCCCGACCGGCAGCGCATCGCGCAGTGCCTGCGCACCAACGTTCAGCAAATCTCCCCCACTTGCCGCGCCGTGCTGAACGGCGGCACGCCCGCCGCACGGCAATGAGGAAGGCGGGGCGCGCCGGAACCGACCCGTCCGAGCGCGCCCCGCCTTCGTCGGCTCACTTTCCGGTGATGCCTCCCAGGAACCGCTCGATCGTCGGCAGGATGCGCTCCACCATCACCTTCACGCCCTCGGCCGAGGGGTGGAGCCCGTCCGGGAGCTGCAGCTTCGACTGGCCCGCGACGCCATCGAGGAAGAACGGGTAGAGGATCAGTCCGTGCTTCTGGGCAAGCTCGGGATAGATCGCGTCGAAACGCGCGATATAGTCCGGCCCGAGATTGCGCGCGGCGTACATGCCGGAGAGCATAACGGGGACCTTCCGCTCCTTCAGGCGAGAGATGATGGTGTCGAGCGCCCGGCGGGTTACGGCGGGATCCGTGCCGCGCAGCATGTCGTTGGCGCCGAGCTCCAGGATCACGCCGTCCGTTCCGTCCGGCACGGACCAGTCGAGGCGCTCGAGCCCGCCGGTCGCGGTGTCTCCCGACACGCCGGCATTGGCGATCTCGACCTTGTGACCGCGCGCCTTGAGGGCCGCCTCGAGCACGGTCGGGAAGGCGGCTGATTGCGGCAGGTTGTAGCCGGCCGTCAGGCTGTCCCCGAGGGCGACGAGTTTGAGGACGCGCTCTGGCGCGGCGTTCGCGGGCAGTCCTGCGACGGCTGAGATCGCCGCAAGCAACAGGGCCGTCACAAGCGCCCGCCATTTGCCGTGAAGGCGCGACGACCCATATGTCCGGCTGCGCAATGCCAGCGCCATTCTGTTACGTCTCCCTGGGAACGGGGGCTGAGATCGGGTCTCCGTGCATGCCAGGCAAGATCATCGAGCTCGAGGACATCGTGCTGAGCCTCGGAGACGGGGCTGCTCGCGTCGATGTTCTTAAGGGGATTAGCCTGTCCGTCTCACCCGGTGAGGCAGTCGGCTTGGTCGGGCCGTCCGGATCGGGCAAGTCGACGCTCCTGATGGTGATGGCCGGTTTGGAGCGGCCGGATCGCGGGCGGGTGGTTCTGGACGGCGCCGACCTGACTTCGCTCGGCGAGGATGCGCTGGCGCAGGTGCGCGGCCGCCGGATCGGTATCGTCTTCCAGTCCTTTCACCTCGTGCCGACCATGACGGCACTCGAAAACGTCGCGCTTCCCCTCGACCTCGCGGGCCGCGAGGGCGCGTTCGCCCGGGCCAAGGCTGAACTTGCGACGGTCGGGCTCGGTGCCCGGCTGCACCATTATCCGGCGCAGCTCTCGGGCGGCGAGCAGCAGCGCGTCGCCATCGCCCGGGCGCTCGCGCCTGACCCGGCGATCGTCGTCGCCGACGAGCCGACCGGCAATCTCGACGAGATTACAGGGCGCGGCATCGCGGACCTGCTCTTCGGGCTGAAGCGCGAGCGGGGCGTGACCCTCGTTCTCGTCACGCACGACCCGTCTCTCGCGGAGCGCTGCGACCGCACGATCGGGCTGCGGGCCGGCCGCCTCGCCGAGCCCGCTCCGGTCTCCGGGAGCTGAGCCCGGATGCACGGCACAATCCCGGCGGCATCATCGCCCGCCCGCAAGGCTGGGCTGCCACTCGTCTTTCGGCTGGCGCTCCGAGAGCTCAGGGCAGGGCTCGCGGGCTTCCTTGTCTTCGTCGCCTGCATCGCGCTCGGCGTCGGCGCAATCTCGGGCGTCGCTTCGATCGCCCGCTCGCTGGTCGAGGGCGTGGCGAGCCAGGGCCGCACCATCCTCGGTGGCGACGCGACCTTTGCGCTGATCCAGCGCGAAGCGACGCCAGAGGAGCAGGCCGCGCTCTCAGCCAGGGGCAGCGTCGCCGTCGTCGCGACCCTGCGGGCCATGGCGGTCGCGCCGGAGGGAGCCGCCCTTGTCGAGGCGAAGGCCGTCGATGGGAGCTACCCGACCCGGGGCCCCCTGGAGACCGATCCCTCCGGCCCGACCGCAGAGCTGCTGTCCGAGCGCGACGGCGCGTGGGGCGCGATCGCCGATCCTGTCTTGTTCGAGCGCCTCGACCTGAAGCCCGGCGCCAGGATCACGATCGGGACCGGAACATTCGAGCTGCGGGCGCGCCTCGTCTCCGAGCCGGACAAGATCGCGAACGGCATCGGCTTCGGGCCGCGTCTGATCATGTCGCAGGAGGCGCTCCGCGCGAGCGGGCTTCTGCAGCCCGGCAGCCTCGTTCGTTGGAGCTATCGCCTGTCGCTGCCGCCGGGTCGCGACACGGACGAGGACCTGACATCCACCGTTGCAGCCGTCGGCAAGGCCGTGCCGGAGGCAGGTTGGGACGTGCGCACGCGGCTGAACGCCGATCCGCGCTTCACCAACAACATCCTGCGCTTCTCGCAATTCCTGACGCTCGTCGGCCTCACGGCGCTTCTCGTCGGCGGCGTCGGGGTCGCGAATGCCGTGACAGCCTTTGTCGATCGGAAACGGAATTCGATCGGCGTCCTGAAGAGCCTCGGGGCAACCGGCGGGACCGTGATCGCGATCTTCCTCGTCCAAGTGATGGCGATCGCGCTGATCGGCATCGCGCTGGGCCTTGCGATCGGGGCGGGGCTGCTGTTCGGCACGGCGGCTCTCGCCGGCTCGGTCCTGCCGCTGCCGATCACGCCGACCCTGGCCTTTCGTGATCTCGCAGCCGCCGCCCTCTACGGCCTCCTGACCGCGCTAGCCTTCTCGATCCTGCCGCTCGGCCGCGCCCACGACATCTCCGTCTCGGGACTGTTCCGGGACCGGATTGCGCCCGACCAGCGCTGGCCGCGCGCCCGCTACATGGTCGCGGCGGCGCTCGCCGGGCTGGCCTTGACGGCACTCGCGGTCGTAGCCGCCCAGGACCGGCGCGTGGCCATGATCTTCGTGGGTGCCGCGCTCTTTGCCTTCGTTCTGTTGCGCCTCGTCGCGGAGAGCCTGATGGCGCTGGCGCGGCGGCTGCCGCACCCGCGAAATCCCTCTGTCAGGCTCGCAATCGCCAACCTGCACCGGCCCGGCGCGCTGACCTCGTCGCTCGTCCTGTCCCTCGGGCTCGGAATCACGCTGCTCGTCACGATCGCGGTCATCGACCGCAATCTCAGCCGCGAGCTCAGTTCCACGCTGCCGGAACGAGCCCCGAACTTCTTCTTCATCGACGTGCCGAGCGCCCAGACGGAACCGTTCAGCCGGTTCCTGGCCGAGAAGGCCCCGGGCGCGGTGCTCGAGGCGGTTCCCATGATGCGTGGCCGGATCATCAGCCTCAAGGGCCTGCCAGTTGCCGAGATCAAGGCCGCGCAGGAGGTTGCCTGGGTTCTGGATGGCGACCGAGGCATCACTTACTCGGCGACTCTGCCGGAGGGCAGCTCCCTCGCCGCCGGCGAGTGGTGGCCGGCGGACTACCGCGGAACACCGCTGGTGTCGTTCGGCGACGAGGCTGCCCGTGGCCTCGGCCTCGCGGTTGGAGACAGCGTGACGGTCAACGTGCTCGGCCGAACCGTAACCGCCAGGATCGCGAACCTTCGCAGAATTGATTGGCGCAGGCTTGGCATCAACTTCGTCATGGTGTTCTCGCCCTCGACCTTCGCGGGCGCACCGCATACCGAGCTGATGACCATCACGCTGCCGAAGAACGCCGATCCGGCGCTCGAGCCGCGGCTTCTGCGCGACGTTGCGCGCGCCTTCCCGAGCGTCACGAGCGTGCGGGTGAAGGATGCGCTGGAAGCCTTCAACGAGATCGTCGGCCAGCTTCTCTTCGCGATCCGGATTGCAAGCTCGGTTGCGCTTCTCGCGAGCGTGCTGGTCCTCGCCGGAGCACTTGCGGCCGGGCACCGGGCACGCGTCTACGATGCCGTGATCCTCAAGACGCTCGGGGCGACGCGGCCGAAACTCATCCTCGCCTATGCGATCGAATACGGCGCGCTCGGCCTGGCGACGGCCCTGTTCGCGCTCGTGGCCGGCACTGCGGCCGCGTATTTCGCGATCACCCGCGTCATGAAGCTCGGCTTCTCGCCCGACCTCGGGTCGGCCGCGGCCTGGGCGCTCGCCGCCGTGAGCGTGGCGGTCGGGCTCGGGCTGGCCGGCACGTGGCGCATTCTGGGACAGAAGCCGGCACGGCACCTGCGCAGCCAATAAGGAAGCGCTAACCTTCCAGCTGCCCAGGATGTCGAAACGGACTACGACAGAGGTCTTAGGGGGCGCAAACCTTGGCAGGGCCTTGTCGGCAACTCTGCTTCGCCCCATATTCCTGTCATCGCCGGATGTCCGGCGGAGGAGGGTGCGTGAAATCCTCCCGAGAACAAACACGCTGAGAGCCATCCAGAGGACGACTCCCATGCCTTCCTTTATTCCGAACCAGGCCGGCTACGGCACGGGGTTCGCCCGGACGACCGCCGAGGTCGACCAGGGCCTCCGTTCCTTCATGCTCGGCGTTTACAACAACATGATCCTCGGGCTTGCCGTCTCGGCGCTGGTCGCGCTGGGCGTCAACAAGCTCGCGGTCACGGCTGACGCCACGCAGGCGGTAGCCCGGATGAACGGTCAATACCTGACCGCCTTCGGCCGCACGCTTTACGGGTCGCCGCTGATGTGGGTGGTCGCGCTTGCGCCGCTGGCCTTCATCTTCTTCTTCTCCTTCCGGCTGGACAAGATGTCGGCAGCGACAGCGCGGACGACCTTCCTGGCCTTCGCGGCCGTGATGGGCGCCTCGCTCTCGACGGTCCTGCTCCGCTACACGGGCGCGAGCGTCGTGCAGACGTTCTTCGTTACGGCAGCGGCCTTCGGCGGTCTAAGCCTGTGGGGCTACACCACGCAGCGTTCGCTGTCGGGGATGGGCTCTTTCCTGATGATGGGTCTGATCGGGCTCATCCTGGCGTCGCTGGTCAACATCTTCCTGGCTTCGAGCGCGCTTCAGTTCGCGATCTCGGCGATCGGCGTACTGATCTTCGCGGGCCTCACCGCCTACGACACGCAGAAGCTGAAGGAGATGTACCTGTACGGGGACTATGACGGCGAGACCGCCGCCAAGGTGTCCGTCTACGGCGCGCTGACGCTGTATCTTGACTTCATCAACATGTTCCAGTTTCTGCTCGCCTTCATGGGCAACCGGAACGAGTAACAAGCTCACGGCAGGGCTGCGCTTCAGAACCCCGGCCTCGCGGCCGGGGTTTTTGTTTGTCCGAATTTCTGCAGCCACATCTGGCTGTGGGAATTCGCCTCGGGCGAGTCGCGTCAGTTCGCGACTACCCGCAGCGGCTCCAGCACCCGAAGCACGCGGTCGAGCTCATGCCCGCGCTTCAACACCAGGCCTGAGGCCGCGACGACGGACCAGGCGCCCTGCTTGCGGGCGAGCGCGGGCTCCTTGACAATCCGGTAAAGCGGCATCTCCGACGCGCGCCGAAACACCGAGAACACAGCGCGGTCGCGGCCGAAATCCATGGCGTAATCGCGCCACTCGCCTTCGGCGACCATGCGGCCGTAGAGGTTGAGGATCAGGCGCAGCTCGTCGCGGTTGAAGGTGACTTGGGTTTTCGGCGCGGCACCCGGGAACGGCACCACATGGGCGCCGCCGCGCGATATTTCCGCCTGTTCGCCCTCGCTCATCAGGCCTCCATGAACTCTGGCCGTCATCGGCCCGTCACGAAATGATGGGCCCCGGGTGGCGGATGCGCAAGCAGGTCCGGCCGTGAAGGGCGGCGCGTCAGCGCGCCGCTTCCACCACGACGAGCGTTGCTCCTTCCAACCGGGAGACCGTGACCTCCGCGCCTGCCGGCAGGTTGGGCCCGATCACGCGCCACACAGTGTCGTCCACCCTGATGCGGCCCTCGCCCGATGCGATGGGCTGGTCGAGCACGAAGCGCCGGCCGACGAGCGATTCCGCGCGCCGGTTCAGTGTGTGGCCGCCATCCGCACGATTCGGGCTCGTCAGGGCGCGCCCGGCCAAGACCGAGAGCAGTGACAGGGCCGCGAAGGCGATGAAGGCGGCCTGCCAAGAGAGGTCGAACCAGTAATCGAGGAGGCCGGTGAGGAGCGCCGCAATCCCGAGCCAGATCAGGAAGATGCCCGGCGCCACCGTCTCGAGTCCGATCAGGATGAGCCCGAGGATCAGCCAGGTCCAGGGCTCCAGTCCGAGCGGCATTCCCATCGTCAGGCCGAGGCAGGAGGCGGCGAGGAGGGCGGGAGGGACCGGCCCGCCCGGGGCTTGGCGGGCCCCGCAGCCGAGCCCCCATCCCCGAAGACCGAGCGGGTGATCTCGGCGATGCCGCCAAGCGTGCCGGCGAGCGCGGCCGCCTCGATCGGCACGACGATGACCTTCTGGTTCGGGGCCGTCGCGATCGCCTTGACGGCGTCGACATATTTCTCCGCGACAAGAAAGTTCGCCGCCGCGAGGTCGCCCCGGCTGATCGCGTCCGACACCATGGCCGTTGCCTTCGCCTCGGCCTCTGCCGAACGCTCGCGGGCCTCCGCGTCGCGGAACGCCGCCTCCTTACGCCCCTCGGCAGCGAGGATCTGGGACTGCTTCTGACCTTCCGCCCGCAGGATCTCGGCCTGTCGCAGGCCTTCCGCCTCCAGCACCGCAGCGCGCTTCTCGCGTTCCGCCTTCATCTGCCGGGCCATGGCGCCCGCAAGGTCGGCTGGCGGCAGGATGTCCTTGATCTCGATGCGCGTCACCTTCACGCCCCACGGAGAGGCGGCGGCATCCATGACCCGGAGCAGGCGCTCGTTGATCTCGTCGCGGTGGGACAGGAGGTCGTCGAGAGCCATCGAGCCCACCACGGTGCGGATATTGGTCATCGTGAGGACGAGCAGAGCCTGCTGCAGATCGGTCACCTCGTAGGAGGCCTTAGCCGCGTCCAGGACCTGGTAGAAGGCGGCGGCGTCGATCCTGACCCCGGCATTGTCGCGGGTGAAGGCCTCCTGGCTCGGAACATCGAGCACCTGCTCCATGATGTTCACCTTGTGCCCGATGCGCTCGACATAGGGCACGATCAACCCGAGCCCGGCGCCGAGCGAGCGCGAGTACCTGCCGAAGCGCTCGACCGTGTAGACGTAGCCCTGCGGCACCGTCCTGACCCCGGCCGCAATGGTCACGATGACCAGCAGCACGAGGACGATCACGAAGACGTTCAACCCGAGCGAGACCTGCATGGCGGAGCTCCCGCCCGCAGCCGAATCGTCCTCAAACCCGGGCAGGTACTCCTAGCGCACTCTCGTTTCCGCCTCATGTCGCACAAAGGATGATGGACAGGGTCAGGTGGCCTTCTACGACCGGCCGATGAGGGCCCCGCGCAGCCTCGTGCGTGAGCACCTCGTCGGCACCCCCGCGCCGAGATGCGGTTGCTCGACTAAAGGCCCAAGTTTATTGCAGTAATCGCCGAGGTGTTAAAGGCGGACGAGGGCCGTTAACTCTTCATTAACGATAATCCTATGTGGTCGGCTTAATCGACCAGAAGGGATTCGTCATGCGCTCCGAATCGACCGCCCGCCAGGAAAGACAGGACGAACTCGGCGACCTCGCCCGGCAGATCGCCTCGCAGCTCAAGAACGACCCGAACCGGCCCGAGAACGTGCTGCGCCCGAACTTTCCCCGGGTGCCCGCGCCGCGTCCGGACCAGGTCGCCGCAATCAACGCCATCATGAAGGCGAGCGAGTCGATGACGACCCGGCGCGAGCAGGTCCTCATCGCCGAGCGCCGGGCCGCCGAAGCCGAGGACAAGGTCGAGGCGCTGAAGCGCCACCTGATCGAGACCGAGGACCGCCTGACCGCCACGCTCGACCAGCTCGACCGCGAGCGCCGCCGCAGCGAAGAGCTTGAGCGCCGCTCGGCCGAGATGCTCGATCGCACGCAGGCGATGATCACGGACGCCAGCGAGCGGCTCCAGGCTTCCGAGAAGCGCGCCTCACTTGCCGAGGAATACCTCGTCACCCTCCAGACGATGATCCGTGAGCGCCTCGAGGCGTAAGCCAGTCGGGGCTCCGGAGGCGTCCGGGCCTCAGTGGGACGGCTTGGCAGCCTCGAAGGCCGCCAGTTGCTCCGGGCGCGCTTCGGTCTGATGGCGCGCCTTCCACTCTTCATACGGAATGCCGTAGACGTGGGTCCGCATGTCCTCCTTCGAGAGGCCGAGCCCGCGCTCGTCTGAAGCGTCCTTCAGCCAGTTCGACAGGCAGTTGCGGCAGAAGCCCGCGAGGTTCATGAGATCCAGGTTCTGCACATCCGTGCGGTTCCTGAGATGTGACACGAGCCGGCGGAAGGCCGCAGCCTCGAGCTCCGTCCGGGTCGCCTCGTCGAGTTCCGTCATGACCTTGTCCCCGTTTCGGTTGGCCGGCCAGGCGCCGTTCTCGGCGAGCGCCACCGGATCGCCCCATTCGGCGGGTGTGCATCGCGGCTCCTGACCAACGTCTCCCGCCCATATGCCACTGGCCAGCCCATCCTGCATCCCGTACGTGCGCCGCGCCTTCCTCGCCGGCGCGCTCGGCGTCGTAGCGTCGTGCCCGTTCGCCGCGCCGGCCCGGGCCGACCTCCGACTCTGCAACACGACGGAGAGCCGCATCGGGATCTCGCTCGGCTACCGCGACGGTGCCGGCTGGGTCACGGAAGGCTGGTGGAATCTCCCCGCGCGCGGCTGCGAGACGCTCATCCGCGGCGATCTCTCCGCCCGCTACTACTACATTTACGCGGTGGATTACGACCGCGGCGGCGATTGGAGCGGCCGCTCGCTCATGTGCACGCGGGACCGGGAGTTCACCATTCGCGGCGTGGAGGATTGCCTGGCGCGCGGCTTCGATCGTTCGGGCTTTTTCGAGATCGACACGGGCGAGCAGAAGAGCTGGACAGTGCAGCTGACAGACCCCGGTCGAGCCGCGCCGCCCGCGGCTCCAGGCGCTCCGCTGCCGTCACGCTGAGCCGCGGGCACGGCGCACACGGCGCCGAAACCTTGGCTGTTCGGAAGCGTTCTCAGGGTAGGCCACGGGGAAATTGAGCCATGTCGTGCCCGTCCAAAGCCGCTCTCGTGCTCCTCGGAGCGCTCCTGGCCGTTCCGGCCGCGGCGCAATCGCCCGCTTCTCCCGGCCTCGGCACTGCCCCGCCCGGATCCGTCGGGTCGACGGCGGACGGCGCACCGCCCGCCACGACGGCCTCGACCAGTGCCGTCGGTAGGACGAAGCCGCCCGGCGCAGCAGCCGACGGCACCCGGCCCGATCTAGAGGCGAAGAGCCGTCAGCTCGACCGGAAGATCAAGACGGGCATCTGCACCGGCTGCAGGTGACGCCGCCTAGAGCGTCGCCATCCCGGCGACGGCCGGCTTACGCGTTCAACGCCCGCTCCACTGCGTCGCAATAGACCTGGGCACCGAGCACAAGATCCTCGTCGGAGGTGTTCTCCGTCCAGTGGTGACTGATGCCGCCGATCGACGGCACGAACATCATGGCCGCCGGCATTACGCGGGCGAGGTACTGCGCGTCGTGCCCTGCTCCGCTCGGCATTCGCAGGACCTTGCCGGGCGCATGCGCCTCGCCCGCCGCCTCCAGGGCCGCCTGCAGGCCCTCGTCCATCAGGGCCGGCCGGCTCTGGCCCATGACCTCGATCTCCATCGGGCAGCGCCCCTCGCGGTTCGCCGCGTCGACCAGGCGGCGCAACTCTGCGTCGAGACGGTCGAGCACGGCCTGATCGGCGTCGCGGAACTGGAACAAGAGCTCGCCGCGACCCGGGATGATGGAGGGCGCGCCCGGATCGAGCGTGATCCGGCCCGTCGTCCAGACGGTGCGCGGCCCGCAGATCTCCGGGAAGCGGCGGTCGATCTCCGCCAGCAGCCGCACCAATGCGAGGCCGGCATCGCGGCGCCGCGTCATTGACGTCGTTCCGGCATGGTTCTGCTCGCCGAGGGCCGTGATGCGGTATTGCCAGATCGCCACGATCGCCGTGACCACGCCGATCTTCAGGCCGGACGAGATCAGCGTGTCGCCCTGCTCGATATGGGCCTCGATGAAGCCCTTGAAGCGGCCGGGCTCGACCTGCCGGCGCGGCACGCCGGTCAGGCCCGCCTTCGCGAGCGCGTCCCGGAGCGGCGTGCCGTCGTAGCGGTTCTTGAGGCCGTCGATCTCCGTATCCTGGAGAAGGCCCGTGAAGGAACGCGACCCGATAAAGGACCCGAAATGGCCCTCCTCGTCGCACCAGCCTGCGACCTCGACGCCCCGCCCGACCGCACGCGCGGCCTCCAGGCCGTAGACCATGCCGAGCGCGCCATCGAGCCAGCCAGCGTAGTTCTGGCTCTCGAGATGCGAACCGGTCAGGATTTTCGGCCCTGGCGCGTCGGAGAGGCCGTAGACGTTTCCGATGCCGTCCATCGAGCCGTTCAGGCCCGCCTCGTCCAGCCTCTCCACGAACCAGCGCCGCGCCGCGATGTCCTCGTCCGAGAAGGTCGGGCGATGCACGCCGGTCTTGTAGGCCCCGAACTTCGCCAGATCCCGCAGATCCTTCAGCACGCGTTCGCCGTCGATCCTTGCCATCGTCACCGTCCTTCCCGCCGCTCCCTTACCCGGATGCAAGCCGGCGACCAAAGTGCGAGCCCTGCTCTTCTTGCCGGGCGGCGGGCCGAAACCGTAATGTCCGGCCTCAAAGGGGCGCCTTCGGCAGGGCCGGGCGCCGAGGTCGCGAGGATACGCCATGGAGCAGAGCGCTCACCCCCTCATCCACGAGGTCACGTCCGATTGGGCGCGCCGGGCCTATGTCGACGACGCGAAGTACCGCGAGATGTACGAGCGCTCGATCCGTGACCCGGAAGGGTTCTGGTACGAGCATGGCAGCCGGATCGACTGGTTCCGCTCCTACAGCCAGGCCAAGAACGCGAGCTTCGGCGGGCCGGGCACGGACGGGACGGTCGACATCCGCTGGTTCGAGGACGGCGTCACCAACGTCGCCCATAATTGCATCGACCGGCATCTCGAGACCCGCGGAGACCAGGTCGCAATCATCTGGGAAGGCGATGATCCGTCCGAGTCGAAGAAGATCACCTATCGCGAGCTGCATTCTGAGGTGTGCCGGTTCGCGAACGTGCTGCGCAACCGCGGCGTCGAGAAGGGGTCGACCGTCACGATCTACATGCCGATGATCCCGGAAGCGGCGTACGCGATGCTGGCCTGCGCCCGGTTAGGCGCGATCCACTCGGTGGTGTTCGGAGGCTTCTCGCCCGACTCGCTCGCGGACCGCATCCAGGGCTGCAATTCCCGGATGGTCATCACGGCCGACGAAGGCCTGCGCGGCGGCCGCAAGGTGCCCCTGAAGGCGAATGTCGACGCCGCGATCGCCAAAGTCGGCGAGGTCGACCATGTGGTGGTCGTGCGGCGAACGGGCAGTGCGGTCGCGATGGAGGCCGGGCGAGACGTCTATTACCACGAGGCGGCCGAGCAGGTGACGGACGAGTGCCCGGCCGAGCACATGAACGCGGAAGACCCGCTGTTCATCCTCTACACATCGGGCTCGACCGGGAAGCCGAAGGGTGTGCTGCACACGACCGGCGGCTATCTCGTCTTCGCCTCGATGACCCACCAATACGTCTTCGATTACCACGACGGCGACGTGTACTGGTGCACGGCCGATGTCGGCTGGGTGACCGGACACTCCTACATTCTGTACGGGCCGCTCGCGAACGGCGCGACGACCCTGATGTTCGAGGGCGTGCCGAACTACCCGTCGATGTCCCGGTTCTGGGAGGTGATCGACAAGCATAAGGTCAACATCTTCTACACCGCCCCGACCGCGATTCGCTCGCTGATGGGGGCGGGCGACGCGCCGGTAAAGAAGACCTCCCGCGCCTCGCTGCGGCTCCTCGGCTCTGTCGGCGAGCCGATCAATCCGGAAGCCTGGGAGTGGTACTACAACGTCGTCGGCGACGGCCGTTGCCCGATTGTCGATACCTGGTGGCAGACGGAGACGGGCGGGATCATGATCACCCCGCTCCCTGGCGCGACGCGGCTGAAGCCGGGCTCCGCGACCCGCCCCTTCTTCGGCGTGGTGCCGGAGATCGTGGATGCCGAGGGCAAGGTCCTGGACGGCGCCTGCGAGGGCAACCTCGTCATCGCCGAAAGCTGGCCCGGCCAGATGCGCACCGTGTATGGAGACCACCAGCGCTTCGTCGAGACCTACTTCTCGGCCTACAGGGGCAAGTATTTCACGGGCGACGGCTGCCGCCGCGATGCGGACGGCTATTACTGGATCACCGGCCGGGTCGACGACGTCATCAACGTTTCCGGCCACCGGATGGGTACGGCTGAGGTCGAATCGGCCCTCGTCGCGCATCCGAAGGTGTCGGAAGCCGCGGTCGTCGGCTACCCGCATGACATCAAGGGCCAGGGCATCTACGCCTATGTCACCCTCATGCAGGGCGAGGCTCCCTCGGAGGAGTTGCGCAAGGAACTCGTCACATGGGTGCGCAAGGAGATCGGCCCGATCGCCTCGCCTGACCTCGTCCAGTTCGCGCCGGGCCTGCCCAAGACCCGGTCGGGCAAGATCATGCGCCGCATCCTGCGCAAGATCGCGGAGGACGAGTTCTCCGCCCTAGGCGACACCTCCACTCTCGCCGATCCGGCGGTGGTCGACGACCTCATCGAGAACCGGCAGAACCGCTCCAAGCACCCGGTCGCGAAGGCCTCGTAAAGCGTTGGGGGACAGAGCCGCGGGCGGACGCTCCGCCCCGGCACCACAGGCCGGATCCGACATCCTCGCGCTCTGGGATTGGCGGCGGCGCGTCGCCGATCTGTACCGCACCGTAAGGGCGTCCGAGCCGCGGAGTGGCTGGCAGCGGTGGCGCAGCACGCGAGATCAGCTCTTTCGTGACCATCCCCAGAGCCCGCTGCCGCAGGCGGATCGCGGCGCCTTCCCGGGCCTGCCTTTCTTTCCGTACGACCCTGCGCTTCGGTTCGAGGTGGGGACCGAGCCGGTCGCGGACGCGCCGACGATCCGGATCGAGCTTCGGGACGATGGCACGCTCGCCTTCACGCCCTTTGCGCGCACGCTCGGCCTCTCCGAGCGGCTTGGAGGCGAGCTGACGCTGTACTGGATCGGCGGCTACGGTGGGGGCGTGTTCCTGCCCTTCCGGGACGCGACCTGCGGCCGCGACACGTACGGCGGCGGTCGCTACCTGCTCGACACCATCAAGGGTGCCGATCTCGGGCAGACGGAAGACGGCCGCCTGATCCTCGATTTCAACTTCGCCTACAGCCCCTCCTGCGCCTATTCCGATCTCTGGGTCTGCCCGCTCTCCCCTCCCGAGAATACGCTGCCGGCAGAAGTCCGAGCGGGCGAGATGGCACCGCGCGTGCTTGGTTAACCGTGTGTTAAGTCACGCCTTCGACGATCCGTCCGGCGTAGCCTCACATCATCGAGACCAGGAGCAAGGCATGGACCTGAGGCGATGTTTTACCGAGCACCCGGCTTCCGTCGGGGAGACCTATGGCGAGCACATGCAGGTCGCACTCTCCTTCGCGCTACCGCTAACCAAGGCTGCCGCGGCGGCGTATCTGCACGCCATCTTCCCGTTCCTGTTCACGACCACGGCGAGCGGAATCGTGAAAGGCCTTTACGACCGGATGACACGTCGCTGCGCTACCTGCGCCTCCGGCCCGGCGCACCGGCCTGACTTGTTCATCAGGCCCGCCCAACCCGGCCCGCGGGAGCGCATGCTGGCCTGGGACCCCGTCATTTGAGCGCGGGTTAAGCCTTAACCTCGTCCGAGCCGCAGGGCCGAAAAGCCCGCTTTCACCTTTGCGAAGCCATCTTCGCCAACCTGATCGATAGAGTTAGCGCGCAAATCTCCACCCAAGGTTCAGCCACAAGGACCTCGGGATGGACATCAAACAGAGTGGTCGGGCCGCGGCCCTTCCTTTGACCTCGGGATATGCGGAGCCGCTGCGCGGCGGGCATGTCAGGCGCCTCGCGATCGCGCTCCTCATCGCGCTCGTGTTTTTCATCGCCGGACGCGGGCAGGCCCGCGCAGCGGTGGATTTCGAGCCCGGCGTGCAGCCGGGGACGATCGTGATCTCGACCTCGCAGCGCCGGCTCTACCTCATGGGCCACGCCGGACCTGTCGCGAGCTACCCGGTCGCGGTCGGCAAGCCCGGCAAGCAATGGTACGGCTGGGCGCGGGTCGACGGGAAATATGTCGAGCCGGCCTGGTCGCCGCCCGCCGAGGTGAAGCGCGACAACCCGCGCCTCCCCAACGTCATCCCCGGCGGCTCGCCGCACAACCCGATGGGCCTCCGGGCCCTCACGCTTGACCGCGAGGAGATCGCGATTCACGGCACCAACCGCCCGAATTCGATCGGCACCTACGCGTCCTACGGCTGCATCCGGATGCACAACCGCGATATCGTCGACCTGTTCGAGCGGGTTCGTGTAGGCACTCCCGTTCTCATGACGCGCTGATGATACCGACCGGTCGATAAAGGACGGGCGTACTCGCCCCGTTTGACCGCGCCCCGTCCGCGACCTTACAGACGGGGCGCAATGCGCGCGTGGCTCCCGATCGCCCGCCTGAGCCGCCCGGCCATCGCCGTGGTGGCCCTGTATGCGTTCGTCCTCGGGACGTTTCTCGGCAGCTTCGCACCCGGACCGCTAGCGGCCGCCGGCCACATCCTGTGCTCGCCCGAGCACGGCGACGGATCGGCCCCCTCTCTGCCCACTTCGGGCCATCGCGATTGCTGCACGCCGGCATGTCCGGGCGGCGCGTCCTTGCTGCCGACCCCGAGCGCCTCCTCCGTCCTCTCCGACCGCAGGGCCTACGCTTTCGCGTGGGCCCGCACCGTGGCACCCGAGCCGGACACGGCGGCGTTGCGCGATACGCGTGCGCGAGGTCCTCCGCTCGCCTGACCGGACCCTTCTTCCGATCCAGTCAGACGAGGACATCATGTACCGTTCACTTCTCTGCGCGGCCGCCTGCGCCGTCGCTTCTCCTACCCTGTCGTTCCCAGCGCTCGCTCACGCGACGCTCGCCATCGGCGAGGCCGCGCCGGATTCGGCCTACCGGGCCGTGGTTCAGATCAACCATGGTTGCAGCGGCTCGCCGACCCGGACCGTTCGGGTCACCGTGCCGGACGGCGTGATCGCCGCTCGGCCCATGCCGAAGCCCGGCTGGACCCTCGCGACCACGAGAGGGCCCTATGCGAAGGCCTACCCGTACTATCACGGGGCAACCCTGACGGAGGGGGTCCGGGAGATCGCCTGGTCCGGCGGATCGCTGCCCGACGACCATTTCGACGAATTCGTCTTCACGGCCCGGATCACCGGCGACATCAAGCCGGGCTCGGTTCTGCGCTTCCCCGTCGTGCAGGAGTGCGAGGCGGGTGAGCAGCGCTGGGTCGAGATGCCGGCTGAGGGCAAGGACCCGCACGCGCTGAAAAGCCCGGCGCCTGGGGTGCGGATCGTGGCGGCAGCTCCGGGCCAAGCGCACGCGCAACCTGCGACGCAGGGCTCTGTCCGCGCCGGCTCCCTCGTGATCGAGGCGCCCTGGTCGCGGGCGACCCCGTCCGGCGCGAAGGTCGCGGGCGGCTATGTCCGCGTCACGAATACCGGGACGGAGGCGGACCGGCTCGTCCGCGCATCCGCCGAGGTCGCGGGGCGCGGCGAGTTGCACGAGATGTCCGTCGAGAACGGCGTGATGAAGATGCGCGAACTCGAGAGCGGGATCGAGATCAGGCCCGGCCAGACTGTCGAACTCAAGCCCGGCGGCCTGCACCTCATGTTCATGGACCTTAAGACGGGTCTGAAGGAAGGCGACACCGTCCGGGGCACGCTCGTCTTCGAGAAGGCCGGCACGGTGCCTGTGTCGTTCAGCGTCGGTGGGCTTGGCGCCCGCGGCGCGCCGGAGCACGCGCACCACTAAAAACAAGAAGGGCGCGGACCTCTCGATCCGCGCCCTTCCGAAATGTCGGTAGCCGCAGGGCGGCCGCCGATTACTTCTTCAGGCCGAGATTGCCGAAGCGCGAATTGAAGCGCGACAGGCGGCCGCCGCGATCCATCAGCTGCTGCGTCCCGCCGGTCCAGGCCGGGTGCGTGTTCGGGTCGATGTCGAGGTTCAGCGTGTCCCCGTCCTTGCCCATCGTCGAGCGCGTGCGGAACTCGGACCCGTTCGTCATGACGACCTTGATGAAGTGGTAGTCGGGATGGACCGTGGGGCCCTTCTCGCGCTTCTCGATCTTTACCGACTTCGAATTGTTCTGCGTGTTCTCGGCCATCTCACGGGCTCCTCGATGCGACGCCGGAGCGCCCGCGCGTCCTGCCCGCGGCGACAACCGACCATATTCATGTCTCGGATCGGCGCGCTATAACGCAGGGGACCATTCTAAACAAGCGACGCCGTTCGCGGCGGCGAAGGGTTTCTGCTTTGATCGGGTCGGCATGTCGGAGTTGAGGAGGACGCGCCGCGCCGGACGGGGGTCTCGCGAGGAGAAAGGCAACCGGGCCTCGCTCGGGTCGTTGAAGCCGCTCATCCCCTTCGCGTACCGCTACAAGGGCCGCATCCTGGCGGCGATCATTGCCCTGACGGTCGCGTCCGCGGCAACCTTGGCCCTGCCCGTCGCCGCCCGTCGTGTGATCGACCACGGATTTTCCGATCACGATGGCGGACTGATCGACGCCTATTTCGGCGTGATGATCGCCGTGGTCGCGACGATCGCGGTCGCCAGCGCCGCCCGCTTCTACACGGTCGTGACCCTCGGCGAGCGCATCGTCGCCGACCTCCGAGCGGCCGTGTTCCGGCGTCTGACCGAGCTAGACCCGGCCTTCTTTGACCGGTCGAAGTCGGGCGAGATCGTCTCGCGTCTCACGGCCGACGCGACCCAGGTGAAATCAGCGTTCGGGGTCTCGGTCTCGATGGCGCTCAGGAACGGACTGCTGTTCCTGGGAGCGCTCGGCATGATGATCGTGACGAGCCCGAAGCTGTCTGGCCTTGTCATCGCGGCGATCCCGCTGATCGTGCTGCCGCTGGTCTTTTCGGGCCGCGCCGTGCAGCGCCGGTCCCGCGCCGCGCAGGACCGGCTCGCCGACGCCTCCGCCTATGCGGCCGAAGCTGTCGGGGCGGTCAGGACCATGCAGGCCTTCGGCATGGAGCGTGCGACCGCGCAACGTTTCGCGGCCGCGGCCGAGGAGGCCTATCAGGCGGCACGGGCCTCGAGCGCCGCGCGTGCCTGGCTCACCGGCGGGGTGATCTTCCTGATCTCGGCCTCGATCGTCGGCATTCTCTGGTGGGGCGCCCAGGACGTGCTCGCCGGGCGAATGACGTCCGGGCGGCTCTCGCAATTCGTGCTCTACGCGGTCTTTGCGGCGAGCTCACTCGGGCAGCTCTCGGAGGTCTATGGCGAGCTATCCGCCGCAGCCGGCGCCGCCGAGCGTCTTGGCGAGATCCTGGCCGCGGAGCCGGCGATCAAGGCCCCATCTTCGCCCCTGCCGATGCCGGGCCGGGATGCCGGAACGATTGCGCTTGAGGATGTGCGCTTCTCCTACCCGACCCGCGACTCGCAATCGCTTCAAGGCGTCAGCCTAAGCGTCGCATCAGGTGAGCGCGTCGCACTTGTCGGGCCGTCCGGGGCGGGCAAGTCGACCGTGTTCCAGCTCCTCCTGCGCTTCTACGACCCGCAGGGCGGACGGGTTCTGATCGACGGCCACGACCTGCGCGAGATCGACCCCGCCGAGCTGCGGCGGCGCATCGCGCTCGTCCCGCAGGACCCGGTCATCTTCATGGGCACCATCGCAGAGAACATTCGCTACGGGCGTCCTGAGGCGACCGACCTCGAGGTCCGGCGCGCTGCCGCCCTCGCCTCTGCGGCCGAGTTCACAGAAGGGCTGCCGGAAGGCTACGAGACCCAGATCGGCGAACGCGGGGTGACGCTCTCGGGCGGTCAGCGCCAGCGCGTTGCGATCGCGCGTGCCATCCTGAAGGATGCGCCGATCCTGCTTCTCGACGAGGCGACCTCTGCACTTGACGCCGAGAGCGAACGCGCCGTGCAGGACGCGCTGGACCGACTGATGCGAGACCGCACGACGCTCGTCATCGCGCACCGGCTTGCGACGGTGCGCAACGCGGACCGCATCCTCGTGATGGAGGCGGGCCGCATCGTGGAGGAGGGCCCGCACGAGACGCTCGTGCGCAGGGGCGGCCTCTATTCCAGGCTCGCCGCCCTGCAGTTCGATGCCGTCGAGCCGTTCCGCACGGAAGCGGCGGAATAGCTGGAGGGCCGGGACGACCCGGCCCTGTCGCCTTACGCGGCGGCGGTGTTCGCAGCGATGCCCTTCTCGGTCATCAGCTGCTGCAACTCGCCCGCCTGGAACATCTCGCGAGTGATATCGCAGCCGCCCACGAACTCGCCCTTCACGTAAAGCTGCGGGATCGTCGGCCAGTTCGAATAGGCCTTGATGCCGTCGCGAAGCGCGGGGTCTTCGAGAACGTTCACGCCCTTATACGGCACGCCGAGATAGTTCAGGATCTGCACCACCTGGCCCGAGAACCCGCATTGCGGGAACTGCGGCGTGCCCTTCATGAAAAGGACCACGTCGTTCGACTTCACCTCGGAATCAATTTGGCTGTGTGCGTCGGTCATCAATCTCGCCCTTGTCTCGGGATCGGAACGTCCTTGACCCGCTGATATAGCGGAGACGGGTCCTGTTCGTAAGGGAATGCCTCTCCCGGCGCCGGAACAGCACCCCGCTCGATCTCGGCCACTAAGCCGCTCCACTCGGACGGAGAGGTTTCGCCGGCCTGAAACAGGCGGTGAAGTTCCTCGACCTGCCGGTCGGCCCAGGCGACGATATCCGTCTTGTCGAGCGAGGTGTCGGTTATGGCGTTGCCCTCGGCCAATGTCGGTCACATCCCGACACTTCGCAACCCGCGCGGCTGACACGCCAGGGCCGGGTTGCTAAGCCTCGGCGGTCAACAAGGACCTGCCTTGCGCTACTATATCGGGCTCGCGAGCACCTTCCACGACCCGGCCCTGGCTATCGTCGCGCCCGACGGCGAGGTCCTCTTCGCCGAGGCAACCGAGCGCTCCTTGCAGTACAAGCGCGCGCCGAACTGCGAGCCGGACCTCGCGCCCCGGATGGGCTCCCTCCTCCGGAAGTGGGTGCCAGAAGGCGCGGAGGTGGTCGTCGCGACATCCTGGGGCGACGACTTTTCCGGCTTCCTCGACAGCTCCGCCCGGACCGGCGCCTTCGACTTGCCCGCACTCGCCGCGCTCTCGCCTGAGCTGAACCGCTCCTTCGTCCCTGAGCGCTCCGAACGCGCCCTTGTCGCGTCGCTTCACCTGCAGCAGCGCCGAGCGGGGCTTGGAACGCTGATCGGGCTGGACCGTGCCGGCGGCCACCGGCGTTTCGCCGAGATCCGGCGTTACGGGCACCACCTCACGCACGCAGCCTATGCGTGCGGCTCGAGCCCGTTCGAGGAAGCTGCCTGCCTCGTGGTCGACGGCATGGGGGAAACGGGGGCGGCGGCCCTTTACGCCTATGAGAGTGGACGGGTCCGCGAGTTGAAGCGGCAACGGGGCCGCGGCTCGATCGGCTTCTTCTTCGGTCTCATCACCGACCTTGCCGGCTTCGACCAAGCCGCCGGTGAGGAGTGGAAGATCATGGGGCTCGCGCCCTACGGCCGCCGGGACCCCGAACTGATGGACCTCCTCCGGCGGCTGTATCGGATCGAGGGTACCCGGCTGAGTTTCGCCGATGCCGGAACGATCCGGGCGGTGGCGGCCGAGCTGATCGCGCGCCGCCCGCCCGACGCCACAACCGAGGGCTGGGCCGATCTCTCGCGCTGCGGCCAGGACGCCTTCGAGGAGATGATGGCCGCCTATCTGGCCGAGGCGCGGAGGATGTCGGGCTCTCAGAGCCTCGTCCTCGCGGGCGGCTGCGCGCTGAACTCATCCTTCAACGGCAAGATCGCCGGCCGGCACGGATTTTCAGACCTGTACGTGCCGCCGGCGCCGGCCGACGACGGCAATGCCATCGGGGCGGCCTGGCTCGCGCTGGCCCAGGACGATCCGGCTTGGCGCCCCGCCGCCGGGCCGGCATCGCCCTATCTCGGCTCGACCGTCTCGACGGAGCCGCTCGAGCGCATGACAGCCTGGGAACCGCGGCTCCGGAAGCTCGGCCACCAGGGAGTGACCCAGGAAGCAGCGGACATCCTCGCCGAAGGCAAGCTCGTGGGATGGGTCCAGGGCCGGGCCGAGTTCGGCCCGCGCGCGCTCGGGAACCGCTCCATCCTGGCCGATCCCCGCCCGGCGAACGCCAAGGACCTGCTCAACGCCAAGGTGAAGTATCGCGAGGCCTTTCGGCCCTTCGCACCGTCCATCCTGGCGGAGCACGGGTCGGACTGGTTCGAGGCGTACCAGGACAGCCCCTACATGGAACGCACGCTCGTCTGGCGTGAGGAGGTCCGCCCCAGGGTGCCGGCCGTCGTGCACGAGGACGGCACCGGCCGGCTGCAATCCGTCACAGCCGAGCGCAATCCCCGCTACGCCGCGCTCATCGAGGCCTTCGCCGAGCGGACACGCGTGCCGATCCTGCTCAACACGAGCTTCAACGTCATGGGAAAACCCATCCTCCACACGGCGGAGGATGCGATCCTGATGTTCTACGCGACCGGGCTCGACGCCCTCGTGATCGAAGACTGGGTCCTAACCAAGGAACCTCGCTAGGGGCGGCTCAGTCCTGCGGCGTGACCGTCGTGAGCGCCAGGGCATGCAGGACACCACCCATCCGGCCCTGCAGCGCGCCATAGACCATCTGGTGCTGCTGCACGCGGCTCTTGCCGCGGAAGGCAGCCGACGTGACGGTCGCAGCGTAATGGTCGCCGTCGCCTGCGAGATCCTTGATCTCGACGAGGGCGTCCGGCAGCGCCTCCTTGATCATGCGCTCGATCTCGGCCGCGTCCATGGCCATGGGTCAGCTCCTTTGAATTAGGCGGCCAGCTCGAGTTCGGGCGCCGGCCCGGCCATGTAGTTCGGCAGCCAGGATTCGTGCGCGTCCTTGAGCTCGGCAATCGTGATCGGCTGGTCCGCTCCGAGCGCCAGGGCCTCGCCGCCCGTCACGCCGAGATACCAGGTCGGGATTCCGAGCGCCTGGGCCTCCAGCCGGACCTGATGCAGTTCTGCGGTGGGCACGGCGACGACGTAGCGACCCTGGTCCTCGCCGAAGAAGAATGCGTGGACGGGCAGGCTCGACGGCAGGTCGCGCGGCTGCACCGAGAGCCCGACACCCAAGCTCATCGCCATCTCGGCCAGAGCGACCGCCAACCCGCCGTCGGATAGGTCGTGCACCGTATCCGTGCGCCCGGCCCGGATCAGGCCGCGCACGAAGTCGCCGACCCGGCGCTCGACGGCCAGGTCGACCGGCGGCGGGGCGCCTTCCTCCCGACCGCAGATGTCGCGCAGATAGACCGACTGACCGAGCCAGCCTTCCGTTCCGCCGATCAGCAGCACGGCGTCCCCGGCACGCTTGAAGGCGATCGAAGCCCGGACCGACACGTCGTCCACGAGCCCGACCCCGCCAATGGTCGGGGTCGGTAGGATGCCGGTGCCGTTCGTCTCGTTGTAGAGCGAGACGTTGCCGGACACGATCGGGAAGTCGAGCGCGCGCGCCGCCTCGCCAATACCGCGGATGCAGCCGACGAGCTGGCCCATATATTCGGGCCGCTCGGGGTTGCCGAAATTCAGGTTGTCGGTCAGCGCCAACGGCAGCGCGCCGACTGCCGTGATGTTGCGCCAGGCTTCTGCGACCGCCTGCCGGCCGCCCTCGACCGGGTCCGCCTCGCAATAGCGCGGCGTCACGTCGGTGGTCAGTGCGAGGCCTTTCGGGCCGTCCTCCACGCGCACGATCGCGGCGTCGCCACCGGGACCGCCAACGGTGTTGCCGAGGATCAGGCTGTCATATTGCTCCCAAACCCAGCGCTTCGAGCAGAGGTCGGGCGAGCCGATCAGCGTGAGCAGCGCTTCGCGGTCCGAGACAGGAGCCTCGACGCTCTCAGGCGGGATCACGGGCTCGTAGGTGTTGGCGAGATGCGGACGGTCATAGACCGGCGCCTCGTCCCCGAGCTCCTTGATCGGCAGGTCCGCGACCGTCTCGCCGCCATGCTTCACGACGAACCGGAGCGTATCGGTCGTGTGCCCGATGATCGCGAAGTCGAGACCCCATTTGCGGAAGATAGCCTCGGCGACATCCTCCATGCCGGGCTTGAGCACCATGAGCATGCGCTCCTGACTCTCGCTCAGCATCATCTCGTAGGCCGTCATGCCGGCCTCCCGGATCGGCACGTTGTCGAGGTCGAGCTCGACCCCAAGATTGCCCTTCGCCCCCATCTCGACGGCCGAGCAGGTGAGCCCGGCCGCGCCCATGTCCTGGATCGCGACGACGGAGCCGGACTGCATCAATTCGAGACAGGCTTCCAAAAGCAGCTTCTCGGCAAAGGGATCGCCCACCTGGACGGTCGGGCGCTTCTCCTCCGAGGACTCGTCGAAGGCCGCCGAAGCCATCGTCGCGCCGTGGATTCCGTCCCGGCCGGTCTTCGAGCCGAGATACACGATCGGGTTCCCGATGCCGGTCGCGGCCGCGTAGAAGATGGCGTCCGTGTTCGCGAGACCGACGGCCATCGCGTTGACCAGGATGTTGCCGTCATAGCGCGGGTGGAAGCCGACCGAGCCGCCGACCGTCGGTACGCCGAATGAATTGCCGTAGCCGCCGATCCCCGCGACCACGCCGGCCACGAGGTGGCGCGTGCGCGGGTTGTCCGGTGAGCCGAAGCGGAGCGAGTTGAGCGCCGCGATCGGCCGCGCACCCATCGTGAAGACGTCACGCAGAATGCCGCCCACGCCTGTGGCTGCGCCCTGGTAAGGCTCGATGAAGGACGGGTGGTTGTGCGACTCCATCTTGAAGACGCAGGCCTGACCGTCCCCGATATCGATAACGCCGGCATTCTCGCCCGGGCCCTGGATCACCCAGGGAGCCGAGGTCGGCAGCGTGCGCAGGTGGATGCGCGACGACTTGTACGAGCAGTGCTCGTTCCACATCGCCGAGACGATCCCGAGCTCGACGATCGTCGGCTCGCGCCCGATCAGGTCGCAGAAGCGCTTGTACTCGTCCTCGGTCAGCCCATGCTCGCGAACGAGCTCGGGCGTGATCCGCACATCCTTCGAAGCCATGGACATCCGTCTGAACTGATCCCGGGCGCTTAAGGCCTGGAACTGCGGCTGGCAACGCAGCCGGTCTGTCCCGCCTCCGCCACGCCATGCGCAAACTGTGCCGAAACGGCACGGAATCGGCTGGCACGCGCATCGCTCAACTCCCCTCGCAGGCGGACCAACAGGCCGGGAGGCGAGAGATGCAGATGTTTCGGCGTTTCAAGACGGATCAGCGGGGCGCCACCGCGATGCTCTTCGGCTTCACGGCGCTTCCGCTCCTCGGGGTTGTCGGCGCCGCCGTCGATTACAGCCGGGCCGCCAACTATCACAGCCGCATGCAGCTCGCGGTCGACGCGACGGCCCTCGCCATCGTCCGCGAGCCTACGAGCCTGAATACCCGGGACATCCAGCAGAAGGGCGAGGCTTACCTGTCGAACGCGCTCCGCGCCGATCCGAGCGCGACGCTTAGCTCGGTCTCGGTCACGCGTGACGGCAAGGTCGTGCGGGTCGCCGCCGCTGCCACCATGGATCGCTCGATCATGCGGGTTCTCGGGCTCCAGCCGATGCCGATCACGGCCAACTCGCAGGCTTCCTCGGCGCGGCGGCTGGAGGTCGCTCTGGTGCTGGATAACACCTACTCGATGAGCGAGTCGCTCAACGACGGCACGGAGAAGATGAAGGCGCTCAAGGCCGAGGTTCGCAAGACCCTGGACTATCTTGCAAAGCTCGCTTCCGAGCCGGGCCGCGGGCCTGACAGCGTCAAGGTCTCGATCGTCCCGTTCGACACCGAAGTACGACTCGATGCGGCCAAGTTCAGGAACGAGAACTGGTTCGACTGGCAGGGTGGGGCGAGCCCTTCGAAGTGGTCGGGCTACGTCTACGACCGTCAGGGCTCGTATGGGCAGAGCGATCTCCCGCCCAATGGCTCCAAAGCCTCGCTTTTTCCTGCCCCGCGTGAGTCAGAGTGCAGCACCGGCGGAGACATGAAGTGCCCCTCGAACGCCGACCTGCCCGCGATCCAGCCGCTTGTCTCCGTGACTCAGAACCTCGATCGGCTCAACGCCATCGTGAAGAGCATGGAGCCGCGTGGCTTCACGAACATCGCGCTCGGGACCGTCTGGGGGCAGGCGACGCTGTCCCGGTCGCAGCCGTTCAGCGAGGGCTCAGACGATGCCAGCGTCGAGAAGATCATGCTCGTGCTGACGGACGGTCTCAACACGGCCCACCACTTTAACGGCAAGATTGAGAAGAGCACCGACGCCGCAAGCCCCATCGTTGCCCGGATCGACGACAACACGAGAGCCGCTTGCGCCTCTGCCAAGGCGAGCGGGACCAAGATCTTCACGATCCGCGTCAAGGAAGGTGACGAGAATCTCCTCCGCTCGTGCGCGTCCAGCCCGGACGACTACGCGAACGTGCAGAGCGGCCGTGACTTCAGCGAGGCATTCAAGAAGTTCCTCGACAAGATCACCCAGACCCGCATCACCAGCTGATCAGCCCGACCCGCCCCAGCCACAAGGCCCGCCGATCACGAGGCGGGCCTTCTTGCGCGCGAAGAACGAGGGGCCACATCCTCTCGTGGCGGGGCGCGACGCGCTCCTGGAGGGTCGGATGGCTGGCTCAAACACGGCGATGTTCGAGGTCTTGAAGGCGGCGGGACCGAGCCGGTCGGAGACGCTCGCCCGGCTGGATACGCTCGCAAAGCTGATGGACAGCGCCTTCCTGGTGCCCGGCACCCGCATCCGGCTCGGGCTTGATTCGGTGATTGGCCTCGTGCCGGGGATCGGCGACATCGCGTCGGCTCTGATCTCGAGCTACATCATCTGGGAGGCGCGCCAGCTCGGGCTGCCGCGCTGGAAGATCGCCCGCATGGCCGCGAATGTCGCGTTCGACACGACGATCGGCGCCATTCCGCTGGTCGGCGACGTGCTGGACGTTTTCTACAAATCGAACCGGCGGAACCTGAAGATCCTGCGAGACCATCTCGACCGGGAGGCGGCCCGCGTCGGGCCGAACGAGCCTGGGATCATCGATGCCGATTACACGGTGGTGCGGAGCGCCCGATGAGACGCGTGCTCTGGGCCGCCGGCTGGGTTGGCGTCTTCTTCTGGTCCCTCTTCGCACTTGCCGCCTATGGCGTTGTCGACCTCGTCGGCGGGGCTTTCATGCGCAACGCCGACGCGTTCTCGGGCGATCCCGGCACGGTCGAGTGGCTCTTCAACCTGTTCGGCTGGATCCGGAGCTTTTCGACCTCAGCGATCCTGGTGGTCTGGGGCCTGGTCTCGCTCGCTATCCTGGCCGTGCCGTGGCTCTTCGATCGCCTGACTGTCACCGCGGTGCCGCGTGCGGGCTATGCGCCGCACCCGCCCGTGATGCGGGACGGCGTGATCGATCTTGGCCCCGGCGACTATACCGTGCGCAACCCTGAGCCGGGCCGGTCGGGCCCGGCGCCGCGGATCAGCCCGCGCGGCTGATCCTGCCCGGGATGCGGCTCGCGCTATACCAGCCCGACATTCCTCAGAACGCCGGGACCATCATGCGCATGGCCGCCTGTCTCGGCGTCGCCGTCGACCTGATCGAGCCGGCCGGGTTCGATGCCTCCGATCGCAATCTCCGCCGCGCTGGGCTCGACTACCTCGACCAGCTGGAGCTCAGGCGGCACGTGTCGTTTGCAGCTTTCGACGAGAGCCGGAGAGCGGCAGGCGGGCGCCTCGTCCTTGCCACCACCCAGGCGGCAGATCCCTACACTGAATTCGCTTTCACGCCCGGCGACATCGTCATGGTGGGGCGGGAATCGGCCGGCGTGCCCAAAATGGTCCACGACATCGCTGATGGGCGAGTCCTCGTGCCGATGCGGCCTGGCTTACGTTCGCTCAACGTGGCGGTCGCGGCTGCGATGATCCTCGGGGAGGCCCTCCGGCAGACCGGCTTTTCGGCTCCCGAGGTCAGCTGACGAGGTAATGCCGCACGGGCTCGGCGGCAGATGAGGCTGCGCGCACAAAGAAGCCTCGGTGCTCGGGATCCGGGACCAGCGCACGCGTATAGCCGAGCACCGTCTCGCTCGTGCCGAGACAGAGCGCCCCGTCATGCGCCAGCGCCACCGCCAGCCGGCCGAACAAGGCCGTCTTCGTCGGTGGGTCGAGATAAATCGCGAGGTTGCGGCAGAGGATCAGGTCAAACGTGCCGAGCCGCCCGAAATCCCAAAGCAGGTTCAAGACCCGAAAATCCACAGCAGCACGCAGCCCGGGCGCGATGGTCCAGTCGAGGCCAGCGTGACTGAAATGGTCGAGCAGGTAGCGCACCGGCAGACCGCGCTGCACCTCGAACGCCGAGTAGGTGCCCGAGCGCGCACGCTCGATGGCGATGGGCGAGATGTCCGTCCCAAGGATCTCGACGGTCCAACCATCCAGAAGCGCTCTCATCTCGTGCAGGATGATCGCGACGGAATAGGCCTCCTGGCCCGTAGAGGCAGCCGCGGACCAGATACGCAGCCGCCGCGACGTCGCCCGGGCAGCGATCAGGCGCGGCAGGATATCCGTCCGGAGCGCCTCGAACGGGGTCCTGTCACGGAAGAACATTGTCTCGTGCGTCGCCATCGCGACGACGGCCGCGTCCGCGAGGCCGCGATCCTCTCCGGCCCGAAGCTTCGCCACGAGTTCGCCGAGATCCCGCAATCCCGCATCATGGCAGATCGGCCGCAGCCGGCTTTCCGCGAGGTAGCGCTTCTCGGGCCCCAGATCGAGGCCCGAACGCTGCTTGAGGAAGGTGCGCAGGAAGGCGAAATCGGCGTCGGTGATCATGGGAGACCGAAGGCCTCCCGGACTGCGCCACCCAGCAACGAGAGCGGAAGCACCTGCTGAGCGAGGCCCGCCCGCGCGATGCTTCCGGGCATCCCCCAGACCGTACTTGTCGCCTCGTCCTGGACGATGACGCTGCTTCCCGCTGAGACCAGCGCCCGCGCGCCCTCGGTTCCATCGGTGCCCATGCCCGTCAGGACCACGGCGAGCGCCGCGGGCCCGAACGAACGGGCAATGTCGGCGAACAGCACGTCGACCGCAGGGCGGCAATGGTGGACCGGCGCGCCGGCATCCAGCCTGATTGAGGGGACGCCCTCTTGGCCCGCGAGGCCCATGTGGCGGCCGCCAGGCGCCAGATAGACCCGCCCATTCCGCAAGGCTTCGCCGTCCTGCGCCTCCGCGACCACGAGCCCGGTCTGGTTTCGGAGCTGCTCCGCGAACACGGCCGTGAACAGCTCCGGCATGTGCTGCACCAGGAGGATGGGCACACGCTCGTTCACCCGGCCGAGATCGCGCAGGATCTGTGACAGGGCGTTCGGCCCGCCCGTCGACGCCCCTATCGCGACGACGCGAGGCCTTACGGTTCTTGCCGGGAGAGCCCGCGCCCGCGGAAGAGGCTCATGCCTGCGCGCCGGGAGGGTGGCGCGGAGGTGGCGCGCCGCAAGCCCGCGCAGCTTGAGGATGAGCTCCTGCCGGAACGCAGTCGGGCCGGCGAATTCACGGCGGGTCTCGGGCTTCGGGATGTAGTCGACCGCTCCGAGCGCCAGGCATTCAAGCGAAATTTCGGCGTTGCGGCGCGTCAGCGTCGAAACCACCACCACCGAGAGGTCCGGCCGCCGTGCGAGAAGCCGCGGCAGCGCGGCGATGCCGTCCAGTAGCGGCATGTCGACATCGAGAAGGACGATATCCGGCCTGAGCACGTCCAGGAGGTCCAGCGCCTCTTGGCCGTTGGTCGCCGCGCCGACCACGCTGAAACCGGCTTCCGCTCCGACCCATTGCGACACGAACCCGCGCACGACCGCCGAATCGTCGACGAGCATCACGCGGACGGGATCGGCCTCCGGAAGCCGCGAGGCGGTCGCGCCCGAGATCATGACGGAGCTTGAAGCCGGGCGATCAGACGACGCCGACTTCCTGGAGCTTGGCCGTCATCGTCTCGCGATCGAACGGCTTCATGACGTACTCGTCGGCCCCGGCATGCATGGCGCGGGCGATGCAGGCGACGTCGTTCTCCGTCGTGCAGAAGACGACCTTGGGAGCCTGCCCGCCCGGCATCTTCCGCAAAGCCTTGAGGAAGTCGTAGCCGTCCATCACCGGCATGTTCCAGTCGAGGAGGATGACATCCGGCATCTCACGGCGGCACGCCATAAGGGCCTGCTGGCCGTCTTCGGCCTCGCTGGTGCGGAGCGCGAGCTGCTCCATGATGCGGCAGGCGACCTTCCGGATGACGGCGGAATCGTCGACGACGAGGGCGTTCTTCATTGCGGGCTCTCCGATGCTCGCGGGTTCTCGGGGACAGGTGCGGTCTCGAGCATGGCATCGACGTCGAGCACGACGAGGAGCGTCTCCTCCAGTCGGTGCACGCCACGCGACAGCTCGGCCCAGGACGGGTCGAGGTGGATCGGGTTCTCCTCGAAGGCGTCCCGGTCGACGGTGACGATCTCGCCGATACGCTCGACGAGCAGCCCGAAGGAATCACCGCTGGCCTCGATCCCGATCGCCATGGCGCCGGCCTCGGCAGGAAGCGCGGGAAGGCCCAGTCGATGGCGAAGGTCGATCGCGGTCACCACCCGGCCACGCAGGTTCATGAGCCCGACGATGTCGGCTGGCGCGAGCGGCACGGGCGTGATTCCGCCGACGTTGAACACGTCGTGGACACGGTCGATCGGAATCCCGAAGAGCTGGTCGGCGATCATCGCCGTGACGTAGGATTCGCGCTCGCCGGCTTCTGGCCCGACGCGCTGCGTAGTGTCAGCGAGCGGCATCATGCGGCGAGCTCCCGCGCTGGCGCCGCATGCAGGCCGGAGAGCGCGGCAAGGAGACCGCTGCGGTCGAATTTGGAGACCGTTCTCGCCACCCCGACTTCGCCCGCCCGGCGCGCCAGATCGTCATCCGGGCGAGCCACGAGAGCCACGACCGGGATCGCAGCCGTCCCGGGATGCCGCCGCATCGCTTCGACGAGGTCGAGGCCCGGGCGGTCCGGGAGATCGAGATCGGTCACGATCGCATCGACGGGATGGCGCAGAACGCTTCGGAGCGCCTCGTCGGCGCTGGTGGCCGTACGGACGCGGTAGCCTGAAGCCTTGAGCACCGGCGTCAGCATGTCCCGGAAAAAGGCATTGTCGTCGACCAGGAGCACGGTCGAGCCGCCTTGACCGTGGCCGCGGGACCATCCGTCGGCGGCCCGAGGCACGAAGTCGGCGAGGTCCACGATCTCGGTCGCGCGCCCACGCACGATCGCGGTCCCCACCAGGTCCGGCCGCCCCGGCGCGCCGCGAATTTCGAGCCGCTCCTCCACAACGTCCACCACCTCGTCGACCACGAGCCCGAGGAGGATGTCCTTTGCCGACACGACGATGACGGGCTGTACGCCCTCGCGTCTGATTTCGGTGCGTTCGTCGATGGCGAGGAGCGGCATCAGCCGGCCGCGATATTGCACGGTGGCCTGCCCGCCTGCCCGCTCGATGGAAGCCGCATCCACTTCTTCGAGCCGGCCGACGAGGCTCAGCGGCATAGCCTTTAGGGCGCGATCTCCGCCGCGGAATACGAGAAGCGTCACGGTGTCCCCCGTCTCCTCGGGGCGATGCTCAACCTTCGCGGGCTCGGGACCGTTGCGAAGCAACTCCGCCCCGACGCGGCGCGCGATCCCGTTCGGGTCGAGAATGAGGGCGACCGATCCGTCCCCCAGGATCGTGTTGCCGGAGAAGAGCTGCAGGTGCTTCAGCCGTCGGCAAAGTGGCTTCACCACGATCTCCTCGGTCTCGAGGACCGCCTCGACCAGGATGCCGAAACGCAGCCGCCCGATCTCGGTCACGACCACGTAGCCGGAATCGTCCTTCGCAGCGGGCGGCAGCCCCATGGTGGACCCGAGATTGATCACCGGCAGCAATCCGCCGCGGAGGCGGAGCAGGCACGCGCCGTTGATACGCTCGAGCACATGTTCGGAGCGGGGCCGGACGCGTACGAGTTCCTGGATCGCGACCTGCGGGATCGCGAAACGCTGGCCCGCGACCCGCACGATGAGTGCAGCGAGGATCGCGAGGGTCAGAGGCAGCTTGATACTGAAGATCGCGCCGCGCCCCGGCTCCGAAATGATTTCGACCGTGCCGCCGATCAGCTCGACATTGGTCTTGACCACATCCATGCCGACACCGCGGCCGGAAACCGAATTCGCGACGGCCGTCGTCGAGAAGCCTGGATGGAAGATGAGATCCGCCAGCTGAGGATCCGTCATGCGGGCGATCTCGGCCGCGCCCGCCAGATTCATCTCGGTGGCCCGCCGCCGGATGGCCTCGTGGTCGATCCCGCGACCGTCGTCGGAAACTTCGATCGAGATCGCGCCGCCTTCCTGGCTGGCGGAGAGCGTGATGGTGCCGTGGGCCGGCTTGCCGGCCGCGAGCCGCTCCTCTGGGCTCTCGATCCCGTGCGCGGCGGAGTTGCGCACCATGTGCGTCAGGGGATCACGGATGATCTCGAGAACCTGGCGGTCGAGCTCGGTGTCTGCGCCGCGCGTGACCAGCTCGATGCGCTTGCCGAGCTCCGCGGAGGCATCCCGCAGGAGCCGCGGCAGCTTCGCCCAGGCATTGCCGATCGGCTGCATGCGGGTCTTCATGATCCCGTCCTGCAACTCCGCCGTCACCTGTGAGAGTCTCTGCAGCGGAACCTTGAACGAGCTGTCGTCCTTGGCGCGCCGGGCGACCTCAAGGAGCTGGTTCCGCGTCAGGACGAGCTCGGACACGGTCGTCATGAGGTGCTCGAGCGTCTCGAGCCCGACCCGGACGCTCTGGTTCCGGGGAAGCGCCAGGTCCCAGTCGGCCTCGGAACGGACATGGTCGTCGGCTCGCGCCCGAACCGGCTCTGGCGGTTTCGTGTCGGCCGGCGGCGGCAACACCGGCTCGCCGGGGCCAGGCGTGTCGCGAAACACCTTCTCGAGAACGTGGAGGGGTACTTCGCCGGTCCGCAGCGGGCGGAGGAGCACCTGCTCGGCTCCTGCCGAAGCCGGGGCGGCCTCGACCGTGGGGCTCAGGCCCTCGTCACTTGCGCGCTCGAGAGCGCAGATCAGGTCCGCATCGGAACCGACCGGCTCGGCTCCGATCCGCTCGAGTTCACTGATGATGAGCTTAATACGGTCGATAGTGGCGAGGACGAGAGTGACCCGATCACTGGTGACCGGGCTGCCGGACCGGACCTGGCCCATGAGGGTCTCGGCCGCATGCGCCAGCGCCTCGAGCCGAGGGAGGCCCAGGAAGCCGCAGGTGCCTTTTATGGTGTGAACGAGCCGGAAGATGTTCCGGAGGATCGCCTCGTCGCCGGGGTCGCGCTCAAGCCGGACGAGTTCAACGTCCACCGTATCCAGGTGTTCGCCGGTCTCGGCCAGGAACTCTCGCAAGAGATCGTCCATGACGATCATAGACCCGACGCAACTCAGAAGATTGAGCAGTGTCGACCATGGTCACGGAAGGTTGATGTTCCGTTGCTCTCGGACGTTTTCGCCTTTAGGCCGCGCTCGCCCGGATCACGACCGTGTCGCCGTCGAGGCTCATGGTGATGCCCATCCCGGCCGCTTTGGCAACGAGGCCAGTATAGAAGGGCTGGATTGCATGAGCGTCAACGACGCCACTCTCTGGTTCACCCCGTATCAGCGCCTCGGCATGGGCCGGGATTCGAGCGTTCAGGCCCTTTGCGGAGAGCGTGAAGGTGGGCGCGGCCTCGTCCGTCTCGCCGGACTTGACCTCGACCGCGATCGAGCCCCCCCGCGGGATCGCGTTGGTTGCGAGCATCACAAGGTTCAGGAGAAGCTTGACCCGGTTCTTCGGCATCAGCACTCGCGGAGCGGACCAGGTGAGGGACATCTTCTCGTCGTTGAACATCCCCTTGGCGACGGTCTCGGCGTCGCCGAGATCGATGGACGCGCCGGCCGACCCCGCCGCCCCGAACGCGAGGCGAGCGAACTGAAGCCTGGCTGACGCCTGGTTCGCGCTCTTCCGGATCAGGTCGAGCGCGAAATCCTGCATCGAGGCGTCGTTGTCCTCCTCGAGAACTTCGAGGCCGTTCACGATCGCGCCGACGGGGCTGATCACGTCGTGGCAGACGCGCGAGCACAGGAGAGCCGCGAGGTCGAGAGAGTCGAGCGTGACCGTTGCCATGAACCGGCTCCAGCGGGGCGCCTGGTTGCCGCCGCGAATCTGACCTGGGATAAACGCCGCCCCGCGGCTTGAAAAGCGGCGCAGGGTGCAGCCTCTCGCGCCCGACCGCACGATATGTGGATGAGCGTCGATCCTCGCACGGACCCGGACGAGACCGCGCACCGGCTCGGCGCCATCGCAGCCGAAGCCGGCCGGCTGCTCGCGGCGGTGTCGGACCGGGCGGGTGGGCGCAGGCTCAAGGAGGACGGCTCGCCGACGACGGCGGCCGATCTCGAATCCGAGCGGCTCATCGTCGAGAAGCTCCGGGCTCACTGGCCCGCTATCCCGGTCGTCGCGGAGGAGAGTGCCGGGGCGGCCGTGGAAGCGGAGCTGTTCTTCCTCGTCGACCCGCTCGACGGAACCAAGGATTACCTGACCGGCACCGGCGAGTACTCGGTCAACATCGCGCTGGTTGCGGGCGACCGCCCGGTTGCGGCGGCCATTGCGGTGCCGAGTGTGGCGCGGGTCTGGGCAGCGGGAGAACGCGCGGAGGTCGGAACGATGTCGCCCGATTCGGTCTGCGCGTGGAAACCCGCAAGCGTGCGGCCACAACCCGGCTCCGGCCTCGTTGCGCTCGTGAGCCGCCGGCACGGAGACGAGGTGACCGAAGGCTGCCTCGCCGAACTCGGCGTGGTCGAGCGGCGAGTCGCATCCTCTGCGTATAAGTTCTGCCTGATCGCCTCTGGCGAGGCGGATGTCTATGTCCGGTGCGGTCCGACGATGGAATGGGACACGGCGGCCGGCGACCATATCGTCGCCAAAGCGGGCGGGTTGGTTATCGGTCCGACGGGACGTCTCGTGTATGGCCGCGGCGGGAGCGGCTTCCTCAACGGCCCGTTTGCCGTCTTCGGCGACCCAAGCCTCGCGGAACGGGTGAGGCTGCCGGAGACCTGCCCGTCCTAGCCGCGCACCAGGACCTTCTGGAGCCGCGGCCAGTTCGCCTCGGCCCGAGAGGCCGCCACGGCATCGGCCTCGAAGCGGGCGCGCGCCGCAGTGGTTCGGAAGAAGTAGAGGCGCCCGGACCGGACGAGGAAGATATCCGGATCGGCCTCGACCAGGCGCCCTTTGGAGGCCTCCTCGGCATCATACCCGCCGACACGCGGCGCGAAGGCTTCAGGCGAGCGCAGGAAGGCCGCCCGATTGGCCTCGCTGGCGAAGCGCCAGCCGAGACCGGACCAGAGCGCCTCATGCCCGTTCACGCCGACCCGCGGCACCCCACTGAATTGGTAGGCTACAGGATCGCGCCCTCGAAGGGCGAGCCCGGAATTGGAGTCGGCTGCGTAGATCTCCGCCGTGCCAAGGACTTCAGGCAGCAGACCGGTATCGCCGGGACGCGCCTCTGCGCCTGCAAGCAGGCAAAGGAATACGGAGGCGCACAGGGCGGTGCGCGAAAAGGCGACAGGTTTCATTAAGGTTGACGGATTAGCTTCGCGGGCGAATGGCAGGCCTCCCTATGCGGGAGCGCAGCCGAACGTCTCGTAAAGACGGCCCGCTCAAGTTTATCGACCGGGCTGCCGAGGAGCGGAAACATGCGACGCAGCCTCATCCCCGGACTGATCCTCGCGCTCTGCCTCGCCATCCTGGCCGCTCCGGCCCAGGCCCGGCCGGCCCGGGGCGAGAGCCCGGATACCTTCTCGTCGGGCGAACTCATCGATTCGGGCCACCATTTCTTCGGCAGCGTCTCGCGCGGGCTCGCGCTTGCGATCCGCGAAGCGGTGCGCCGCTGGGGCGAGCCGGACGGCTATATCCTCGGCCAGGAGGGCTCGGGGGCCTTCTTCGGCGGCCTGCGGTATGGAGAGGGTCAGGTCTACCGGCGCCGTGGTCCCGGGCCGCGGATTTATTGGCAGGGCCCGACGCTCGGCTTCGATGTCGGGGGCGAAGGCGCCCGCACGATGATGCTCGTCTACAATTTCCGGAGCGTGCCGGAGCTGTACAAGCGGTTCGTGGAGATCGACGGCTCAGCTTATCTGATCGCAGGCGTGGGTCTCACGGCGGCCCGAGCCGACGACACCGTCGTCGTGCCGATCCGGACGGGCGTCGGGCTGCGCCTCGGGGTCAATGTCGGCTACCTCAAATTCACCGACAGCCCGACCTGGAATCCCTTCTGAGCCGCGACGCTGGCGGCGCGGCGCGCAGAATGCGACAAGCGGCCTCATCGTTCCGCGTTCGGTTTTCTCGTGTCGGATCTCCTGTTGCTTCTCGTCGGCCTCCTCGCCGGCGCTCTCGCGGTCACCGCCGCGCTCCTGCCGCGGATCCGGGCAGGCAAAGCTGCACTCACACTTCTCGAAGCGGACCTTACCGCCGCCCGTGAGGAGCGCAGGGCACTGGAGGCCGAACTCCAGGCCGCGCAGGACGCGGCGGACGCGAGCAGGGCGGTGATCGACGCCGAGAATGCGGAACTGCGTCGCCGGATGGACGAACTCGCGGACTTGATCATGCGCCGGGAAGGTGCGCCGGCGGCTCCCTCGTCCGAAGGGCCCTGAACGCCTCTCGCGTTGCCCACCTCCCCGCACCGCGATAAGCGGACCGGCGAAGCGGGAGGACAAGTATGGATCTGGGTCTCAAGGGCAAGCGCGCACTCGTGCTCTCATCGAGCCGTGGGCTCGGCCGCGGCATCGCGGAGGCGATCGCGGCGGAGGGCGCCGACGTCATGTTGACCGCCCGCAGCGAGGATAAGCTCAAGGCCGCTGCCGACGCCATCAACGCGCGCGGAGCGGGACGGGCGTCCTACATCGCGGCCGACCTCAAGGCGGACCTCGAGAAAATCCACGCGAAGGCTGTCGAGTCGCTCGGCGGCGCGATCGACATCCTGGTCGCGAATACGGGCGGGCCCCCCGCCGGTACGGCTCTCGGTGTCGAGGCCGACCAATGGGCCGCTCAGTTCGAGGCGATGGTCCTGCCGGTGATCAAGCTTTCCGGGCTCGTGATCGGCGGCATGCGGGAGCGCAAGTTTGGCCGGATCCTGGTGGTCGCCTCGTCCGGTGTGATCCAGCCGATCCCGAACCTCGTCATGTCGAACACGCTGCGCTCGTCGCTCGTCGGCTGGGCGAAGACCATGTCCAACGAGGTCGCGGCTGACGGCGTGACGGTGAACATGATCCTGCCCGGCCGGATCGAGACCGACCGCACGGGCGAGCTCGATGCCGCGAACGCCAAGAAGCAGGGCAAGAGCGTCGAGGAGATCGCAAAGGCCGCCCGCGCGACGATCCCGGCCGGCCGCTATGGCAACGTTACCGAATTCGCCGACGTTGCCTGCTTCCTCGTCTCGGAGCGTGCGAGCTACGTCACCGGCAGCCTGGTGCGCGTAGACGGCGGCTCCATCAAGTCGGTCTGACGCCCCGTCAAGCTAGGCCGAGTCTGGCTCGACCCTTATTTGGGGTCGAGCCGCGGATTGCCGCCGGGGCTGCCGGGCGGCGGGATCACGGGCGTGGTGCCCGGGTTCGGGACCGGCGGCCTCACGACCATCTCGGAGCCGACATCCGGCGGCTTGATCACGCCATCCGTCCGATTGAGCTTCTCGGTCAGATTGCTCGTCGAACCGGTCGAGTCGATCTTCTCCGGCACGGTGTTGTGCGGCGCCGGCATGTTCGGATCGCGCGGCTGCGGCTGGACCGGGTTTGAAGGCGCCGCGGGCGTCTGGGCGGCAGCTGCGCCTGCAAGGCCGGCGGTGAGCGCGGCCGCCAGGCTGAGGCTGATGATGGTTCGTCCTCCGGACATGGACCTACCTCCGCTGGGTGCGCCCGCGTTCGCTAGCGCACCGATTGCTTTCGGCGGTCAACCGCGCGCTGAGCGCGCGGGTTCCGGTCAGAGAAGCCGGACGGTTTACGCTGCGACGGCCCGGGCTTCAGCGATCTCAAAATAGAGCGCGCGAAGCCGCGTCGCGAGCGGTCCGGGCTTGCCGCTTGCGACCGGTGTCCCGTCGATGGCGACGACCGGCATGACGATCGAGGACGCGCTCGTGACGAAGGCCTCCGCGGCCGCATGCGCCTCCTCGATCGTGAAAAGCCGTTCCTCGACCGTGAGCCCCGCCTCGCGGGCGAGCTTCATGATGGCAATCCGAGTGATGCCCGGCAGGATGGCGTTCGACAGCGGGCGCGTCACGAGCCGCTTATCGGCCGTGATGATGAAGGCGGTCGAGGAGGAGCCCTCGGTCACGTAGCCGTCCTCAACCATCCAGGCGTCGCCGGCGCCAGCCTCGACTGCCGCCTGCTTTGCGAGAACCTGGCCGAGGAGACCGACCGACTTGATATCCCGGCGCTTCCAGCGCTGGTCGGGCACGGTGATCACGGTGATCCCGATCTCGGCCTGCGGCGAGTGCCGGATGGTCTTCGGTTGCGTGAACATCACGACGGTTGGTTGGGTGCCGGCAGCCGGGAAGGCGAAGTCTCGCTCGGCCGCCCCGCGCGTCACCTCCATGTAGACGAGGCCTTCCCTGAGGTTGTTCCGTCGGACCAATTCCTCCTCGAGCTTCGTCCATTCCGCGCTGGAATACGGATTCTGGATCCGGATCTCGCCGAGCGAGCGGTCGAGCCGCGCGAGATGCGCCTCGTTGTCCACGAGCCGCCCGTCCAGCACCGCTGCGACCTCGTAGATCCCGTCCGCGAACAGGAAGCCGCGGTCCATGACCGGGATCTTGGCCTCCTCGAAGGGCACGAAGGACCCGTTGAGGAACACGATGCGGGACATGAAGGCTCTCCTGAGGCGCGGCGACCCATGGCCGACGCAAGAGAGGTGCCCAAGCCGGAGCGAAGCCGCAAGCCCGATCCGCGCGGATCAGGGCTCCGGGGCGAGCGCATCGGTGGCGTGACCGGCGAGATTGAGCGCGAGCAGCGCCCGCACGTCGGGCAACCCGCCCCGAACGGGGCTCGCTTGGCTAGCCAGATCTCGAATGAGTTTTGCACGCGTGCGGGCAGCCTCCTGCGCCGCCTCCATCGGGATCGCTTCGAACCGAACGCGGTCGCCCGGTCGGCGCTGCGCCAGGACCCGCAGGTCCGCCGAGATCACGGTCGCGATCTTGGGATAGCCGCCGGTGGTCTGGTGGTCGGCCATCATCACGATGGGTACGCCCGATCCGGGCACCTGGACCGACCCGGCCACGATGCCGTCGGAGACGATGTTGAACCCGTGCAGATGCGGGATCGCCGGCCCGGAGAGCCGATAGCCCATCCGGTCGGCCTCGGCGGAGACCGTGTAGGTGGCAGCGAGGAAGTCCGCCAACGCCTTTTCGCTGAAATGGTCGGCCTGGGGCCCGAGCACGATCCGGATCGGCGCATCGGGTTCGAGCTGGAGAGGCGGAAGGGCCAGTTCCGGGCCGCTCGGCTCGACACCCGCCAGGGGCAGCTCGTCGCCCGCCCGGAGCGGCCGGCCGTCGAGTCCGCCGATCCCGGCCCGGGGGTGCAGCGACAGGCTACCAAGCGCCAGGGGGACCACGAACCCGCCCGACACCGCGAGATAGCCGAACACCCCGGCCTGTGCCGGACCGATCGTGGCGGACTCGCCGGGCTGCAGGATCGCCGAGGTGCCGGGCGCGAGCGCGCGCCCGCCGACTGTGACGGATGCGGGTGCGCCGGAGACCGCGATCCGAACGGGCCCGTCGGCCGCTTCGAACGTGCCGCCGACCAGGATCATCTCGATGGCGGCGGCGCCCGGCCCGTTGCCGACGAGCGCGTTGGCCTGCGCCAGCGCCAGCCGATCCATGGCGCCGGAGCTCGAGACGCCGAAGCGGCGCCAGCCGACGCGGCCGGCATCCTGCAGGCTGGTCATGGGCCCGCAGGACTTCACAAGGAGCCGGGTCACGCGGCAGGCTCGGCCACGTTGGCGCCGGCTGCCGCTGCCCGGTCGAGCTCGTAGAACGCTGCCGCTGCGATCGGCTGGAAGCGGACCTTGTCACCGGGCTGAAGCAGGAAGACCGGGTCGCGGCCAGGCATGAAGTTGCGCACCGGCGTGCGGCCGAGGAGATGCCATCCCGATGGGGCCTCGATCGATGCGACTAGCGCCTGCACGCCGCCGATGGAGATCGTGCCGGGCGGGGTCTTCAGCCGCGGGGTCGTCCGGCGCGGGGTCGCGATCGAAGGGTCGAGTCCGCCGAGATACGCGAAGCCGGGCAGAAACCCGATCATGTAAACCTGATAGGTCGGGGCGGAATGGCGCCGGACGAGTTCGTCCGGCGTGATGCCATGGGTCGCCGCGGTTGCCTCGAGGTCGATCCCGTGCTCGCCGCCATACGCAACCGGGATGTTCCAGGTCGTGCCGCTTGCCGCTACCGCCTCGACGGCCTGAGCCGCGCGAAGAAGCTCGGTGGACAGCTCGGCATATCCGATCACTGTCGGGTCATAATGAACGAGGAGGGAGCGGTAAGTCGGAACGGTTTCGACCAGCCATGGCCGGCCGGCCAGCGCCGCATCGAGGGCCAAGACTTGGGCATTCAGCGCCGGATCGATGACATCCCCGAACTCGACAGCCAGAGCGGCATCGCCGCAGGCGAGAATGCGAGGTTCGGAGCGCTCGGACATGCCCGGCGAGCTTATCGCCGGGAGTGAGGCTGGAAGGAAGGGGTTAGCCGACCGTGAGCGCGCCGGCCTGCAAGAGCGAGTTCCTGATCATCGCGTGCTGGTAGGGCTTCGGGATGAACGGCACGTCGCGAAGAACGGCCGGCAACTCGCTCCGGCGCGAAGCCGACACGAAGGCGAAGGGAACGCGCGACTCATAAAGTCGCTGTGCGATTGGGAAGCTCTTTCCGTCCGGCAGGTCGACATCGAGGAACGCGAAATCGAGCCCGTCCCCGATGCGCCGCCCGGCATCGGCGAGGGTACCGCAGAGACCGACGACCTCGTGCCCGCAGCCCTCGACCAGACATTGCAAGTCGAGTGCGGTCAGGGGATCGTCCTCGAGGATGAGAATACGCATAACACCTCCGCCTCATCGGGCCGGCTCCCGCCGCGGACCCGTCCCTCTGAGCATCCCGGCAAAGCCGAGATGGGACGGTCCGTTCCTGGCTGAGGTCGGCGAAGGAGACCTTCCAGCTGCTACGGTTAAGGTTGAGTTAGGATTGCCGGTACCGCTCGAATCCGACTGAAACCGGACCGGGATCTGCCAGACTGGAACCAAAACGAAAACGCGCGCCGGAGGCGCGCGTAACGGGCGGCCCAAGCCGCCCAGAGTGGTTACAGCGGTTAGGCGGCGCGGCTCTCGTCACCGGTATCGCGGTCACCCCGGGCGCCCTTCGCGACGGCGTCCAGGTTCTCCTCAACCATGCTCTTGCCCTGCTCCGCGAGTTCGCGGGCATAGCGCAGGCCCTGGTCCCGAACCTCGTCGGCATAGCGGCCGAAGACCTGGTTCTCGCGCCGGGTACCCGGCAGGAGCGCGCCGATCAGGAGCCCGGCCGCGAGGCCGACGACGCCGACCATGATCGGGTTCTCTTCCACGAAGGCCTCGACCCCGCGACGGTGCCGCGTCAGGTGCGCAGCCGAGCGGCGGCGGGCATCACCGACGGTCCGGCTCGCCCGGCCATAGGCGCCGCTCGCCGTCGAGCGCGCGGCCTCGGTCGCGGAGCGGGCGGCCTCGGCCGCGCCCTTCAGGCCGTCCCGGGCCGTCGAGGTTGCCTGGTCGAGCACGGAGCCCGAGCCGCCCTGGCCGGAGCCTGTCTTATGAGCGCCGTTGCCGTTCGTACCGGTTCCGCCGCCCTGGCCGGAATAGTGCTTCTCTGCCTCGTTCATGATGGGTCTCCGATTCTGGCTTCAGGCCTGCGCGCCGTAGGGCCGGCGGCCCTCGATCGCGTCGGGAGTGGGGTGGCGGGACGGCAGGTCGGGATCGTACATCCGGGCCTGCCCGTCATTGATCGCCGGCACCTCGACGTAGTCGACGTCGGCGATCGTCGTCTCTGCCGCGCGCTGCCTGTTCATGCGGTAGAACAGGAACCCGATCCCGGCTGCCGCGACCATCACGGGCAATGGATGGCGGCGGATCAGCCCGAGCACGAAATCATGCCCGTTCTGATAGCGCGGGACCCCGGCCGAGCCCATCACCTCGTCCACGATGCCGGCGACCGTGAGCCTGTTCTGGATCCGGTCGATGGTGCCGTAAAGGCGGGCGCGGGTCTGCTCGATCTCGGTTTCGATCTCGCGCGCGGATTCGGACGCCATGTCAGGAGGTCCTCTCGGTCAGGATCTCGGTGTCGCGCTTGAGCTGACGCACGGTCCGCTTCGGCTCGAGGCTGGACGCCGAGATGAGGCTCTTGCCCGCGAACACGAACGCCCCTGCGACGATGGCGAGCGCCGCGCCGACGATCAGGGCCGAGAGCCAGCGCGAATGCACGATGAGCTCGAGCCCGTAGACGAGCGCCTGGGTCAGCCAAATCAGCGAGGCCACGGCGAACACCGCGGCCGCCCCGAACATCCCCGCGCCCTTCGCGAAGCCGGCGATGTTGTCGGACATCTCCGTCCGGAACAGCGCAAATTCCTTGCTCGCGAGATCGGCTGCGTCTCTGAGCGCGTCTCCGACCAGCCCCTGAAGGCTGGCCCCTTGCCCGTCCGCCATGACGCTCTCCTCAGCCGCGAGCCGCCGTGGCACCGGTCCCGGCGGCACGCGCCCGTCCAGTGCCGCGTGCCTGTGCCGTCTGTGCCCGCGCCGCATTGGCCTCGGACATTTCCTCGGCCGAGCTCTTGATGAACCGGGCAAGAAGGAACCCGGCAATCGCCGCGCCGGCCCCGAAGGTCAGCGGCTGGCGTCGCGCCATGGCCTCGACGTCGGCGTAGATCTCCGAGAAGCTCCGGTCCCGGAGCCCGGTTGCGAGCTGGTCCAGCCCATCCGCCGCGCTGCCGACGAACGCTTTCAGGCTCGGCTGCTCCTCGAAGGATTCCCCCGTCTCACGCAGCGAGGAGGCAAGGTCGGCAATCGACTGCGCCGCCGTGTCCTTGCGCTGGTCGGCGAAGCCCGTCGCGGTGCCCTTGGCTGCCTGGAGAAGCCCGCGGCTCTGCTCTGCCGCCGTGTTGGCGATCTCGCTGGCGACGTCGCTGGCGATCGACGTCAGGTCGCCGGGCTCCGGCTTGCGCGTGGCTGCACCGGCCGTTGCGCCACCGCCCTGCGGGCCGATGCTCGAGCCTACCACGCCTGAATCCTCCGCAACGGTTCGGCTTGTCTGTCCTGCTTCGGCCATGTTCGATCCTCGTTGGGGGCGCCGCCCGTCAGTCCTGCGAGTAATGCTTGGCTTAAGCGGCGGTTCCTTCTCGATGCCGTGAGCCTCAGGCCTTCGCGGCACCGACCGTGTCGGCCATCTGCGCACCCCGGACACCCAGGGGCGCGTGCGGCCCCTCGGTCGTGTCATGAGCGGTCTGGTGCTCGGTTTCGGCGTTCAGCTCCGCGCCGACGAGGATGATGGTCACGGAGAGCCACATCCAGGTCATGAAGCCGACAGCAGCGCCCAGTGAGCCGTAGGTTTCGTTGTAGTTGCCGAAGCTCCCGACATACCAGGAGAACAGCATCGAGAAGATCATCCAGCCGATCGCGGCCAGGATGCTTCCGGGCGCAAGCCAGGTCCAGCGCGCGCGGTCGCGGCTCGGGCCGTAGCGATAGAGCACGGCGAGCGCCACCATGGTGACCAGCAGAAGGGCGGGCCAGCGGCCGATCCAGACAATCCAGTCCGCGGCTCCGCCGAGACCGACATATTTCAGGATGACCGGCACCACCACGACGCCGCTCATGGCGATGACGAGGAACAGGATGCTTCCGAAGGTGAAGGCCAGGGACGTGAGATTCAGAATGAAGAAGTTCCGCTTCTCCTTCTCTCCGTAGGCGACGTTCAACGCGTCGAAGACGGCCTTCATGCCCGCATTGGCGCTCCACAGCGAGATCGCGAGGCCGGAGAAGAAGGCGAAGCCGAGCGCCGTATTGTTGCCCTGAGTGATTCGCTTGATCTGCTCGCTGATCACGTCGAGCGCGCCGCCCGGCAGAATGCCGCCGAGCGCGTTCAGGTGCTCAGAGATCGTACCCGGATCGGACACCAGCCCGTAGAGCGACACGAAGGCGCCGATCGCTGGGAAGAGCGCGAGGAGGCCGTAGAAGGTGACGCCCGCCGCGACCGCCAGGACGCGATCGTTGTCGATCTCCTCGTAGACACGCCACGCGATGTCCCACCAGCCGCGGGGTGGTATATCCTGCGGCTCCGCAGCTGTGCGGCCGCGTCCGGGCTCCCGCGCGGCCTGATGGGAATCCGGGGCGGAGGTGCTGCCGCCGGTCGGGTCGGAAACATAGTCGGGCTTCGTGCCGGGCGCGGGGCGGCGGCCCAATGCAGCGGAGAGGACGAGCGCCAGACCAGCCGTGGCGACAGCTGATGTGATCCGGCCGTGTTTGTGGGTCGTGTCTGTCATGGACCTTGGCGGTGCGTGTCGCCTTGGTCCGAAAGGACGTCTGGCCCCGTCAGAACGGACGCGGCCGAGCGTGGGTTCCTATGAAGAAGGGCGGCAGCTCTCTGCTGCCGCCCTTCTTGTTCTTACCAATAGTACCGGCGGTAGCCCCAAGGCCGGTGATACCCGTACGGCCGGTAGAAATGGCGCGGCCGGTAGTAGCGACGGTGATAGTATGGCCGCGGCCGATAGTAGTGACGCCGGTAGTGGCGATAGCGCCGATATTGCGCATACTCTGCCGGGGTGGCCGCCGCCCGCTCCGCGAGCTTCTGAGCCACGGCATGAACCGCATCGGCCGAGGCTTGCGCAGCCTGCGCCGGCCCTGACGCAAGCGGCGCCGCCAAGACAATGGCCATGGCTGCCGCCAGGGCCAACAGGACTCGTCTCATCGAGGAACCTTTCTGTTTCATCCGCCTCCCGCCCGGAGCTTAACCCGCGGGGGCTGCGCGGCGTCAATGTTCGATCGCAAACAAGCTTTCCGGTGCACGACTCAGCGTGTGGGCGTTCGGGCGATCCGGATCATGTTCGTCGCCCCGGGCGTGCCGAGCGGGACGCCCGCCACCAGAATGATGCGCTCGCCGGGATCCGCGAAAGCCTCGCTGACGGCGGTTCGGGTTGCCCGGTCGACGAGGTCGTCGAGGTTCGTGGCTTCCGGGGTCACGATCGGGTGAACGCCCCAGACGACGCTTAGCCGCCGGGCGGTCGCGAGATTTGGGGTGGCGGCGATGATCGGTGGCTTCGGCCGCTCGCGTGCCACGCGAAGCGCGGTCGCACCGGAGGAAGTGCCGCACACGATGGCAGCCATCTCGAGGTACTCGGCCATCTCACGGGCCGCCGCCGCGATCACGTCTGCGCTGGTTCCTTCAGGCGCGGGCCGCTGGTTGGCGATGACCCCGCGGTAGGTCGCGTCCAGCTCGACCTCTTCGGCGATGCGACTCATCATGCCGACGGCCTCGATGGGATACTTCCCGGCCGCGCTCTCTGCCGACAGCATGACCGCGTCTGCGCCCTCGAAGATTGCGGTTGCGACGTCAGAGACCTCCGCCCGGGTCGGGACCGGGCTCCCGATCATCGACTCGAGCATCTGGGTCGCGACGACGACCGGCTTGCCGTATTTCCGGCACAGGCGGGTGATGCGCTTCTGCGTGCCGGGGACGCTTTCCAGCGGCATCTCGACCCCGAGATCGCCGCGCGCCACCATGATCGCATCCGCGAAATCCATGATCTCGTCCAGCCGCGCCACGCCTTGCGGCTTCTCGATCTTCGCCATCACGCCGGCACGGCCGCGAGCGACCTTCTTCACCTCGGCAATGTCCTCCGGGCGCTGCACGAAGGAGACGGCGATCCAGTCGGCGCCGGCATGGAGCGCCGCCTCGAGGTCGGACCGGTCCTTCTCGGTCATGGCCGAGACCGGGATGGTCGTGTCCGGCACGGAGACACCCTTCCGGTCGGAGATGTCGCCGCTAACGACGACGTTCGTGACCGCGTGGTCCGGCCCCACTTCCGTCGCGACGAGTCGGACCTTCCCGTCGTCGAGGAGCAACGTGTCTCCGACCTTCAGCGCCTCCAGGATCTCCGGATGAGGCAGCTTCACCCGGCTCGAGTCCCCGAGAGCATCGCTTGAATCCAGCGTGAAGGTCGCCCCGGCCGCGAGCGTCGCCCGACCACCGGCGAATGGGCCGAGCCTGAGCTTCGGGCCCTGGAGGTCGGCCAGGATCCCGATCGGGCGGGCGAAGTGCTCCTCCGCCGCTCGGATCGTGCGCACGAGCTCGTACATCCGCTCGTGGCTGGTATGGCTCATGTTGATGCGGAAGACGTCCGCGCCGGCGATGAAGAGCTTTCTGATCATCTCGGCATCCGACGACGCCGGTCCGAGTGTGGCGACGATCCTGGTCCGCCTGCGTCGTCGCATCCAGTCCTCCGCGTTGAGCTTCGCGAGTCGGGAATTCAGAGACTCGCAATCCCTGGAAGGCTCCGCAACCCGTCAGGGCGGACTTATGTTCACGCTCAGTTTCACGCCTGTGACGCGGGCATTTGCCTGCGTGCAGATATCGAGCGACGTGTTCGCATACCGGGCGAGCCGGCCGATGTGATGCTCGGGTGTGAAGTGCCGGCCATCGACGATGGCGATGGCCAGCACGAGGCCGATCGCGAGCGGGACGGGGGAGAGGGGCCGAGTCTCGTGAGAGCGCCGCAGCAGCACGAGGGCGCCGATCCCAAGGATGCCGATGGCCCAGCCTAGCACCACCTCCGGCCAGCTATGTGCGTCGAGCGCAATGCGGCTGAAGCCGATCGCAGCCGCGAGCAGCAGGGCCGGAAGGCCCACGAGGACGGCCTGCCAGCGAGCGCGGCCTGCCCCGATCAGCACGGCGAGCGAGCCGTAGAAGAGGGCGGCGAAACTCGCGTGGCCGCTCGGGCTGTTCACATCGAGGACGGAGATGCTGCCCCCGCAGGCCTTGAACAGGAGCTTGGCGAAGAGAGTCGCGCCGAGGCCTATCGCAAGCGTCGCCGCGAAGGCGCGGGCGTCCACCCAGCGCCTGAGAGCGGCGAGGTAGAGGAGCAGCAGAACCGAGGCGGGCGCGAGCAGCGCCGTGTCGCCGAGAGCAGACAAGGCCCGCATCATGCGCGGGACGCCGGCGCCGGGCGGCACTTGTTATCGGGTAAGGTGGACATAAGCTTCGATTTCGCGCCCAGTCTAGCGTCGACGCATTGCGGCGTCCTTACACGGATCCAAGACTCTCGCCCGCGATCGTGCCCCGAGAGCATTTTCGCATTCTCCGGGTCACGCCGATCGTGTGCCGCGGAAAAGGCCTCTTCCGGGGAGGGAGCGGGCGCCCGCTCCCGCGAGAAGGGAATAGGTCAGAGGCGCGCCTGCGCCAGCCGCGTCTGCCGTTCCCACCAGAGCAGGTACAGGCCCGAGCCGATGACGATGGCCGCGCCCACCAAGGTCCAGCCGTCCGGCACGTCGTTGAAGACGAGATAGCCGAGGATGCCCATCCAGAGAAGCTGGGTGTAGATGAAGGGCGACAGGATGGGCGCCGGCGCGCGGGCATGCGCCAGCACGAGCAGCCAGTGCCCCGCCGCGGCGAAGATGCCGATCCCTATCATCAGGCCCCAATGCAGGAGGCTGGGCGGGTTGCTCCAGACGAAGGGCAGGATCGGCGTCATGATGAGCACGCCGACGATCCCCGAATAGAACACCGTGGTGGCCGTCCGGTCGTGGGCGGCCAGGGTCCGGGTGACGAGCGCATAGAACGCATACAGGATCGTGCTGCCGACGGTCAGGAAGGCCGCCGGGTGCAGCCCGCCCGAGAATGGCCGGGTGACGACGAGCACGCCGAGAAAGCCGATCCCGATCGCCACGAGCCGCCGCGGACCGGCCCACTCCCCGAGGAACGGCCCGGCGAGCAGCGCCACCATCAAAGGCATCGCGAACTGGATGGCCATGGATGTCGTGAGCTGCAGGTATCGGAGCGCGAAGAAGTTCAGGACCGTGCAGCCGACGAGGATTGCCGAGCGCAGGATCTGGAGGCCGAGACGGTTGCTGCGGGCGATGCCCGGCGTGGTGACGGGATTCAGGAAGATGGAGACCGCGATGACGTTGAAGGCGTAGCGCGCCCAGGCAGTCATCAGCGGGTCGAGCGTCTGGTTCAGCCACTTCGCGCTCGTGTCGCAGAGCGCGAAGCAGACCACCCCCGCGCACATGAGCGCGATCCCGGCGGAGCGTGATTCCACGGGAAAGGCGGGTCGGACCGAGCCGCCTTCGCTCATGCGTGCTGTCGTGCGCCTACCGGCGCCCGGGATCTCCTCACGCGTGGCCGGCTGGCGCGAGCGCAGAGGCCTCCACGATCGAGATCGTCGCAATGGCGGTCGCGGTCGGAATCTCTTCCGCGCCGCTGATGCAGACCACGTCAGCCGCCACCACAGACGCCAGGCGCCCAGCCCTGACGACGCGCGCCCGGCAGACGAGGCGCTCCCCGCGCGCGGGCCCGAAAAGGTTCAGTCTGTAATCCGTTGCGAGGCAGATCTCGTTGTCGTCGAGCCGTGTCGCCGCGGCGATTCGGGCGCCCTGCTCCACCAGGAGGGCCGTGACCTCCTCGTAGAAGAAGCCTTCGTCCTCGAGGAGTTCCGGCCGGCAGCCGACCGATAAGGTCGCCCCGCCGGGCTCCAGGTCGGACACGTCCGCTCCCATCAACCGGATCACGGTCTCGTCCGCGGCTCGCTCGCGGATCGTGCGGGCCCGGCCCTGGAAGCGACTCGACTCACTCATGAACGAAGTCTTAGCCGGCCGTCCCCGGTCGGCAAGGCCGCGCATCCAGGGACGGCATTGACGCCGGGGCTTCGCTCGGCAGACCATTGTCGCTGTCCGCAGAGGGATTTGCGCCAGGACGATGCGCGACAGGGTCCGGTTCTACCTCGGGGAGGAGCGCGTCGAAATCGCGTCCTGTGACCCGACTGCAACGCTGCTCGAGTGGCTGCGGCTCGAGCGCGGGCTGACCGGCACCAAGGAGGGGTGCGCCGAGGGCGACTGCGGCGCCTGCACAGTTGCGATCGGCCGCCCGGACGGCGAGCGGATCCGCTACGAGGCGATCAATTCCTGCATCAGGTTCCTGCCGACCCTGGATGGCTGCCAAGTGCTGACGGTCGAGCACCTGAAGAAGGACGGGGCGCTCCATCCGGTACAGGCCGCGATGGTCGAGCACCATGCCTCGCAATGCGGATTCTGCACGCCCGGGTTCGTGATGTCGCTCTTCTGCCTCGCGCAGGCCGAGCAGGAGCCCTCGACCGAGCGCATCGACGACGCGATCGCGGGCAACCTCTGCCGCTGCACCGGCTATCGACCGATCGTCAATGCCGGGCAGGATGCCTGCGCTGCATTGCAGCCGGGGACTGACGCGGCCATGGCGCGGAAGCTCGGGGCTCTTCAGGATGAAGAGCTTGTGGCCGTCGGGGACGGCGAACGACGCTTCTTCGCTCCGGCCAGCCTCGATCAGCTCGGGCCGCTGCTGGAGGATCATCCCGATGCCGTCCTGGTGGCCGGGGCGACCGATGTCGGGCTCTGGGTCACGAAGGAGATGCGCCGGCTCGATCCCGTGATCTTCCTCGGCCGCATCGGCGCGTTGCAGGCGGTCCGGGATGAGGAGGACACGCTCGAGATCGGGTCCGGGGTGACGCTGACCGAGGCCAAGGAACGACTCGGCGCGCTCCATCCGCATCTGGCCGAACTGATGCGGCGCTTCGGCGGCGAGCAGGTGCGCAATGCCGGCACGGTCGGCGGCAACATCGCCAACGGTTCGCCGATCGGCGACCTGCCGCCCGCCCTGATCGCCCTCGATGCGACCCTCGTCCTGCGCGGACCGAACGGCCGGCGCGAGATGCCGCTTGAGCGCTTCTTCCTGGCCTACCGGCAGCAGGACCGCGAGGCCGGCGAGTTCGTCGAGACCGTGATCGTCCCGAAACTCGGGCCGGACCACGCCTTCCATGCGTCGAAGGTGTCCAAGCGGTTTGACGAGGATATCTCGGCACTCTGCGGTGCGTTCCGGCTTGCTCGGGACGAGGACGGCATTGTCACCGAGGCACGCCTGGCCTTCGGCGGCATGGCCGCGATCCCGAAACGCGGCGCCGCCGCCGAAGCCGCGCTGATCGGCCGGATCTTCAACGAAGAGGCAGCGGACGCGGCTGCCGCCGCTCTGGCAGAGGACTTTACGCCGCTCGACGATTGGCGCGCGAGCGCCAAGTATCGCCTCCGGGTCGCCGGCAACCTGATCCGGCGCTTCGCGATAGAAGAGGGCGAGCCGATTACCGAGACCCGCGTCGCCGGACTGCTCCGCTCGCCTGCCCCGCTGGAGCAGCCCCATGCTTGAGCGCTCGCCGGTCCTCGCCGTTGCGGGCGACGCGGGTACGCCTCGGCGGCACGATTCCGCGCACAAGCATGTCGCCGGCGAGGCGCCCTACACGGACGACATCGTCGCGCCAGCTGGGCTGCTTCACGCCTATCTCGGGCTCTCCGAGCGCGCCAATGCGGGCATCGCGTCGATGAACCTCGACCCGGTCCGGGCTGCACCCGGCGTCGTGGCGGTGCTGGGCGCCGAGGACATTCCGGGCGTCAACGACGTCACACCGGTCACCGGCTTTCACGACGAGCCGCTCTTCGCGACGGACAAGGTCACCTGCCACGGCCAGCCGCTCTTCGCCGTGGTTGCCAGGACCCGCGACGCGGCGCGCCGGGCCGCGAAACTCGCGGAGATTATCTATGTCGACCTGCCCCCGGTTCTCGACATCAAGGCGGCCCGAGCCTTGGGGACGGGCTTCGTCGCGCCCGGCATGACCCTGGTCCGCGGGGACGCGCAGGCGGCGCTCGCCGCTTCGTCCAACCGGATCAAGGGCCGCGTCACGATAGGCGGCCAGGACCATTTCTACCTCGAGACACACATCGCGCTCGCCATCCCGGGGGAGGACGGGGACGTGACGGTCCACTCCTCGACGCAGCACCCAACGGAGGTGCAGCACATGGTGGCCCATGTGCTCGGGGTCCCGTTCAACGCGGTTACCGTCGAGGTGCGCCGGATGGGCGGCGGCTTCGGCGGAAAGGAGACGCAGGGCAACCTGTTCGCCGCCATCGCGGCGCTCGCGGCCACCAAGCTGCGCCGACCCGTGAAGATCAGGCCCGACCGCGACGACGACATGATCGCCACGGGCAAGCGGCACGATTTCGTGGTCGATTACGAGATCGGCCACGACGAGGAAGGGCGGATCCTTGCGGTCGACGCGACCTACGCGGCCCGCTGCGGCCACACGGTCGATCTCTCGGCCGCTATCACGGACCGGGCGCTCTTCCACGCGGACAATTGCTACCACTACCCGAATGTCCACGTGACCTCCGAGCCGTGGCGGACGAACACCGTCTCGAACACGGCCTTTCGCGGCTTTGGCGGGCCGCAGGGGATGGTCGGGGCGGAGCGCTTCATCGAGGAGGTCGCGTTCGCGACCGGGCGGGACCCGCTCGATATTCGCAAGCTCAACTTCTACGGCGAGGGTGAGCGGGCGATCACGCCCTATCACCAGGTTGTCGAGGACAATATCGCCCCGGAACTCGTGGCCGAACTCGAGCGCCGCTCGGAGTATCGCGCCAGGCGAGACGCGATCCGAACGAGAAATGCGCAGAGCCGGATCGTGAAGCGCGGCATCGCGCTGACACCCGTGAAATTCGGCATCTCCTTCACGGCGACGCAGTACAACCAAGCCGGAGCGCTGGTTCACGTCTATACCGACGGGTCGGTCCACCTGAACCACGGCGGCACCGAGATGGGCCAGGGCCTCTACACGAAGGTCGCCCAGGTGGTCGCGCGCGCCTTCCAGGTCGATCTCGAGGCCGTGAAGATCACGCCCGCGAACACGGGCAAGGTGCCGAACACCTCGGCGACAGCGGCCTCGTCCGGCTCGGACCTAAACGGCATGGCCGCGCTGGACGCCTGCGAGACGATCAAGGCGCGGCTGCGAGACTTCGCGGCCGAGAAGTGGAACGTACCCCGCGAGACGGTAGACTTCCTGCCCGGGCGGGTGCGGATCGGCGCGGAAGAGGTGCCCTTCCCGGATTTCGTTTGCGCGGCCTACAACGCCCGCGTGCACCTCTCATCGACCGGCCACTACCGAACGCCGAAGATCCACTGGGACCGCAAGAGCGGGCGGGGCCACCCGTTCTACTACTTCTCCTACGGGGCGGCCTGCTCGGAGGTCGCCATCGACACGCTCACGGGCGAGTACAAAGTCGAGCGCGTCGACATCCTCCACGATGTGGGCCGCTCGCTGAACCCGGCGATCGATCGTGGCCAGATCGAGGGCGGCTTCGTCCAGGGGATGGGCTGGCTCACAATGGAAGAGCTGTGGTGGGACGCCCAGGGGCGCCTGCGCACCCATGCGCCCGCGACCTACAAGATCCCGGTCGCATCCGATCGGCCGCGCATCTTCAACGTCGATTTCTGGGAGGGCGAGAACCGCGAGCCGACGATCGGCCGCTCCAAGGGTGTCGGCGAGCCGCCGTTGATGCTGGCGATCTCCGTCCTGCACGCGCTCTCCGACGCTGTGGCGAGCGTCGCCGATCACCGCTTCTGTCCGCGCCTCGACGCGCCGGGGACGCCCGAGCGCGTCCTCTTCGCCGTGGAAGCGCTGCGGGAACGCGCCCGCGCGGAGGCACCGCGGTGACCTCCCGCGCGCTCTCGGACGTGCTGACTGGCCTCCTCGGCCGGGATGAGCCCGCAATCCTCGTGACGATCGCTGAGGCGCAGGGGTCCACGCCGCGGGAAGCCGGCGCGGCGATGCTCGTCACCACGGGCGAAAGCCACGGCACGGTCGGCGGCGGGCAGCTCGAATACCACGCGATCGACACGGCGCGGGTCATGCTCGCCCGCGGCGAGGGTACCAGGGCGCTCGACCTGCCGCTCGGACCGCTTCTCGGGCAATGCTGCGGCGGGTGGGTGCGGATAACGCTCGAGCGCGCCGGGCCGCGGCACCTTCGTTCCCTTCAGTCTTGCGAAGAAGCGGAAGGGCGCCGCTTCCCGACCACACTCATCTTCGGCTCCGGCCATACCGGGAGCGCGCTGGCCCAGGCGCTGGCTCCCCTCCCATTCCGGACGAGCCTGGTGGACGACCGGCTCGAGGCCGAGGAGACCGTGCCGGACGGCGCAAGATTGCTGCGACTCGACGACCCCGCCGAGGCGGTCGCGTCCGCACCGGCCGGCGCCGCCTTTGTGGTCCTGACCTACTCGCACGCGCTCGACTATCGCCTTGCGGATGCGGCGCTCCGGCGGGGGGACGCGGCCTATATCGGCATGATCGGATCGGCGACGAAACGCGCCCGCTTCGGGCGCTTCTTCGTCCAGGGTGGCGGCTCGGCCGACGCGCTGGCCCACCTCACCTGCCCGATCGGCGGCGCCGATGTGCCGGACAAGCGGCCGGAAATCATCGCGGCTCTGACAGTCGCCGAGCTGATCCGGGTTTTCGCGATGCGCGGTTCGTGCAAGGCAGACGGGACAGGAGAGAAGCCGCAACAGGCTGTCGCGTGACATCAACCGCCCCGCCCCGCCTGGAGCTCTCCGGGATCACCAAGACCTTCCCGGGCGTGCTGGCGAACGAGAATGTCAGCCTGCGGGTCGCGCCCGGCGAGATCCACGCCCTTCTGGGCGAGAACGGCGCCGGCAAGTCGACGCTGGTGAAGATCATCTACGGCGTGCAGCGCGCGGATGAGGGCGAGGTCCGCATCGACGGACGCCCGGTCGAGATCGCGAGCCCGAAAGCCGCCCGGGCGCTCGGCATCGGGATGGTGTTCCAGCACTTTTCGCTCTTCGATGCCCTAACCGTCATCGAGAACATCGCGCTCGGGCTCGACGAGGCGGTGGATCGGGCCGCGCTCGCGAGCCAGGTCGATGCCATCCTGCGCGCCTACAGCCTGCCCTTGGACCTCGAGCGGGAGGTGCACACGCTGTCGGTCGGCGAGCGCCAACGGATCGAGATCGTGCGATGCCTCCTCGTGAAGCCGAGGCTGCTCATCATGGACGAGCCGACCTCGGTGCTCACGCCGCAAGAAACCGACAGGCTCTTCGCCATGCTGCGGCAGCTTGCGGCCGAGGGCTGCTCGATCCTCTACATCTCGCACAAGCTGGCCGAGATCAAAGCGCTCTGCAGCCGGGCAACGATCCTCCGCGCGGGCAAGGTCGTCGCGACCTGCGATCCGCGCGTTGAAACCACCCGGCGAATGGCCGAGCTGATGATCGGCACGGAGCTGCGGCAGGCAGAGCGGCATCGCCGCGCCGAACCGTCGATCGCCGTCCGTCTCGCGGTCGAGCGCCTGACTCTCCCGCCGGCCGGGCCCTTTTCCATCCCGCTCCGCGACATCTCCTTCGAGGTCCGGGTCGGCGAGGTCTTCGGCATCGCGGGGGTCGCCGGGAACGGCCAGGGAGAGCTCCTGCTCGCGCTCTCGGGCGAGCGTGCCGCCCCCGAAGCCGGCATGGTCCGACTGGACGGCCGGGCGGTCGGGCGCGAGCGGGCGGGCTCCCGGCGACGGGCGGGCCTCTGCGCCGTGCCGGAGGAGCGCAACGGCCATGCCGCGATCCCGGACCTCTCGCTGTCCGAGAACGCTATCCTGACCGCACGGCATCGCGTTCCGCTCACCGCAACGGGATTCCTGCGCTTCGGCGCGGCACGGAGCTTCGCCCGCAAGGTGATCGATCGCTTCGGCGTGAAGGCTGTTGGGCCGGGTGCGGCGGCACGGAGCCTCTCCGGCGGCAACCTGCAGAAATACGTGATGGGTCGGGAGATCCTGCAGATCCCGGAGGTGCTCGTCGTCTCGCAGCCGACCTGGGGCGTGGACGCCGGAGCCGCCGCGGCGATCCATCGAGCCATTCTCGACCTCGCGGCAAGCGGGTCGGCGATCGTGGTCATCAGCCAGGATCTGGACGAACTCCTCGCTCTCTCCGACCGGCTCGCCGTGCTGAACGAGGGCCGGCTGTCGCAGCCTATCCCGACCGCACAGACCGATCCCGAGGAGCTCGGGCTTCTCATGGGCGGCGTGCATGGGGAAACCGAGAGCAGGAGCGAGCCGTCCGCTCATCGACCCTCGCCGTCGGGCGGAGGGGAGAGTGCGGCTGGCGGGAGCCTCGCACATGCTTAGGTTGGAACGCCGGCCCGAGCCGTCGCGCCTCATGCTTTACGGGACGCCGGTTCTGGCCGTTCTTCTTACCGTGCTCGCCGGCAGCGTCGTGTTCGGGCTCATGGGCTATGACGGCCTCAAGGCGGCACGCGAAATCTTCGTCGCGCCGCTCTCACATCCGGACCGCTGGCCGGAGCTCCTGATCAAGGCCGGCCCGCTCATCCTGATTGCGACGGGCCTCTCTGTCGGTTTCCGGGCCAACGTCTGGAACATCGGGGCCGAGGGCCAGTACATCGCGGGCGCGATCGCCGGGACGGGCGTTGCTCTCGCCACCTGGGGGCAGACCGGTTCTTGGATCTTGCCCGTGATGTGCCTCGCCGGAGCACTCGGCGGCATGGCCTGGGCCGCCATCCCGGCTTTCCTCCGGACGCGCTTCGGCGTGAGCGAGATCCTGACGAGCCTGATGCTGACCTACGTGTCCGTGCAGCTCCTCTTTCTGCTCGTTCGCGGCGCCTGGAAGGATCCGGAGGGCTTCAACTTTCCCCAGACGCGCATGTTTACGGCCGACCAGACACTGCCGGCCGTAGCCGACGGCTCGCTCGTCCATCTCGGGATCCCGATCGCCGTCCTGGTCGCCTGCCTGACATGGCTGCTGCTCGCTCGCACGATCGCGGGCTACGAGGTGAAGGTCGTGGGGCTCGCTCCGGCGGCCGCTCGTCATGGCGGCTTCTCGGAGCGCCGGACCATCTGGCTGACGCTGCTGGGAGGCGGCGGCCTTGCCGGCCTTGCCGGGATCTTCGAGGCCGCCGGTCCGTTTGGGCAGCTCACGCCGCAATTCCCGGGCGGCTACGGCTACACGGCGATCGTGGTGGCCTTCCTCGGCCGCTTGCACCCGGTCGGGATCATCCTCGCCGCGCTCGTGCTCGCCGTGACCTATGTCGGCGGCGAGCTTGCCCAGACAGCCGTCGGCCTGCCACAGGCCGCGACGGGCATGTTCCAAGCGATGCTGCTCTTCTTCCTACTGGCGACGGATGTGCTGATCCGCTTCCGCGCGGTACTCCGCCGGCCGACCTACGCCCGGGCTGCCGCATGAACACGGCGCTCCTCGTCTCCTTCGTCATGACGGTCGCGATGGCCGCGACCCCGATCCTGCTCGCCTCGCTCGGGGAACTGGTCGCCGAGAAGGCCGGCGTGCTCAATCTCGGGGTCGAAGGCATGATGCTGATCGGCGCCGTGACGGGCTTCGCGGCGGCCACCCTGACGGGCTCCGCCTACCTTGGACTGCTCGCCGCCATGCTCGGCGGCCTCGCGGCGTCGCTGATCTTCGCGGCGCTCACGCTCGGGCTCTCGGCGAACCAGGTCGCAACCGGGCTCGCGCTGACGATCTTCGGCACGGGCGCTTCCTCCTTGCTCGGCGCACCCTTCGTGGGCCGCACGATCGAGCGGCTCGGCCCCCTTCTACCGGCCGGCCTCGCCGAAAATCCGGTGCTGCGCGTCCTCTTGGGCTACGACCTCGTCGTCTATCTGGCGCTCGGCCTGACACTCGCCACGGGGTGGTGGTTGAGGCGCACCCGCTCCGGGCTGATCCTCCGGGCCGTCGGCGAATCCGACACCTCCGCCCATTCGATCGGCTATCCCGTGCTCCTCGTCCGGACGGGGGCCGTGGCCTTCGGAGGAGCGCTGGCCGGCCTTGCCGGCGCCTATTTCTCGCTCGAGCTCACGCCCATGTGGGCCGACAGGTTGACGGCTGGCCGCGGCTGGATTGCGCTCGCGCTCGTGGTCTTCGCGTCGTGGCGCCCCGGCCGGCTTCTCGCCGGAGCCTACCTGTTCGGCGCCGTCATGACCTTCGAGCTGCATGCGAAGGCGGCCGGCTTCGGGCTCCTTCCGCCGGAGATCCTCGCCATGCTGCCATATCTCGCGACGATCCTTGTCCTGACGCTCATCTCGATGCGGCCTGGCCGCATCTCTGCATCTGCCCCGGCCTGCCTGGGCAAAGCCTTCTCCCCTGCGTAAAGCTCACGAGCCCCGAAGGAGACACCGCCGATGACCGCCATCATCACGAGACGCACCCTCATCGCTGGCGCGGCCGGGGCCGCCGCCCTGCCGCTCGCGGGCGGCCTGGCCGGCGCGCAGGCCCCGCTTGGAATCGGCTTCATCTATGTCGGGCCGACGGGGGATTACGGCTGGACGCATTCCCACGATCTCGGCCGCAAGGCGATCGAGGAAGAATTCGGCTCCAAGGTGAAGACGAGCTTTGTCGAGAACGTCGCCGAGGGACCGGATGCCGAGCGCGTGCTGCGTCAGCTCGCGACCGGTGGGAACAAGCTGATCTTCGCGACCTCGTTCGGGTTCATGAACGCGGCGGTCCGCGCCGCCCGCGCCTTGCCGAATGTCTGGTTCGAGCACGCGACCGGATATCAGCGCGCCGCCAATCTCGCGACCTACAATGCCCGCTTCTACGAGGGCCGGGCGGTCTGCGGCACGATCGCGGGCCATCTCTCGAAGACCGGCACGGCCGGCTATATCGCCTCATTCCCGATCCCCGAGGTTGTGATGGGCATATCCGCCTTCACGCTCGCGGCCCAGAAGGTGAACCCGAACTTCAAGACCAAGGTGCTCTGGGTTTCGACTTGGTACGACCCGGCCAAGGAGGCGGACGCCGCGAAGGCCCTCATGGACCAGGGCTGCGACATCCTTGCCCAGCACACCGACTCGCCTGCGCCGCTCCAGGCCGCCGAGGCGCGCGGTATGCTCGGCTTCGGTCAGGCCTCAGACATGCGTACCTATGCGCCGAAGGCCCAGCTCACCTCGATCGTCGACGACTGGGCGCCCTACTATAAGCGCCGGGTGCAGATGGCGCTCGACGGCACCTGGAAATCCGGGGACACCTGGGACGGGCTGAAGCAGGGTATGGTCCGCATCGCTCCCTATGGCGATGCCGTTCCCGAGAAGGTGCGGCATGAGGCCGACAGCCTGAAGGACCAGATCATCGCCGGGACATTCCACCCGCTCACCGGCCCGATCAAGGACCAGAAGGGCGAGGTGCGGGTGAAGGAGGGCGAACACATGAGCGACGAGCAGCTCTCCAAGATGGACTGGTACCCGGCCGGCGTTCAGAGCTGACGCAACCGGAGCCTGCCAAGCCAGCCTGACAGGACCGACACGGGATGGTCAGGCCCCGGGCGAGACCTGCGTGGCGAAGCTCCCGCTCGCAGCCTCATGTCGTACAAAGGTGATGCACAGGGTCAGGCGGCCTTCTGCGACCGGCCTATAAAGGCCTCGCGCAGTCCGTGCGCGAGCGCCTCGACTGGACCCGACACCCCGGCGCGGGACAGGTAGAGGTTGATCGAGAAGGTCGGCAGCGTCGGCAGACCCGAGCTCGCGCCCAAGACGCTCATCTCGTCGGGGACCGTGCTCGCGAGCGAAGCGACGACCGCGAGGTCCGTCTGCACGGTCGCGCTGGATGCGTCGAGATTGGACGAGTCCGTCACCACCCGGAACGGGATTTCGGCGCTCCGCAGAGCCTCGAAAATCGAGGGCCGGAAGGCGCAGCTTTCGCAGGAGGCAACTGGCAAGGGGCGGCGTTGATAGGCGTCGCCGCCGCGCGCCCCGACCCAGACCAGCCGGTCGGTGGCCAGGAGTTCTCCCTCTCCCCCCGGAACTGGCTCTTCAACGAGCGCGAGGTCGAGTTCGCCCGCGAGGAGCGCCGCCTTCAGGACCGGAGACGCCTTGCAGACGAGGGTGATCTCGACCCGCGGATGGGCGCGTGAGAAGGTGCGCAGCACGCCGGGAAGATAGGTCGCCACGAGGTCATAGGGCACGCCGAGTCGGACCTGGCCGGAATAGACCTCGGTCGTCATCTCGCTCCAGATCTCGTCATTCACTGCGAGGAGCCGCTTCGCGCGTCCGAACAGGCGCTCGCCGGAATCGGTCAGCCGCAATCCGCGCCGGTCCCGCTCGACGAGCTGGCAGCCAAGTGTGTCCTCGAGCTTCTTCATCTGCTGACTCACGGCCGCCTGCGTGAGGTGAAGGACATTGCCGGCCGCCGTCATCCCGCCGGTTTCCACCACGGTCACAAAGGCGCGGAGCTGGCTGACATCGAGATTGCGCATCACCACCTCGGATGAAGGTTCGTTATTCTGGACATAATGAACATTCGTTTCCATTATGCAAGGTGGAGTCCTACCTCAGGGACGTGCAGGGCGTTTGCCCGTCACCTCTCGAGGAGGATGTCATGTCCGGTTCGATCGTCGCCTTCCCCGTCCGGGCCAGCCATGCTCGGCCGGCTGCCCCCGATCTCGCGACGCGCTTTCGCCGCCTGATCGAGGCTGCCCTGAACGAGTGGCGGCTGCGCCGGGATTACGCGTGCCTCCAGGCGATGGATGCGCGCGGCCTGCATGATATCGGGCTGACGCGTGGAAGCCTCGAGGGCGCCGTGCGGTACGGGCGCGACTGGCGGTCCAGCGTTCGCGACACGCCGTCCGAGCCGATCCGGGAGGCAGCCGATTTTCCTACCATGCCGCTCAGCTGGACGGAGTGGCGCTGAGCCGGGCGCTTCGGAGCCGTTTGTGACCTCCGGCGTTATCGCGCGAATCGGTTCGCGGAGATGCGCCATGGCCAGCAAGCAATCACCGGCCCAGAAGGAGACGGTTGAGCGCGTCATGCACGAGTTCAAGCATGGCGAACTCCGGATCCGCGGGAACGGCCCCAAGGTGAAGAACCCGAAGCAGGCGATCGCGATCGCGCTGCATGAGGCAGGCGCCTCAAACGCGGAAAGCCCGAAGAAGAACAAGCAGAACCTTGCCCGCACCAAGGCGAAGGAGCGCGAAGGCGAGACCGCCAAGGACGCGGCAGAGGGCAAGGGTGGGCGCAAACCCGCGAAAGCTGCCGGTGGCGACACGAAGGCCGCGCTCTATGAAGAGGCGCGGAAGAAGAACATTCCCGGCCGCTCCAAGATGAGCAAGGACGAGCTCGCACGCGCTCTTCGTCGTTGAGCGCGTGCTGACGCGTTCGCTCGGAAGCCTGATGCGCGTTTAAGCCGTGGTTCAGCCACATAGGCGAGATTAGCTGAAGACGCCGCGGTAGACCCGCGGCGAATTTCTATGGAGATGATGTTGAGCTCACCCTGGACGATCCTGCGCCGGACCGGCGCGGCCGCGCTCATCGTCGGCATCTTCTCGACGGCCGCTTCCGCCGCGACCTGCCGCGACCCCGCCGGCTTTGACAAGTGGCTGGGGGACATCCGCCGGGAGGCGATCGCGCAGGGCATCTCCGCACGAACAGTGGACACCGCGCTGGCGGGCGTCACCTTCGATCAGGCCGTGATGCGCAAGGACCGGGGGCAGGGCGCTTTTCGGGTTCCGTTCGAGCAGTTCGTCAAGACGAGGGTCACCGCCGGCCGGGTCAGCAAGGCGGCCTCGCAGCTCCGGCAGAGGGCGGCTTTGTTCCGCTCCATCGAGCAGCGCTTCGGAGTCCCGGGCCCGATCCTCGCGGCGATTTGGGCGATGGAGACGGATTTCGGGGCCGTGATGGGCAACATGCCGGTCGTGCAGTCGGTCGCGACGCTCGCCTATGATTGCCGGAGGACGGAGCGCTTCAAGGGCGAGTTGTTCGCGGCTCTCAAGGTCATTGACCGCGGCGACCTCAGCCCGTCGCAGATGAAGGGCGCCTGGGCCGGCGAGATCGGCCAGACCCAGTTCATGATCTCCAACTACTACAAGTACGCCGTCGACTTTGACGGCGACGGGCATCCGGACCTGATCCGCAGCGTGCCGGACGTGCTGGCCTCGACCGCGAATTACCTCAAGGGCCACGGCTGGCAGCGTGGCGCGGGCTGGAACCCGGGCGAGCCGAATTTCGCGGTCATTCGCGAGTGGAACAAGTCTGAGAACTATGCGCGCGCGATTGCGCTCTTCGCCTCCAAGCTCGCCGGCACCGAGGACTAATCAGGGCGTCGTGCCCGCCTCTTCAATCGTGCGGTGCAGGTGCTGGACGAGCGCATCGTCCAGCTTGAGCCGGGCTGCCAGCATCGCGAGGTAACCCCGCTCAGCGGCATTATCGACATCGATCGCGAGGAGCGAGGCGGCGTAGATCTCGGCCGCCTCCTCCGGTCCGCGCGCGCCGCGGGCAACCGCGTCGATGTCGAGCGGTGCGCGGAGCTCGTCCATCACGAAGGCCTTGTCCTCCGCGTCGAGCTCGAGTTTGTCCATGGCGCCGAAGATGTTGGCCTGCTCGGTCGCATCAATATGCCCGTCGGCCTTCGCGGCGGCGATCATGGCCCGGAGCAGCGCGCGGCTGAGGTCCTGCTGCTCGGATTCCTGCGCCGGGTTGAAGGGCGTGCCGGCCGGCGGAGCCGTGAGGGGTTCGGCTCTCCGGGAGGTCTGCCCGAACGGGCTCTGCCCCTGCTGCGGGATGAAGCCGCCCCCACCAGCGAAACCGCTCCCGCCAGCGAACCCGCTCCCGCCAGTGCCGCCCCGCGCGGCCTGGCCGGCCTGCCAATCCTGGTACGCCCGGTAGGCAAGGGACCCGACCAGCGCCAGGCCGCCGAGCTTCGCGGCCGAGCCGCCGAACTTGCGGCCCTTCTTCGAGCCGAGGAGCAGGCTGCCCAGGCCGCCGACAAGGGCTCCCGAACCACCCCCGCCGCCGAACTGCCGGGCGAGGCTGTCCAGCGGCGAGCCGCCGCCCTGGCCGTAGCCGCCATATCCGCCCCGATAATCCCGGTCGTGACCGCGGCCGCCCTGACCGAACGACTTGCCGACCTGGCTCGCGATGAGCTGCCCCAGAAGTCGTTTCGCGTCGAACATCGAAAATCCTGTCTTGGGTCGGCGGGGCCGACTGCGAAGCTCAGGTGGTGATCGCGCCGCGAGGTGCCAAGCGTCAGCGCGGGGCCGTGACCCGGATCGGCCCGAAGCGGCAGGCCTGCTGGTCCACCTGCGGGCAGCGCCGGAACCCGGAGAGATCCTTCTCCAGGCAGATACGGACCTCGCGCAACTCGCCTCGCCCGCAGGTCACGGCCATCATGTCGGGGCGGAGGCCGGGATTCACCTCCGCGAAGGCGCGCTCGACGCTCTGGCCCGTCGTCTGCCCGTCCCGCGAGAGGCTCTGCAGCGGGTCCGGGATCCTGATCATCTCCCGGGCGCGGCGCACCGCCCGGAAGTAGGAGGCCGGGTCGAGGCCTGAGCAGGTGCCGTGCGTGCGCCATTCGTGCCGGGCGAGGCCCGGATCGGGGAAGATGTCCGCCGTCTCGTCGATGACGTAGCGCGGCGGGTTACGACTGTCGCAGCGGGAGGGATAGCCCCGCTCGTGTTGCGGCCAGAGCCCGTGCACGACGAAGCCGAGCCGGCGCCCCGGGTCGCATTGGGGCGATCCGCGCGACGACCCTGTGCTCTCGCAGAAGGCGGGCGACCAGCTCAGGGCGAGGACGTAGAAGTCGAAATCGCCTGGACGCCCGCCTCTTTCCTGAGCCGAGGTGGAACCGAGCGTGACGAGAAGCGCAGCGAGCCCGGCGAAAGCGGCTCCGATGCGCGAGGCCATCAGGGACGCGCCATCCGGCAGGCCGGAGCGAAGGCCCAGTTCCGGTCGAGGCCCTGGACGCAGAACTCGACGCCCCAGCCGTTGCCGATGAAATCGAGATCCTCGCGGACCGAGTAGTCGACGCGATGCCGGCGGCTATTGGAGAGCGTGGCCGTCGCCGTGCAATAGCGGCGCGGGATCGTGTCGAGACCCCAGGGCTTATAGGCCAGCGGGTGGATCCGCTCGTACTCGACGATGGTGAGGTTCGAGTTCCAGAACTGCGCCTCCTTCTCGGCGAACTGGTTGGCGACCATCGCGAGGACGCCCGGATCCCCGCAGAGCGGAAGGCTTCCCGTGTAGGGGAGCACGCGCTTCTCAGCTGGCGTGACCTCGCGCGCGCCGGGTGTGCCCGCGAAGGGGAGGGCGGCCGCAAGGCCAAGGATCAGGGCAGGCAGGAACCGGCGCATGGCGTCCTGGGGTATCCGGTGTCGACGCCGGACCTTGGCCGGGCGCTGGTCCCCGGGTCAATGGCCCTGCCGCAACACTCCCTGGCTCAGTAGATGGCCGTCCCCTTGTGGAGCTGCGGCTGCAGGACCAGCGGCGCGCCGCCCCTCGGGGCCGGGCTCGCATAGGGATCACGGTAGGCCGGCGGCGCCGGTGCCTTGTAGACCGGGCCGTCGCTGCGAACCGGAGCCGGGCGGGGTGGCGCCATCTCGTAAGACGGCGCGCGCGAGACCGGCGGAGCCGGCGCCGGCGCTGTAGCGACCCGGCTCTGCGGCGCTGATCGGCCCGGCCCGGCCGACACGGCATAGGGGTCCTCGCCCTCACCCTCGTCCTCGAGCTCGAGCGGCTCGGCGGGCTGCGGCAGCGGGCGGATGGCCGGGCGGGGACGCGGCGCCTGCGCCTCGGTCGAGCGGTTCGGGTCGAGGCGCGGCTCGAACTTGATCAGCGGCTTGCAGATGCGCCGCTTTCCACGCGGATCGTGCCGGGCGAGGTCCAGGTGGAAGTGGTTGTAGTGATAGATGTCGGAGCCGGGAGCCAGGACCGTCGTGAAATGCTGGCACGCGCCGATGAAGACCTCGCGCAGGAATTCCTGCTCGTCGGGCGCGCCTTTCCAGCCCTTCTCGATGCTGATCGTGCGGCCGTCGGAGAGCTTGAAGGACATGATGTCGACGGCATTGCCGAAGGAATGTTCGGAGAGCTTGGCGCCAACGCGGTTGTTGCGGCCCCGGCAGGAATAGGACCCAGCCCGGACCTCCGCGATCGTGGTCCCGAAATAGAGCTCGGCCGCGGGCTGCACGGTCGTGTTCAGCCAGGAATCGATCTCCGGGATGATCGGGCAGCCGAGCGTCAGCCGGTTCGAGAGCCCGATCGTGCCGCCGCCCAGTGCCGACACCTTGAACGGATAGGAGATGCCGCAGGCGCCGGGCCCGTCGATCTCGGAGGCGCGGGACATGTAGGCGGTCGGTACGACCAGCTTGGACGCGAGGCACGATTCTTCGGCCTGGGTCCTCCAGGCTTCACGCTGCTCGAAGCCGAAACGCCCGCAACCGACGAGCACAACCGCGACGAGCGCCAAGGCCAATAACGCAACGCAGCCACGACGCATGTGCGGAGAATGCGACGGGTTCGGTTAAGACCCCTTCAATGGCTGCATCGCGCCGGATGGTTCGAATCGGAGCAGCCCTCGACACGCCCGGCCAGGATCGATGAGCTACCCTCGTCTTCGCCCCGCCACCCCGGCCGACCTGCCCCGGATACATGAGGTCCGGCACGGCACCGCGGAGAACCGGCTGACGAACCCGGCCGCTGTGACGGACGACGAGGTCGCCTGGTACATGGAGCAGGCGATCTTCCTGGTTTCGGAGGACCAGGGCGGTGTTCAGGGTTTCGCCTGCGCCAACCACCAGACCGGCTACATCTGGGCCCTGTTTGTCATCGACGGGAAACACGGCAGGGGGCACGGGACCGCGCTCCTGCAGGCCGCCCTCTCCGGGCTGCGGGATGCCGGGCACCGCCAGGCCGTGCTGACGACAGGACGGGGAACAAGGGCGGAGAGCTTCTATCGTGCCCGCGGCTGGGTCTGCACGGGCGTCAACCTCCACGGGGAGGCTGTCTTCCGGCTGTTCCTCTAGCTGGACCTTTGCCTTCCCCTCCTACTTAGCCTGGGGATGGACCGCCGGGGGGCGGGTCGGCCGATGCGCGCCGCCCGCGAACCCTGTAGGTTCTCGCAAACAATCGAAGCCTCACGTCATGCTCTCCCTCGTCGATCTCCTCGGCCGCATTCAATCGGGCTCGCTCACGCCGGACAGCGCATTTCGGCTGAGCCTCGAAGCGATCGCGGCGCGTGAGGGCGAGATCGGCGCCTTCGCGCATCTCGATCGAGACGCCCGTCCCTCCGGCCGCGGGCCGCTGAACGGCATCGCGGTCGCGGTGAAAGACATCATCGACACGGCCGACATGCCGACCGGCATGGGATCGCAGATCTATGACGGCTGGCGGCCCAGGTCGGATGCGCCCGTCGTCTCGGCCCTGAAGCGTGCCGGCGCGACGATCCTCGGAAAGACTACCACGACGGCCTTTGCCTACACCGATCCGACGGAGACCCGGAACCCGCACAAGCTCTCCCACACGCCGGGCGGCTCCTCGGCGGGTTCGGCTGCGGCGGTTGGGGCCGGCATGGTCCCGCTTGCGCTCGGAACCCAGACAGGCGGGTCCGTGATCCGGCCGGCTGCCTATTGCGGCGCGGCCGCGATCAAGCCGTCCTTTCGCCTGATCCCGACGGTCGGCGTGAAATGCTTTGCCTGGACGCTGGACACGGTCGGGCTGTTCGGGGCCGGGGTCGCGGACGTCGCGCTCGCGCTGGAGCTTATCAGCGGCCGCCCGATGCCCATCGAGGCGCCCGCCAAGCCTAGGATCGGCGTCGTCACACAGGATTTCGCGGGAACTCCGGACCCCGCAGCCGGCGCGGCGCTCGAGCGCGCCGCCCTGCTTCTCGCCCAGGGCGGGGCCGAGATCTGGGACGTGAAGCCGCCGGCCTCCTTCGCGGACGCCTGGGCCGCCCATGGCACGATCCAGGATTTCGAAGCGAAGCAAGCCCTCGCCTGGGAATACGACCACCACCGCGACGCGATCGCGCCGATCCTGCGCGGTGCGCTCGACCGTGCACAAGGCATTGAAGCCGGCGCCTATGACGACGCGCGCCGGCTCGCCAATCGTGCGCGGCGGGACTCGAAGGAGCTTTTCGCCGAACTCGACGTGGTCATCACCTACGCGGCGCCCGGCGCCGCACCGGAAGGGCACGCCTCGACCGGCGACCCGCGCTACAACCGGCTCTGGACACTGCTCGGCATGCCCTGCGTCAATGTGCCGGGTCTCGTTCGGGAGGCGGGCCTGCCCGTCGGGATCCAGGTCGTCGCACCCTTCGCCCGGGATCACGTCGCGCTCGCCGTCGCGCACGTCCTCGAGCGCGCTCACGCCGGCGCTTGAATCGCGCCGCAGCATAAACCTTCTCCGCGGCGCAGCATCGAAAGTCGCTGGCGGCGTGCAACCCGGCCTGTTAGCTTTGCGTTCATCACGGCGTCAGGCGAGGGGGCTGCCATGGACGTTCTGTTAAGATCCGACTGGTCCGGCCGAATGCAGGTCGCTGCGGCATGCGTCGCTCTCGGCTTCATCGGGGCAATCGTCTTCGGGGCATTCTGAGAGCGAGGCGCGCTGCAGCCGGAGCCAAAGCCGACGGAATTCGGCCCGTTGCCGGGCCCGTAAGGGATGTGCCAAGCGGGACTGACTGTCCCGCGAGGCCTCCGTGACCCGTCCGCTTCTTGAAACCTGGTCGACGCCCTTCGAGGCGCCGCCATTCGACCAGATCGACCGCGCCGGTTTCCGCGAGGCATTCGACCTCGCGATGGACGAGGACCGGCGCGAGGTCCACTCCATCACCCATGACCCCGCCGAGCCGAGCTTCTCGAACACGATCGTCGCGCTGGAGCGGAGCGGGCGCCTGCTCAACAGGGTCTCCGCCACTTTCTACAACCTGACCGGCGCAGACACGGACGAGACCCTGAAGGCGATCGAGCGCGAGATCGCGCCGATTCTCTCCAAGCACAGCAGCGCGATCTATCTGAACGACCCGCTTTTCCGCCGGATCGACGCCCTGAAGTCACGCCGCGACGAGCTTGGGCTCGCCCCCGAGGAGCTCCGCCTTCTCGACAAGTGGCACAAGCTCTTCGTGCGCCAGGGTGCCGGACGCCCCGGCGAGATACGCGCGCGCCTCGCTGAAATCGGCGAACGGCTCGCGGTCCTCTTCACGCGCTTCGGCCAGAACGTGCTCGCCGACGAGCAGGCCTACACGCTCGTGCTCGAGACGGAGGACGACCTCGCCGGTCTGCCAGACTTCCTGGTCGCGGCGGCGCGGGAAGCCGCGGCCGAACGCGGCATGGACGGCCACGTGATCACGCTCTCGCGCTCCTCGATCGAGCCGTTCCTGCAATATTCGTCGCGTCGCGACCTGCGCGAAAAGGCGTTCCGCGCATGGATCGCCCGCGGGGAGGGCGGCGGCGAGACCGACAACCGGGCCATCATCGCGGAAATCGTCGAACTCCGGGCCGAGCGCGCGAAGCTGCTCGGCTATCCGAGCTTCGCCCATTACCGGCTCGACGACACCATGGCCGGTACGCCGGACCGGGCCCTCGAGCTGCTTCGCTCCGTCTGGGCGCCGGCCCGCGCGCTGGCTCTCCGCGAGGCGGCCGACCTCCAGAAGCTCGCCGATGCTGAAGGGGGCGGGTTCGGCATCGCACCGTGGGACTGGCGCTACTATTCCGAACGCGTCCGCAAGGAGCGCTTCGCCCTCGATGCGGAGGGGGTGAAGCCGTATCTGCAGCTCGAAACGATGATCGCGGCGGCCTTCGACTGCGCGAACCGGCTCTTCGGCGTCCGTTTCACCGAGCGGCACGACATCCCGGTCTATCACGCCGATGTCCGCGTCTTCGAGGTCAATGACCGTGACGGCGGCCATATCGGATTGTTCTTCGGCGACTACTTCGCCCGGCCATCCAAGCGCTCGGGCGCTTGGATGAGCGCGTTCCGCGGGCAGCGGAAGCTCGACGGCGACGTCCGCCCGATCATCGTCAATGTGATGAACTTCTCGAAGAGCACCGGCGACGAACCGGCGCTGCTCTCCTTCGACGACGCACGGACGCTCTTCCACGAGTTCGGGCACGGGCTGCACGGCCTCCTGTCCGACGTGACCTATCCGTCGCTCGCCGGGACGGCGGTGGCGCGCGACTTCGTCGAGTTCCCGTCCCAGCTCTACGAGCATTGGCTGGAGCAGCCCGATGTGCTGCGGCGCTTCGCCCGGCATTACCGGACAGGCGAGCCGATGCCGGACTCGCTTATCGAGCGCGTGCTCGCCTCGCGCCAGTTCAACCAGGGCTTTGCCACCGTCGAGTATACGTCCTCGGCGCTCGTCGACCTGGAGCTTCATCTGCTCCCGTCGGCGCACAATCTCGACGTGACCGCGTTCGAGCGCGCGACCCTCGAAAATCTCCGCATGCCGGATGCGATCGTCATGCGCCACCGCACGCCTCATTTCGGGCATGTCTTCGCTGGCGACGGCTATTCCTCTGCCTATTACAGCTATCTCTGGTCGGAGACGCTCGATGCCGACGGCTTCGCGGCCTTCGAGGAGGCCGGCGACATCTTCGATCCCGAAGTCGCGACGCGCCTGAAGGACTACGTCTACTCGGCCGGCGACCTGCGCGACCCAGCCGAGGCCTACACGGCCTTCAGGGGCCGGCTGCCCTCGCCCGAGGCCCTGATGCGTCAGCGCGGCCTCCTCCAGGTCAGGCCCGAGGGGGAGGTCTGAGCGCCATGCCCGGGTCCGCGTCCAGGCCCGACCGCGTCGCGGACGCGCCGCGCTGGAACCCGGTCGACAATCTCGCGCCCGAGAGCTGGAAACCGTGGCTCCGGCTCGGCCGCTACGACCGGCCGATCGGGTCGTGGCTGCTCATGTGGCCGTGCTGGTGGTCGGCCGCACTCGCGGCACACGCGTCCGGACGCACCGACCAGCTCTTCTGGCACTTGGCCCTGTTCTATGTCGGGGCGTTCGTCATGCGCGGCGCGGGCTCGACCTGGAACGACATTCTCGACCGCGAGATCGACGCCCGGGTCGAACGCACGAAGCTCCGTCCGCTCGCCTCCGGCCGGATCGGCGTCAAGGCGGCGCTGGCCTTCGCGGTCGCGCAGTCGCTGGTCGGCCTGCTCGTGCTCCTGCAGTTCAACTGGTTCTCGATCGCGCTGGGCTGCCTGTCGCTCGTACCGGTCGCGATCTATCCGCTGATGAAGCGGTTCTTTGCAGCTCCGCAGGCCGTGTTCGGCCTCTGCTTCGCCTGGGGCGGGCTGATGGGCTGGGCGGCCGTGTTCGGCTCGCTCGCGGGGGCGCCGGTGCTTCTCTACTGGGGCGCCTATTGCTGGTGCATCGGCTACGACACCGTCTACGGCCACCAGGACCAGCGCGACGACGCGATCATCGGCGTGCGCTCCACCTCCCGCACCTTCGGCGCCTACAGCCGACCCATTATCGCCGGGCTCTACGGCGGGGCGGTGCTGCTAGTCGGGCTCGCGCTCTGGAGCGCAGGCGCATCCTGGCCCAGCTATCTCGGCCTCTTCGCCTTTGCGGCCCATCTCGCGCAGCAGGTGATGCGGCTCGATCCCGAGGACCCGCCGCTGTGCCTGCGGCTTTTCAGATCGAATCGTGACGCGGGTGCGCTGCTCTTCTTCGGCCTGCTACTCGACGCGCTGGCCTAGGCCGCGGGTGCAACCAATGAGGAGACCGGTCCGGTCAAGATCCGGCGCTCGTGGTAGCCGTGGCAGGCTACGCCCTCCAGGAAGGGTGGGATCTCGGCCCGGCAGCGCTCGTTCGCATAGGGACAGCGCGGATTGAAGGTGCAGCCCGAGGGCGGATTGATCGGGTTCGGGATCTCGCCCCGCACCGGCTCCCGCCTGCGCCCGATATGGGCGAGGTCCGGAACGGCATCGAGCAGCATGCGCGAATAGGGGTGCTTGGGTGTCGTGAAGAGCCCGCGCCCATCCCCGATCTCGACGACGCGGCCGAGATACATGACCCCGATCCGGCTCGCCATGTGCCGCACCACGGCGAGATTGTGCGAGATGAACAGGTAGGTGAGCCCGAGCCGGTCCTGCAGGTCGCGCATCAGGTTCAGGATCTGGGCCTGAACCGACACGTCGAGCGCGGAAGTCGGCTCATCGCAGACGATGAACTCGGCATTCGAGGCGAGCGCGCGCGCGATCGCGATGCGCTGCCGCTGTCCGCCCGAGAATTCGTGCGGGTATTTCGCGCCATCGTCGGGGTGGAGCCCGACCAGGCCGAGAAGCTCGCCGACGCGCGCCCGGATCGCCGCCTCTCCTTCGATCAGCCCGAAGGCGCGGATCGGCTCGGCGATGATCCTCTGCACACCCCACCGCGGGTTCAGGCTCGCATAGGGATCCTGGAAGATCATCTGCATGCGTCGGCGGACGCGCTTGCGGTCCGCGGCCGGCGCTCGTCCGGTCATCTTCACGCCATCGATCGTCACCTCGCCGGCACTGGGTGCGAGCAGCCCGACCACCATGCGGGCGACAGTGGACTTGCCCGAGCCGGACTCGCCAACCAGCGCGAAGGTCTCCCCGCGGGCGATGTCGAAGGAGACATCGTCGACGGCTGTCAGGAACTGCTTCGGGGCGCCCTCGATGACGCGGTTCAGGAAAGGCGGAGAGACGTCGAAGACCCGCCGGAGATTGCGGACCTCGACCAGGGGCGCCGTGCTCATGCCGCCACTCCCTCCGGCGCATAGGCCGGGTCGTAAAGGTGGCACGCGACAGGATGCCGGTCGTAGTTCGTCAGGTCCGGTCGCACGACCGGGCAGGGCGCATAGGCGCGCGGGCAGCGCGGATTGAACGGGCAGCCGGACGGGATGGCGGAAAGGCGCGGCATCGATCCGGGGATCTGCGCGAGCCGCGCCTCGGCGCCCGTGAGCGTCGGGATCGCGCCCATCAGCCCCTTGGCATAGGGGTGGAGCGGGTTGCCGACGACATCCGCAACCTTGCCGATCTCGATCACCCGGCCGGCATACATCACGGCGACGCGGTCGGCGGTCTCGGCGATCACGCCCATGTCGTGGGTCACGAGCATCACGGCAGTGCCGTGGTCGCGGCACATGCGCTTCAGCACCGTAATGATCTGCGCCTGCACCGACACGTCGAGCGCCGTCGTCGGCTCGTCCGCGATGATGAGCTCCGGCTCGGCCGAGAGCGCGAGCGCGATGACGACCCGCTGGCGCATGCCGCCGGAGAACTGGTGCGGGTAGGCGTCGATGCGCTTCTCGGGGGCGGAGATGCCGACCTCCGCGAGGAGGTCGATCGCGCGCTTCCGCGCCGCCGAGGCGGAGAGGTCCGTGTGGGTGCGGATGGTCTCCACCAGTTGGTCCCCGATGCGGTAGAGCGGGTTGAGGCTCGTCAGCGGGTCCTGGAAGATCATGCCGATGCGCCTGCCGCGCACCTTGCGCATCTCCTCCGGCGGCAGGTTGTCGATCCGCTGCCCGTCGAGGAGAACTTCGCCTCCCGCGATGCGGCCGGGCCGGTCGATGAGGCCGATCACGGCAGAGCCGGTCACCGACTTGCCGGCGCCGGATTCGCCGACGACGCCCAGGACCTCGCCCCGCGCGATGTCGAAGGAGATCCGGTCCAGCGCACGCAGCACGCCACGCCGGGTGACGAATTCGACCGTGAGGTCGCGGACTTGGAGAAGGGGGGTGCTCACGCCGGATGGGCCCAGTTCTCGACCGAGAGGCCGGGTACCCGGCGAAACTCGTCCTCGTTGTTGGTGACAAGCGTCAATTTGGCCGAGCGCGCATGTGCGGCGATCCAGAGGTCGTTCGAGCCGATGATCTGCCCCCGCCGTTCGAGGTCGGCCCGAATAGCTCCGTACTCTGCGCCAACGCGCGGCGTGAGATCGCGTACCTGGATCAGGCGCGAAATCTCCTCGAGTACGCGGAGCTGGCTCGCGCGGCGAAGGCTTTTCTCTGCGCCGACGCGCAGTTCACCGTAGGTCACCACCGACATCGTGGCCTCGCCCGGCGTGAGCTTTGTCATGCGCTCCGCAACAAGATGGGATTTACCCGACCGGAACAGAATGCAGATGTCGGTATCGAGCATGAAGCGGGTGGCCATCTATAGCCCCGCCCGCGGCTGAGGCGGCGGATCGTCAGGAAGTTCGATGTCTTCCGAGAGCTCCTCGAAGAGCTCCAGCAGACGAAGGCCGTACGGCTTCGTCTTTGGGAGCATCACGATCTTATCGCCGTCACGGCTCAACTCCACCTCATCGGTGTCGAGCCGAAATTCTTTGGGCAGCCGGACAGCCTGACTGTTGCCGGACATGAATACCTTGCCGGTTGCCATCCTTCGATCCTCGTATATACTATCACGTATATACATACGGCTTAACGTGAAGCCAAGGCCATCACCGCAGCTTCGGATTCAGTGCATCGCGCAGCCAGTCGCCGAGGAGGTTCACGGCGAGTACCAGCAGCGCGAGCGTCAGGCCCGGGAAGGCGGCGATCCACCATTCGCCGGAGAAGAGGTAGCGATTTCCGATCCGGATCAGCGTGCCCAGGGAGGGCTGGGTGTCCGGCATCCCTGAGCCGAGGAAGGACAGCGTCGCCTCGGTGATGATCGCGAGGGCGAAGTTGATCGTCGCGATGGCGAAGACCGGCCCGATCGCGTTCGGCAGCACGTGGCGCACCATGATCACGGGCGACGAGAGGCCGATCAGCCGCGCCGCGTGCACGTAGTCGCGGTTCTTCTCGACCATGACGGAGGAGCGCACCGTCCGGGCGTACTGGACCCAGAAGGACAGCCCGATCGAGAGCACGAGCACGCCGAGGATCGCGGGCGTCGACATCTGGCCGCCGGAGACGGCCTTCGCGACGCCGTCGACCAAGAGCGCGATCAGGATGGCCGGGAAGGTGAGCTGGACGTCGGCCACCCGCATGATGAGCGCGTCGACCGCGCCGCCGAAATAGCCGGCAATCAGGCCCAGCGTAATGCCGAGCGTCGCCGAGAACAGGACCCCGAGCGCTCCGACGATGAGCGAGACGCGCAGCCCGTGCAGGATCGCCGAGAGGATGTCGCGGCCCTGGTCGTCCGTGCCGAGGACAAACGGCGCCTGGCCGTCCGCATTCCAGATCGGCGGAATGCGGCTGTTGATGAGCTCGAGCTGAGCGGGGTCGAACGGATCCTGCGGTCCGAGGTTCGCGAGCACCGCCGCAAGAAAGAAGATCAGCGTCCCGGCCGCGGCGATCATCGCGAGCTTGGAGCTTCGGAAGGATGCCCAGACGTCGCTGTCGAAGGCGCGCCCGAGAAAGCCCTTCGGCCTCCCGGCCGAAGCGGCGATGGGAGCAGCAGAGACCGCCATCAGGAGGGTCGCCCCGAGATCGTGATGCGCGGATCGACGGCCGTATAGAGGATGTCGACGACGAGGTTGATGGTGACGAAGATAAAGGCGACGAGCAGCAGGTAGGCCGCCATGATCGGGATGTCGACGTTCTGGACCGCCTGCAGGAACAGGAAGCCCATTCCCGGCCACTGGAACACCGTTTCGGTGATGATCGCGAATGCGATCACCGAGCCGAGCTGCAGGCCCGCGATGGTGATGACGGGAATCAGGGTGTTCTTGAGGGCGTGCCCGAAATGGATCGCGCGGGTCCGGAGCCCGCGGGCGCGGGCGAAGCGGATGTAGTCGGTGCGCAGCACCTCCAGCATCTCGGCCCGGACGAGGCGCATGACGAGCGTCATCTGGAAGAGGCCGAGCGTGATGGAAGGCAGAACGAGGGCCAGAAGTCCGGACCAGGTGAGAAACCCGGTGGTCCAGCCGCCGACATTGACCACGTCACCGCGACCGAAGGAGGGGAGCCAGCGCAAGGTTTCGGAGAAGACGTAGATCAGCAGGATGCCGATCAGGAAGGTCGGCAACGAAATCCCGACGAGGGACACGGTCTCGAGCGTGGCGGCAAGCGAGGTGCCGCGCTTCAGCGCCGACACCACCCCGAGCACGACCCCGAAGCCGAGGGCGAAGATCGTTGCGCAGAATGCGAGCTCGAGCGTCGCCGGAAGACGCTCCGCGAAGAGGGCGGAGACCGGCTGCCGGAACTGGTAGGAGATGCCGAAATCGCCCGTCGCGGCGCGGCCGAGATAGCGCACGATCTGCACCGGGATCGGATCGTCGAGCCCGAGCGAGGCGCGGATCTTCACGCGCTCCTCGTACGGGGTGTCGATGGAAACAATCTGGTTCACGGGATCGCCGACGAACCGGAACATCGTGAAGGCGATCACGCCGACGGCCAGGAACACGCCGACGGCCTGCAGAACGCGCCGAACCAGAAAAGCGATCATTCAAATGAACTCAGGTCCCGGCCAACCGTGAAGTTGGCCGGGCCCCTCAATGCAGAAAGGGTGCCGTTACTCGCCCTTCACGACCCACTCGAAGCGCACCTGGTTGTCGCCGCGCTGGGCGACCTTCAGCTTCTTCGACACGCCCCAGGCGAGCGACTGCTGGTGCAGCGGGATGTAGCCGTAATCGGCATTGCCGATCTCGTAGGCCTGCTTGATCAGCCCGTCGCGCTTGGCCACGTCCGTCTCGACAAGGATCTGGTCGGTCAGGTCGTCCAGCTTCGGGTTGCAATAGCCGCCGAGATTGGTGTCGCCGCGCGACGCGCCGTTCCGGCCGCGGCAGCCCATGATCTCGAAGAGGACATTGTGGCTGTCGCCCGTCGCCGGGGTCCAGCCGAGCAGGTAGAAGGACGTGTTGAACCCGCCCGACTTGAGCACTTTCGCGAAGTACTGCGCCTTCGGCTCGATGATCGGGTTCACCTTCACGCCGACGCGGGCGAGCATGCCGATCACCGCGCGGCAGATGTCGCCGTCATTGACGTAGCGGTCCGACGGGCAGTTCATCCCGACCTCGAACCCGTCCGGATAGCCGGCCGCCGCGAGAAGCTTCTTGGCGGCTTCCGGATCGGCCTTCGGACGGCTGAAGTCCTTGGAAAGCTTGAAGTACTCGGGCGCGATCATCAGCGCGGACGGGGTCGACAGGTTGCGCATGACGCGCGCCTTGATCACGTCCACGTCGATCGCCTTGTAGAAGGCCTCGCGCACGCGAATGTCCTTGAAGGGGTTCTTGCCCTTCACGTTCGAGTTCACGAGCTCGTCACGCGCCTGGTCCATGCCCAGGAAGATCGTGCGGGTCTCGGGACCGGTCATGACCTGCGCGTTCGGCGAGCCATTGACGCGGTTGATGTCCTGCAACGGAACCGGCTCGATGATGTCGACCTCGCCGGAGAGCAGTGCCGAGACACGGGTCGAGTCGTTCGAGATCGGCGTGAAGATGACCTCGTCGACGTTGCCTTCCATCTTGCCCCAGTAGTTGGGGTTCTTCTTGAAGACGGTGCGCACCCCCGGCTGATGGCTCTCGATCGTGAAGGGGCCGGTGCCCATCGCGTTCAACGAGGCGAAGCTCGGGGTCGTAGCGGCTGCGGGCGTCGGCGCAACCGCATTGTTCTTCTCCGACCAGGCCTTCGACATGATGTACCAGCCGTCGAACTGGTAATTCAGGATCGGGTTCGGCTTGTCGGTGACGATGTCGACCGTGTGGTCGTCGACCTTGACCACCTTGGCGTCCGGCGGCAGGCGGGTCGCGAAGTTGGAGCCCGTCGCCCGGACGCGCTCTGCCGAGAACACGACGTCATCCGCCGTGAAGGGCGTGCCGTCGGAGAACTTCACGTTCTTGCGCAGGTAGAAGCGCCAGCGGTTCGGCTCGGGGGTCTCCCAACGCTCAGCGAGCGCCGGCTTGATCGAGAGGTCTTTGTCGCGCTTCGTCAGGCCCTCATAGACATGGCCGAGATGCGCGATCGTGGTCGTCTCGTTCAGGGTGTACGGATCGAGCGCCTTCAGGTCGCCCTGGTTGGCATAGCGGACGGTCACGGCCGAGGCGGGAAGCGCGGCGCCGATGACGCCGGCTGCCGCAAGCGCCAGGATAACGCTGCGAAACTTCATGCGATGGAATCTCCGAAGGCCGGCGCGACGGACGGGCGGGCCTGGGCGCGGACCTTAGAACGTCTCTGACGAATCGGTCCAGTCCCGGCGGAGTGCGGCAAAGCATTCCGTCAAATTTGGTGAAGGCCGCCCGGAGCTCAGGCGAGGCGGGAAACCGCTCGACACCGCAGGCGTCTTCCGATATGGCGACGGGCAATTCACAACAGGATGCTGAAATCCTGCGGATGGCCATGCCGCCCGCCAGCAAAGGTTTGCTTCAATGAACATCATCGAAGAGCTCGAGCGCGAGCAGATCGCGGCCCTCGGCAAGACGATCCCGGACTTCGAGCCCGGCGACACGGTCATCGTCAACGTGAAGGTCCGCGAAGGCGAGCGCACCCGCGTCCAGGCCTATGAGGGCGTCTGCATCGCGCGTTCGGGTGGCGGGCTGAACGAGTCCTTCACGGTCCGCAAGATCTCCTACGGCGAGGGCGTCGAGCGCGTTTTCCCGGTCTATTCCCCGGTGATCGACTCGATCAAGGTCGTGCGCCGCGGCAAGGTCCGCCGCGCGAAGCTCTACTACCTGCGCGATCGCCGCGGTAAGTCGGCCCGTATCGCCGAACGTACCGATCGTCGGGTCGGCAACCAGCACACCAAGACCGAGACCCCGGTCGCCGCGGCCGAATAAGCCGCTCCGTCTCGGACGCCAACGAAGCCGCCGCGAGGCGGCTTTTTTGTTGGGCGCGGTTTACGTCCCGGCCAATCGTGGATAAAACATATCCGCAATTCGAGGCTGGGCGATGAAGTTGAGCGACGGGGTCGAGCAGGCGATCCATAGCGTTGCGATGATGACGGGATTGACGGGCGACGCCGTTCTCTCGGCCGCGGCCCTGGCCGAGTTCCATGGCGTGTCGCCGAGCTATCTTCTGAAGCACCTGCAGGCGCTATCCCGCGCCGGCATCCTCAGCACCGTGCCCGGCCCGAAGGGCGGCTACCGTCTGGCCCGGCCCGCGGATGAGATATCGCTTCTCGACATCGTGCTTGCCGTCGAAGGGGCCGAGCCTGCCTTCCGGTGCGCCGAGATCCGCCAGCGCGGCCCGAACCCGCTTTCCGAGCGCTACTTCAAGGCGCCGTGCGGCATCAAGGTCGCGATGCTCAGAGCCGAGCGCGCCTACCGGGCTGAACTGAAAAGCGTCACCGTGGCCGATCTCCTTCGGGATCTCGCGGCCTCGGACGACGGAGCCATCGCGGCGAGGGGTTGCGCCTTCCTCGCCATCAACCAGCGATCTCAGGGCGCGTGAGGAGAGTGCCATGCACGAGCGTCTCAATTTCGGGAAGGTCGTTCCGGACGCCTACAAGGCCGTTGTCGGGCTCGAGACCTATGTCCAGAAGAGCGGCCTCGACCGGCGGCTGATCCACCTCGTCAAGCTGCGTGCCTCGCAGATCAACGGCTGCGCCTATTGCGTCGACATGCATGTGAAGGAGGCGCGCCACGACGGCTTGGGCGAGCAATGGATCAACCTCCTATGCGTCTGGCGCGAGTCGCCGATCTACGATGCGCGCGAGCGTGCGCTCCTCGCCTGGACGGAAGCCGTGACGCTGCTCCCGCAGACGGGCGCGCCTGACGCGGAATATGCCGCCCTCCGGGAGCACTTCTCGGACGAGGAGATCGTCAAGCTCACGCTCGCGATCGGGACGATCAACATCTGGAACCGCCTTGCGGTCGGGTTCCGCTCCCAGCATCCGGTCGACCGGGTGGCGCAGGCCGCCTGATCCGCGGCTCCTAGACGCCCGGCGCGGGGCGGAAGCTGACTTTCTCAGTCTCGCGCTGCCCCGCCCGCCAGCGGCGCGTGCAGCCACCAGCGGTGGCCGGCCGGATCGACGATGCCGGCGAGGCGCGCGCCCCAGGGCTCGTCCCGCGGCGGGATCTCCGACGTCCCGCCCTCCTTCAGAGCCCGGGCATAGAGCCGCTCCACGTCGGCCGGCCGATCGAGCTGGATCATCAGGCCGACAGGCGCGGGCCGCGCGGGGCTCCCCAACTCGCCTTCTCCGCCCGGCGGCTCGGCCAGCATGATGAGCCCGGCCCCGACTGTCACCTCGGCGTGCATCAGCCGGCCGTTTTCTCCGGGGACGCGGAGCCGCTCCGTCGCGCCAAACGCGCGCTGAAGAAAGTCGAGTTCTGCCGCCCCGTCCGCAACCAGGAGATACGGCACGACGGGCGGATAGACGGGTCGCTCAGCCATTCTAGGTCTCCTCTTAAGACATCTGGTGCAGCGCATTGCCGTGCGGCGGCAACCGCATTAGATATCTGGAATGGCTTCAAGGACGGTAGCGCGCATCGCTCCGGGGCTCGTCGTGCTCCACGATCACGCGCGCCTGCCGTCCCGGTTCTTCGGACGCTTCACGGCGGCCATCCTCGCGGACCTTAGACGCACGTTCTGACCGCGCTCTGCCGCGCGACTGTGCCCTTCCCGAGCGTGCCTGAAGTGCCGCTCCGCTGTTCTCGAGATCCATGCCATGTCTGCCACCACCGGCCCCCGCACGCTGTACGACAAGATCTGGGACGATCACGTCATCGACCGTCAGCCGGACGGGACGTGCCTCCTCTATATCGACCGCCACCTTGTCCATGAGGTGACCTCGCCGCAGGCCTTCGAGGGGCTGCGCGTCGCCGGCCGCCGCGTCCATGCGCCCGAGAAGACGTTGGCGGTCGTCGACCACAACGTCACGACGGGGGATCGGCACACCGGCATCGACGATCCGGAATCCGCGCAGCAGATCGCCGCGCTTGCCGAAAACGTCCAGGAATTCGGCATCGAGTATTACAACGAGCTCGATGTGCGCCAGGGCATCGTCCACGTGATCGGGCCGGAGCAGGGTTTCACGCTGCCGGGCCAGACGATCGTCTGCGGCGACAGCCACACCTCCACGCACGGGGCCTTCGGGTCGCTCGCGCACGGGATCGGGACGTCCGAGGTCGAGCACGTGCTCGCCACGCAGACGCTGATCCAGAAGAAGATGAAGAACATGCGCGTGACCGTCGATGGCCGCGCGCCGGCCGGTGTCACGGCAAAGGACATCACGCTCGCCATCATCGGCGAGATCGGCACGGCCGGCGGCACCGGCTCCGTGATCGAATATGCTGGCGAGGCGATCCGGGCACTCTCGATGGAGGGCCGCATGACCCTTTGCAACATGTCGATCGAAGGCGGCGCGCGCGCCGGCATGGTCGCGCCGGACGAGACGACCTTCGCCTATCTGAAAGATCGGCCGAAGGCCCCCAAGGGCCATGCCTGGGACGAGGCCGTGCGCTTCTGGTCGACGCTGCCGTCCGACGAAGGCGCCTATTTCGACCGCGAGGTCAGGCTGGATGCCACGAACCTGCCGCCGCTCGTGACCTGGGGCACGAGCCCCGAGGATGTCGTGTCGATCAACGGCTTCGTGCCCGATCCGGACGGGATCACGGACGAGAACACCCGCAACTCGAAGAAGCGGGCGCTCGAGTATATGGGCCTGAAGCCCGGCACGAAGGTCACGGACATCACTGTCGACCGCGTCTTCATCGGCTCCTGCACCAACAGCCGCATCGAGGATCTGCGCGAGGCCGCCCGCGTCGTCGACGGCCTGACGGTCAATCCCAATGTCCAGGCCTGGATCGTCCCGGGCTCGGGCGTGGTGAAGATGCAGGCGGAGGCCGAGGGCCTCGACCGCATCTTCAAGGCCGCGGGCTTCGACTGGCGTGAGCCTGGCTGCTCCATGTGCCTCGCCATGAATGCCGACCGGCTCGCTCCAGAGGAGCGCTGCGCTTCCACCTCGAACCGCAATTTCGAGGGTCGACAGGGCCACAAGGGCCGCACGCATCTCGTGTCGCCCGCGATGGCGGCGGCGGCCGCCATCGCCGGCCGCTTCGTCGACATCCGGACCTTCCGCTAGGCCCGACTGCCTCCGGTCCGGTTCTACCGTGTGGTGAACCGGATCGGGATCGTGAAGGTGAAGCTCGCGCCCGGCACGTCGGCCGGTGGGGCGGGGAGCGGCTGAGCCCGCCGGAACACGGCGATCGCCTCCGAGTCGAGCGCCGGGGCTCCCGCGCTGCCGACAAGGCTCGTCGAGAGCACGCGGCCGCCCCGGTCTACGGAGAACCGCACCGATGCCGAGCCGGTCTGCCCGCTCTGCGGCTGCAGGTGGCGGCGCAGATGCGACACGAGCGAGCCCTGCCACGACGAACGGCTCGCGGCCGATGAGCCGCTGGAGGTCGATGCGATCGAAGCCGTGGTCTGGGCGCCGGCCTCCTGGGCCGGCGGGCGCCTCGCCTCCTGGCGGTGCTCCGCGCGTCGGGCCTGCACGGGCTTCGGCGGCTTCTTGGTCTCGACCTTCTTCTCGACGACCTTCTTGGGCTTCGGCGCGGCCTTCGGCGGCGGGGGCGGCAGCGCGACGGCGGCCGTTTCCTTCACGACCGGCGGCGGCGTCAGGAGTTCCTCGACCGGCGGCACCTGCGGCACCGGCTCGAGCGGCGGCACCTCGGCCGTGACGACCGGCTCCGGCGGGGTCACGTCCGGCTCCGGTACGTCCGGAGGAGCGTCCAGGACGGGTTCCGGCATCGCGGCCTCGGGGACCGCCTCCTGGGGCGGGGCCTCGCTCGGGGCGATGGTCGGGGCGGCTGGCGGCGGCGCCATGTCGATCATGACGGCGGGGAGGCTCTCGCCCGGCTCGATCGACACGCTCTTGTACGCGACGACCGCCAGCGCGGCGACGTGGAGCCCAAGCACGATTGCGAAGCTCGCGCCCCATCGCGAAATCTCCCGGCCGTCTAGATCAGGCCCCGCGAGCGCGAGCGTGCTCACTTTGGCGCCGCTCCGTTCGGGGCCGCCGCTCCCTCAAGCCCGACCAGCGCCACCTTGAGGAAGCCGGCATTCCGGAGCGCGTTCATCACGTCCATCAGGTCGCCGTAGCTCACGGCCTTGTCGGCGCGCAGGAAGATGCGCTGCTCATGGTCGCCCTGGGTCGCGCTCTCCAGCGCGCCGGTCAGCGCCTCGCGTGCAACCGGGGTCTCGCCGAGGTCGAGCGACAGATCCGATTTCACGGTCAGGAAGACCGGCTTGTCCGGCCGCGGCTGGGGCTGCGCAGTCGAGGTCGGGAGATCGACCGCCACGTCCACGGTGGCGAGCGGCGCCGCCACCATGAAGATGATGAGCAGAACCAGGATGACGTCGATAAAGGGCGTGACGTTGATCTCGTGATTGAGCTCGAGATCGTCCCCGCCGCCACCGCCGAGCTTTGCCGCCATGCGCCTACTCCGCGGCCCGGAGATGCGGACGCCGCGCCCGGTCTAGGTCGCGGCTCAGGTGCCGCATCACCTCTGCGGACGCGTCCGAAAGCATCGCCCGGTAGCCGGAGATCCAGCGGGAAAAGAGGTTGTAGATCACGACGGCCGGAATCGCCGCGACCAGGCCGATCGCGGTTGCGAGCAGCGCCTCGGCGATGCCCGGCGCGACCACGGCAAGGTTGGTGGTCTGCGACTTCGAGATGCCGACAAAGGAGTTCATGATGCCCCACACTGTACCGAACAGCCCGACGAAGGGCGCGGTCGAGCCGATCGTCGCCAGGAGGCCGGTCCCGCGCGTCATGCGGCGGGCAGCGGCCGCCTCGATGCGCTCCAGCCGCGATGCGACACGCTCCTTCATGCCTTCCTTGTCGAGCCCAGCCGACAACTCGGCTTCGGCGGCGGCTGCGGCCGCCATCACGCCGATAGGGGAGCGGGACGAGCCTGCGACGTCGACGGCCTCACCGAGCGAGCGGGCGGACGCGATGTCGGCGAGCAGACGGCGGCCGGTTCGGCGCGCCGCAAGCAATTCCAGGCTTTTGGCAAGCCACACGGTCCAGGTCACCACAGAGGCGAAGGCGAGGCCGACCATCACGGCCTTCACGACGATGTCCGCCCCCATGAACATGCCCCAGGGGGACAGGTTGTGCGGCAGCGTCGCGGCGGCGCTCGGGGCGCGCGCTGCTTGAGACGTACCGGCCGGGGCCGGGCTCGCGGGGGGATTCTCGCCCGGGCTGGCCGACGCGGAGGCCGCTGGAGGAGAGCCCGACGGAACCGCTGCAGCCTGGCCCGACGCCGGCGCGGCGGAGCCCTGAGCGGGTGCGCTGAGCGTCGCGGCTCCCGCGGGTTCCGTGCTGGCCTGAGATTGGCCCTGCGCAGAGGCAGTCACGACGCCTGCACCCAACAAGGCGCAGGCAATCAGCACACGGACGGGTCGGAAGGAGGTCATCAGGCAAGCTCAGTGATTGTTACTGTGTAACATAGATCTAAGATGCGTCGATCGCTGGAGGGCGCTGGGCAGCATTGCTCGTCAGGCAGGGTTTTGGGCACGCGGCCGGACGAGCTTGCGCAAAACGTGCAGCGGCCCCGCCGGGCGATCCCCGTCATCCGGTTCGGCGGAGGATCTTGCGGCCCCCCGTGCCAGGGCAGCGCGCCCGATCTCCACCAGCGCGGGGGCATCGCTCCCGATCAAGTCGCGTCCCGCCTCGTCCAGGTAGTTCGGCGTGCCGGTTTCCAGGGAACGCCACAGCCATGCGGCGGCATCGTCCGGCCGGCCGGCGTCGATCAGGTGCGTCGCGAGATTGAACTGCGCCCAGCAATCTCCGTTCTCGGCTGCCCGCTCGTACCAGGACAGGGCAAGGGCTCGGTTCGCCTGCGTCCCCCAGCCTTCCTCGTGGCAGCGCGCCACGAGACCCATCGCCTTCGCGTTGCCCTGGCCGGCACTCGCCTCGAACCAGCGGAGGGCGGCGGCACGATCGTGCGGGACGCCTTCGCCGTAGAGCAGCATGCATCCGAGATTATAGGCGCCCCAGTCCGACCCCTTTTCCGCCGCCCGGCGGAACCAGCGGGTCGCCTCCACCTGGTCGACCGGCACGCCCCAGCCGAGCTCGTGACAGCGCCCCACCATGTTGATGCCCTCGGCGCTGCCGAGCGCGGCCGCGCGGCTGAACCAGCGGAATGCGGCTCCCCGGTCCTGCCGCACGCCGCGCCCGTCCAGCAGCATCTGGCCCCAGACGATCTGGGCCGCCCTGAACCCATGCTCTGCGGCAGACCGCATGTAGCGCGCGACCTCGCGCGGATCGGATGCCAGGACATTGCTCCACTCGGCAGCGCTCATCCGGCGCAGCTGCATCGCGGAAACGGTCTCGTCCGTGGTCAGGCTCGCTGCCGACATGATCTCGGGTCTGGTCCTCGCCGGCAGTTCCCGCGTGCTCTCTCGCGCGGTCGCTCGCATTTCGGCCGGACCAATAGAGGATGTCGTCGGAGCGTCAAGGCTAATTGACCAAACAACACAGTTTGGAAGTTCTAAAATCTAAGACGGGACCTGCAGACTTTCTTTCATTGGAATGGATTTAAACTGAGCATCAGCCCAGTTTATCAAAGTTCTAGAATATAATCCTTGCGTGACCTCGATTGTTGATCATAGAAGCCCCGCACAGAGTTGGGGCGAGACTGATGACCGAGTCGTTTTCGTTGCGGGATCATGGCGGGCATGCGGCGTTGGGCGCGAGCCTGGCCGCGAGCCTTGGGGCCTTTCTGCCGGCCGAGGCCTGGGCGCAGGATGCCGGCGCGACCGAGCTGCCGCAGATCAGCGTCGAATCCGCCGGCGGCGGCTCGCCCGCGAACACAAACCGCACCCCGCTCGCGACGTCCCGCCTGCCCGGAACCGTCCAGGACACGCCGCAGACGATCAATGTCGTGCCGCGCGAGATCCTGGAGCAGCAGAACGTCACCACGCTCGAGCAGGCCCTGCGCAACGTGCCCGGCGTCACGATCTCCTCGGGGGAGGGGAATGGCGGCCTGAACGGCGATCAGTTCCGCATTCGCGGCTTCCAGGCCAAGAACGATCTGTTCGTCGACGGCCTGCGCGATTTCGGTGTCTATCAGCGCGACAGCTTCAACCTGGAGAGCGTGCAGGTCCTGAAGGGCCCGTCCTCCGAGGCCTTCGGCGTCGGGACGGTGGGCGGCGCCGTGAACCAGGTTTCGAAGCGCTCCTTCCTCGGCAACGTCATCAACATCGACGGCTCCTTCGGCACCGGGCCGCTCGGGCGCACCACGGTCGACGTCAATCGGCAGATCGACGCGACAACCGCGATCCGCATCAACGGCATGTTCCACCAGCAGGACGTGGCCGACCGGGACAACGTAAAGTCCGATCGCTGGGGCGTCGCGGCCTCGCTCGGATTCGGGATCGGCACCGACACGCAGTGGCACCTGAACTACTTCCACCAATACACCGATCGGACGCCTGATTACGGCATCCCGACCATCCTGGCTCCCGGCGCCCGGTACGCGCTTCCGGCGACGGAGCTCGGCCTCAGCCGCAACACCTCCTTCGTGCGCTCGACCGACCGGGACAAGGTCAATACCGACCTCCTGACCTCGCTCATGAAGTGGCAGGTCAATGACTGGCTGACCGTCACGAGCGACACGCGGCTCGCCTTCTACGACCGCAATTTCTCGACCACGGCCGCGATCTGCACGGCGGGGTGCATTACGGGCTTCCTGGCCGGCGGCAACCCGCCCGTGACCTACAGCGCCGGCGGTGGGTCGAGCTTCCTCTCCAGCTCCTGGGGCGTCGAGAACGTCACGGCCGGCACTGCCAAGTTCACGACAGGGCCGTTCCGGCACGAGGCCGTGTTCGGCGTGAACTACTTCTACCAGGAGGAGGACCGGCGCAGTCTGACCGCGGTCGGCGGCCGGCCGGTGCAGACCATCCGGACGCCGATCTTCGCCAATACGTCCACCTTTACAGTAAGCCCGACCGGACGGCGGATCGCCGATTCCTCCGATTTCGGCGTCTTCGCGCAGGACCGTGTCTGGATCGTCGACCAGCTCTCGATCCTCGGCGGCATTCGCTACGACGACTTCTCGTCGACCTCGCGCTCGAGCCTCACCGCCGGTCCGCAGACCGGCCAGCTCGGCCCGACGGTGCGCAACGACGACGGCTTCGTCAGCCCGAAGATCAGCCTGATCCTCGAGCCCACGAAGGATCAGACCTTCTACATGACCTACGCGCAGTCGACCTCGCCCAACGGCCAGTACGTCACCAGCGCGACCGGGATCGAGCTGCCCTCCACGATCCTTCCCCCAGAGCGGAGCGAGCTCTACGAGGTGGGCGCCAAGATCAATGTCCTCGACGGCAAGCTCGGCCTGACCGGCTCAATCTTCCGGGTGAACAAGTCCGGGTCCTTCGATGTCGACCCGATCACCGGGGCCGTGATCTCCGGCTCGCTCGACGCGGGGGAGGGCCGCCGCGTGCATGGGTTCGAGATCGGCGCGACCGGCAACCTCACCGAGGAATGGAACGTCCAGCTGGCCTACGCCCGGCTCGACGGGCGGGTGACGGACTCGACCACGCGGACGAATATCGGGAACAAGGCGCCCTACGTTTCCGACGACAACTTCTCGGTCTTTACGACCTACAACCTGGCCCCGCATCTCGCGATTCCGGGCAAGCTGCTGGTCGGCGGCGGCGTGTTCTACAATTCGAGCTACTTCCCGGCGAGCGACAACATCACGCTGATCCCCGCCTCGCTCTCGCTCGATGCCCTGGTCTCCTACGAGTACCAGAACTTCCGGGTCGCCCTGAACGGCTACAACCTGACGGACGAGCTCAACTACTCGGCCGCCTTTTCGACGCGCGCCGTGCCGAGCTCGGGGCGCACCGTCCTTCTCACCGCCGGCCTCAGGTTCTGAGGCTTTCGGGTCCGCATGGCGGGCCCGCGCTTACGTTTGAGGTTCGATCGTGCTGGTTCATGTGCGTGAGGTTCTCACGGCTGAGGAGGTCGTCCGCTGCCGCGAGATCCTGGAATCCTCCCCGTGGGTCGACGGCCGCGTCACGGCCGGCGAGGTCGCAGGGCGCGCCAAGCGGAACCTGCAGGTGCCTGAGGATTCAGCGGAGGCGCGCGCCGTCGGCGACGTCATCCTGAAAGCGCTCGGGCGCAACCCGCTGTTCAACTCGGCCGCTTTGCCGCTGCGGGTCCTGCCGCCGATGTTCAACCGCTACGACGAAGGCATGGCCTTCGGGGCGCATGTGGACGGGGCCGTGCGGGCAATTCCGGGGGCCGGGATGCGCCTTCGGGCGGACGTCTCGACGACGCTGTTCCTGACCGATCCCGCCGATTACGACGGCGGCGAGCTCGTGATCGAGGACGCCTATGGCAGCCATTCGGTCAAGCTGCCCGCGGGCGACATGATCGTCTATCCGACGACGAGCCTCCACCGGGTGGAGCCGATCACCCGAGGCTCGCGCTGGTCCTCGTTCTTCTGGACGCAATCCATGGTGAAGGACGACGGCAAGCGCACGCTGCTCTACGACCTCGACCTCGCCATCATCGAGACGCGCAATACCTTGCCGGACGATAGCCGGGCCGTCGTCTCGCTCACGAACTGCTACCACAACCTGCTGCGCCGCTGGGCCGAGCTGTGAGCCGGCGTGACCACCGCGAGCAAGAAGAAGCGCCGGTCCTACTGGCTGAAACAGCTGCACCTCTGGCACTGGGTGTCGTCGGCGATCTGCCTTGTCGGGCTGCTGCTGTTCACGGTCACGGGCGTGACCCTGAACCACGCCGCCGATATCGAAGCGAAGCCGAAGATCTTCACGCGGGAGGCGAAGCTTCCGGAAAACCTGGCCGCGGGCCTCGGCGCCGGCCCGCAGAAGGGCAAGGCGGGCGTGCCGCCGGAGGTCGCCGGCTGGATCGGCCGGGAACTCGGGATCGATCTCACGGGCCGGGACGGAGAATGGTCGGCCGGAGAGCTGTATGTCTCGCTGCCGCGGGCCGGCGGGGATGCCTGGCTGACGGTAACGCGCGACACCGGCGAGGTGACCTACGAGCGCACCGATCGCGGGTGGATCTCGTATCTAAACGACCTGCACAAGGGCCGGAACACCGGCACGGTCTGGCGCTGGTTCATCGACGTCTTCGCGGCGGCCTGCCTCGTGTTCTCGCTCACCGGCCTCGTGCTGCTGCAGCTCCATTCGCACAACCGGCCAAGCACCTGGCCGCTGGTCGGCCTGGGGCTCCTGGTACCCGTCCTGCTCCTCCTCCTGTTCATCCACTGAGACGCTGACCGATGCGCCTACTCGTCTATGCCGCCGCCGGCGGCCTCGCGGCCGCTCCGGCCACGGCCGCGGAACTGCTGGTCTCGGTCGAGATCCCGCGCCTGAACGTGTCGGAGTACCACCGCCCGTATGTGGCCGTGTGGCTGGAGGGCGCGGGCCAGAAGGTGACCAATCTCGCCGTCTGGTACGACGTGGAGATGAAGAACGGCGAGGGCACGAAGTGGCTCAAGGACATGCGCACCTGGTGGCGCCGTGCCGGCCGCGAGCTCGAGATGCCCGCAGACGGGCTCAGCGGCGCGACGCGCCCGCCCGGAAAACATCAGCTCGCCTTCTCGGGGGATAAGGCGCCCACCGCCAACCTGTCCCCGGGCGAATACACGCTGGTCGTCGAGGCCGCGCGCGAGGTGGGGGGCCGCGAGCTGCTCCGTGTGCCCTTCCAGTGGCCGCCCGCCAGCCCGGTCAAGGCCGAGCAGAAGGGCGAGGCCGAGCTCGCCGCAATCGCCGTCGAACTGAAACCCTGATCCTCGAGGAAACCCGATGCGCTCCGCCCTCAAACTTGCTGTTCTCGGGCTCGCCGCCGCGACCGCCCTGGCCACGCCCGCCGCCGCGCACCGGCAATGGATGCTGCCCTCCGCAACAGTGCTGTCCGGCGGCGATCAGTGGGTGACGGTCGATGCGGCGGTCTCGAACGACCTCTTCTATTTCGAGCATGTGCCGCTTCGGCTCGACAACCTTGTCGTGACGGCGCCGGACGGCTCCGCCGCCAAGCCCGAGAACGTGTCGACCGGCAAGTACCGCTCGACCTTCGATCTCCATCTCACCCAGCCCGGCACCTACAAGATGGCCGTCACGAATGACGCCGTCTTCGGCAGCTACAAGCTGAACGGCGAGCAGAAGCGGTTCCGCGCCATGGGCGGGAAGCTCCCCGAGATCCCGGAGACCGCGACGGAGGTGCGCCTCTCCCAGGCGCAGGGCCGGCTCGAGATCTTCGTCACCTCCGGAAAGCCGACCGACGCGGTGCTGAAGCCGACCGGCAAGGGGCTGGAGCTCACCGCGGAAACGCACCCGAACAACCTTGCTGCCGGCGAGGAGGCAAAGTTCGGCCTCGTGCTCGACGGGCAGCCCGCGTCGGACGTCGAGATCGAAATCGTGCCGGGCGGCAATCGCTACCGGCAGAAGCTGAACGACTTCAAGGTGAAGACCGACAAGGACGGCAAGTTCACCGTCAAGTGGCCCGAGCCGGGCATGTACTGGCTGTCGGCCTCCATCCAGGACGACAAGGCGACGATAAAAAACGCGAAGCGGCGGGCGTCCTACACGGCCACCTTCGAGGTCCTGCCGCAATAATGGCGGATGCGGCTGCCGCCTCTCGGCCGGCGCGCCGCGTCCTCGTTCCGCCGGTCACGGGGCCCCTGACGCGCCCTGCCGCGGGTCCCGTCCGCACCCTGTCCGGCGACACGATGGGCACGGGCTGGTCCGTGAAGCTCGTCGGCCGTCCGGACCTGCAGCTCGGCTCGCTCGAGGCCGCGATCGGGCGCGTTCTGGACGGCGTCATCGCCGAGATGAGCGGCTGGAACCCCGATTCCGACCTCGTCCGGTTCAACACGGCTCCGGCCGGAAGCTGGCACGAGCTTCCGGACGGCTTCCTGGCTGTCCTCCGAACCTCGCTCCGCATCGCGGAGTTCACGGACGGCGCCTTCGATCCAACCCTCGGATCGCTCGTCGACCTTTGGGGGTTTGGCCCATCGGGTCCGGTCGCCGAACCTGCCGCGTCGGCCACCGCCGCGCTGCGAGAGGCGAGCGGCTGGAGGCGTGTCCGCCTCGAGGGTTCGCGGCTGCTACAGCCGGGAGCGCTCGTGCTCGACCTCTCCGGGGTCGCCAAGGGCTACGCCGTCGATCTCGTGGCGGCCGCCCTCATGAAAGCAGGCCTGTCGAGCTTTCTCGTCGAAATCGGCGGCGAGTTGCGCGGCCAAGGCGTGAAGCCCGACCTCTCCCCCTGGTGGACGGAGCTGGAACATCCGCCCGGCGCCACCGGCGTACCGGAGACGCTCGTCGCGCTGCACGGGCTGTCGGTCGCGACCTCGGGTGATTATCGGCGCTTCAGGGACGCCGGCGGACGGCGGCTCGCGCACACGCTCGACCCTCGGACCGGCGCGCCGACGGGGGCGGAGATCGCCTCCGTCAGCGCGATCCACGAAAGCTGCATGGAGGCGGATGCCTGGGCGACGGCGCTGACCGTGCTCGGGGCGGAGAAGGGTGCCGCCATGGCCGAGCGGCACGGACTCGCGGCGCATTTCGTGCTCCGGACGATGGACGGGTTCGAGGAGGTCTGCACATCCGCGTTCCAGCGCTTGGCGACCTAGCGCCCCAAGCGTCTGCTTAATCGTGCGGCAACCAGTTTTGCCGATTGTCGTTCGATCGCGGAAGAATCCTACCTTGGCGCTGCACGAGCAGTTCGAAACCCGACGCGTCCATTACGGCATGGACGAGGCCACGCAGGCTTCCCTGAAGGAGGCGTGGAAGATCGCGTCCTCCGAAATGCTGGAGGCGGTCGACGAGAACGCCCGGAGCGCGGGAGATTTGCCGCCGCCCATCGGTCCTATCATGAGGGCGAATGCCGCCGAGGTGACCCGGCTCTCAAAGGACCATCTGCCGAAGCTTTTCCTAGGGCGGTTCGACGCCGATTGGGTGGAGGCATGTCGCGCGATCTCCGCGGCGGAGATCAGGATGGGGCTCGATAGCCGGCACCGCGCCGGCGTGAACCGCTTCATCCAGCAGGCCGCCACGCTGGCGATCGGTCGGAGCTGCCGGTTCAACGGCGTGAAGGCGGCGCGGCTCTGCGATGCGGTCGGTCGCGTGCTGCTGCTCGATGTCGCCAGCGCGGTCGTCTTCCACTCGCACGAGCTGACCCGCAAGGCGGACGAGCGGGCTGAGCGGCTGGACCAGGCCATCTGCGACTTCGAGGGCGCCGCGTCCGGTGTCCGCTCCAGCCTGAACGAGCTGTCCGCCTCGCTGATGGGCACCTCGGGCCGACTGTCCGCGCTTGCGCAGGATGCCGGCCGCGACACCGCCTCGGCCCTGGCCGCGAGCGGCGAAGCGTCGATGAATGCCGGCACCACCGCGACCTCGACCCAGGAACTCTCGGCATCGATCGCCGAGATCGACGGCCATGTGCGCCGAACGGCAGAGCTTGCCGGGCGGGCGGCGCTGGATGCCGAGCGGACCGATATTGGCATCAACACGCTTTTGAGTGCGGTCGAGACGATCGGCTCCGTCGTCGATCTCATCGCGGAGATCGCCGCGCAGACGAACCTCCTCGCCCTGAACGCCACGATCGAGGCCGCGCGGGCTGGGGAGGCGGGCCGAGGCTTCTCCGTGGTCGCGCAGGAGGTCAAGAGCCTCGCCGGACAGACCGCCAATGCCACCGAGGAGATCGGGCGCCAGATCGACGTCATTCATGAGGCGACGCGGCGTTCGGTCGGCGAGATCGCGGGCATCCGCGAGGCGGTGTTCGACATGCGAACGAGCGCAACAACCGTCGCGGCGGCGATCCACCAGCAGAACGCTGCCACGAACACGATCGCCGAGAGCGCACAATCGACCGCCGACCATATCGGGACGGCGCGGCGCGCGGTCTCGACCGTCGAGAATGCCATCGAGCGGACGGCCGAGGCGGCGGAGAGCGTCCTTGCCATGTCCCGGACGGTGGCGGAACGGACGGGCGTGCTGGATGGCGCGATGACGGTCCTGTTCGAGCGAATCCGCACCGGCTGACCGAAGGAGCCGGCCCGACGGATTTGACGCCCGCCCGGTGCGTCGGTCTAATCCTTGCAAAGGCGGTCGAAGACCGTCGTCGCAGGGGGACCATCGAACGTGAAGCGTAACATTCTGGGCGCGGTATCCGTCGCCGCTCTTCTGGTTCTTACGGGTGCAGCCGGGGCGCAGCAGCCCGCATCGGGCACCCCGAAGAAAGGCGGCGCCCTTCAGGTCGTGGTCACGCCCGAGCCTCCCATGCTGATGCAGGGCCTCAACCAGAACGGCCCGACCAACATGATTGCGGGCAACATCTACGAGTCGCTGCTCCGCTACGACGAGAAGCTGAACCCGATGCCTTCGCTCGCCAAGAGCTGGGAGATCTCGCCCGACCAGACCGTTTACACCTTCAAGCTGCAGGAAGGCGTGAAGTGGCATGACGGCAAGCCCTTCACGGCCGACGACGTCGTGTTCACGCTCGACAAGTTCCTGCGCGATGTGCATCCGCGCTGGCGCCCGATTGTGAACGTGCAGGTGAAGGCGATCGAGAAGGTCGACGACCTGACCGTCCGCGTGTCGCTGAAGCAGCCCTTCGGGCCCTTCATGCTGTCGCAGGAGGTCGCCTCCGCGCCCATGATCCCCAAGCACATCTACGAGGGCACGGATTTCCGGGCGAACCCGGCCAACAACACGCCGATCGGCACGGGACCGATGAAGTTCGGCGAGTGGAAGAAGGGCTCCTACGTCAAGCTCGTCCGCAACGAGGAGTACTGGGACAAGGGCAAGCCCTATCTCGATGAGATGTACTTCCAGTTCATCCCCGACGCGGCGGCGCGCGCGGTGGCCTACGAGACCGGCAAGGTCGACGTTCTCACGGGCGGCGCGGTCGAGATCTTCGACGTGGCGCGGCTTGCGAAGCTGCCGAACAGCTGCGTGACCACCAAGGGCTGGGAGATGTTCGCCCCGCACGCCTGGATCACGCCGAACACCACGCGCGGCATCCTTGGCAACAAGACGTTCCGCCAGGCCATGATGTACGCGATCGACCGCGATTTCGGCCGCGACGTCATCTGGTCGGGCTACGGCAAGATCCCGACCGGGCCGATCTCGTCCAAGACGAAGTTCTACTCGGCCGAGGGCGTCAAGACCTACAAGTTCGATCCCGAGATGGCGAAGAAGCTCGTCAAGGAATCCGGCTACAAGGGCGAGAAACTGCAATTCCTTGGCCTGCCCTATGGCGAGACCTGGTCCCGCTGGGCGGAGGCGATCAAGCAGAACTTCGCCGATGTCGGCATCAACATGGACATCGTGTCGACCGACGTGCCGGGATGGGTCCAGCGCACGTCGAACTTCGATTTCGATATGACGTTCAACTTCCTCTATCAGCTCGGCGACCCGGCCACGGGCGTGGCGCGCTCCTATGTGTCCAGCAACATCGTGAAGGGGAACCCCTTCGGGAATGTGGGCAGCTACTCCAATCCCGAGGTGGACAAGCTCTTCGCCGAGGCGGCGATCGCCCCGGCCGAGGGGCGCCAGGCGATCTACACGAAGGTGCAGCAGCTCATGGCCGAGGAGCTGCCCGTGCTGTGGCTTCTCGAGCTCGACTTTCCGACCCTCTACCGCTGCAACGTGAAGGACCTCGTCACCACGGCTGTTGGCATCAACGACGCGGCGAAGAATACCTGGAAGCAATAGCGCGACGCCGTCATGGCCGGGCTTGTCCCGGCCATGACGCTCCGTGACAAGGCACCATGTTTCGTTTTCTCGCTTCCCGCCTCGTCAAGGGCGTGGTCGTTCTCCTGGCCATCGCCGTTCTCAACTTCGCGCTCATCCGCGCCGCGCCGGGGGATCCGGCGAGCGTCATGGCCGGGGAGGCGGGGGCGGCGGACGAGGTCTTCGTCCAGCAGCTGCGGCAGCGCTTCGGGCTCGACCGGCCCATGTATGAGCAGCTCGGGCTCTACATGAAGAGCGTGGTCACGCTCGATCTCGGCTTCTCCTACCGGCAGGGGCGCTCGGTCGCGTCCCTCATCGGCGAGCGCCTGCCCGCGACGCTGCTCCTCACGGTCTCAGCGTTCGCGATCTCGCTCGTGCTCGGGACGGCCCTCGGCGCCTTGGCGGCCCGACGCGCCGGGAAATGGTCCGACACGGTCATCACCACGACCGCGCTTCTCTTCTACGCGACCCCGCTCTTCTGGATCGCGCTGATGAGCCAGATCCTGTTCTCTCTGAAGCTCGGCCTCGTGCCCAACGTGGGCTACGAGACCATCGGGGCGGGCTATACCGGCCTCGCGCGCGTCCTCGACATCCTGCACCATCTCATCCTGCCTGCGCTGACGCTTGGCCTGTTCTTCACCGCCCTGTATGCCCGCATGATGCGGGCCTCGATGCTCGAGACGGCCGGGGCCGATTACGTCCGCACGGCCCGGGCGAAAGGTGTCTCACCGGGCGTGGTGACGCGGCGCCACATCGCCCGCAACGCCATCCTGCCCGTGGTGACGCTGGCAGGCCTTCAAGCTGGACAGATCGTCGGCGGCGCCATCCTGACCGAGACCGTCTTCGCCTGGCCGGGCATAGGACGGCTCATGTTCGAGGCGCTCGCGCAGCGCGATTACCAGGTGCTGCTCGGCGTGTTCTTCGTCTCCTCCGCGATGGTCGTCCTCTTCAACCTCATCACCGACGTGGTCTACCGCTTCGTCGATCCGCGCATCCAGGTCGGCGGCTGATGGATTTTCTCCGCCGCTTCGCCCGGAATCGCGGCGCCCTGATCGGGCTCCTCGTCCTGGCCCTCATCATCGCCGCAGCCATCGCGGCCCCGACGCTGTACCCAACCTCGCCCTGGCGGATGGTCTCGCGCCCCTTCATGGCGCCCTTCGCGCTCGACCGCTTCCCGCTCGGCACGGACGCGCTCGGCCGCGACGTCGCATCCGGCCTCATGCACGGCGCCCGCGTGTCGCTCCTGATCGGCCTCGTCTCGACGCTGGTCGCGCTCCTCATCGGCGTTCCGCTCGGCGCGATTGCCGGCTATTTCGGCGGCGTCGTCGACGACCTCTGCATGCGCTTCACCGAACTCTTCCAGACCGTCCCGAGCTTCGCGCTCGCGATCGTCATCGTGGCGATCCTGCAGCCCTCGATTACCTCGATCGTGCTCGCCATCGCGCTCGTGTCCTGGCCGCCGGTGACCCGCCTCGTGCGCGGCGAGGTGCTGTCGCTGCGCTCGCGCGACTACGTCCAGGCGGCGATCACGCTCGGGCAGCGCACGCCGCGCATCATCTTCGGCCAGGTCCTGCCGAACACGATCGCGCCGATCATCGTCATGGCGTCGCTCATGATCGCCTCCGCGATCCTGCTCGAATCCTCGCTCTCCTTTCTCGGCCTCGGCGACCCGAACCTCATGACCTGGGGCTACATGGTCGGGGCCGGCCGCACCCGCCTCATCGAGGCATGGTGGATCTCATTCTTCCCCGGGCTCGCGATCTTCCTCGCGGTGCTCGCCCTCAACCTCGTTGGCGAGGGACTGAGCGACGCGCTCAACCCTCGCCTCGCCCGAGAAGGCCGATGACCGCACCTGTCCTGCAGATCGAGAACCTGAGCCTCGCGCTCCCCGCGGTGGCCGACCGGCCGTTCGCGATCCAGAACCTCTCGCTCTCCATCGCGCCGGGCGAGACCCTCTGCGTCGTGGGCGAATCCGGCTCCGGCAAGTCGCTGACCGCGCTCGCCACGATCGGGCTCCTGCCCCGCGCCGTGAAGCCGGCGGGCGGCTCGATCCGGCTCGCCGGCCGCGAGCTCCTCGGCCTCTCGGAGCGCGAGATGCAGGATGTGCGCGGCCGCGAGATCGGGATGATCTTCCAGGAGCCGATGACCTCGCTGAACCCCGTGATGCGGGTGGCGGACCAGATCATCGAGACCTTCGAGGCGCATGGCGCGCTTGACCGCAAGCGTCGCTGGGAGCGCACACTCGAACTCATCAACGAGGTCGGCCTGCCCGATCCGGCCGCCATCGCGAAAGCCTATCCGCACGAGCTCTCGGGCGGGCAGCGCCAGCGCGTGATGATCGCGATGGCGCTCGCGATGGAGCCCAAGCTCATCATCGCGGACGAGCCGACGACCGCGCTCGACGTGACCACCCAGGCGCAGATCCTCAAGCTGATCGACGCGCTGCGAAAGAAGCACGGCACGGCCGTGATGTTCATCACGCACGATTTCGGCGTAGTGGCCGAGATCGCGGATCGCGTCGCGGTGCTCCAGCACGGCATCATGGTCGAGGAGGGCCCTGCTGCGGCCGTGCTGCACATGCCGCAGCACGATTACACGAAGCGCCTTCTCGCCGCCGTCCCCTCGCTCATTCCGCCGCCGCCGAAGGATCTCGCGGCCGCCCCCAAGGCCTTCCAGGTCAAGGACCTGACCAAGACCTACAAGGGCCGCGGCATCTTCCGGCGCGGGCGCGAGGTGAAGGCGGCGGACCATGTCTCGTTCGACATTCAGCGGGGCGAGACGCTCGGCCTCGTGGGCGAATCCGGCTCCGGCAAGTCCACCGTGGGACGCTGCGTCATGCGGCTCATCGAGCCGGACGAGGGCTCGATCAAGATCGGCGACCTCTCGATCCGCGAGCTGACCCAGGCACAGTTCCGCCCGCAGCGTAAACGCATTCAGATGGTGTTCCAGGACCCCTTCGCGTCGCTCAATCCGCGCCGCACGGTCGGGCGCATCATCGCCGAGGGGCCCATCGCGCAGGGAGTGTCCAAGAAGGACGCGCTGGAGAAGGCGCGGGTGCTCCTCGACCTCGTCGGCCTGAACGCGAACGCCGCCGACCGCTACCCGCACGAATTCTCCGGCGGGCAGCGCCAGCGCATCGGCATCGCGCGGGCGCTCGCGCTCGAGCCGGAGGTTCTCGTGGCGGACGAGCCGGTCTCGGCGCTCGACGTCTCGGTCCAGGCGCAGATCCTCGCCCTGATGCAGGACCTGCAGAAGCGGCTCGGCCTCGCCATCCTGTTCGTGACGCACGACCTCCGCGTCGCGGCGCAGATGTGCGATCGCATCGCCGTCATGCAGAAGGGGGTGATCGTCGAGCTGCAACCGACGGCAAAGCTCTTCGAAAACCCGCAGCACGCCTACACGAAGGCCCTGCTCGCCGCCGTGCCTGGCGGGCGCGACGTCGGCGCGACGCTCTCGGCGCAGGCCGTCTAGGCGGGCACGAACTCGGCCGCGCCGAGCGCATCCACCGCCCGGGCGACCGGGCGCACGGGGATCGTCCCCTCGCGGCCGTCGAGCTGAAGCTCCTGCAACTCGCCGTATGGCCTGTAGCCGGAGACCTCGTATACAGCCTCCGAGATCACGGCCTCGACCCCGAGCCCCTTCGTGGCGCTCTGGAGGCGAGCCGCGACATTCACGGGATCGCCGATCGCCGTGAAGACGGGCCGGCCGCTCGCGCGGCCGCCGATCTCCCCGAGGATCGCGGTCCCGGCATGGACCCCAATGCCGAACCGGATCGGCTCGGCGACGTCTCCCGCCATGAGCCGGTTGAGGGTTGCGATCTCCGCCCCGATCCCGGCCACGGCCGCGAGTGCTTCGCGCGCTGCGGTCTCGCGGTCCGACTGCAGCCCGAACAGGGCCATGAGCCCGTCGCCGAGAAACTGGTTGGGGGCGCCGCCCGCGATGAGGACGGCGCGCGAGACGGCGTCCAGAAAGCGGTTGATCACGAACACCGTGTCGAACGGCAGGTGCGTCTCGGCAAAACGGGTCGAGCCGCGCATGTCGATGAACATCGCCACCACGAAGCGCTCCTCGCCGGCGGCACTCGCCATGCGGCGTGCTTCGGCCGGGCCAGCCCCCGGCGCGATCAGCGGCGCGACATGAACATCCTTCACGGGACGGAGCTGGCACGCCAGCCTGACCTGAGGACCGGCTCCGATGCGATCGAGCACGCCGGTTTCCGCTGGGCTCGGCGGGGGTAGCGCCGCTGCTCCCTCGCCGAAGACCCGCACGCGGCACGTCGAGCATCGGCCGCGTCCGCCGCACACGCTCGCATGCGGGATGCGTCCCATGCGGCTCGCCTCGAGCACGGTGATGCCCTGCGGCACACGCATCAGGCGCCCATCCGCATAGGTGATGCGCACGAGGCCGCGCCGCTGCTCGAGGAGCCGCCGCACGCCGCGCCCGAGGAGCGCGGCCGCGATCGCGGCCATGAACCCGTAAATGATGCCGCTCTGCCAAATGGCGAGGGACGCGACCTGCGCTGCGACCTCGGGCGACTCGGTCGGCAGGGCCGGCGCGTTCTCGATTCGCCAGCTCTCGTCCGCGGCAAGCGCCGTGACTGTCCGCCCCGCTTGCGCGTAGCCGAGCAGCGACAGCACCGGAACCAGGATGCCGACGCACAGAAGGAGCGGCGCGAAGGCCGGGAAGCGCGGCTTCAGCCGGAGCCAGAGATACAGGCCGATGCAGGCGTGACTCCAGGCGAGAACGACCGACGCTGCCTGCTGCGCGCCGAGCTCCGGCGCCGCGACGAAGTGCAAATAGAGCATCTGCGCGTAGTTCCGGGTGACGCCATAGAGCTCGTAGGCGAGGCGCGTTCCGGTGACGTGGCCGACGAGGAGAAAGGGCAGGGAGATGCCGAGCGAAAGCTGCAGCGCCTCCGTGACGCGCCAGCGGTAGCGCGGCCGCGCGTAGAGGGCCCAGATCGCGAGAGCGACATGCACGGCGAGCGCCGAGTAGAGCAGCGTTCCGACCCCCGACAGGTTCCAGAACCAGGCGTTCCAGTCGAGCCCGGCCTCCATCGCGCCGAGCGAGATGTTGCCGAGCGCGTGGTTGAGCAGATGGGTCGTCACATAGGCGAAGAGGATGAGGCCGCTCGCCAGCCGGACATTGCGGATCGTCGCCCGCCGCCGAAGCCAGGACGGGGTTGACGCCGAATCCCTGGGCGCGCTCATGCCGGGGAGCTACACGGAAGCTGGGCGGGTGTCATGGGCGGCGGGGGGCACCCGGGCAGAGACCGCTTAGGCCCGTGATTTATCCGCCCGATCCGTCCCCTCGGGCCAGCAAAGGTGATCCATGCCGCTTCACATCGGAATCGTCGGGTGCTCGGCGGAGGGCGCGGCGCTCTGCTATCGCACGATCTGCAGCGAGGGCGCGGCGCTTCTCGGGCCGCATGCCCATCCCGAGACTTCCATGCACACGCCGTCGCTGGCCGAATACATGGAGCCGATCTATCGCGGCGACTGGGACAGGGTCGGCGCCCTCATGCTCGCCTCGGCCGAGAAGCTCGCCCGGATCGGCGCCGATTTCCTGATCTGCCCCGACAACACGATCCACCAGGCCCTGGGTGTCGTGGCGCCGCGCTCGCCCCTGCCGTGGCTGCACATCGCCGACGTCGTGGCCGAGGAGGCCGTGCGGCGCGGGTTCGGGCGGGTCGCGCTCACCGGGACGAAATGGCTCGTCGAGAGCGAGCTCTATCCGGAGAAGCTCGCCGAGCGGGGAATCGTCTGCATCCGGCCCGAACCGGCCGAGCGCGAGGAGATCAACCGCATCATCATGGACGAGCTCGTCTACGGCGTGTTCCGGCCGGAGGCGGTCGCCGCGTTCCGGCGCATCATCGCGCGCCTGCAAGCGGAGGGCTGCGAGGCCGTGATCCTCGGCTGCACCGAGATCCCGCTCATCATGAACGACGACAACTCGCCCCTGCCCGTGCTCGATTCGACGCGGCTGCTAGCACGCGCGGCGCTTCGGCGGGCCGCCGGCTGAATATTGTCAAGCTTGTTGCGGGACGACGCCGACCGGCTATTCTCGCCGGGATAAGTAAACGGGAGGGATCGTCATGCTGTCACGCCGCCTATTCGTGAACTGCGCCCTGTGCGCGATCGCGCCGGGTTTCGCCGCGACCGCCGTCCAGGCGCAGGGCCAGCCGGCGCAGACCAGTGGCGTGACCCGCAAGATCCTGTCGACGACCGAGCTGCCGGACGGGAAATACGTCACGGTCCAGGTCTCGGCCGAGATCACGGCCGGGGCGACGGTGGCGCGCCATACGCATCCCGGCATCGAATCCGCCTTCGTCCTGGACGGCGAGGGCGAGCTGATGATCGACGGCACTCCGAATGCGATGCTGAAGGCCGGCGACGCTTTCCAGGTGCCGCCGAGCGCCCCGCACAGCCTGAAGAACGGGTCGAAGCCGATGAAGCTCTCGATCGTCTACACGGTGGAGAAGGGAAAGCCGCTCGCAACGCCTGCGTAGGATGTTTCGGCGTAGGCCGCCGGCATCGAGATGAGCACCGCGGCCATCCAGCCCTTCGGACTCGAGAACTGCCTGCTGCTTCCCCGGGCTTCTGATGACGCAGCGTACTTGACAACCTATTCCTAATATGATTATCGTCCTATCACTCCTCTCCGACGGGGGAAACGGCGGTCGCGAACCGGGCACCGTTGTCGGCGAGGAGGGGCGGGTCCCGAGGTCTCGGCCGGTAACCGAGGCTCCCGGGCGGCTGACCGGGCGTATGCTTTAGGGGCCGAAAAGACCGTCCGCGGGATGCCGGGAGGGACCTGAGCACCCACCCGACAGAGCGCTATACAAGACTTCAAGGCCGGTGAACCGGCATCCCGCTCCCTCATGGGATCAGGAAAGCGCTTTGAATTCACCCGTTCTGACCGACCCCGGACCGGGGACGGACGGCGCGTGCGCGCTTGATCAGCCCCGGCTGCGGCGGGAGCGGGTCGGGAGCACGAGCCGATCGATGAAGTTGCGCAACTCGCGCCGGCGGTTGTCGATCGCGATCACGTCCGGGCCGAGGCGCAGCCGCGACGCCGCCTCCCCGTCGGTCGGATCGCGGTCGAGCCTCTCGATCAGGCCGGCTTCCTCCTCGACGGCACCATGGCTCTCGAGCGCCCCCTTTTTCACGAGATCATCCGCCTGGCGCCGGATCGCGGCCGCGACCTCTCCAAGGCTGAGCTCCGGGTGATACTGCACGCCCCAAAAGACGCCCTCGCCGGACCGGATCTCGACCGCCTGCACGCCCGTATGGCTGTTCGAGGCGAGGAGAAGCGCTCCCTCCGGGAGGCGTTCGACCTCGTCGGAATGGATCGACGGGGCGTCGAAGCGCTCCGGCCGCTCGGCCAGCAGCGGATGGTTCACGCCCGCCTCCGTCGGCGCGATGTCGCGCGCGAAGGGCGCCTCAGCCCCGCGCGCATTCGGCCGGACGGTGCCGCCCGCCGCCACCGTGGCCACCTGGAGCCCGGCGCAGGAGCCGAAAGCGGGTGTGCCGGCCGCGAAGACGGCGCGCATGAACTCGACCTGCCGGCGCGTCTCTGGCGTTTCCTGGTAGAGGTGAAGGGGCGAGCCCGTCAGGATAACGGCATCGTAGGAAGCGAGATCGCTTCCACTCGGGATGTTCCCGTCGCGGTCAGACGGCTTCGCTCGGTCGAGGACGGAGCCCGGCGCGAGTTCACCAAGGGTCTTCAGGAAGGTCTCGCCGGAACTCCGGCCGACGCTGCACCGCCGCGCGTCGCGATCGGGCGGGCTCTCGCTTTCGGCGACGAGCAGTCGAAGGGGTCGGGCCATGGAAGATCCGCCGCGGGCGCGGCCATATGGATGAGAGAGGAGGGGGCGCGGCCTTACCGGGCGGCGCGGCGATCGTGCTTTCGCCGATGCGCGGCGCGGCGGTGCCGGTGCGACTTGCGGCCGCTGAGCCCGAGGCCGCGCGAGATCTGGTGGCCGGCGCCATAGCCGATGGCGCCGCCAGCCACCGCGCCGATCGGTCCCAAGACGATCGCACCGGCCACCGCGCCGAGGCCGGTATTCACCGCCCGCTCCTGCGCGGAGGCCGCCTGCGCTCCCAGCACGAGGCCGAGCGCCAAGGCGGCCGTGCCGATGATCCTCGTCATGTCTCGTCCATCGTTTCCGGATTGCAGGGGCGTGAACTCGGGCCTTCGCGCCTCCGTTCCTGCCTGCGACATCGGGAATCCACCCAGCTTGCCGCTGGGCGTCGCCCCTCGTATGCCAGAGCCACCCCCGGACGAGCGTCCGCCAGGGCGAGGCCCGTTTTGAGCGATTTCGTCCCCCCGCACCCGCCCCGGCCCGAGAAGCCCTATCCGGCGCTGGAGCTGATCCGGCGGGCGCGGCGCAACTTCCTCGAGATCTGGACCGAGAAGGCATTCCAGGCGCAGTTCATGCAGACGAAGCTGCTGGCCCGGAAGGTGTTCATCTGCAACTTCCCCGACACGGTCCAGTACGCGTTCAGCACCCGCAATTCGAGCTTCGAACGTAAGTCGCCGCAGATGCGCCACGCGCTCGAACCGCTGCTCGGCGACGGGCTCTTTATATCGGACGGGGACACGTGGCGGCGGCGCCGCAAGGTGGTCGCGCCGATCATCCACGTCTCGCGACTCGGCGAGTTCGCGCCCGTCATGGTCGACACCATCCTCGAGGCCCGTGAGCGCTGGGAGGCGGCTGGCGACGGCGCCGCGATCGACGCCCTCTCCGAGATGGCCGAGCTCACGGCGGAGATCATCTGCCGGACGATCTTCGGCCGCCAGCTCGGCGGCGACCATGCCCGCGAGGTCGTCGAGGGCTTTTCGGACTACCAGCGCCTCGTCGGCCAGACGGATGCGATCTCGCTCCTCGGCCTGCCCGACTGGCTGCCGCGCTTTCACCGGCCCGGCCTGAAGAAGGCGAAGGACCGCATTCACAAGGTTCTCGACGGCATCATCGCGGATTACCGGCGCCGCGGCGATACGGCCGAAGGCTCCGTCATCGGCCATCTTATCGACGCGGTGGACGAGGAAACGGGCCAGCGGCTGACGGACGAGGCGATCCGGAACGAGGCGGCCGTGATCTTCATGGCCGGCCACGAGACCACCGCCAACACGCTCGCCTGGGCCTGGTACCTGCTCTCCCAGGCGCCTGAGGTCGAGGCGAAGCTGCACGAGGAGGTCGACGCAGTGCTGGGCGGAGAAGCCCCGAGCCTCGCGGATGTGCCGAAGCTCCGCTACACGCGCGCCGTCATCGACGAGACCCTGAGGCTCTACCCTCCGGTTCCGATCCTGGCCCGCGAGGCGCTCGAGGATGAATCGATCCGCAACCGACCGGTGCCGAAGGGTTCGCTCGTGATGGTGGTGCCGTGGCTGGTCCATCGCCACAAGCTGCTCTGGGACAAGCCGGACCATTTCTGGCCGGAGCGCTTCATGCCGGGCGGGCCGGGCGCGAAGTCGAAATTCTCCTACCTGCCCTTCGCGATCGGGCCGCGCATCTGCGCCGGCCTCTCCTTCGGCCAGACCGAGGCGATCCTGTCGCTGGCGACGCTTGCCCAGCGCTTCTCGCTCAGGCTGAAGCCGAGCCACAATGTCGAGCCGATGTGCCGGCTGACGCTCAGGCCCGGCGAAGACCTGCCCATGACCCTCCACCGGCGGGAACCCGCAACCGTGCGGACCGGTCAAACGGAGCCGGTCTCCGCCTGCCCGCACAGCCACTGATCTGAGCGCCGCGTTCGCCTCACGGCGAGACGTTGCATCTCTGCCGCGCAGGCGGCCGCTCGGAGCTGAAAGGGCTCGCGTTAACGATCGGGTAACCGTGTCGAGCGCCAATTGCGCGTCCGCAACCCTTTCGTAAGTCCAGTGACCAGCGCAACTCGCCCATCGATTCGTTTCCGCGGCCACTCGTTCATTGCCCTCGTCGTCGTTCCGGAGGAGCCCGTCGCGGAATGGCTTGCGCATCTGGACGGGCTTGCGAGCCGCTCGCCGGGGTTCTTCGCGAACCGGTCGGTGATCCTCGACGTCTCGCAACTGGCGCAGGACAAGGACAAGCTGCAGGCGCTGATCGGCGATCTGTTCGGGCGCGGCATCCGGGTGATGGGGCTTGAGGGCGCGGAGCCGAGCCTGCTCGGGCCGGACCTCCCGCCGGCCGTCTCGGGCGGCAACCCGACGGGGCAGCTGGAGATCTCGACGGACAAGCTGAAGAGCAAGGGAAAGGGCGCTGCGGCCGCCCGTCCCGGCTCGCTTCTCATCGAGAACCCGGTTCGGTCCGGCCAGTCGATCTGTTTTCCGGACGGCGACGTGACGATCGTCGGCTCCGTGTCGTCCGGGGCCGAGGTGATCGCCGGCGGCTCCATCCACGTCTACGGCACGCTCCGCGGCCGCGCTGTCGCCGGATCCGGGGGCGACCCGAAGGCCCGCATCTACTGCCGCAAGCTCGAAGCCGAGCTTCTCATGATCGATGGCTCGTTCCGGACGGACGACGAGGTCCAGCCGGACCTGCGCGGCCGGCCGATCCAGGCCTGGCTCGATAACGGCGCGATCGCGATCGCGACCCTCGACTAGCACTCTCAGCGCCGGGCTTCCCGGACAACACGACCCAAGAAAGGGAAGGGCACATGGCCAAGGTTCTCGTCGTCACCTCGGGAAAGGGCGGGGTCGGCAAGACGACCTCCACAGCGGCACTCGGAGCCGCTCTGGCACAGAGCGGGCAGAGCGTCGTCGTGATCGACTTCGATGTCGGCCTGCGGAACCTCGACCTCGTGCTCGGGGCCGAGCGCCGGGTGGTGTTCGACCTGATCAACGTGGTTCAGGGCGAAGCCAAGCTGTCCCAAGCTCTCATTCGCGACAAGCGCGTTGACTCCCTCTCGCTCCTCGCTGCCTCACAGACCCGCGACAAGGACGCGCTGACCGAGGACGGCGTCGGCCGGATCATCGCGGAACTGCGCGAGAAGTTCGATTGGGTGATCTGCGACAGCCCCGCCGGTATCGAGCGCGGCGCGGCCCTCGCCATGCGCTTCGCCGATGTCGCGGTCGTGGTCACGAACCCGGAGGTCTCCTCCGTTCGCGACTCGGACCGGATCATCGGGCTTCTGGACTCGAAGACCGAGCGCGCCGAGCGTGGCGACCGTATGGAGAAGCACCTCCTCATTACGCGCTTCGACCCGGCCCGCGAGATGCGCGGCGAGATGCTCAAGACCGAGGATGTCCTCGAAATCCTGTCCATCCCGCTGCTCGGCATCATCCCTGAGAGCGAGGAAGTGCTCCGCGCCTCGAATGTGGGCTCGCCCGTGACCCTGAACGCGCCGATGAGTGCGCCGGCCCGCGCCTATATGGATGCCGCCAAGCGCCTCAAGGGCGAGGTCGTCGCCATGACCGTGCCGACCGAGCGCCGCGCGGGATTGCTGTCCAAGATCTTCCGGAGGGCCGCATGAATTTGCTGAGCTTCTTCCAGCGCCGGCGGGGCTCCGCCCCCATCGCGCGTGACCGGTTGCAGGTCCTTCTCGCGCATGAGCGCGCCGCCCTCGGTCAGCGCGACCTCGTCGCGCTCCTGCGCGAGGAGATCCTGGCCGTCATCGCGAAGCACGTGAATGTCGACCGCGACAAGGTCCGCGTGAAGATGGATCGCGGCCAGTCGATCTCGACCCTCGAGGTCGACATCGAGATTCCGTCTGCTTTCGGCGGCGGCAAGCTCGCCCTGGTTGGCTGAACAAGCAGGCGGGCTCAGCCCGCCTGGGTTGCCCGACCGGAGAGGGTGATCAGGGGCCGTGCACCGGGCGCACGGCTCACCTTGCGTTCCACGACGACGGTGCGCTTACCGGTGACAACGGCGCTCGGCGCCATCGGCGAAGCGTTCCGCAGCCGGTTCATGCGAGCGAGATGCGGGCGCACCTCGTCCTCGGTCACACCCATGAGGCCGGCTGCGATCTCGACCAGCGCGTCCTTGTCGTCCGTGAGGCCCTGGGCGGCGAGGATCGCCTCCTCGATGGTCGGCGGCTCACGCCGGACGCGCGGCGGCGGGAGCGGTTTGCGGTTCGGGCGCATAAGCTTGTCCTTGAGCCGGCAGCCTCCGCGCCAGCTGTTGTGCAGTGCAACATATTTATTCGGAGCTGTCCAGCGAACCTCCGCCGCACCCCGCAGTTCCCGCTCCATTGCCGAGAAACCCCGCTGGACCGAGGCCGCCGCGGCGCGACAAGGTGGGGCCGAGGCGTCAGCGCGTAAGCGGGGAGGGTCAGATGACCTCGACAATCTTCGTGTTCTCGGACGTGGTCTGCCCCTGGTGCTACCTCGGAAAACGTCGGCTCGAGCATGCCCTCCACGAACTGAGCCTGCATGACTCGATCAAGCTCCAGTGGCTGCCCTTCGAGCTCAACCCCGACATGCCGCCCGAGGGGATGCCGCGGGCGGAGTACCGGGCGCGGAAATTCGGGCCGGAACGCAGCGCCGAGCTGGATGCTCGCATGAGGGCGCTCGGGGAGCAGGAAGGCGTCCAATTCGCGTTCGACCGCATGCAGCGGACGCCGAACACCCGCCGCGCCCACATGCTGATTGCGCATGCCACTCAGGCGGGACGGGGCGACGAGGTCGTCGAGGCGCTATTCCGGGCCTATTTCGAGGAGGCGAGAGATGTCGGAGACCCGGAGGTCCTTTCCGAGATCGGGACCGATGCGGGGCTTCACCGCGAAGAGGTGCACGCCGCCCTGAACAGCGCCGATCTGCGGGATCAGGTCACAGGGCTGGAGAATCGGGCGGCCGCGATGCGGATCGGCGGCGTACCCTTCTTCATCCTCGAAGGCGGGCACGCGGTTTCAGGTGCTCAGTCGGGCGAGGACTGGAAGGGCCTGCTCCGGCAATTCGCCTCCACGGCAGACGCTGAGGCGATCGCGTAAGGAAGGCTCTCGGGCGTGTGAAGGCAGGCGCGAAAGCCCCTTCCCCTCAGCGCCCGGCTCGCCTATGGTCCGCCCGCGCCGGCAAGCACCCGTAGCTCAGCTGGATAGAGCGTTGCCCTCCGAAGGCAAAGGTCACACGTTCGAATCGTGTCGGGTGCGCCAGGCATTACAATCACTTAGCTGACGTTGGCCTGAGCGCCGCTTCCTGCAGGTAAGCACGAGGTAAGCAGCGCGGCCGCTTTCGCCTAACTTGGCTGAAGCGCGTTAGAGCCTTTTGAGGCGGCTCAGGGGACCTGCCGGTCTGGTCAAAGCTGCGCGCGTGCTCCGCCGCAATGCGCGTCTCGGGCGTGAGTGCGTGCTGTGCGCTTGATAATGCGGCGTCGTCTCATCTCAAGCTGACCGGAGCCGCACGGCGTCAGACGGCGAATCGGAATCGAGCTCTAGGGAGTCATACGCCGCAGCGGTGATCGCCAAGGCCCCCTTGACAGTGGCGAACAGCTCGCGCCGGCAAGCAACGCTGTTAACCCCGGGGTAAGGTTCGTTAACGGTTTCTTGCCCGCGGCCCCTCTAAGCGTGCCGATATTGCAACACCCGCCGCAGACACGACGCAACAAGCCTGAAACACGGCTTCTTTCGATTGCCCGTCCGAACCGCCTCGATCATGGTGACTTTGCGGCGGGGGCATCCCAACCGCGACCGGGCCAATCTGATGCGGGTTCCGCGAAGGTTGGTCGGGCCACTGGGGAAGCGGGAAGCGAGTTCAAGGTCCCACTCGGGGCCGAGGCAAGCGGCCAAACCCCGAGGATCTAACTTTGGAGAGCAGAATGAAGCTCGTTAAGAGCCTTCTCCTCGGGTCTGCAGCAGGTCTCTGCGCGGTTGCCGGGGCACAGGCAGCTGACCTTCCCATGCGGAAGGCGGCGCCGGTGGAATACGTTCGGGTCTGCACGGCACACGGCGCAGGCTTCTTTTACATCCCGGGCACTGACACCTGCCTTCGGGTCGGCGGTCGCGCCCGCTTCGAGGCTCAGTATTTCTCGCACGAGAGCCGCAACTCATCGCACTCGGGCTACCGTGGTCTCGGCCGTCTCAATATCGACGCTCGTACCGCGACTCCCTACGGCACGCTGCGCGCCTTCGTCCGCCTCGAGATCGCCTCCCGCACCGGTGGCCAGCTGAAGTCCGGGACCCAGGAGCGCCTCGGCAACGCGTTCTCGGCCACCGGCCAGGACACCGTCGGCCAGATCCAGAAGTATGTCGACGTCGACAAGGCCTTCGTGCAGTTCGCCGGCCTGACCGCGGGTCGCGCGCAGTCGTTCTTCGACTTCTACGCGGGTGACCTGGAGCTCGTTGGTTCGGGCCTCTACTCGAACACGAACACCAACCTCCTCGCTTATACGGCGACGTTCGGTGGCGGCTTCTCGGCCACCCTCTCGATGGAAGATCCGGCTTACCGTCGGAACCCCGTGTTTGCTCAGTTTGCCGCTGGCGTGACTGGTTTCGCTGGTCAGGTTCCTGCCGCTCAAAGCGGCGTGAACTTCCTCTCCGGCGCGATCCCGATCGCGTTCGTAGGAACCGCGTTCAATGCGGCCGGTGTTGCGACCGCGGGTGCTCCACTCGACGTGGCCCAGCGGTCGAATCTGCCCGACTTCGTCGGCGCGCTTCGCTATGACGGCGCCTGGGGTTCGGCGCAGCTCATGGGCGCGGTGCACGAGATCAACACCGGCAAGTTCACGACGATCCCTGTTGCGGGTGGCGCTGGTATCGGCAACGTCGTGTTCGCGCCGGGCGGCGTCGCAGCTGTCAATCGCGTGCCGGACACCACCTACGGCTGGGCCGTCGGCGGTGGCGTGAAGGTGAACCTGCCGCAGCTTGCGCCGGGCGATCAGGTCTGGTTGCAGGGCGCTTATGGTCAGGGTGCCGGTGCTTACACGAACACCTGGGGCCCGGGGGGCGTCGACACGCTCAGCGCCAACCTGGACGGCACTTTCGGGGTGAACCAAGTTGATGCGGCTGTCACGTCGCGCGGTACGCTCGAGCTGACCGAGACCTGGAGCGTGTACGGAGCATTCCTTCACTACTGGAATCCCGAGTGGCGTTCGGCCGGATTTGCTGGCTATGGGCAGACCAACTACGACGCACGGCTTCGGAATGCGAACTTCGGTCCGGCAGGCATCACGCTGCCTGCTAACGCCGCTCTGCCCGCAGTTATTCCGGCTACGCTCGCGGCAACCAATGCCACGCTCCGCAGCTTCGACACGCTCTATGCGGGCGGCAACCTGATCTGGTCGCCGGTTCGTGACCTCGATATCGGTGTCGAGGTCATCTACCAGCGCTACGAGATCGCAAACGGCCGCGTCACCGCGTCCGAGGGCCCAACGGCGACTGCCACGGTCGCAGACAACATCATCGCGCGCTTCCGCGTTCAGCGCGACTTCTGATCCCCGCTTCTGTGGAGATCGCGAGCCCCGGCCGAGAGGCCGGGGCTTTTTCTGTTGTGCTGGCTCTTAGGCGATCTGAACGCCTCCTCGCCGCAAACACAGGGCACTTAGCCCCGCCCGAACCGACGGCAGGTGACATGCTGCTCGACGGTGGCATGGCCGAACGAACCGCGACCTCGACTTGGGCCGAGGCACATGTCTTCCTCTCGGCCGCGAATGCGGGTCCTGCACCAACGTTGGTGCAAGCACGTTCTCAGCCACACCGCCTGCGCCATTGATGAGACTCGTCCGAACTCCTGCCGGGCATCAATTGCCTCTGGCTTCGCGGTGTCGCTACGGACGCGATGCCGCCGGATCGCTCGCGTATCGTGATGGTGGAAGCGGAGGGCGAAACGGCCAGCCCTAAGTTTTTGCGGCGATCCTCGATCCCAAACGCCCGCTCGCTTGGCTGGAACCCTCTATGCGCGCCTTCCTCGAGCAGATCAGGACCGTTGCGGCGCGATCCGCGTCGCGCTCGGAAATCGCAAGCGGGCAGCCTCTGCACAGGCCCTAGGGCTCGTGTGCCACTTGAAATTCAGCCGATGCGGCGGTCCTAGATCGGCCCATGACGAACGATCAGTGCCGCGCTGCCCGCGCGATGCTTGGGCTTTCCCAAGCGGAACTCGCTAAGCTTGCGTCCGTCGGGCCCGCAGGGCTCCAGGGCTTTGAGACCGGACGCGAGATGCTGTCCGCGAAGGTTCTTGCAAAGGTTCGCCGTGTCTTCCTTTCAGCCGGAATCGAGTTCCTGGATGATGAGGACGGTGTAGGCCTGAGGCGTCGACGAACGCTGGACGAGGTTGTCGCGGCAAGCGCTCAGCCTGAAGCGTACGATCCTGGCCGTTCAACTCAGAACGGTCCAATTACGGCGGAGCAGTGCCGTGCTGCCCGTGGCCTCTTGGGGATGTCCCAGGGGGAGGCTGCGGCGGCGTTGGGTGTGGGGCTTTCCACCATCGTCGGGCTGGAGACGAAGAAGGTCACTCCGCACGCGCGCAGCCGTCAGCAGATCCGGTCAGGGTTCGAAGGCCGGGGCGTCATCTTCAGCGACGCTGATGGCCAGCTGTCGGTAGCGCTTCGGGTGGAAAACCAAGCGTGAACGACGGCAGGCGCCGCGTGCATACCTCTTTGGAGAGAAGTGCAGTGGGGAAAGCGGCACTTACATTCGTGATATGCTACTTAAGCGGCGCTGAATCCCTGGATCTAACCAAATTGGCATAGTTCGTTAGCTTAGGAGCAGGCGAAATGCGGACCGGACGATGCCGATACACTCAGCTGATCCTGATCAAGGCTGAGCTTGGACTTCGCGCCGCGGCCGCGAAGGTCGCTAGCCGGGAAGGAAAGAGCCTTTCCGCCCTCATTCGTGAACAGCGTTCGATGAAGTGACGAACATGCTGCAATGCCAAGGCCCGAGATCGAGCGGGTCAGGATGCAGCGTGATACGACCGAGCACCTGATATGGGCCGAAATCGTTCCCGTCGCACGTGGCAGGACGTCAACCGGATCCCCCGATCATCAGCTAGACTTTTTTTCGATAGTGAGCGCCCATGCCGGGGCGCAAGATCGGGCGCCTGGAACCACGCAGAAGGGAGGCTTGCTGATGTATCTCTTTGGGTCGATACGCATGGCCGCGTTGGCGACCGCCCTGCTGACTTCGGTAGCGCCCGCCCATCCGCAAGGTCCCGGCGACGCGCTTGGACCTTGTCGTGAAGACTTTCGCAAGTTCTGCTCGGGCGTGAAACCCGGCGGGGGCCGGGCAGGGGCTTGTCTCCGTCAGCATACCGCTCAGCTCTCGCAAGGCTGTAGTGAGTTTGGGAGACAAAGGCGCGAGCGCGAGCGGATGTTCAGCGGAAAGAGAGCCAGGTGAGGGCCTCTGGAGAACAGCGGACCGTATTGCTGGTCGCCTGACGCGGCGAATGCGGCGAAAAGGCCATATCAAGGCATCGGCGAGAGCTAGCCCGATGGTGCGAAGCGTTTCCTTGCCGAATGGCAAAAGTACCTCCTGGCCCTGAACCGTCTTCATTCGCATCACAGCCCTGAGCCTACGATGCGCTCACGAAGATCCTGAACGCTCCGTCTCCCGGGCCATCCTCAGACCTTCGCCCGATTCCCAGAGCCGAGCCCGCTCCTCCACCGTGGCATGGTGCTCCCGGATCGCCTGCCGGTTTTCAGGATCGGACGCGAGCAGCTCGAGGTAGGCCCGCTCGCAATCGGCTTTGGCCTCGTCCTTCGTTGCCGCCGCGCCCGCCCGTTTCACCTCAGCCCGCTGCCCGCGGCAGTTCCGGCCGTAGCCGAACATGCTCCAGCGCCACGCGCCGCGGTTCGTCGGATCACCTGAGGCGAGCGACACCCGGCCAACCGGGACCTTGCCGTCGTAGCCCATGCCCTCGTTCGCCTCGACCTTCTTCGGGTGCGGGTCGCGTACGGAGAGCCAGACGAGCTTGACGTCCTCGCTCATAGCGGCTCCGCATCGGCCGGCACGCCCACCCAGGCACTCGGTTCGAGCGTGATGTCCGGACAGATGGCCGCGACTCATCGGCCGATGCCGTCGAGTTCCCACCGCACCATTGGCCAACGTGCCAGCCGCCCTGCTCGGGACAGAAGAGCAGGATCGAGGTGTCCGGGAAGTTTGGGGGCGGTCTCGATCAGCTCGATGTCGCCCGGCTCACGCCGCGAGGTCGGTCCGCGGACGCGCGTGCGGGCATCGGGAATCTGGGTGTACATCCCGCACCGCTACCGCGAGCACGGCAGCGGAGTCAGCCGGGGAGGTTGTCGCGGCACAATCGCTTGGCGAGCATAAACGCCTCACTCATGCTGATGTCCCTGATCGGCCTCCTAGGTTCACGGATCGTCAGAAGTCCGGCTCGATCCGGAAGGCTCGGCCGGTAACCATGCTGCCGCAGGATCGCGAACATTTTCGCGAACTTGTTCGGCCTCATCGACTCGAGCTCGAATGGATTCACCATCACCGGGAACTCCGTCGGGGCTGTAGGCTACCATATCCGCAACATGAGTACCTGGTGTACCCGCGTAGCTGCCCGCGATCAGCGCCGGCCGGAGGGCTTCATCACGCCGTGCCTTCTCACCGCATCAGATAGCGTCCCGTCCGGGCCGGGATGGCTGTTTGAAGTGAAGCACGACGGCTTTCGCTTATCCGCCCGAGCTGACGCCGGTCGGTCGCATCTGGACTCGCCCCGGCAACAATCGCACCCGCGCCTTCGCTGCGATCGCCGACGGTCTGCCGGGCTCGGGGACGTGCGCGACGTGGAAAACCTCCAGGTCGGCTGGTCGAGAGCCGGGGCTCGGGCTATGACCCGCTTCAAGGGAGGCTTGTATATTGTCATCGGGGAGAACCGGCCGGCTAGCGGCCGTGGTGGAGCGGGAAGCGCACCATTGGGGCGCGGCCGTCAGCGATGAATATCACGGGGTCGCCGCGAGCCAGATGAACGACCAGTGGCGCACGATCCTTGCGCAATTTTTCGCTCGCCACCCATTTGATCTGACGCGGGCGATCGATTTCGCTGCGGGCTACGGCCGAAACACCCATAAGCTGCTCGAGGCCGGCGCCGGGCACGTGACCATGGTGGACGTCAACCCGGACTGTATCGGTCACCTCGAGGGGCATCTGCCTCGCGATAGGACGTCGGCAATCCTCAACAGCGGAACGGACCTCTCGGTCCTGCCGGACGAGGAATTCACGTTCCTCTATACCTACGATGCCATGGTCCACTTCGATCTCGAGATCGTGGCCGCGTATCTTCCCGAGTTCGCGAGGGTATTACGAGCTGGAGCCTACGCACTCGTCCATCATTCGAACTATACAGGCAATCCAGGTGGCGACTTTCGCCGAAATCCGCACTGGCGCAATTTCATGAGCGCCCCGATCTTCAAGCACTTGGCTGTTCGGGCCGGTTTCGACGTCATTCAGCAAGAGGTGTTCGCCTGGGGCGAGCCGGACATCGACTGCATCACGATCCTGCGAAGGACCTGAGCCGCGGCGGCTTCTCAAGGTTGCGGCAGCCACGGATGCCGGACCAGGACGTCTGGTAGGGTCCGATCAGCTCGGGCATGCCCGTAGGACCCGTGGCTCAGCGCAGATCAGGCTGGGCCTGGTCAGGTGTCCACGCAATCTGCGCGGTAAGCTTTCCGGGTGAGCTTACTCCGCCCGCGCCACTCCGATCGGAGGGGCGCGCCTACCGTGGCCCTGCAAAGCTGACTGTCTCCCCGCGTTCTGGTAACCCTCCAGCACCGTCGGAGACGCTACATGGTGACCATCACGGGAACGCAAGTCTCAGATATCCTGGCCGGAACGGGTGCGGATGACACAATTCTCGGGCTGGGCGGAGATGACTGGATCCAGGGCTTCGCAGGCGCGGACGATCTGGACGGCGGAGATGGCTTTGACTTCGTGAGCTACCTGGGCAGCCTTCGGGGCTTGTTTGTCGACCTGATTGCCGGGGCTGCCTGGGACGGGGTCTACCTCGACCGGCTCACATCCTTCGAGGCCGCAACTGGTTCTAATCTGAACGACACGATATACGGCAACTCCGGCGCCAACGTTATCGACGGCGGTGGCGGGGCAGACTACCTGAACGGCGGCGACGGCCTCGACACCGTGAGATTTCTAACTAGCGAGCGGGGTGTCACGATCGACATCACGGGCGGACAAGCTGCCTGGGATGGCGAGAACCTAAGCAAGCTGATCGGCTTTGAGAACGTGATCGGGTCCAACTTCGACGACACCCTATACGGTGACGCCAGCGCGAACGTGCTTCAGGGTTCGGCTGGGTTTGATCAGATCCTGACCGGTGCAGGGCAGGATAGAATCGTGATCACTGCGTTCAGCGACAATACCTCTGCTAAGGGAGTGGCTGGGGTCGATGGGACCGACCGAGTGCTCGATTTCACAGGGTCGAGCCGATCTTTCAGCCAAGGCTCTACCTCCTCCGCCACCTACGGCGATGTCATCGATCTTTCGCAGCTTCTCCGTAACGAAACGAACTACCAGGGTGGATTCTATTGGGAATACGTTAGGAGGGATCAATTCCCGGACGGAGCAGACATACTTGTAGACAGGGACGGTGCCGGGACTGAATACGGATGGCAGTCAATCTTGTTCCTAGACCAGCTACAAAGTAATTCTAGTCGAGGCTTAACCTTCTCCTCCACGAGCGGACTAGCAGCCATCGACGATGGTCACCAGCTTTTCGTCGTCTAAGCCCTCCTTTCAACGGCGATTCTCCACACACCCGCTGGATCTGAGGCGCGCCGCCCACATGGTATCCAGCCGCGTGGCGTGACCTGAATTGGCTTCGGCTCGGGGCTTTTCGGTTGTGCGAGACGGGCGCTTGATATCGCCGTTCCAGGCCCCTCGGCATGCGACAAACGACGTGACATACTCTAGCCCGCTTGCTCCGGCCGGGCGGGCTTTTTCCGTTTCGGGTCACCTTTCATCAACGATGCGCTGCAGCAGCCCGGAACGCTGGCCAGAGCCGGTTGTTGTGCGCCGCATGATCGAAGATGCGCTTTCCTGCCCACCTTCCCGACGCCGAAGGCGGCTGCCGGATCCCGCGGCCATTCGGTTACTCGACGCTTGGCTCGGGCAATCGCAAGGCGCTGGGTCGGACCTTCAACCCCGCCCCGGTGCCCTGAACCCGTTCCAGTCCGGCCGGCTGTCGAGCTCGGGCGCGCCGCAGCGAGGGCAGGGGAGGCGGGCTCCCACATCGGGGACCGGGATGTCGTCCGGCCACTCTGACACCGCCACGCTCTTGCTGTAGCTGCACTCGGCCGCGGCACACGACACCTCGACGCGCTCGACTCCGTGCTGACGCATGTTCCCGAGCGTCATCGGCTCGATGGCGTTCCCGTCCTTGTCGCGGGCGCGGCGCTTGATCCCGCTCATATTGCTTCCGGTTCAGCCGGCACCGCGACCCAGGCGCTCGGCTCGAGGGTGATGTCCGGATAGATCGTCGCAACCCATCGGCCAGCACCGTCGACCTCCCACCATTCACCAACGTGCCAGCCGCCCTGTTCAGGGCAGAACAGCAGGATTGAGGTGTCGGGGAACTTCGGGCGGTCTCGATCAGCTCGATGTCGCCCGGCTCACGCCGCGAGGTCGGTCCGCGGACGCGCGTGCGGGCATCGGGAATCTGGGTGTACATCCCGCACCGCTACCGCGAGCAGGACAGCGGAGTCAGTCGGGGAGGTTGTCGCGGGCGAGGGTGTGGAGCGGCTACTCGGGTTGGACCACAACTGTCACGTTGAAGCGGTTGTGCCGCTGGAGATCCTGCTCGACCCGAACGTGGAACGTAGCGTCCAGTGTTTCTGCGCTGGCCCGCACAGCCTCAAGCACCTGCTCCGCAGTGGGAAATCCCGGTAGATCCTGGAGAGCAGTTGTTACGTCCGCCGTGAGGACAGCCTTCAACTCACGGGCGAGCTTTTCGTCTCGTGCCATTAGAGGGCATAGCTTCTGTAGGAGCACATAAACGCCCTGCTGCCATATCGGGTCCTCGTGGCGACTCCCGAATCGGCTCCGCGTTCCTACATCCGTCCCATGAGTACCTGGAGTGCCCGCGTAGCGGCCCGCGACCAGCGCCGGCCGGAGGGCTTCATTGCGCCCTGCCTGCTTACCTCATCCGACATCATCCCGACTGGCCCGGGCTGGCTATTCGAAGTCAAGCACGACGGCTTTCGCCTGTGCGCCCGGGCGGATGCCGGGCGGCCGCGGATCTGGACCAGGCCGGGCAACAATCGAACGCGTGACTTCGCCGCAATTGCCGCCGGCCTGGCGCATCTCGGCGACGTGATCCTAGATGGCGAGGCGGTTTGTCAGCGCGAGGACGGTCACTCCGAATTCCATGCGCTCCGAAGCGCCGAGGGCTGCGCTCGCGCGACGCTCTGGGCTTTCGATCTTCTCATGCACCGAGGGCGAGGATCTCCGGCCGTTGCCGGTCGAGGTACGGCGAGAAAGGCTGGCCGGCCTCATCGGCGCCCGGCGCCCGACGGGCATAGCATTCTCCGATCATCACGACAGCGATGGCGCCGAGCTCTTCGCCGCGGCGTGCCGCATGAACCTCGAAGGGATCGTCGCGAAGCGGAAGGGGACCCGTTACACCTCCGGCCGGTGCCGGCATTGGCTGAAGATCAAGAACCCGGAATGGCTACGGACTTCCGGCGCGCCGGTTTGATGCTGCCGGCATTGTTGCGCGATCGCCACTAGACCCATCCTTCGCGCATGTTAGGCCCGAAGCATGCAAAGCAAGCAAATCGAATCGCGACACTCCAAAGATCGCTCATCCGCACCACTGCGGGACCAAAACCGGGATCGGCCGCCCGTGCCGCCCAGCCTTCTCCACACTTCGCACTTCCCGTCGGTAGTGCACGGCCCAGCGGGACCATCAGCCCCTCGTTCTCGGGACCGTATTTGGTAGCCGGAACCTCAGGGCTGTTCGTCTGTTTGTGTCGTCGAGACGGAGCGGCGCCATGGATCCCGAACTCGAACAGGCCGAGGCACAGCGGGACCGTGATGATCTATCGGCCATGGGCACGGAACCAGATCATCAGGGCCATGGAGAGCTTGCGGCCTCCCGGCCTTCGAATGATTGGCCCTTCAATCCGCCACGTCCGGTCACCGACTCTGAGATCTGACGACGCGGCAGCTCCCGCCCAAGTTCACCAGCCTCGACTTGCGCGCATGGGCGGTTAAAGCTCCGCCGCATGTGCAACCTCTACAGCGTCACCACGAACCAGGAGGCGATTCGGAACCTGTTCAGGGTCAGCCATGATCGGGTAGGCAATCTTCCATGGCTGCCCGGGGTGTTCCCGGATTACTCGGCGCCGGTGATCCACTTGAAACGAGGGCCAGCGCGTCTCGGCTATGATGCGCTGGGGGCTTCCGTCGTCTCAGAAAGCGCTTCTCGACGCTGCGACCAAGCGGGCTCAGAAGCTCGAGGCTAAGGGCAAGCCGGTCGACTTCAAGGAACTGCTCCGGATGGAGCCGGACTGCGGTGCCACGAACGTCCGGAACACGAGCAGCCAGCATTGGAAGCGCTGGCTCGAGCGGGCGAACCGCTGCCTCGTCCCGTTCACCAGCTTCAGCGAGTTCAACCGCGAGGCCGGGGGAGACATCTGGTTTGCACTAAGCGAGGACCGGCCCATGGTAGCCTTCGCCGGCATCAAGGTCGAGGGCTGGACCTGCGTTCGGAAGGTGAAGGAGGGCGAGGTCTCCTGTGACCTATACGGCTTCCTCACAACGACCCGAATGCCGAGGTCGGCGCGATCCACCCGAAGGCAATGCCGGCGATCCTGACCACGCCCGAGGAGTGGGATATATGGCTCCGAGCACCATGGTCAGAAGCGTGCGCGCTGCAGCGGCCCTTGCCGGACGGATCGCTCCAGATCGTCGCCCGCGGGCAGAAGAAGGATGAGCGCGCGGCGGTGGCCGCGTGATCCGCCCGGCCGGGATCCTCCTTGCGCTCACCGCGCCCGCCCTGGCCATCCACGCCACGAGAGCATGGCTTGGCGCTCGGGCGAGGTGATCGGAGCGGCCGCGGGGTGGGGCATTCCTGAAAACCCTCTTATCGCCGTTGGTCGGACCACGGCCGGACTGATCAGCCAGGTTGCGCAAAATCAGAGCGAGGCCGAGCGCGCCCGCAAGCTGCACGAGCAGTCTATGCCCGAACAGCCGCGGCGATGCGCACGCGCCAGAGCGAGTGTCAGTCCGCTGTCGAGGCATTCGAGCGCGCCGAACGGAACTGAGTGCATGCCCATCTCCTCCGTCCCGATCATCCCTCCGCACGAACCAGACGACATGATCCTGGCGATCGAGGCGCTGCGGGAGCGAGCTGAGGCGGACGGGAACGGCACACTGGCTTACCTGCTCGACATCGCGCGGATCGAAGCAGAGGCAGTATCGAATCGCGCTCGAGCGGCCGAGGAGGAGCGGAAGGCTGGACCGGACGATCTTTGGCGGCCGGGGTAGGCGTCCCCCGCTCCCGGAGGCGATCTCGCCGCGAAGTTCGGCTACTTGCAAGTCTGTCCAGCCCGAGTTGGCCTCGCGGTGTCCCACAGCCACCGAACGATGATGCGTCGAGCCGCCTCTTGGAGCTCGTGGAATGACTGTTCCTCAGCCGCTCTGGCGTTTGATGCTCCCCACCCGAAGAGGTCTCCCAGCAGCAGCCGGCTGCCGTGAGCGATCGACGAGCGGGTCGAGTAGAAGGTGGTACGCGTCCTCTTCTCAAGCTCACCAGGCAGGTACTCCTCAACCAAACTACCGAACTGTGCTGTCGGACCATCTCCTTCAGGCTTGCCACAACTAGGACAAGGCTCACTCCTCTGTTTCTCCAAGAGTGATTCTAAAGCGCTCACTAATGCGACGTAGGCGCTTGATCGCGATGCGGCCCAGATGGCGCCGGAGGCGCTCACCCAGTAGGCCGCGCGAAGGATCTTACCGCGTGAAACGCCATCGAGATCCCGAATCCGCTCCAAAGAAGCAGTGAGGTTGTCAGGTATGACCAAATCTTCAGATGGGTAAACGCCAGCGACCCGCTCATAGTAGGAGACGGAGTCCATTGTTTTGAGAGGCTGTAAGCACGACGTATCTGTTAGATTTTGAAGGATTTCGGAGTGGCCATCAAAGTTGTACCCTAGCGATCCAAGTTCCGACCCTCTTGCGCTGCGGGAAGGAACGCTGACCCAAGCCATCCCTCTCGTAATGTCTGGGCGAAGTATATTGTGAACAAGCAACGCTAAGAGTCGGCTGATCTCTCTGACTTGTCGGTCCTTGCGAAGTATGTTCAAGTTTATGTCGCCACCATCTTTGATAGCAATTTCGAGTATTGCCGGATGGGGAGCAAGCCGCGCGTCTGGCCGCGGTGCGTGTTCAGGGACCGGGATGACCTGGAATTCGTCGTGGAATTTATAGAATCCGAACAACGGCATGTTACAATATATGACGGATCGGCCACAGATACTGCCGCAGTCAACGGCCAGAGAACGTTCCACAAAGGAAGTTACAACAGTAAAATCGTTATTTGTGAAAGCCTCTTTCGGTGTGATCGATCTGAGCTCCCCTGATCTGTTATAAACAATTTCTAGCGCCGGCAGATCTCTATGATAGTATGTTGTGCGGATGTCCTCTGTGGAGCTGCTGCCAAAGTGGAATGCTAAGGCATGCTCTAGCTCTACGAGGTCAACCTCGCTTACTCGCCACGCCAATTTCAGATCTGCACTCATATGTGACGCATCGCCCTTCTCGATTCTGTGCTCCCGGCTAAGATCAACGAGGCGTGAGTTTCCTTCAAGTGCAGCAGATCAAGCGCTACGGCGAGGGCCAGCCGATCCGCCGAAGGCATGCCCTCCGCCCTGATGATCCGGGCGGCAAGGGCCCGCTTGTCTCCCAGGGCCTCCCGAACGAGTCCGGCCTTGCCGATAATGTCGTCCAGGTTCTCGGCCGGGGTCATGGCTAAGGTGATAAGCGCTTCCTGCTTGGTGGATCGCGCGGAACGCGAAGCTTCGGAAGTTCATGGACGATGGGCTGGGTGAAGATCATGTCTGAGGTCTGGGCGCTGTTCCAGGCGACCCGCTCTGCCCCAGGGCCGGCATAAAGCCCTGCCTGCATGTGGACCCCCGGCGGTGTTCGAGGCAAGCTGCTGGAACGAGAACTGATACCCGACCGGCGCGTGGACTTGCAGAACCCAATCTGGTCCGGAGCGATCACCCGGTAGCCGGCCTTCGTCAGCTCCGCGATCGTTCCTTCCCAGGTCGCACCGCAGAAGTTTTCCCGTGAAGCAGGACGGCGACCTTGCCGTTCGGTCGTTCAGGGCGGACGTCCATGTACGCCATCGAAAGGTCTTGCCGCTGGGAGGTGAGGGGCAACCGTTTCACCTCGTGCGGATACTCGAACCCCTCCAGCTCGGGTCCGTAGGTCTCCGCGGAATAGGCAGAGAGGGTTGCTGCCACCAGGGCCGCGGCAGCCAGGATCGATCGTTTCATGCATCGCTCCGTTTCGGGGTGGTGATCTCCGGCAGAGAAGCTACGAGAGCATGGCGGACTTTGTGCGTGAGTGACAAACGCGGCCACCACGCCGGCGTATGGCTCTCAGACGGGCCTAGAACGGCCGGAAGCGGCTTCGGGGCTGCTCATCAGCAGCGAAATTGCGGATGTCTGGCTCTCAGGCCTGTCTCAAGCCCGCCCGTAGCCGCCTGTGGCGCATTCCTCGATCCACTCGGCCTCGGTCAGCTCCGGGCCAAGCAGGCACAGTGCCGTTCCCGTAATCGACGCTCGCCCGGAGGCGACGAGTTCGTGCCAAGTCGCCAAGGCTTCGGCCGCTTCCTCCTCCGTCACGGGACGGTCGGAGAAGATGGCCGTTGGCGGATCGAAGTGCCGATCCCGCTCAAGCCGGATCACGCGGCGTTCTATGTCCCGGCTCACGCTCGGCCTCGCTTGCCGGTCGTGGCGTCGTGCGCAGCCTGCTGGATCAACCGGGTAAGCTGCGCATCCGTCATGTTGGCCAGCCTCGGATCGTGATTGCGCCATTTCGCGCGGTCGAACCCAGGAGACTCCTCGCCCGTCTCATACCAGGCGATGAACGCCTCCGTTTCGAGGCCTGGATCGACCTCTCGGAGCACGGCGAAGAGTTCCTCGTTGGTCAGGTCCTGGAGAGCGATGACGTTGCCGGGGTTCTCGGCTTCGAGCTTGCGAAGACGCCGCTGTAGGGCGGTGTTCATGTGTCCGCCCTCACTGCGGCTTGAAGGATCGCCATGTGCCGGTCGTGCACCGCATCGCTGATGTCGGCCGGCTTACACCCGAGAAGGCGGGCGCTGATCTCGCGCACGCGTTCCGGGTCGCTCAGGACCTCGCGGATCAGGGCATCGCGCTCTGCCTTGGGCCGCCGCTGCACGCTGGCAGCACGATGCCTTTCTTCGAGCACGGCAAGGCGGCGCTGAATTGGGGCGGGGATCACGAGCGGCCCTCCTCAAGACGGGACAGGCGCATGTGCAGATCTACGGCTTCAACTGCCCGGACATGGGCGTCGACCAGCTTCCCGAGTTCCGCGGCCTCGCTGGGCGTCAAGTCACCGGCAGCGACGGCCGCGAGAAGAGCCCCAGTCGCCTTTGTCAGATCCGCCGTCCGGTCGATCGCCGGCAAACGGAACTGGATCGGTCGATCCCTCCGGACAGGCAGCAGACGATCGAGGCACATCCGGAGTGCGACTGTGTCTCCGCTCTTTGCCAGTTCGATCGCCTTGCGAGTGATCTCCTGCGCTTCCCCGTCCATGAGCGCGTCGAGAGCCACCGTGACGCGGTTCTTCGAACCTGGAGCACGTCCCGCTGGATTGCCGCTCTGCCCCTTCTGGAAGCTGGTTCGTGTCTTGGCCATGGCTCAGCCTTTCACCACGGCGGTGCCGTGCAGACGGGTTGCACTCTGAAGCTGCAGGCATCCTGCAGGCGGAAGGGAGGCCTGGAAGGCCGAAAGCACTTGGCGCCGATCCAATGGCCGGAGGCGCTCGAACGCCGCTGACGCGGGCTCGAGGACCTCAGGATGTGGGTCGACCTCCGCGAGCAGGAGCTGGTGAGCGACCTCAGCGCCTCGAGCCCCGCATAGGAGACGCACCGCAAGCCTGAGCGATCGGAGCTGGGCCTTTTGCTCGATCGGGTCGATGCCGCTTCGGAAAGGCGCCCAGGTTCCAGCCGCTTTCAAGGCCCGAGAAGGTCCCCCAACCAGTGCGGCAGTTGTTTTTGCGCCAGACATTCAGCGCCTCTCGCCGGCCGGTGCGCCGGTGCGACAGTGGTTCCCCCCTAAAGGGGGGAAACCGAACTGACGCAGAACTGGCGCTGCGCCAGTGCGACAGTCGCTTTGCGCCAGTCGTTCAGAGTGTCGCAAAGTGACCTCCATCGAGTTCGCCCGGAACGACGAATTGGCGTTGCTTGCGGCTTTCATCAGCCCGCATCTCGGGCTTGAGAGCCCCCGATCTGATCCACGTTTGAAGGATCGTCCCGGCCTTCCGCTTCCCGGTCGGGTCTGTTGTGTCGATTCCGACAACCTCGCCGATAACGTGGCCAATCCAGTTCTCGGCCCGCACGTCCATGCGGTAGGCTCCAGCCCCCGCCCTGGTCCGAACCCGGTGCATGTGCTCGACGGTCACGGCGTCGAAGGCACCCGGCATCTCCCATGCGGTGACGACCCCGACCCGATCGGATGGGTCCTCATGGTCTGCGTTGCTAAGATCCACGCTGACGAGCTTGCGCCAGGTCGCGGCCTCTAGCGGCGGCTGCATGTTCGATTTGCCGTCATCGACCCGGAAGTACGAGCGCCGCTCCTCGACGGGGACACCCGCCTTCTCGGCATCCTCTTTCGACATGGGGTTGAGCACGCGCGCCGAGCGTACTGCGCCGATCAGCGCCCCGGCCCCGCGCGCATCGTCAACGGTGTACTCGGCCGCTTGCCCCGCACCCTGCTTGCGCGTGTGATGGATCAGTTCGATGCCGCAGCCGGTCCGGTCGGCGATGCGCGCCCAAGTCTTAGCGACCGCATCCACGGCGCCATTGTCGTTCTCAGAGACAGCGTGGGACGAGACGAAGGGATCGACCACAAGTAGGTCAATGGCCAGGTCTCGAATGCCGGCCTCAATCTCGGCGACAGCTTCCCGGTCGATCTCGACCCGATCGCCGCGGCTTCGGGCGATCACAACGCCAACGTCGCGGCCGGAGTTGATAAAGAGCCGTCCTTCCAGCTCGTCGGGCCGAATGCCGTACTGCAGGCAGATTGCACCGATGCGCCGCTCGATTTCGTCGAGCGGGTCCTCGAGATTGTAGTACCAGACGGTCAGGGGTCGCTTGACGCGCTGACCGAGCAAGTCGCGCCCGGTCGCCATGCAGACGAGCTCCACGAGCAGGAGGCTCGATTTGCCGACGCCCCCAGGTGAGACCGTCGCGGTCACGTAGCCCCGTACGAAATGCCGGCCGTAGAGCCAACGCCGGGGCGGGATCGTGCTCGGGTCGCGCCAGCTGAACGCGGCCGGCATGATGCGAGCGCGGGGGTCCGCAGCCTGCCCGAAAGGCGGGGCGCTATCCCAGCCCTCATCAAACGCGGGGCGCGTACGGGGAACGAAGGGCCGGACCTCGGCCACGTCCGGAGCGGGGTTATTTCTCATGCTGTACCCCGCGGATTTGATCGTTGAAGTCCCCGAAATCGGACAGCGGCATGGCTAAAGTCACGCTGCACCCGGCCGCGTGCCATCGTGCGCCGCATCGCTCGACGGCGCGGGCGCTGGCGCCTGTCTTGTCCCGCTCGCCAAGCAGGACGAGGGAGCGCACGCCGTCGATTAAGGGGAGACGCGCAACCTCGTTCACCGAGTAAGCGGCCCATACCGGCCGGAACCCGAGCGCGCGGGCGGAAAGGCAGGTTTCCAGCCCCTCGCCGATCGCGAGCGTATCCGCCGCCGGCTCGAGCTTGATGGCAGCCCCCGCCGCGGTGCCGAGAACCTTTCGGGCGAGTTTCTCGCCGGCAGCCGTCAAGGCCGTGCGATGGCACCCGACAACCTGCCCGGTCGCAAGGCTGGTGAGGGGCGCCAGCATGGCTGGAACGCGGGTTATCGCGCCATCCTCTCCGATCCAGGGGCATGCCGGATGAAACCGGATCGAGGTTCCGGCCATGTGCTCGGGAATCTCGATCGACCGGCTGCGCAGGTATCTCTCGGCGATGGTCCCGCGTGGGTCGCGCCCTTCGGCCAGAAGCTCGCGCGCCCGCCGCTCGCTCTTGGCCCGTGCTGCCGCTTGTTCACGGTCTGCACGCTCACGGGCTGCGCGGTGGCGCTCGATCTCGGCCGGATCGGGCCGAGCCTGGCGCTCGTCCCCGAACCGCGGCAGCCCCAAGCGCTCGGCGACATAGTCGCGGCAGTGCTTCCAATCGTCGGCAGCGTGCGAAACGACAAGGAAGCCGCCGGGCAGATGGTCCGCGAGCTTTACGGATAGGCTGCGGTCGCGGGCCGAATGTCCCGGCCCTGGCGCGAGTACTTGGCGCCTGGCTACCTGTCCGCCAAGCGCGCGGGCGACTTCAAGCAGACTCAGCATCCGCGCCCCCGGTTGTTGCCGAGCCGAATGACATTCGAGAGCCTGTCCGGGGCCGCAGGCTCGCGCTCGTCTCGACACTCAGCGATGGTCCGCACCTTCCGCAGAGTTAGCTCGAGCCGATCGGCAACGAGGTTGAGATCCACGCGGCCCAGCGTCAGATCCACGGCGGCGCGGCGCGCGATTTCATCTGCCGCGCTGAGAAGAACCCCTAGACGCCCGCTCATCGTCAGGCCCTCCGCGGAGTGGCGGCGAGCTGCAGCTCGGCGAGCGCGCGGGCGAAGTGGAACGGCAGGCCGCGGCGACGGATTAATAGGGCCGTCAGGCGCGCGACAGTCTCGGTGCAATGTTGGGGCATGTTCTCGGATCCTTCGTGGAAGAATCCGGCTCGAGGCCTCTAGCGGAGCGACCTGTGATCGCTTAAGAGAAGGGTTCCTACACACCTTCAACGATCTCGCATCCGCCGGCCTCGTGCCGGCGTTTGCTTGTCAGGCCGCTACTTGCTGGCGGACGACGCGAAGCTCGGACGTGGAGCGCACACGAGGGCTGATCTTGGCCCTGGCCCAATCGTCCAGCCCGTCCTGCGGGTACAAGGGGTACCGACCCGCATAGACCATCGGTGGACCGCCTCCGATTGAGGCGAGCTTCGCGAGAGTGCGGGGAGCGCAGAGAACGTCGTGTTCTTGCTTGAGGTATGCGGAGGCTTCTTCCCTCCGGAGCCGTGGCCTGCGTTCAGCAGAGTGCATCTGACTTCCTCACGTTCGCTGGGCCGCTTGCCCGAGGTCAGCGTGAGGAAGTCTCTGCTCACGCCATCCGCGAGCCGTTGGCCGGGGTGACGCGAGGTAATTTGACCAGCCTGCGATCTAAGTCCCTACCGGGGAACGGGAAATCGCAGGAATTCCGATTCCCTCCCGCTTTGCTTCGTCTGCGAGCTTTGCGCCGTCACGCATCGTCTTCTCGTCCAGGTGCTCGGGCTTTCCGGTCTTTTCCTTGTAATCATCCCTGACTTGCGCCCAGCTACCGACAGGTCTTATCCCGTCATGATAAGTGAGTAGGTACCGAGCAAAGCGAGCTTGCTGGTTGTCCCGAGATAATTTTTGTACAATTGGGCTCGAAATTGCTTTTCGAACAACCGAAGGCTCTGCGCAATGAACTGAATACAGTTGCTGAGGTCCGCACGCCATGTTGCCTAGGCGCCAATCAGTTATTTTGAACTGGGCAAGGGCATCTGGCGGGATTTCTGTGAAGGAGGTCGCCAAGGGTGATCCTACCCTGGCAAAAGTGCGGAAAAGTCCACGGTTTGAGTGCTTCTGAAACAGCTTCTCGAACCGTTGAAGGAGATCCGAAATGGCAGTGGAAATCGCTTCAGCTTCTTCGGCTGTGACTTCTCGCGGGAAGACGCGGCCTATTTCAGGATCTCCCAAACGATAGCTAGCCATCATCCCTGACGCGGAGCTGACGTAGAACGTCTCCGTTTCTTCATCGTATTCGAAGTCGTGCAAGCCGCCCGAAGCTGCTGCGAGCTCCAGTAAACGCAGGACGAGCTCCGGAGCCTCCAGATCCGGGGCAGCCTCGGATCTCTGATATCGGAGGACCGCTTGCCTAAGCGGAAGCCAGTCCTCTCCGGGTGCGTCGATTGTCATTGGCCCTCCGCATGGGACCTCCGCAAAAGGGGTGGCGCGCGGCAGGCCCGGTGCGGTCCGGGCTTTTCGGCGGCCAAACCTAGCCGCGCCATTCGGGAACTAGGCCGAGCGCTGATGCATCTCGACCACGTTGGTTGAGGTGGCTGAGCGTGAACTCATCATCCGCTCGATGTCAGCTGCGACGCGGTTAGCCGCCGACACCAATGCGGCATCGACCTTGTGGATGTAGCCGGCGGTAACTCCAGACCCGGCATGTCCGAGCAGCGCGCCGATCGTCGGGACAGTGAAGCCGAGATCCTCGCCGACGGAGGCGAATGAGTGACGAAGTCCGTGCGGGGTCAGTTGGGGAATGCGCCGCGAGACGATAGCGACCCAGGCTTTCGGCAGCCCCTTGTAGTGTCCCTCGCCACGGGCCGCCGGGAAGGCGTACTTGCCGGCCCCTCGGGGGAGGCACCGCTCGAGCACCTCGATGGCGGCGCGGCCGATCGGTCGGATGCTCTTTCCCGTTTTCGTGTCGCCGAGTCGGAGGACCTGGCCGGCGATATCTACCTCGGAGCGCTTCAGACCTTCGATCTCGCCGCGGCGACAGCCGGTCAGCGCGATGAGGCGGATCATCTCCGTCACCTGCCAGCGCTCGCCGGCTCTCTCGGCCGCCGCGAGCCGTCTGCCCAACCGGCGGTATCCCGCATCGTCCAGCCTGAACTCGCGCTTGGCGTCGGCCTGCCGCTTTACCCCGACAGCCGGGTTGTCGGAGCGTATCCCCTCCTCGACGGCATAGCTGAAGATGCCGCCCAGGAGGCCGAGCGTTCGGCTCGCGGTGCCTGCTCCACCCTCGACGATGGCCCGACCCCGGATCCCTGTCCTAATGTCAGCCTTGGTCTTCCCGGAGGTCACGTCCCGCAGAAACGCTCGGATGTCGGCTGGCGTGAGATCCTTAACCGCCCGGTGCCCGAGCAGCGGGATGACGTGACGCTCGATCCGGCCACGGTCGACGTACAGCGTGGACGCCTTCTTCGGCTTTCGGCGCCGGGTGATGATGAGGCCCTTCTCGGCCTTCTCGAGGTAGTCGCGGCAGAGCTCGGCTACGGTGAGGGCTTCTCGGTCGGCTTTGCGGGTCTCGGCTGGATCGCGCCCTCTCGCGACTTCAGCCAGCCGTTGCCTTGCGTCTGCACGGGCCTCATCCGGGGTCAGCACGCCGTACTTCCCGAGGGTGAGACGTCGGCTTCGGCCGTTCGCGTTCCGATACTGGACGATGAACGCCTTCGACCCGCTCGGCTTGATGCGGAGCCCAAACCCGGGAAGCTCGTCATCCCAAAGCAGCGCATCGCCGCTCGGCATAGGTGCCGCGGCATCGATCGTCCGCTTGGTCAGTTTCGGCATCAGGTAAGCAGGCCGGGTAAGCAGCGGGTAAGCAAGAGCGGGTAAGCGCGGGAACACACCGGAAACGTTCGCCACACCGTAGTAAGAACGAATGTGTGCGGGTTCAGCGGCTTAGTAAAGATGGGGAAGCTGCCCCATCCCCGGGAAAACACCTCACCGTTGCCCTCCGAAGGCAAAGGTCACACGTTCGAATCGTGTCGGGTGCGCCAGGCAATTCTGGGTATCAAAGCTTCTGGCTGAAAGCACCTGTTCCCGGAAGCCTCGCGAGTGAGACATTCTGCAAACGAAGAAGCTCCAGGCGAATCTCGGTCAGTTCTCCGCGCGCTCAACCGTCGCGACGCATTTTCATGATGCCGAGGGTCGTCAGCTTAACTCTGCTTCTTAGGGTAGCCGCTACCTCTCCCTGTCATCCTGCACGCATATACCGGCATAGGGAGATCTGACCGTGGCGAAACTGAAGCTTCTGACTAAGACTTTCACACGGGCCGGGGCGCCTCACCGCGCCCGCCGGGGGGCGGGCGCGGCTTTAGCAGCGACGAGGATGGCGCGACGGCCATCGAATACGGGTTGATCGCGGCACTCATCGCGGTCGTGATTATTGGCGCTCTGACGACGATCGGCTCGAACCTGAATACGGCATTCGTCAACATCGGCACCAATCTCACGGCAACCCGCTGATTTCGGCCGAGCGCGGGACTCCGCGCTCGACTCCCGGAGACACTCCGGCCAATTCCGGCGCGAGGATCAGCTTCGAGACCCACTAACGGAGCGGGCGGGGCCTCAGTCCAAGCTGTTCGCTTCGAACTCAACTGAACCCGAGGGGAGTAGCGTCGGAACCGGGCGACGCGCTCAGCTTTGAGGCCGGGCGGGTATATGCCCGTCCCTGTTCGGCCCTTCATGACCTCCCCGCAGATCCTCGCCGTCCTGATCCTCGTCGCCATGATGGGGCTCTTCCTCTGGGGACGGCTCCGCTACGATCTTGTGGGCGCGCTCGCGCTCCTCGCCGCCCTCGGGGCCGGGATCGTCAAGCCAAAAGACGCATTCTCCGGGTTCAGCGACGACATCGTCATCATCGTCGCCAGCGCCCTGGTCGTGAGCGCAGCAATCGGCCGGTCCGGCGTCATGGAGCGCGCGTTGCGCTACGTCGCGCCCTACGCCCGCTCGACGCGCTCCCAGATCCTGGTGCTCGTTGGATCGGTGACGGTGCTGTCAGCCATCATCAAGAACATCGGCGCGCTCGCGATGCTGATCCCCGTCGCCTTCCAGGTCGCACGGAAGAGCGGCACGTCTCCATCCGTCTTTCTTATGCCTATGTCGTTCGGCGCCTTGCTGGGCGGAATCGTGACGCTGATCGGGACCTCGCCGAACATCATCGTGTCGCGCGTTCGCGGCGAGATCCTCGGCGAGCCGTTCACGATGTTCGATTTCGCGCCGGTCGGGCTCGGGATTGCCGGGGCCGGCGTGCTCTTCCTCGTCTTTGGCTACCGCCTCCTCCCGGCCGACAGGCGTGGCGCGGCGACGCTCGACGAGGCGCTCGATATCAAGGACTACGTCACGGAAGCCGCCGTTCCGGAGAGCTCCCCGCTGGCCGGGCAGACCGTATCAGACCTGAAGCGCCTCGCTGAAGGGGACGTGACCGTAACCACTGTGGTCCGCAACAAGACGCAAAGCCTCTCGCCGCTACCGGACGCGACGCTCAGGGCGGGCGACATTCTTCTGCTCGAGGGAGAGCCCGACGCGCTGGAACGCGTGGTTGCCCGGGCCGAGCTGACACTCGAGGCGGAGCGGCGCTCGGTCGAGGTCGAGGATCCGAGCCATGAGGTGGGGGTGGTCGAGGCTGTGATCGGGCCGAACTCGCTCCTGGTCGGCCACTCGGCGCGGCGCCTCGCGGTGCATGAGCGGTTTCAGCTCAACATCCTCGCCGTCAGCCGGTCCAACAAGCGCTTCACGGAGCGTCTGCGGGACATCAAGCTGCGCTCGGGCGATGTGCTCGTTCTCCAGGGCGATCTGGCGCTCGTGCCCGACCGCATGCGCGAGCTCGGACTGTTGCCGCTCGCGGAGCGCACACTGCAACTCGGCAGCGCCAGGCGCGCCTGGATCGCGATGTGCATCCTTGCCGTCACGGTCGTGCTCCTGGCGTTTAGCCTTGTGCCCGTCACCGTCGCGTTCTTCGGCGCCGCCGTGCTTCTCGTGCTGTTCGGCGCCCTGCCGATCCGGGAGGCCTACGACGCGATCGAGTGGCCGATCCTGGTCATGCTCGCGACCCTGATCCCGGTCAGTGACGCCTTGCGCACGACGGGCACCACCGACCTTTTTGCGAGTGTGCTCGCCCAGGCTGCGGGCGGCCTTCCCGCCTGGGGAGCGCTGACGCTCATCCTCGTCGCCGCCATGGCCGTGACGCCCTTCCTCAACAACGCCGCAACGGTGCTCGTGATGGCGCCCATCGCGGCGGGCTTCGCGAGCGGGCTCGGCTACAGGCCGGACGCCTTCCTCATGGCAGTCGCGATTGGCGCCGCATGCGACTTCCTCACGCCCATCGGGCACCAGTGCAACACGCTCGTCATGGGACCGGGCGGATACAGATTCGGCGATTATGCCCGACTGGGGCTTCCGCTCTCAGTCATCGTCATCCTTGTTGGCGTGCCGCTGATCCTGGCGGTGTGGCCGCTACAGTAATCCCGGACCTGTTGTGCCCGTCTGGAATTAACCAGCTGTTAAGCTTCCTCTCGACGGATGAGGTTTCGGCGGCTTAGCTCGCCGGATGACGCCGGCGGATCGTGACCTCTTTGCGGAAGAGGGCCCTGGAAGTCCCGCCCCACTCGGCTGGACGTTGGCGATGGGGCTCTGCAACGTCCTGATCGCCCTCATTCTGCTGGCGTTCTTCGGGATCGTCGGGTTTGAGCTTCGCGCCCTCTTTTAGCCGATGTCGGGTGCAAGACGCGGTCCGAGTTGGGGTCTGGCGGAGGGAGCGGGATTCTCCGATCGGTCCGGCTAAGTGACTGAATTCCCTCTAAGTCGCGATGTGTCCGATCCGGTTCTGTGTACCCCTTCTGAGCACCAGCGCAAGCGGCTCTTGCGTGGAGGGCTCCCGAGTCGGCCAGATTGCCTTCTGGGGATTGATCAACTGCCTTCTTTGCTGATGCATTCTCGACCTTCAGATGCTCACTTGGGCGCACCACCGGACCCGCTTCGTCCTGGGAGACGAGCTTCCGCCTCGGCCGCTATGTTTGGAGTCAGGTTCAATCTACTGACGCACCTTGGCCCATTGCGGGCATTGGGAGTGTCGGCTCGAGAGCGGGAGGGTTTGCCGCGCCCGCTGACCAGCGGAACTGGCGCACGGCCGACCCTGGCCGAAAGCGGAACGACAGCTTTCGGGCGAACGATGGGCAAAGCGGACGGCAAACACACGGCTCGCATGCACGGAATCCGGACAGCCTGACCGACCTTGAAAGCTGCGCCCGCGCGTAGTGGCCTATTGCCGAAGGTTGCCGTCCGAGACGGGACTTCACGGCGCGCCCGCCGTCCCTTCCTAGTCCAGACCCGCCAAGTAGACTAGGTAAGCCTATCCGGCAGCGCGGAAGGCCTGGCGAGAGACCGCAGCGCGGCATCCTTCAGCCGTTCTGGATCGAGTAGCCCCTGCTTTGCTTCGGCAATGATGACCGATGCGAGTTGACGCCGGATGTCCAGCGCTGTCAGCGCTGCAGACGCGTCGGCGATGTCCTCGGTTACCGACGAGACGGCCGCCTCGTATGCCGAGGACAGCCGCGCGATTTCCGAAGGCCCGAAGACGTTACGGGTTGTTGCGAGCTGAACTGCCATGATGGAAATCCTCCTGTCCGCACTAACCGCGCCGTGAACGCCTTCTCGCTCCCAATTTGATCGGCGCCTCATCAAGCGCGCTAACCTTCATCAAACCAGCCTGAAGTGTTCGAAGGCGAACCTGAAGTTTCTAGGTGCGTGGTGTCGGGGGGGTGAGTACGACACGAAACACACCGGAACGAAAGCAGCGAGACTAGGCTTGGATGGGCTCACCACTCCGAGAAACTCTGTCCGCTTCGACCTCGGGCGAAGAGATGTGAGCCATGTCCAAGCCCATCCCGCTTCCCCTATGGGGCCGCAACGCCGGCAAGCTCGTCCAGGAGTTCATCGACGACCACAAGCCGACCTACGAGAGCCGCCCCCGACGGTCTCTGACGCAGTGGGTGCAGTCGCAGCCGCTCTATGATCGGCTTTATGCGGCCTACCAGGACAGCCGCTGGAGCAAGAGCGAGATCCAGCCGTTCATCGAGAAGCACAAGATCGACATGAGCGAGTTCGAGGCGGTCGAATATCGCTCCTTCGGCGAGTTCTTCGACCGAAACCTCCGGCCCGGAGTTCGCAGCTTTCCGTCGGATGAGCACGAGATGGGAGCCTTTGCGGAGGCTCGCTATTTCGGCTGGGAGACACTGGACCCCGAGCAGCGCTTCCCCATCAAGGGACACTCGCTCAGCGCCGAGCGCATCCTCGGGACCGTGGAACGGGCACGCCCCTTTGTCGGAGGGCCTGTCATCCTCGCTCGGCTCTCGCCGGTCGACTACCACCATGTCCATTACCCGGATAGCGGGACGACCTTGGAGCAGGACCGTCTCGGGAACCGGATCTGGACGGTGAACTGGCGGGCGCTTCAGAGCAAGGACGACATACTCTTCGTCAACGAGCGCCAGATCAACATCCTGGACACGCGCAATTTCGGGCGTCTGGCCTTCGTCGAAGTCGGCGCGCTGACGGTCGGCCGAATCGTCCAGAAGCACCCGCTCGACGTTCCCTTTGTGCGCGGGCAGGAGAAGTCGGTGTTCCGGTTCGGCGGTTCGGCGATCGTCGTGTTCGGCGAGCCTGGCGCGTGGCGACCGAGCGAGGACCTGATCGGGCATACGCGCGAGAACGTCGAGACCATGATCCGCCTCGGCGAACCCGTTGCGGAAAGCCTGAAGGATCCTGCCCACACACACTGAGGTTCAAGCGAGCCGGAAAGAGGTGCCGGCGGCCGGCGAGCAATTTTGCCCGGCCAAACTAGGGGCGCGCTCCGGCAGCCCTTCGAGCCAAGGAGACCAATGATGGCGCACAAGGCCCGCACGAGACCCTCTTGGAAAAAGGAGAGGAGAGCGGACACGCAGACCAAGAAGACGGAAGGATCCCGGCTCGATCGGGTGACGCAGAGAAGTTGAACGCCCTCAGGCGTGGGGGGACGCCGCAATGGCGGGACATAACAGTGGCGCTCGCCCGGCCGTGGATCATCACGTCGTCGTGGTCGGGGGCGGGTTCGGCGGGGTCGAGGTGGCGAGACAAGTCGGGGGCGCGGACGGTATCCGGGTCACGTTGATCGATCGCCGCAACTACCACCTCTTTCAGCCGCTCCTCTATCAAGTCGCAACCGCCGTGCTCTCCCCCGGCGAGATCGCCGAGCCGATCAGGCGCATCGTCGGTTGTCATCCGAACATCACTGTCCTGTTGGACGAGGTGGTTGGCATCGACCCGGGGGCGCGCTCCGTCGCGACGAGGAGCGGACGCTCGCTCGTCTATGACACCCTCGTCGTCGCAACGGGCGCCACGCATAGCTATTTCGGGCACCCGGAATGGGCCGAGTTCGCGCCGGGACTGAAGACGCTCGGGGATGCCCGCCGGATTCGCGCGCGCGTCCTCATGGCCTTCGAGGTCGCGGAACGCAGCACCGACCCGGCCGAACGGGAGCGCCAGCTCACCTTCGCGGTGATCGGCGGCGGCCCCACGGGCGTCGAGATGGCCGGCGCGATCGCCGGGCTCGCGCACAACGCGCTTCTGCGCGAATTCCGCAACATCGACCCAAGGCGCGCCCGCATCCTGCTGATCGAAGCGGCGCCGCGCATCCTTGGCCCGTTCCCAGACGCGCTCTCGCGCTACGCGACGGACGCCCTCACGGAGCTCGGCGTGACGGTCATGACGGGACATCCGGTCGAGACCATCACCTCGGAGGGCGTGACCCTGTCCGGAACTCTGATCCCTGCGGCGACGGTGGTCTGGGGAGCCGGTGTCCAGGCGTCCCCGGCCGGTTCGTGGCTCGGAGTGGAAACGGACCGCGCCGGGCATGTCGAGGTTGGGCCGGATCTGTCCGTGGCAGGCCTGGCCGACGTCTACGCCATCGGCGATGTCGCGCTGGCCCGGGCGGAGGACGGCACCCCGCTTCCCGGCCTGGCGCAGGTCGCACACCAGCAGGGGCGCTACCTGGGGCAGGCCTTGCGTCAGCGCATTCTGCGCGGGCAGATGCCATCGCCCTTCCGCTTCCGCAGCCGCGGCAACCTCGCGGTGATCGGGCGAAACTCGGCCGTCGTGAAATGGGACACGGTGGAGCTGAAGGGCTTCCCCGCGTGGCTCGTGTGGGGGATCGCGCACGTGTACCTGCTCGTCGGCTTTCAGAACCGCCTTCTGGTCACGCTGCGCTGGCTTTGGGCGTACGTCACCCACCAGCGCGGCTCGCGGATCATCCCGGAGCCGTAGCGCCCGAGGCGCGCGGCCGGCGGCGTCGGCGGACAAGCGACAAGCGCAGCCGAGAGCACCGGTACATCCGCGGTCGCTCTCGGCCTCGCGCCTGGACGCAGAGAGCGCACAACCCGAAGATCCCGGCTCGGATCCGCGCGACTTTCGTTTCGTACGTCCCCAACTAGAGGCTCTGTGCGCGGGAGAACAGTTCTCCGGAGGGCAGCAACTTAGAGCTGTTGTGGCCGTTAGCGCCCCACACTGCACCACAAACAAGAAGCAGGGCTCGTGCCCGGCATCGAAGATGTGGCTGCGGACGCCGGATTATTTCTGTCATGTTGCATCTTCATTTTGGCGCGGGGCGACTTGGACTGGGATTGGTCGCTCCTTTTTTTCAGGCGGATGGGACAGAGCTTTTCCTGCTGAACCGATCTGCGAAGAGAACGCCGCCGGCTCGCGAGTGGGCGCTAAGCTCTGATCGACGCAACGAGCTTCTGCGCAGCAGCTCGGCCAGGCGCTACATGATTGAAACACCGGGCGGGTCCGCGGGCATTCCCCGGCAGGTCCGGTACGACCGGTTCGAAACCTACGACGACCAAACCCTGGAAGGGACGATCGCTGACGCCCTGGCCTGGTCATCTGGCGCCGCCAAGGGCGTGGTCGTCACTGCCTCGCTGCTTCAGGCGGACAACTACAGTGCCGTTATCCGGACGCTGAACCGGCTGAGCTCGGAGAGATTGGCAGGCCGGGCACTCGGCCCCGTGTTTTTCGTGGCGTGCGAGAATGCCCTCAGCGCGCAGGAAGTGCTGAACGATCCTGCCGTGTCGGATCTCGTCTCGCCGGAGACCCGTTCGCAGGTGACCTGCGTCCGTGCCTTGGTCGACCGGCTTTGTGTTGCCGTGGAGGAGGCGGTTACGGAGCATGGCCCGACGGTGGTCGCCCGTGCCGAGATGTACGGCTCTCTGAAGCTCGAACTCAGCCGCGAGACGGAGCCGCTTCGGGATCTCTGCCGGGGCAGCCGGGTCGAGTTCAGCCGCCATGTCGATGTCGAGACGAAGATCAAGAGCTGGCTCCTGAACGGCAGCCATTGGCTGCTCGCCCTCGCGGCCCTGGAGGCGAGCCACGGTCAGCAGGAGCTCAAGCTGAACCAGTACCTGACCGCGTCCGCCGAGAATGCGGCCTTCGCCGTCCAGGTCATGAACGAGATGAGGGAGGGAGTTGGCTTCATCCTGCAAACCGAGCCGCAATATGCGGCCTTCGCGCGAGACGTTGACCTGGGTGAGTACCTCGTCGGGGCCGCGTCGGCGATCCTGAAGCGGTTCTTCGAGACCGAGGACCCGATCACCCGCATCCTGTCCCGCTTCCGGGCGCCCACGCCCGAGGCCTTCACGACGATCGAGGCCTTCAGCAAACGCTTTGCGGACCGGGTGGGCGAGCCGATCAGGGCCTACGAACATGCCAAGGGCATCGCTCCCCCGGCCGCGAGCCACAGCCTCCTGAGTATGCTGCAGCTCGTCGCCTCGGGCACCTTCATCGGCGAGCGTGCGCACTAGCCTCGATCACCACGCACGCGGGCGTTCCGCGTGTCCCTCTTCACGCGGTCCCCACGGAACTCCATGCACCAGGCCGAGCTCATCATCTTCGATTGCGACGGCGTCCTCATCGACAGCGAGGTCATCGTCTGCAGGCTGGTCAGCGAGGTCCTGACGGATCTCGGCTACCCGATCACGCTCGACGGGGTCATCGAGCGCTTCGCGGGACGGCCGCAGCGCGAGATGGTGTCCGATATCGAAGCCGATTGGGGCCGGCCTGTGCCGGACAGCTTCTTCTCCGAGTGCAAGCGCCGCACGGCGGACGCGTACAGGGCCGAGCTCCGGCCCATCGCCGGCGTGCGGCAGCTCCTGGATGCAGTCGACATCCCGGTCTGCGTCGCATCGAGCGCCTATCCCGAAAAGCTCCGGCTGGGGCTGCAATCGACTGGGCTCTACGAGAAGCTCGCCCCAAACCTGATCAGCGCCTCCTTCGTGGCGCGCGGCAAGCCCGACCCAGACGTGTTTACCTACGCGGCGGGCTGGATGCGTCGACCGGTGGCCGAATGCGTCGTCGTGGAGGACAGCATTCCGGGCGTGCAGGCGGCCCGAAGCGCCGGCATGCGGGTGATCGGCTTCACGGGCGGGAGCCATTGCCCGGCCGGGCATGCGGACCGGCTGATCGCAGCCGGAGCCGACAGCGTCGTCTCGCACATGCGCGATCTCCCGGCCGCCATTCCCGAAGCCTTCAGCCGAAAGGCACAAGCCTCGTGAGCCGCTCCCTTGTCATCGCGCGCGTCGGGCGCAAGTCGCTCCATCGCTCCTGGATCGACGCGGGCAAGGAGCGGAACTGGGATCTTTATCTCTGCCCGTTCCAGGATATCGGCCCGCAGGACGACCTCGACTGCATCGTCGGCGAGGTGTTGCCCGGCCCGAAATGGACCGGGTTGCGGGAGTTGCTGAACGCCTGGCAGGGCTGGCGCGACTACGACTTCATCTGGCTGCCCGACGACGACATCTTCGCCGGCCAGGATACGATTGGCGCGATGTTCGATGCAGGGCGGGCACTCGGGCTCGATCTGTTCGCGCCCGCCCTACACGAGAGCTCGCATTACGCGCATTACGTCGGGATGCGGAACCAGAGCTTCTTCGCCCGCCGGGTTGGCTTCGTCGAGATCATGGTTCCCTGCTTCAGCAGGCAAGCCCTCGAACAGCTCCTGCCGACCCTTGATCTGTCGACAACGGGATGGGGCTGGGGCCTCGATTCAGCATGGCCGAAGCTGCTGGATTACCAAAACCTCGGCATCATTGACGGCGTGCCAGTCCTGCATACGCGAGCGGTCGGCCAATTCAGGGATGCGGATCTGAGTCGGCGGGTCCTGCAGGAGTCGGACGCGATTCAGGCCGAGTTCGACTGTGATCAGCGCATGACGACTTTCGGGGGGATCGGCCCAGATCTGCAGGAGGTGACGCTCACTAGCGAGGAGCTCATGCTCGAGCTGGTCCGTGGCTGGCAGTACCTGCTCGATCGCAGTCCAAAGGTGCTGCGCTGGATTACGGAGCACCAGCAACCGCTGTTCCAGCCGCTTCCGTATTCGGTCGCAGGCTCACCGACCAGCCCCGCCTGACGCCGCGGCGCCGCCCGGCTCGTCGCTGGTCGGGGAGCACAACTCAAGCGGCACCGGGAGCGCCGGTTGCCGGGCGGTGTTGGTTCAGTACCCTGGCCTATGCGGCACGTTGCCAGGAACAATCTTAGGATCTCATTAACCATAGCGGTTTGTGATCGCGGCTCTCCAACCTGCACCGGAGAGAGCCGGACAGACGGTCGGACTCTCCAGGTGGGCCTGGTCTCCGGCGAGGTTCTGCTTGTCTGCTCAACGCCAGTTTCGGCTGCTCACCGTCCACTACGGCTTGTACCAGCTGTCCTTCGCGATGGCGGGTGGCTTCGTCGGCGCGTACCTCCTGAAGCTCGGCACGCCACTTCCGGTTGCCCTGGGCGCCTATGCTGCTTTGCTGATTGCGCGCTTCGGCTTGCGCTTCGTTTCGCTCGCCATCGTTCGCCGCGTTGGGTACCGCGGCTCGATCATGCTTGGCGTGACACTGGCCGGATGTCAGTTCGCCCCTCTGATGCGTGCCGATGAGCCGCTCTGGCTGCTGATTTGGCTACTCACGGTGTCGGTAGCCGAGTCCCTCTACTGGCCCGTCTACCATTCGGCAGCGGCCGTCATCGGTGGCGCCTCCAGAGGGCGGGAGCTCGGCATTCGCACCGCAGTCGGTGCGCTTGTCAGCGTGCTCGGGCCCCTTGCTGGAGGGCTGCTCCTTGCGCGGTTCGGACCTGCGGTGGATTTCGGGATCGCAGGTGCCCTGGCGCTCTGCTCGATGGTACCCATCCTGATGATGGGGCGGATCGAGGCCGGTCCGGTTCCTGGCGCGCGGGAATCGCTGCGCGGCTTCGACCGACGCGGGATGCTGACCTTCGCGGCGGATGGCTGGATGGCATCCGGGCTGGCGCTTGCCTGGCCGATGGTCCTGTTTTTGTCCTTGGGCTCGCATTATGAGGGCTTCGGCATCGCCAATGCCGGCGCTGGCCTCGTCGGGGCCGCGACAGGCCTCCTCTGCGGCCGAGGGATCGATCGTGGCAGTCGCGACCGGTATCTGACGTTCGTGACCGGCGCACTGGTGTTGAGCTTCGCACTACGCGCTTCTGCGAGTTGGTCGCCACTCGCTGCGAATGTCGCCAACGCCACTGGCGCTGCAGTGATGGGACTGTACGTTCCGGTGCTGATGAGCGCCATCTACGATAGGGCAAAGCAATCCGGCGCGGCCTACCGGTTCCACTTTGCGGCGGAGGCCGGATGGGACGCGGGCGCCGCGGCCGGCTGCCTCGCCGCAGCCGCAGTCGCGCTCGCGACCGAGATGCCTTCCCTCGTGATCCTGCCCGCCAGTCTGGGCATCTGGGCCATGTATCTCTGCGTCCGCGGCCAAGGTGGGACAGCAGGCGCCCGCTTCACCCAAGCTGAAGCCACCTCAGCGGGTTAGGCCGCCGTCTAGCGCCTCTCGGGCGGGATCCCGGGAAGCTTCCGGCTGTCAATGCGAGCGGGCTATGTGCCCCGCCCGACATCTCCGCCCGTCGCAGCTTGGTCGAACCCCATATCGCCGCCGAGGTCTCCGGTGCCACCGGGCCCTCCGCCGAGATCGCCCGTACCACCGCCGGCAACGCCGCCCTGATTGGCTCCAAGGTCTGCTCCGAGATCACCGCTACCGCCGCCGGCGGCGTTCTCCCGGGCGCCGACCGCGGGCGTCTGGGCGGCGAGGGTCTGCGCGAGAGACAGACCGGCATCCCCGGCCGCAGCCGCTCCGCCGAGACCTCCCAGGCCACCGCCGGCCGTTCCAGGCGTGTTGGCGCCGAGGGGTCCGATGGCACCCCCGCCAAGTTGGCCCGTGCCGCCATCGATCGGGGAGCTGATCTCATCCGCACCTTCGCCGGCCGCACTCCCCTTGCTGGCGGGGGAGTTGGCCATGTTGGAACCGTCTTGTTGGCTCGGCATAAGGGCTTCCCTGTTCTGCTTCTCGATCACCAAGCCAACAATCGCTGCCCCGCCAGGTTCGCGTCGCACCGGGGTGCGTACGCGACCGACCTTGGTTGGCGGAGAGCAGCACAGGGTGTTCGACACCGCACGGAGGGCTCGCCTGCCAGGCACCGCGCTTCGCTCGGCGGGTTGTGAGGGGAGCGCTGCGCGTCGGGTCGGCGCGTGCACAGGAGAGCTTTCGATGTCTGGAGCAGACGACAATGGCCGGCCGACCGCGCCGGACGGTGCGCCGAGCCAGTTTCGGTTCCGCGAGGAGGACGACATCCGGGCCGCTTTCCCGGGTGGCTTCAACCAGGGCTACGGCGAAGGGAACGACGACACCTCGGCAGCCGGAAGCGGCGGGCGTGGGACATTGGGTTATGGCGAGATGTACGGCGAGGGCGCTCAGGGAGGCGGAGCCGGCGGGCCAGCCTATTTCGGCGACCACGGCTCCAACCCGGACGGCACTCCGCGGCGGTTCGGATCCGAGGGCGAAGAGAATTTTGACCGTGCGGTAAGGACTGAGGACGGGCCGGGCGTAACCGGGCAGGGAACGGCGCAGTTCTCCAATGAGACTGCCGGGTACCGCAGCGAGGATCCCTGAAAGCGGGTCGCGGAGGCTTCATGGCCCGCTCTCTCGTCATCGCCCGGGTCGGCCGGGAATCGCTTCACCGGTCTTGGATCGATGCGGGCAAGCCGCGCGACTGGGACCTCTATCTGTGTCCGTTCGAGGAGATCGGGCCGCAGGACGACCTCCCTTGCCAGGTCGGGGACGTCATCCCCGGCCCGAAATGGACCGGGCTGACCAAGTTGCTAAACGCATGGCCCGGCTGGCGTGATTATGACCAGGTCTGGCTCCCTGACGACGACATCCTCGCGCGCCAGGATGCGATCTCGACCATGTTCGAGGTCGGGCGGGCGCTCGACTTTCATCTCTTCGCGCCCGCCCTCCACGAGGCCTCGCATTACGCGCACTTCATCGCCATGCGGAACGCGGGCTTCCACGCGAGGAGGACCGGGTTCGTGGAGATCATGATCCCCTGCTTCCGCTGCACGACCCTCGAGGAGCTACTTCCCACCTTCGCGCTCTCGGAATCGGGATGGGGCTTCGGCCTCGATTCCGCCTGGCCGAAGATCCTGGGCTACGAACATATCGGCATCGTCGACGCGGTGTCGGTCGTGCACACGCGTCCGGTCGGGACGTTCAAGGACCCGGATCTGCGCCGCCGCGTGATGCAGGAATCGGAGGACATCCAGACGAAGTTCGGGTGCAGCCAACGCATGGTGACCTTCGCCGGGATCGGACCCAACCTCCGGGATATGCCGCTCTCCCCGGAGGCGCTCCTCGCCGAACTCGTGCGCGGATGGCAGTACCTGTTCGAGCAGTCCCCCGACGCGCTGCGCTGGCTCTTCGAGCAGCAGCAATGCCTCTTCTCGGATTCGCCCTACCCGGTCTCGGGATTGCCGACGGACCCTGAGGCTCGGGCGAAGGCCGGATCATGAGGCGTGGTCTGCGCTTTCGATCGCGGGCGACGGTGCCCTCGCAAATGTCCCCCGCTCGCGGATGTTTGGTGAAGCCAGACGCGCTCTATCCTGCGCGTCCCGCTCATGTCCTCTTTGAGAAAACCGGAAGCGCGTCCTGAACGGCCGGTTTAGGCGTACCGCGGCGGCAGCAGTCGATCGGCCCGGAGCGCCACGACGAAGGTCAGCTGGATGCCCCGAACGGGACCTTTGCCCCGGTCCGTCACACGTAGATGAGACTTCCTTCCGGAGTGACGGTTGCGGCGGATCGATGATTGCCGCCTGGCTGTCGTTGTATGCCACCCTTCGTCGGGCCGCTGATCACGCCGTGTGGTCCTGAACAGCAACTCGGTGTTTGTAGACCATCTCCCAACCACGCCAGCCCGTGTAGAGGAGGATAAGAACCACAATCGAAGAAATGAGGATGCCAGTCGGCACCACGGCTGCGTCCCCGTCGGCATATCGCCGGTACCAGTTCCAGATTGAAAGAAGGACAGCAAGCACATTTCCCAGCATGTGATGCCACGCTGCTGAGAGATCTCGGATACGACTGTCGCCCAAGAAGTCCGTCAGTCCGGTGAGAGCTGCGAGCCCCGCAAAAATCAGCGCGGCTCCTAGCAGGTAGAGCGACGCCGTGCTCCAGGCCGTGTTCCCGGTGCGCCAGAAAATCAGGTCGCACACGAACGTCGCCACGAGAAAAGCGACTGGAAACGGGATCAGCATCGGGTGGAGCGGATGACCCGCGATCTGGGCGGTGCTTTTCGGATTCGACGTGACCATGCCAGTCGGTCCCTGCTCAGGTGGCCTTTGGTGGCCGGTATCGCGCGTTCGGGGCGTTAGACGTTGAAGCTTCGGGAAGGTTCCCGCTAATGCGCTTGCCTCCGCCTGCTCCGCTCCTTGTTCCCCACAGAACAATAGCGACGCGAGTCCGCTTTGGAGAGATCCATCCAGCCAAGGGGATGGCTATCTTGGGCGCAAAGCCGCCGCGACCGACTATGGGCGTTCACAAACCGTCCACTTCACAGCGAACTGGGCGTCGAAGCTACGCTACCCTCCTCTGGGGCACCCGACCAAGCCGCGCTTCTTCCACGTGCACGACAGTCCCGAGACGCTCGATGCTGTCGGTACCGAACTCGCTGGGCCTGCCGAGGCTCGCAACGAAGCCGTGAGGACTGCCGGGGAGATGCTGAGGCATTACGGGGAAGTTCTGGAATAGCGAGGAGCGGCGGATGTGGGTGACCGGCGAGAGCGGTCGCGCCATCTGCTCCCTGACGTTCTCGGCGGAGCACAATATCTTCTCGGAGCCGCAGCGGAATATTCGCTGAACCTGATCTAAGTTGGAGTTTTCGCGCCACATTGCCGATAGCGTACGAACATTGCCGGCAGCGATCCTCGTAGGCGCTGGTGACTGAGAGCCGTCGTGCTCCCGCCTGCAGCGCGGGAGGCTTTCGTGCATCGACCCTATGACCTCGACCCCAACCCCCTCGTCCGCAAGCTTGAGAGCATCGTCGACGACCTCACCGACGATGAGCGGGACGGATTGCGGGGCATCCCGATGATGGTGCGGGACGTGTACGCGGACCAGGATATCGTGCGCGACGGGGACAAGCCGTCCCAGTGCTGCCTCGTCTTGGAGGGCACCGCGTTCCGCTACAAGCTCGCAGGTGAAGACCGCCGCCAGATCCTCGCCTTTCACATCGCGGGCGAGATCCCGGACCTGCAGAGCCTCTATCTCAAGACCATGGATCACAGCCTTGCGGCGCTCACGCCGGCGAAGTTGGGCTTTATCCAGCACCATGTGATGCACAAATTCATGGCCGAGTTCCCGCGCCTCGCCGGGGTGTTCTGGCGCGAGACCCTGATCGACGCCGCGATTTTCCGCGAGTGGATGGTAGGCATCGGCCGCCGGAAGGCGCCGTCCCGGATCGCGCACCTATTCTGCGAGATGTACGTCAGGCTCGATGGGATCGGCTTCGCCAAGGAGGGCACCGTGCCGCTCCGGATAACTCAGGACGAGATTGGCGACGCACTTGGATTGTCAGCGGTGCACACGAACCGGGCGCTCCAGTACCTTCGCTCGGAGGGATACATCACCCATGACGGCCGCAAGCTGACGATTCACGATTGGGCGGGTCTCTCGGAAGCAGGCGAGTTCGATCCGACCTACCTTCACCAGACCCGGGGCGAAGGTGCCTCGGCCAGGCACTAAGCGGGCTCCGGGCCTATTCGGTGCCGAATGCGGTTCTGACCTTGTCGACGTCCTTATGGACCAGCCCGGCGCTACCTTGATCGCCGACCAGATCGCCTGCCCGGTCCGAGACGCCGCCTTCCCGGCGTTCCGTTCGAACGAGGTGCAAGTACTTGCTGTCGTACTGGGCCATCCTCTTCAGGCCTTTCGGATCAAGCACAGTCATGGTCTTGCTCCTGAGCTCGATCAGGCCTTCGTCTCGGAGCTTCTGGATCATGCGGTTTGCGTGGACCGGCGTCATGCCGGTCGCATCGGCAAGGTCCTCCTGCGTGACCAGGAACGGGAACGAGTTGTCGGTCGTCTCCGCGACCACGCGGTAGCGAACCAGCATCTCGTAACAGAGGTGCGCCATGCGCTCGTGCGCGTCGCGGCTGCCGTGGTTGACGATCCACTCCCGGAGCACGGCCGAGTCCGTCATGGTACTCCACCAGAGCGCCTTCGTGAGCTTGGACGACTCGGTCAGCAGATCCTCGATAACCTTCGCGGGGATCAGCACGCACGTGGTGGGGCCCATCGCCACGATGTCGTGGTCCATCGCTTCGAGGACGAAGACCTCCACGTCACAAAGGTCTCCCGGAACGAGGAACGCCATGATCTGCCGAGTTCCGTCGCGCAACGTCTTGGAGCGTGCTGCAAGACCCGTGAGGACGAGATGGATCTCGTCCACCCTCTTGCCCTCCGGGAGGATCGTCTCGCCTCTGCCGTAAGTCTTCGTCGGGAAGCTCAGGAGCTCGTCGAGCCGCTGACGCTCCGGGGGATCAAAGGAGATGAACTGCTCCAGCTTCAACGTCAGAGGGTTTGTCATCCGTCCTCTCCTGGGCCCGTAGCCGCGCCGGCAGCCCGTCTCGACGAGGCCTCGAACGTGAGACGAAACTCGAACGCCGGGGTAGCCTGCCCGTCGAGCACGCAGAGCTTGAGGGTGCGAGGTCCGGTAGCATGGGGCAACACGTCCCTCGCGAGCTCGGCAAGCGCGACGACGGCCAGGGCGCGCGCCTCTTCGGGCCCCTGGAGCTCCACGCCGTCCCGGTCTTCGGCAACCAGGTCCCCATCCCAGCTTGGGAAATAGTAGCGGGGCACGTCTCCTCCGCCCGGTTCTCCGAGCGGCAATTCGCGAAGGAGCTGTGCGGTTTCGGCCTGAGACTAACTTAGATTAGTCGCTGGGGCTATCCTGCGCGCCGGGCCGTTTGACAACAGGCGGGCAGGCGAAGGGCTAGGGTGTCAAAGGGCCAATGAGCCGACGGTACTCGGCCTCAGGCTTGCCATAGGCATCCGCAGCGAACTCTTCGAGCCCCTTCCGGTCGCGGATAACGATCCAGCCACGATCATTTCGAATGAACCGGTTTGCTTCGAGGACGTGCAAGGCAGTCGTGACGCTAGGGCGCCGGACGGCGAGCATGAGCGACAGGAACTCGTGGGTAAGCGGAACCTCGTCACTCGGGCTCCGGTCGTGGCACATGAGAAGCCAGCGAGCCAATCGCTCGTCGATCTGATGAACGGCGTTGGACAGGGCCGTGAAGCTGGTCTGAGTATTCATGGCCTGCACGTATCGCAGGAGAAGATCTCTGAGTGAGGCGCTAGTGGCCATTGCATGGACGAGCGCTGCTCGCGGTATGGAGTAGGCAGTGCCTGGAACTTGGATCTCCATCCGATTGACCGACGTGGTTGACCCGAGAAGCGCCGGAAGAGGCCCGACACCATCTCGGCCGAAAATGCCAGCTTCGCACTCCTGCCCCTCTGGCGAGGTCGCGATGATCGACGTGATGGACGTCTCCGGAAAGACCATGTCGATGATCTCACCGTCTAGCTCGACGACCACATGGCTTCGCTTAAGCTCGGCAAAGGACAGGTCCGGAGCGAGCCGCTCGAAGTCCTCTCGGGACATCAAGGCAAGAAGCCGGTTAGCACATTGAGCTTGGACAGGAGCGGACATGGCTCTTCCCGTTTCTCGGGCAAGAGCACGTGCACCCTCAATCGTCCGCGCCCAGGGCAGCCGGCAGACAACGCTCGACCCTACACGGATTCAGCGCGGGCGTAACGTCGGTGCGGTGGATGACCAACCTAGCCCAACCGGTGAGGAGGGTTAGACGTCAATCATGGGCGACGAAGTCGATGGAACTCGCAGATATGGACGCGGTTCGCGAAGAAACGCGACGGCGAGCGTTTCTGCTCCTCAGGGAAGGACCGAGCGAACTGGGTCTTCGACCTTCGCGACGAGACCAGTGCCATCGTGTTCTCGATCAAGCACAGTCGACGCCGTTCGTCAGTAGCAGGTAGTCGCGTCTCTACGCGGCCTTTGCGCAATCAAGCGAAAATGTGAACGAGCATAAGGTGGCCCCGCTCTCGTCCGTCACCCAGGTCTGCCACTCGGGATGTTCCCAGAACTTGGCGCCTAGGTCGCGAATGGCCTCGCCAGAAGTTGAGACGGCGAGGAGCTTAGCCGCACCTGCACCAGGCAGTTCGACCCCATCCCGGTCGATGTGCTCGGCTCCGTCGCGATAGTGGAAGAAATATCGGGCCATTGGCGCTCCGTCACAGGCGGGAGCGCGGGGCGTCTCTCAGCCGCCGGAGCCTGAGGGACAATCCGACGGTGCAATCAGCATAGCACCTATGGGAAGTTCGGAGGCTAACATAAGTTTGGGAGCGTCAACCACCGTACCAAGCCGGACTGCTGCCGGCGTCCATCCGGCTCGGCGTCATGGAAGGCGTGCAGGATTACGTCTCCGAATGTCACCGGATTGCGCACGACGGAGCGGGTTCGCTCGTTGACGATGATCCAGTACGCCGGCCCGACGTGAAGCCGGATTTTTTACTGCCTTCGTCCCGCGGACTTCGTCAACGTCGACCTGATCGGTGATGCTGAGGAACCAAACACCGTCATCGCAGCGGATCGGTTCGTTCGAGCTGGCAGATCTCGGTGATGCGCGCGCCTGTGAAGACGAGGAGCCAAGGGAGCCAGCGCCTCCAGCCCGTCTTATCTCGTGCCGCCCCGAGAATTAGCACCGTCTTCTCGTCGGTATAGCTGCGGCGCTTTGTTAGGCTGTTCAGCTTGGGAATTTTGACCTTATCAAACGGATTGTGCCGGATCAGCCGGTTTTCCTCGGCCCAGTTCAGGACCGCTTTGCAGCTGGCGAGATAGTTGTAGGTCGTCTTCGGTGTTTTCCGCTCGAGAAGCGACCGCTTCCAAGCTGCCGCGATGGCGGCATCGGCCTTGGCAAGGTCGCCCCCCGCGAATGCTGCGAACTCACGCAGATGTTTTTCGAAGACGTAGATCGTCTTCGCTCGAGGCTGGGTCTCGGCTCCAGCCTGCGACAAGCTCATCGACGGTGACGAGTTTTGCCGGGGGTTCGGAAGCCGTCGGAGGCACAGGAGTTCGCACCGGCTCGCCTGCCTGACGCCGGCGTGCCTCGTCCATCGCTTCGATTGTGGCCGTCAGAACCTCAAGACCCGCCCGACGGTATGCGGCGCTTTCTGGATCGACGCAAAGGCCGAGCTGTCTTGGGGCGCCGTCGATCAAGGGGCGCCATCCGTAGCTCGCGACCCGGCCGCGCGCCAAGTCCTCGCGTGCGAACGCCTCCACATGGTCGATCATGTCTCCATGGCGCTCGAACTGCTCCTCCGGAAGCCCCTGCTCGCTCCCGCTTAGCCCGTCCAAGCGGATCTGCTCGTCCTGCTTGAGCATGATGTGGCGATGACTGTCGCGAAGGGCCGCGAGTTCCTTGACGCTCAACTCCGACCGGAGCGGTTGGGCGGCAGGCGCGAGATCGCGCCGCATCGCCGCGAAACGTTCCTCCCAAAGAGCAGCGCGTTTTGCGTGGAGGAGGCGAGCTCGAGCTGGGTCCGCTCTTTTAAGCTTTCCTTGATCACGGCCGGGCCGACGACCGCGACGAGGTCGCTCGGAACTCGCCGACGAAAGTGGTGGACTGACCCTCTTCGCTCCAGACTCGTCACGCGCGGCATAGCCTTGTGTGTACCACCTCTGTGTACCACTTTGCCGAGCAGGTCGCTAACGAGGGAGAAAGGCTGAGCGTTCTCAATCACTTAGATGAGGTCTGGCGGAGGGAGCGGGATTCGAACCCGCGATACCGTTTCCGGTATACACACTTTCCAGGCGTGCGCCTTCAACCACTCGGCCACCCCTCCGGCTCCGCGCGGAACGCGGACCGTCCTCAAGGCTCAGCGGCGCGCTACCGCGCGCAGCAACGAGACCGCTCAAGGATGTCGCTGATCTAGACGGGCACGTCGGTCCGCGCAACCCGCGTTGGCCCGAGTACCGGGCGTCTTAGTACGCGCTCGGTGCGAGAAGGCGCGCGAAGGTCAGGAACACGATCCGGAGATCGATGCGCATCGACCAGTTCCCGACGTACCAGAGATCGTGCTCGACCCGCGCCGCCATCATGGCGACGTCCGGCGTCTCCCCGCGATGGCCGTTCACCTGAGCCCAGCCGGTAATGCCGGGCTTCACGTGATGGCGAAAGGCATAGTTCTGGATCAGCCGGTGGTAGTAATCGTCATGCGCGACCGCATGCGGGCGCGGGCCGACGATCGACATCTCGCCGCGCAGCACGTTCCACAGTTGCGGCAACTCGTCGATGCTGGTTCGGCGCAGCCAGGCGCCGACGCGGGTCACGCGGGGATCGCGACGGGTCGCCTGCGAGATGCTTCCGCCGTCCTCGAGTACGCTCATCGTGCGCAGCTTCAGGATGCGGAAGGTGCGGCCATTGAAGCCGCGCCGTGTCTGCCGAAACAGCACCGGCCCGGGCCCGTCGATCCTTATCGCGACCATGGCCAGGACAAGGAGGGGAGCGGTCGCGAGCAGCCCAAAGAGCGCGACGACGACGTCGAAGGCACGCTTCTGGGCTCTCTCGGCAAGTGTCAGCGGCTCGCGCGTCAGCTCGACCAGGGCGCACGAGCCGATGGGCGAGGAGGGCTGCAGCGAGAGCATCGAGAGCGTCGAGTCCGGGAGCAGCCTGATCGGCACGGGCAGGCTCCGCAGATCGGCGACGAGCCCGTCGACCCGGGACAGATCGTCAGGAGCGACCAGAAGCACGATCTCGTCCGGCCTGTCCTGCCGCGCTGCCGCGAGCACCCGCGCGACCGCCTGGGCTCGCTGCTCCGGAGCATCCGGGATTAGATGGCGTGCCGTGACCTCCATCCCGGCGCGCCGGAGGAGATGCATCTGCTGTCCCGTCTCGGTCCAGGGCCTGAGGCTCAGCGCGAAGGCTCGTCGTCGTCGCAGCAGGCCGCGTGCGAGGGCGCGAGCGAAGCCGTAGCGCCAGGCGAGCCTGTGGGCCACGAGCACGACCATCCCGAACCCGGCGAAGAGCCCGATAGCGCCACGTGAGAGGTCGCTGCTCGCCTTCAGGAGGAAGGCCAGTCCGAGCACCAGTCCGAGCGAGGCCAGCCATGCGGTGGCCGCCCATTTCGCCTGCCGGTCGGTCCGGAGCAGGTTTCGCGTGTCGTAGAGCCCCCAGCTGTGCATGAGCACCACGAACAGGGCCGCGAGCAAGCCGGACACCCCTAGGCAGTAACTGGGCTCGACGCTGTCGCCGGTGAATGCCCAATACATCAAACCGGCGAGGATTCCGGCGAGGACAATCGCAGCAATGTCGAGAAGCGCGACGGCGATGCTGGCCGAGCCCGGCAGCAAAGGGCTTGGGAAAGGTGCAGTGTGACTCGTGACGCAAGCACTGGCCGGGTGACACACGAGACCACCCCCCCGACAAACACATTGAATTGTTGCAACTGCGACGTCCCGACGCAAGCTGCATCTTGCGCCTCAAGAAGTGGTTTTCGCCTACCGGGGAGCCGGCTCCCGTTCGAGTCCCTTCGAGGCGCCCTCGAGACCTCGCGCTTGACCGTCGCGCTTCCCTCCCGCCAATCACCGGCTGATCGCGGGCCGGGGCCGCCCGCCTGGAGATCTGTGCATGAAAAGGTTCGACGCGTCTGGCTTTCGGCCGGCTCACTTCGGCTGGTCGCTCGAGGGTAGGGTGGCGACCATCACCCTGAACAGGCCGGAGCGAAAGAACCCGCTGACCTTCGACTCCTACGGCGAACTTCGCGACCTCTTCCGCGATCTCGTCTACGCGCCGGAGATCAAGACGGTTGTCGTGACCGGCGCGGGAGGCAACTTCTGCTCAGGCGGCGACGTGCACGAGATCATCGGCCCGCTCGTGCGCATGCAGGAGGCCGGCGACATGGCCGGCCTTCTCGAATTCACCCGCATGACAGGCGATCTGGTGAAGGCCATGCGGCACTGCCCGCAGCCGATCATTGCCGCCATCGATGGCATCTGCGCGGGCGCGGGCGCCATTCTCGCGATGGCGTCGGATCTTCGCATCGCGACGCCGCGCACCAAAACCGCCTTCCTCTTCGTCCGGGTCGGGCTCGCGGGCGCGGATATGGGGGCTTGCGCGATCCTGCCCCGCATCATCGGCCAGGGGAGGGCCTCCGAGCTCCTCTATACCGGCCGAACGATGACGGCTGAGGAAGGCGAGCGCTGGGGCTTCCACAACCGGATCGTCGATCCGGAGCGCGTGCTGGAGGAGGCACAGCTGCTCGCGCGCCAACTGGCGGAAGGCCCGACCTTCGCGCATGCCATGACCAAGGCCTGCCTGCACCAGGAATGGGACATGGGAATCGACGCGGCGATCGAGGCTGAGGCACAGGTGCAGGCGATCTGCATGCAGACAAAGGATTACGGGCGCGCCTACCGGGCCTTCGTCGCAAAGGAGCGGCCTGTCTTCGCCGGGGACTAGGATTGTGTCCGCGCCCGCTCCCGGACGGCGGCGAGCGTGACGGAGCCGCGCGTCGTCCCGTCGGGCGCGACGAGCGCGGCTGCGTCCGTGCCGGCCGCCAGCATCGTCGCAAGCGCCGTCTGAAGCGATGCGTGCTCCTCGACCGAAGGAGCACCGGCCGGTGCGGCAAGATCCGATCCGGCATCCCGGGCGGTGATGAGGGACAGGCGCTTCAATCCGCGCTCGGCACCGACGAAATCGGCCACGAAGGCGTCCGCTGGCGCCGCAAGCAGCCGCTCAGGCTTGTCGTACTGGACGATCCGTCCCTCGCGCATGATGGCGACGCGGTCGCCCATCCGGATCGCCTCGTCGATGTCGTGCGTGACCATGATGACGGTTTTGCCGAGGCGTCGCAGGATTTCGGCAAACTCGCCTTGCAGCCGCGCCCTGACGACCGGGTCCACGGCGCCGAAGGGCTCGTCCATGAGCATGACCGGCGGATCCGCCGCGAGGGCGCGCGCCACGCCGACGCGCTGGCGCTGGCCTCCCGACAGCGAGGCCGGCCGGCGGTCGCGGAACTCCCCCGGGTCGAGGCCGACGAGCGAGAGCATCTCGGCGACACGCGTCGCGATGCGGGCGGCGGGCCAGGCGAGAAGGCGCGGCACGGTCGCGATGTTGTCTCCGACCGTCAGGTGCGGAAACAAGCCGACGCCCTGGATGACGTAGCCGATCCGGCGTCGCAGGAGGACAGGGTCGGCCTCGATCACATCCATGCCGTCCAGGAGGATGCGGCCGGCCGAGGGCTCGATGAGCCGGTTCACCATTCGGAGCGTCGTCGTCTTGCCGCAGCCCGAGGGACCAATCAGGACGCAGGTCTCGCCCGACGGGATCTCGAGATCGATCGCGTCGACGGCCGGCCGGGCCTGGCCGGGAAAGATCTTGCTCGCCCCCTCGAAGCGGATCACGCGGCTGCTCCGCTGCGGCGCGCGAGCGAGCGCTGCAGGGAACCGAGGCCCAGCTCGGTGCCGATTGCGAGAAGCGCCACGAGAAGGGCGCCCGTCGTGAGCTGCGCCATGTCCATCAGGCCGAGCCCGGACGAGATGAGTTCGCCGAGCCCGCCGCCGCCGATGAATACGGCGAGGGTCGCGGCCGACACGATCTGGACGGCGGCCGTCCGAACGCCAGCCAGGATCACGGGGAGCGCGAGAGGGAGTGTGACGCGGCGTAGCACCTGCCCCTCCGACAACCCCTGGCCGCGCGCCGCTTCCACGATATCCCGATCCACCTCGCGTAGACCCACAATCGTGTTCAGAAGCACGGCAGGCAGGCCATAGAGCATGAGGGCCACGATCGAGGGGAGGAACCCCGTCCCGAGCACCGGCAGCATGATCACGAGCAATGCGAGGCTCGGGATCGTGCGGAGCGTGTTGGCGATCCCGAGCACCGGGCCGGCGAGTGCGTCGCGCCGCGCGAGCGCGACGCCAAGCGGGAAGGCGATCATCAGGGCAATGGCGAGTGCCGTGGCCGAAAGCACAACGTGTTCCTGGGCCGTCCTGGCAACCAGCTGGCCGTGGCTCGCCACCCACCCGACAAGATCCGGCATCATCAGGCGAGCCCCCGCGACCTGGCCAGCCGGCGTTCGAGGCGGCGCAGGCTCTCGTCGGCAGAAATGGCCAGCGCCGAAGCCAGGACTGCCCCGACCACGACCTTGTCGCCGATATCCTGGGTGATTCCCTGGAAGATGAGTTCGCCGAGGCCGCCCGCGCCGATGAAGGCGCCGACCGTCGCGACGGAAATCTGGGTCACGAGGCCGAGGCGGATCCCGGCGATGATGACCGGGGCCGCGAGGGGTAGCTCGATGGCGAATAGCCGCCGCCAGGGGCCATACCCCATGCCGTCCGCTGCCTCGAGAACGTCCCGAGGAACGTTCTGCAAGCCGACGACGACGTTCCGCGTCAGGATCAAGAGCGAGTAGAGCACGATTGCCGTGACCGCCGGGACGGAGCCGAGGCCGACAAGCGGGATCAGGAGCGCGAACAAGGCGAGGGCAGGGATCGTGTAGAGGATGCCAGTGACGAGCAGGACGGCCGCATAGATCCGGGGCCGCCGCGCCGACCAAATGCCCAGCGGCAGCGCGATCGCGAGCGAGATCAGCAGGGCGACCGCGACGAGGGCGATGTGCTGCAGAAGCGCATCCCGCAACGCGTCCGGGTTCTCGAGCGCCCAGGTCACCGCAGCTCCTTATTGCCGGGCAATGCTATTGCAGGAGGCCCTTCTGCTTGAGGAACTCGGCCGCGACCCGCCGCGGCTCGCGCTTCTCGACTTCGACCTGCCGGTTCAGCTCCTGCATTGTGGCGTTGTCGATCATCGCGTTCACCCGCGCCACTATGCCCACGAGCTTCGCGTCCTTCGCGATCTCCATCCGGACCACCGGCGCGAGCTCGTAGGGCGGGAACAGGTTCTTGTCGTCGTCCAGTGCGGTGAACTTCTCGGCCGCGATCTGCCAGTCGGTCGAGAACCCGTTCGCGACATCGACCTGTTTCTGGGCAAGCGCCTCGTAGCGGAGCCGCAAGGCGGCGAATTGCCGGGTTTCGGAGAAGCCGATGCCGTAGACCTCCTTCAGGCCCGGCAGGCCATCATAGCGGTCGAAGAACTCCGAGCCGGCGCCGAGCTTCAGCTTGCCGGCGACCCGGCCCAGGTCGGTTAGCGTCTTCAGGTTGTATTCCCGCGCGGTCTCCGGCCTGACGACGATGGCGTAACCGTTGTTCACGCGCGACGGTGGAAGCCACGTCAGGTTGAACTCCCGCTCGTAGAAGCTCCTGACCTGCTCGAACACCTTCTTCGGGTCGTTGTCCTGCTTGCCGGTAGCCTTCATGACGGCCAGGATCCCGGTTCCGGTATATTCGGGATAAAGGTCGATGGCGCCCGTTCTCAGGGCCTCGTGCGCGACGAGTGTGGCTCCCAGATTGATCTTCCGTTCGACCTTGTAGCCCTGAGCCTCGAGGGCGCCGGCGTAGAGTTCGGCTACGACGAACTGCTCGGTGAAGTTCTTCGACCCGATCTTGATCGTCTGCGCGACCGCGAACGTGCCAGACGACGCCCACAGGGCCGCTGCGAAGGCGGCCACGGCCGCGGAAAGCAAGCGCATCAAGGTCTCCTGTGTCGTGGCGGACCGTAAAGGGATCGACCCGGAGGGCCAAGCTGCGGTCCGTCGCACCTCCCTGATGGTGAAGGCTCTTGAAATGCGGGCCGGGTTGGGGCACATGGGCTCCCGCGGCGCCGCGATGCGGCCCTGCATGGATGCGGGTGTAGCTCAGGGGTAGAGCACAACCTTGCCAAGGTTGGGGTCGAGGGTTCGAATCCCTTCGCCCGCTCCAATTTCTCTCAACGAGATCAGACGTTTGGAACAGGCCCGCTTCGGCGGGCCTTTCTCGCTGTTGGTCGCGAAAGCCACCGCAATTGCGGTCGTGGCTACCGACCGGGCGCGGGATTGCCGGCCGCGGACTGGCTCTGCCCGAAACCGCTGCCCGCAAGCTTCGCCTCGACCTCGCCGAGGAAGACCCGGACGCCATCGATCCCGCCGCTCTCGAGAATGGAGACGTGGTCTACGCCGGGCAGCCTGACGTATCGCTTCGGCTCGTTCGCGGCCTTGAAGAGCAGTTCCGAGAGGGCGATCGGGATCACGGAATCCTCCTCCCCGTGCATGATGAGGAGCGGGACCTCGAGGTCCCCGATCAGGTCGACCGAGCGGAACTGGTCGCGCATGAGCAGCGCAATCGGCAGGAACCAGTACACCCCCTTAGCGACATCGGCCGTCGAGGTATAGGGCGCGTCGAGGACCACGCCCCCGACCGGCCGTTCCGTCGCGAGCCGGACGGCGACGCCCGTCCCAAGCGACTCGCCATAGAGCACGATGCGCTCGGGCTGATACGAACTCAGCCAGTCCCGGGCGGCCCTGGCGTCGATGCGCAGACCATCCTCGGAGGGCGAGCCGGTCGAGCCGGAATAGCCCCGATAGCTGACGATCAGGATTCCGCGCCCATCCTGGGTAAGGAGCCGCACCCGTTCGCGCCGGTTCAGCAGGCTTCCGCCATTGCCATGAAAATAGAGGATCAGCGCGCGTCCGGGTTCAGGTGGTTTCCACCACGCGACGAGGCGCTCGCCATCAGGAGTCGTGATGGCCACGTCCTGCATGTCCGTTAGGCCGGCCTGGGCCGCCGTGACCCGTACCGGCGAGGCAGGAAAGAGCAGGCGGCGCTGCTGCGTATAAAGGAGCAGCAGGATCGCCAGATAGAAAAGGCCGCCCAAGAGAACGGTCCAGGTTACGATCCGCAGGAGTCCTGATCCGCCGCCGTCCATGCGCGAGTGCTGTCCAACTTCCGCGAGAGCCAGGAACAATGTCGAGGCCACGCGATTGTTCGGCGCGTCCTCCTGACGCCAGAATCACCGAGCCCGTCGGATGAAACTCTTCAAATGCCCGCATTGCGGGCAGTTGCTCTATTTCGAAAATGTGAAGTGCGAGCGCTGCGGGCACCGTCTCGGCTATGTACCAGAGGCGGACATTCTGACGGCGCTCGAGCCGGAGGCGGACGATTCGTGGCGCTCGCTCGGGCGTGACGGCGGTCGCTACCGCTTCTGCTCCAATGCGCAATACGACGTCTGCAACTGGCTCGTACCCGCCAATGGCGGCGACACGCTGTGCCGCGCCTGCCGCCACAATCGCACGATCCCGAATCTCGGCGACCCGACAGCCCAGGCCTCCTGGCGCAAGATCGAGGACGCCAAGCACCGCTTGTTCTACCAACTGCTGCGCCTGAAGCTGCCGACCCCTGCCCAGGGCGAGGCGAACGAACCGCTCATCTTCGACTTCCTCGCCGACCCGCCGACCCCGGATGGCCCGAAGGTCCTGACCGGTCACGATGACGGCCAGATCACGATCGCCCTATCGGAGGCGGACGATGCCGAGCGCGAGCGCCGGCGCGCCTCGATGGGGGAGCCCTATCGCACGCTGCTCGGCCATTTCCGGCATGAGGTCGGGCACTTCTACTGGGACGTGCTGGTTCGCGATGGTGGGCGCCTTGCCGAATGCCGCGCCGTGTTCGGAAATGACGAGGAGGATTACGGGGAGGCGCTGAAGCGCCACTACGCTGAAGGCGTTCCGGCGAACTGGCAGGAGAACTTCATCTCGTCCTACGCCACTACCCACGCCTGGGAGGACTTCGCGGAAACCTGGGCGCATTACCTGCACATCATCGACACGCTCGAGATGGCGCGCGCGTTTGGCATGAGCGTGAGCCCCGACGGTGACCAAACCGGTCTGCTTGCGGCGGACGCGGATGTGGACGTCTACGGCGCGGGCGATTTCGGGACCATCGTGCGGACCTGGCTTCCCATCGCTTTCGCGCTGAACAGCGTAAACCGCTGCATGGGTCAGACGGATCTCTACCCGTTCGTGCTATCGTCGCCGGTCGAGAGGAAGCTCGGCTTCATTCACTGGCTGGTACATGACTACGTACACCACTGAAATCTAATTGACTCTGGCAACTATCGCGGGTCACGCTCCTCCGCAGCAGCTTCGGGGAGGCGGATGGTGCGACTGGAAGACGAGACGGCCATCGCGGCGGTCCGCGCCTTCACGCGATTCTATACGCGACAGGCGGAGCTCCTCGACGAAGGGCTCCTCGATAGCGGCTTCTCGCTATCCGAGGCGCGCGTCCTCTATGAACTTGCCAACCGGGATCAGGTGAGCGCGGGCGACCTCGTTCGCGATCTTGGCATGGATGCGGGCTACCTCAGCCGCATTCTGAAACGCTTCGAATCCGCCGGCCTCCTCGCGCGCGCTGTCATGCCGGAGGACGCCCGCCGGACGAGGATCCATCTGACGGCGCCCGGGCGTGCGGCCTTTGTCCCACTCGACCAAGCCTCGCGCGAGCAGGTGGGCCGGCTCGTCGGGCCGCTCTCGGCCGGGCAGCGCGACCGCCTTCTCCGGGCCATGGCCGATATCAAGGAGATCCTCGGCAGAGTGCCTGAGACGAAGCCGTCCTTCACGCTCCGCGGGCATCGGCCCGGCGACATGGGCTGGATCACCCACCGGCAGGCCGTGCTTTATGCCCGGGAATACGGCTGGGACGAGACCTTCGAGGCGCTCGTCGCCGAGGTCACGGCGGGCTTCGTCCGGGCCTATGATCCCGCGCGGGAGCGATGCTGGATCGCCGAACGCCGGGGCGAGGTGGTGGGCTCGGTCTTCTGCGTCCGCGAGAGCGACACGGCCGCGAAGCTGCGGCTGCTCTATGTGGAGCCGGACGCGCGAGGCCTGCGCATCGGCCGGACGCTCGTCGAGACCTGCATCGCCTTCGCCCGGGAGGCCGGCTACCGCACCCTCACGCTCTGGACGAACGACATCCTTCTCGCGGCCCGCAAGGTCTATCTCGATTGCGGGTTCAAGCTCGTCGCCGAAGAGCCTCATCACTCCTTCGGCAAGGACCTCGTCGGGCAGAACTGGGAGCTCGCTCTGTAGCCTGCTCCGTCACGATCGGACCTAAGCCGGCCGTCTCCAAGGAACGTCATGGTCGGCGTCGAGCCGACCATCTCAGGGGCGCTTCTCTCGTCCAGAGGTCCTCGGGACAAGCGTGAGGATGACAGGATCTAGCCCCTAATGCGCGAGGCTCTTGTTGATCTCGTCGACCATCTTCTTCGCGTCGCCGAAGAGCATCATGGTGTTGTCGTTGAAGAAGAGCGGGTTCTCGACGCCGGCGTAGCCGGAGCCCATGCCGCGCTTGATGAACAGGACGGTCTTCGCCTTCTCAACGTCCAGGATGGGCATGCCAAAGATCGGCGAGGTCGGGTCCGTCTTCGCGGACGGGTTGGTCACGTCGTTCGCACCGATCACGAAGGCGACGTCCGCCTGCGGGAACTCGCCGTTGATATCCTCGAGCTCGAAGACCTCGTCGTAGGGCACGTTCGCTTCGGCGAGCAGCACGTTCATGTGCCCGGGCATGCGGCCGGCCACCGGGTGGATGGCGTATTTCACCTCGACCCCCTCCTTCTTGAGAGTGTCGGCCATCTCGCGGAGCGCGTGCTGTGCCTGGGCAACCGCCATGCCGTAGCCCGGCACGATGATGACCTTGGCGGCGTTCTTCATGATGAAAGCGGCGTCGTCAGCCGAGCCCTGCTTCACCGGTCGGGTCTCGACGGCGCCGGCAGGCCCGGCGGTCTCGCCTCCGAAGCCGCCGAGGATGACGGAGATGAAGCTCCGGTTCATCCCCTTGCACATGATGTAGGAGAGGATGGCGCCCGAGGAGCCGACGAGCGCGCCCGTGATGATGAGCGCCATGTTGTGCAGCGTGAACCCGATGCCGGCAGCCGCCCAGCCGGAATAGGAGTTCAGCATCGATACGACGACGGGCATGTCCGCGCCGCCGATCGGGATGATGAGCGTGACGCCGAGCACGAAGGACACGAGCACGATCATCCAGAAGGCGAAGTGGCTGCCCGTCTGGATCAGGACGATGATGAGGATGAGGAGAAGGACCGCGAGGCCGATGTTCAGCGCGTGCCGCTGCGGCAGCATGATGGGCTTGCCCGACATCCGCCCGTCGAGCTTCAGGAACGCGATCACGGAGCCGGTGAAGGTCAGCGCGCCGATCGCGACGCCGAGTGCCATCTCGAACAGCGAGGCGCCGTAGATGCGGCCCGAGGCCGGGTTGACGATGCCGAACGCCTGCGGTGCGTAGAGCGCGCCCGCCGCGACGAGCACTGCCGCGAGGCCGACGAGCGAGTGGAAGGCGGCCACGAGCTGCGGCATCGCGGTCATCGGCACGCGCTGCGCGACGACGGCCCCGATCCCGCCGCCGATCCCAAGGCCGAGGATGACGAGGATCCAGCCGATCGCGCCCGCCGGCGGATGGCCCGCGAGCGTCGTCACGATCGCGATCCCCATGCCGATCATGCCGTACAGGTTGCCCTGTCGGGAGGTCGTCGGGTGCGACAGGCCCCTCAGGGCCATGATGAAGAGGACCCCGGAGACGAGATAGAGGAGGGCGGAGAGGTTCGGCGACATGGTGGGAGCCTCACCCCTTCTTGCGGTACATGGCGAGCATCCGCTGGGTGACCAGGAAGCCGCCGAAGATGTTGATGGAGGCGAGGATCACGGCGAGAAAGCCGAAGATCCGCGCCCAGGTCGTGCCCGAACCCATCATCGGCGCGGCCGCGACCCCGACCGAGAGCAGGCCACCGACCACGATGACGGAGGAGATCGCGTTCGTCACGGACATGAGGGGCGTGTGGAGCGCCGGGGTCACCGACCAGACCACGTAGTACCCGACGCAGACCGCCAGCACGAAAACCGCGAGTTCGAACACGACCGGGTCGACGTGTCCGCCGGTCGCGGCGCTCGCGGCGCTGCTGAGACCGCGGATCTGATCGAGATAGCCCTGCGTCGCCTCGGCCGCCTGCCGGGCGGCTGCCGCGGAGGCGCGGGCGCTCTCGAGGGCCTGTTGGTCGGTGGTCGCCATGCGGGAACTCCGGAGGCCGGCGTGGCCGATTGCGATGAGCTAGAGGGTGACGGCGTCGGCGGTTGAGGGCGCGGTGCCCGATGAACTCGGCGTCGGCGTCGAAGCCGTCGCGACTGCCGGCTGAGAGGCGGTCGGCTGCACCGCTGCTCCGAACAGCGAGTGGACCACCTGGCCGTCGCGGGTGAGCAAGGTGGCCTTCACCAGTTCGTCGTCCCACTTCACGGCGAGGCTCTTGGATGCCTTGTCGACTAGCGTCTCGATAAAGGCGTAGAGGTTGCGGGCGTAGAGGCTTGATGCCGTCGCCGCGAGGCGGCTGACGTTCGAATAGCCGACGATCTTCGCGCCGTTGGCTGTTGTGACGAGTTCGTCCGCCTTGGCGCCTTCCACATTCCCGCCGCGCTCGACCGCGAGATCGACCAGGACCGAGCCGGGCTTCATGGCGGCGATCATGTCGGCGGTCACGAGCTTCGGAGCCGGACGGCCTGGGATCAGAGCCGTCGTGATGACGATGTCCTGCTTCGCGATGTGCGCGGCCACGAGCTCCGCCTGCTTCCGGCGGTACTCCGCCGACATCTCCTTGGCATAGCCGCCGGCGGTCTCGGCCTGTTTGAATTCCTCGTCTTCGACCGCGATGAACTTCGCGCCGAGGGATTCCACCTGCTCCTTTGCAGCAGGCCGGACGTCTGTCGCGGTCACGACAGCCCCGAGCCGGCGCGCGGTCGCGATCGCCTGGAGGCCGGCGACGCCCGCCCCCATGACGAAAATGCGAGCAGCCGGAACGGTGCCGGCAGCGGTCATCATCATCGGGAAGGCACGGCCGTATTCGGCCGAAGCATCGATGACGCCGCGGTAGCCGGCGAGGTTCGCCTGGCTGGACAGCACGTCCATGACCTGTGCGCGGGTGATGCGGGGCATCAGCTCCATGGCGAAGGCGGAGACCTGCGCATCTGCGGCGGCCCGGAGCGCCTGCTCGTTGCCGTGCGGATCCATGATGGCGATGGCCAGCGCGCCCGGCTTGCAGGCGCGAAGCTCGGCTTCGCTCGGCCGGCGAACCTTCAGGACGATATCGGCATCGCGCGCGGCGGAGGCCGCATCGGGAGCGATGGTCGCGCCCGCCGCCTCGAACTCGGCATCGGGCACGCCGGCGGCCGTTCCCGCCCCGGCCTGTACGACCACGCTGGCGCCCAGCGAGCGGTACTTCTTCACCGTCTCGGGCACCGCCGCGACGCGCGTCTCAGACGGCGCGTCCGACAGGACAGCGATCCGCATTTCCGTCCCTTTCGCTTGTGGGCAGGTCTCTACCGGACCGCTCTGATACGGGTTCAGTAGAGGAGGAGCATCAGGAGAAGAATACCCATCACGACTGCGCCCGGCCGCCACGACAGGGACGTCGAGAACAGGCCGATCCCCGCCGCGACATGGGCGAGCACGACCATGACCAGCGTGGATATCCAGGCACCCTTTACGCCGCCGACCGCTAGCGCAACGACGATCGAGGCCACGAATACGGCTCCGACGGCCGTGAAATGCGTGAAGGCGTTGTAGGTCGCCTCATGCGCACGTCCGTCCATCTCGGGACGATACAGCCGGTCGGCGCCACTCATCTCCGCCATCGCTACCCTCTTCAAGCGAGCATTGAACGTCTCGTAGCCGAAGCTCCGAGAGGCCGCAATCGGGGCGTGCAGGTGGCGGATCTCAGGCAGGCTTGGGCAATCCTGCCCTGCCCAATGCCTCGCTCTGCCGCCTCGTCAGCGCCTCGACCGAGAAGCCCTCGATCTCCGACTGGAACAGGCGGTGGAAGTTCAGCTCGGCATCCAGGTGCAGGAACACCCCTCCGAGGCCGACGGCCGCCCGGTCCATGAAGACGAACTCGCGAGGCACCGTCACGGGTCCCTTTTCGCGGAGCGCCATGTGCACCCGGTATGCTTCCCGGCGCCCATACTCGGACGGCTTCACGCCATCTGCGATGGTGCGCACCCGATCCTCGAGAAGCGGGCCGTAGATGAACCGCGCCCAGATGTTCAGCGTGTCGATGAGCTCGGGCGTGAGTCGGCGGAAGCCCCAGGTCTCGTAGGCATGCACCATCCGGTCGCGCTCGTTGTTCTGGAGCCCGCGATAGAGATCGACCACGCCGGCTAGGAAGCGGGGCGGGAAGACGCGGATGCAGCCGTAGTCGAGCAGGTTGATGCCCTGGGGCTCGCCACCCTCCGAGAACACGGTGTAATTCCCGAGATGCGGGTCGCCGTGGATGATTCCGAGATCCGCGACGGGGTGCCACCAAGCCTTGAACATCGCCACCGCGAGCCGGTTACGGATTTCGACCGGCGCATCCTTGAAGTTCAGGATTTTCTCGCCTTCGAGCCATCCCATGGTCAGCAGGCGACGGGTCGACAGCTCCGGGACAACCTCCGGAACTCGCACCTCCGGGACGCCCTCGAGTGCCTCACGGTACAGGGCCGCATTCTTGGCCTCGTGCGTGTAGTCGAGCTCTTCGCGGACTCGCGCGCCGATCTCCTTAGCGATCTCGCGCGTGTCGATTGCGGCGTCCATGCGCCGGTGCAGGGCGAAGGCAAGGTCGAGCTGCTTGAGGTCCGCTTCGACCGCGGATTGCATATCCGGATATTGCAGCTTGCAGGCTAGCGCGCGTCCCTCATGCGTCGTTCCCCGATGGACCTGACCGAGCGAGGCTGCGGCCGCCGGCTTGAGGTCGAAGGAGCCGAAGCGGCTGCGCCAGTCGGGGCCGAGCTCGCTCATCATGCGGCGGTTCACGAAAGCCGCTCCCATGGGGGGCGCTTCGCTCTGCAGCTTTGACAGCTCGGCGGCATATTCTGGCGGCACGAGGTCCGGGATGGTTGCGAGGAGCTGCGCCACCTTCATGATCGGCCCCTTTAGGCCGCCGAGCGCTGCAGCTAGCGCGGCCGCGTTCGACGCGTCGCCCAGATCCCGACCGAGAAGGCGCTGCCCCGCCATCCTGGCGGCAACGCCGCCGACATTCGCGCCGACACGCGCATAGCGCGCCGCACGAGCAGAGAATCGGTTGGCTTCACGATCGGACATGCGGGGGAGGGGCTCTGGAGGGGCCGGGCTCATATGGGGAGCCACGACCCGTAGCGGGAGGTTCTTGCGCTCAGCCGCCTGCACGACCCTGGAGCTGGGCGAGCACCCCCTCGGCCGCCGCGACGCCGGTCGCGAAACAGGCCTGAAGCAAATAGCCGCCGGTCGGCGCCTCCCAGTCGAGCATCTCGCCAGCCACGAAGATGCCCGGCAACCGCTTCAGCATGAAGCGCTCGTCCAGTTCCTCGAACGCGATCCCGCCTGCGGACGAGATGGCGCGGTCGAGGCGGTCCGTGCCGGTCACCCGCAGCGGCACGGCCTTGATCGCCTGGGCGAGCGCCTCGGGCTCCGCCGGCAGCTCCGCGCCAAAACTCTCGCGCAGAAGCGCGACGGCGAGCGGCGGAAGGCCAGCGGCCTTGCGCAGGAAGGTCGAAAGCGACTGCTTTCTGCGATCACGGGAGAGCGCTCCCGTCAGATCCGCCGGGGAGAGATCTGGACGCAGGTCGACGGACAAGGTGGCGTTTCCCGTCCGGGAGATCTCGTCTCGTACCGAAGCGGCTATCCCATAGACCGCGCCGCCCTCCAGGCCTGTCCGGGTGACATTCGCCTCGCCGCGGATCATCCGGCCGGCATGCGCGATAGCGATCCGCTTCAGCGGCGCACCCTCGAAACGCTGGAGGAAGAGTTCGGACCAGGCGACGTGCAAGCCGGTATTGGCTGGGACGAGGTCGCGCACGCGAACCCCTGCCGCGCGCAGGATGGGGACCCAGCTTCCATCCGAGCCGAGCCGGGCCCAGCTGCCGCCGCCAAGCGCCAGGACCGTCGCATCTGGCCGGACTTCGATCGCGCTGTCCGGGCCCTGGAAGCGCAATTCATTGTCGTTGCCGAACCCGGTCCAGCGATGCCGGAGGCGGATTGCTACCTCGAGCTCCTCTAGACGTTTCAGCCAGGCGCGCAGCAGCGGCGAGGCTTTCCATGCACGAGGGAAGATGCGCCCGCTGGAGCCGACGAAGGTTTCGGCTCCGAGTTCATCCGCCCAAGACCGCAGCTTGTTCGGTGGGAATGCTTCAAGAGTCCCGCGAAGGCGCTCGGCAGCCGCCCCATAGCGGGCAAGGAAGCCGTCGAAGGGCTCGGAATGCGTGAGATTCAGCCCGCCTCGGCCCGCGATCAGGAGCTTGCGCCCGACCGAGGGCATGCGGTCATAGACCGTGACCCCAAAGCCCGCCCGGGCGAGCGTCTCGGCCGCGATCAGGCCAGCAGGCCCGCCCCCGATCACGACCGCCGCTTGTCGATAACCGGCGAAACCCAGCCCGGAACCTCAGATCATCGTCGCAAGGACGGCCGCGAACTCACCGTTCGGCTGCGCCGCGTTGAAGGTCATCATAGCCCGCCTGGAGGTCGCGTCGAGCTGGACGCGCGCATGCGCGGCCTTTGCCTCCTGACCGCCCGTTATGGCGATCCGCATGGAGCCGAGCGTATCCCGGGCCGCGAGATAGCGGGATTTCGCCTCGTTGCGCATCTTGGCCCGGCGCTGCTCGGCCTCGGCGAGGTCGAGTCTCAGCCGTCCGACGCCGATCCCAGCCCCACGCGGCCTGAGCGCGAGGGTGCCGACCTTCACGGTACCGTCCCACAAGTCCTGAATGACATGCCCGCCCTGCGTCACGCACGAATCGAGTTCGTCCGCGAAGCGCGAGGCGAAGAGGTGCTCGATGACCAGGTATTCGAGAACGAGGCCCGGGCTGAAGCGCCGGTGAACCTCGTCGTATGCGCATTTGATGGCGAAAGAGGTGCGGCCGACCTGCAGGTTCAGCGAAACTGCGATTGCCCTTCCGTCCAGCGACAGGACGTCCGCTGAGGCGACCGGTGCGCCATCATGGGTGCCCGCGAAAGCCTCCCGGGCGAAGGCAGCCGTCTCCGGGCGTGACAGAAGCGCCGTTCCCGCCTCGCCCTTCCAGCCGGCCGCTTCAATTCGAAGGAAGTCTTCCAACGCGAGCCGTAGCTCCGAGCCGGCGCTGACATGATGGTAGGCGAGAGCACCTCGTTCGCAGAGTCGGCGGTGCGCGCGGCGGAGCTCGCGCAGGCGCTTCGGGGCTACGGTTCGGGAGAAATACCCGTCGGCAGTCTCGTCGCTGCGCCTGAGGACCGGCCGGTTCAGAAGGTCAATGAAGTCTGCCTCGAAGCCGACGTCGCGAATACGCCTCTTCAGAAGCTGGGCGAAGGGGCCGCCGACCCGGATGTTCGGAATGAGCAGGTTTCGCGAGAGCCCCACTCCCTTGTCTGCCGCCGTCAGGAGCGCATCAATGGACGCCTCGGCGTCCTCGCGATCAATCAGGGGCGTACCGCTGGTCTGGAACGGGTTCTGCGCACCGAGCTCAACCAGGACGGGGATGCCGTACCGGAAGCGGGTGCGCCTCAGCGGGAGGAGGCCGATCAGCCGCTCGGTGCCGTCCGGCCGGTGGCGAAACGCGCAGAACGCCCGCAGGCCCGCATCCGAATCGACATGCGCAAGCCCGGCCATGACATAGGCCCGGCTGTAGAGCGCGTTTTCCTCCAGCGCGTTGGCCGACAGGCGATCCCAATCCGCCGCGAGATTGCGCAGCGCTGCGGGCTCGAGCAGCCGGGTTACGACGGGACCAAACCCGTCCTGAATCGGGTCAGTCCGCATGGACCTGCCTCCAAGAGAGACCAAGCGGAAGAGCGATACCGAGACGCAAATAGGCGTAGCCCGCCAACAAGAGGGAGCGGCAGGCCATAGTCGCCGCGCTCGCAACGGCAGCGCCTGCGAGCCCGAAGCTCGGAATGAGCAGGAACAGAAGCGCCAAGTTCAAGGCAAGCGAGACGGCGAAGCTCACGGCGCACACGCGCTCCTCGCCGAGCATGGTCAGGACGTCCTCGCCCGGTCCGCAGAGGCACGCCGCCACCATGCCCGAAGCCAGGATCGGAACCAGCCAGATCGCTGGCGCGAAGTCCGGCCCGAACAGGGCCAGGAGAAACGGAGCAGCGAAGGAAAGCGTGACCGCGCCGATGATGGTCAGCCCAGAGGTAGCCAGCGTGACCAGGGCAACAAGACGGTGGAGCTCGGTCCTGCGGCCGGTTGCGCGGAGGGCGGCGTAGTGCTGAGCGGTCGCGGCGGAACCGGAATAGCGGATATATTCCAGGATCTGCGCGATCCGCGTGGCGGCGAAGTAGATGGCGACCTGTTCCGGCGGGAAGAACAGGCCTACGACCAGCACGTCGGCGTTCAGGAGCAGGAGTTCCGTCGCATCGACGAGCGCGATGGGGAGGGCGGTCCGAAGCCACAGTCGGGATGCGTACCGCGGCTCGCCCGGCGGGACCGCCCGGCGCAAGGCTGCTCGAAGAAGAACGATCTGGGCAGCGATCCCGCCCAGGATGGCAGCGACCGCGCCGATCAGCGCGACGGCAGGGCTCGGCGCTACGGGCCAGAACAGCAATCCGCCGAAGACCAGAACCGAGATGCCGTGTCGGACGACGTAAGCCGGAAAGATGCCGAGCAGCGGTTTGCCGAAGGAGCGCGCGATAGCCTCCAGGTTGTCTTGGATCGCCAAGAGCGGCACGGCCACGAAGGCGATCGCCAGCGGCAGGACATAGATGCCGTCCACGACCCCGGGTGCGAGCGTCACCACCGCGATCGCGGCGAGCCCGAGGACGGTGCCAGCCCCGACGGCGAACGCAATCCCGAACCGGACGAAGCCGCGAACCGTGGCATGGTCGTCCGTCGCGAGCGCCTCGGCGACGTAGCGGCAGAGCGCCTGGTTCGTGCCGCCGACAGACAGGTGGCCGAGCAGCGTCAGCCAGACGAGGGCGAGGGCGTAGATCCCGAAACCTTCCTGGCCGAGAAAACGCGCCGCCAGAACCTGTGCGAGATAGGCGAGGGCGGCTCCAGCGAGGCGCGCGGCCAGCACCTCCGCCCCAGCGCGGCCGTCCTTGTGGCTGAAGGCCCGCTTCAACCGGCCGCGAAGGGAGCCCTCGCTCAGCGATACCGAGCCGAGTGTGTTGGGTACGAGCTCCGCCGCGCTCATGCCGGGCGAGGCCTGCGGCAGTGGGGCGATTGCAGGCGTCCGGCGAGCCCGGCGAGGAGGCATTCCCCCGCGGCCCGGACCGTGGTAGTTCCAAGCCGGTTATTGCCGATTGCCTTGTTCATTGTTCAGCTCCCATCGTCTTGTGCGACGAAAGCTGTTGTCAACTCATGAACCGGGGGAACTCGTCAGACTCGACTTGGTGAAGCTGGTCTTAATAGCCTGATCGAACTGGGCTCGACTCGGGATTATTCCATGCCCTCGAGCTCGATGATCAGACTTTCGATCATCGACAGGCCGATCTGCCAGAAGCCTGGATCTTTCGCGTCGAGCCCGAACGGCTTCAGGAGCTCGCCATAAGGCTTGCTCCCGCCGGCCGACAGCAGCGCGAAGTAGCGATCGACGAAGCCGTCGCTCGCCCGCTGGTACACGCCGTAGAGCGAATTCACGAGGCAATCACCGAATGCATAGGCGTAGACGTAGAAGGGCGAGTGGATGAAGTGCGGGATGTAGGTCCAGTAGGTCTCGTATCCCGGCCCGAGCCGGATCGATGGCCCGAGGCTCTCGGCCTGGACCGACATCCACAGCTCGCAAAGTCCCTCGGACGTGAGCTCCCCGTTCCGGCGCTCCACATGGAGCTTCCGCTCGAAGGAGTAGAAGGCGATCTGGCGCACGACCGTGTTGATCATGTCCTCGACCTTCTGGGCGAGCATGGCGCGGCGCTGCTCGGTGTCGGTCGTGCGCTCCAGGAGGCGGCGGAAGGTGAGCATCTCGCCGAAGACGCTCGCGGTCTCGGCAAGCGTCAGCGGCGTCGGGGCCATCAAGGCGCCGTTCGGCGCAGCCAGCACCTGGTGCACGCCGTGGCCGAGCTCGTGGGCGAGGGTCATCACGTCCCGCGGCTTCCCTTGGTAGTTCAGGAGCACGTAGGGGTGAGCCGACGGAACGGTAGGGTGTGCAAAAGCGCCGGGCGCCTTGCCCGGTCGCACCGGGGCATCAATCCAGCTCTCGTCGAAGAAGCGGCGCGCGATGTCCGCCATCTTTGGGGCGAAATCGCCATAGGCGGCGAGCACCGTGTCGCGCGCCTCGCCCCAGGCGATCGGCCGCTGCTCGACCTTCGGCAGGGGCGCGTTGCGATCCCAGAAATCAAGCGCGTCGCGGCCGAACCAGCGCGCCTTCAGCTTGTAGTAGCGGTGCGACAGGCGCGGATAGGCGTCCGTGACCGCCTGGACGAGCGCGTCCACGACCTCGCGCTCGACCCGGTTCGCGAGGTGGCGTGAATCCGCCACATCCTCGAAGCCGCGCCAGCGATCGGAGATTTCCTTGTCCTTGGCCAGCGTGTTCGTGATCAGTGTGAACACGCGCAGATTGGCCTTGAAGACATCGGCCAGCGCATGCGCCGCCTCCCGGCGCACCTCGCCGTCACGGTCCTGGAGCTTGTTCAGGGTCGGCTCGAGCGTCAGCTCCTCGCCGCGCACCTTGAAGCGCAGCGATGCGAGCGTCTCGTCGAAGAGCCGGTTCCAGGCGCCACGGCCCGTGACAGACTTTTCGTGGAAAAGCTGTTCGATCCGGTCCTCGAGCTGGAACGGGCGGTCCTTGCGCAGGTCCTCGATCCAGGGGCGGTAATGGCCGAGCGCCTCGTCCGCCATGGCGGTTTCGAGAACTGAATCCTCGATCCGGTTCAGCTCAAGCGTAAAGAAGAGCAGATCGCTGGATGCCGCAGTCAGCCGCTCCTGCGTGTCGCCGTAGAACTTCGCCCGGGTCGGATCCGTGGTGTCGCCGGAATAGACGAGGCCTGCATAGGACATGAGGCGGCCGAGCCGGTCCTCGATGATCTCGTAGCGCTTGACCGCCTCGGCGAGGCCGCCCGAGCGCGCCAACTCCTCGAGGCGTCCCCGATACGTCTCCGCGAATGTGCGGCACTCACCTTCGGCCCAGGCGAGGTCGGCCTTGTAGGCCTCGCTCCCCATCCCCGGATAAAGGTGGGACAGGTCCCATTCAGGCAATGTTCCGAGTTCCGCCTGTTCGGACGGGCCGGCGGCGAGGAGAGCGCTCGAGCAGGCAAGCTCACGGAAGGCGACGACGGGGGGCATCGCGACGGAAATCCTGATGGTCGTGGAACTGTTCCAATATCGTGCGTTCGCACGGCGGATCAATCGAGGGAAGCCGTAACCTTAAGCGGGGCTTTACCCTTCGGCCCCCACCATGCCGGTCCGATCCGAACAATCCGGCGCCGTCCCCCGACGCATGTCACAGACCGTTCTCATCGTCGACGACGATCCCGTCCAGCGGCGGCTCCTCGAGGCCACGGTGCGCCGCCTGGGCTATGGCGCGGCCATCGCCGAAAGCGGCGACGCAGCCGTATCGCTGCTCCGCGCAGGAGAAGCGGCGGACCTGATGATTCTCGATCTCGTGATGCCGGGCCTCGACGGGTTCGGGGTCCTCGGAGCGCTGCGCGAATTGCGCCTCGAGTTGCCCGTCATCGTGCAGACCTCGAACGGGTCAATCGAGACGGTTGTCAACGCGATGCGGGCTGGCGCCGTCGATTTCGTCGTGAAGCCGGTCGGGGCCGAGCGCCTCGGCGTCTCGATCAAGAACGCCCTCCGCCTCGGATCGCTGGAGGATGAGGTGCGCCGCATGAAGCGGCGCGTCGACGGCACGCTCTCCTTCCGTGACCTTGCGACCCGCTCGCCAGACATGACGCGCACGCTCCGCCTGGCCGAGCGCGCTGCCAAGTCGAACATCCCCGTCCTGATCGAAGGCGAGTCCGGCGTCGGGAAGGAGGTCCTCGCCCGGGCCATCCAGGGATCGGGCGAGCGCAAGGGCAAGCCCTTCGTGACCGTGAATTGCGGGGCGATTCCCGAGAACCTCGTCGAATCGACCCTCTTCGGGCACGAGAAGGGCGCCTTCACGGGCGCCACCGAGCGCCACCAGGGCAAGTTCGTCGAGGCGAGCGGCGGGACGCTGTTCCTGGACGAGATCGGGGAACTGCCGCCGAGCGCCCAGGTGAAGCTCCTGCGCGCCATCCAGGAAGGGGAGGTCGACCCGGTCGGGGGCAAGCGCCCCGTCCGGGTCGACATCCGGCTGGTCTCGGCCACGAACCGGTCCCTTCTCGACATGGTCAAGGAGGGCCGCTTCCGGGAGGACCTCTATTACCGCCTGAACGTCTTCCCGATGACGATCCCGCCGCTACGGAACCGGCGCGAGGACATCCCGGAACTCGCGCGGTCCTTCCTGGCGCGGTTCTCGGCAGAGGAGGGAAAGCGCGTCCGGGGCATCTCGGCCGAGGCCCTGTCCCTGCTCTGCAGCTACAGCTGGCCCGGGAACGTCCGGCAGCTCGAGAACGCGATGTTCCGGGCCGTGGTCCTGGCCGACAGCGACGAGCTGACGCTCGCCGAGTTTCCCCAGATCGCGAACCAAGTCGAAGGCTACGACGTCCGCATCCCCGCCGCACCCTCCCGGGAGGCGGGTCCGGCCGTGGAAAAGGAGATCGTGCGGGTCGAAATCCGCGATCCGCACTCGACCTCGCTCGTGGACGACGCCGGCGACGTGAAGAAGCTCGAGGAACTCGAGGCGGAGGTCATCCGCTTCGCCCTCGCGCATTACCGCGGCCGCATGTCCGAAGTGTCGCGGCGTCTCGGGATCGGACGGTCGACGTTGTACCGAAAATTGAAGGAATTCGGTTTAGACGAAGGCTTCGACGAGGAAGCAGCCTGAACCTGACTGTGTCCTTCGTGCGCTTGCGCACGCTAGGGGCACCGGGAACAAGCCAGCTTCGGCCGGGCGTGAGGGTAGAGGGCATGGGACGACGGCGCGAAGCCGCTTTGCTGGTAGGGCTCTGGCTCGCAGCAGCGGCGCCGGTCTTTGCGACCGAAGCCGGTCCGGCTCTTCTCGATATTCCGCTGCCCGAGGAGCCGGCGGTCCTGGTTCTCCGCGGGAGTGACGACGCACCCGCGCCTGCGACGCTGGCCGAGGTCGCTCCGCCTGACCTGCCCTCCGTCCCGCCCGTCGCACAAACATTCGGGGTGCCGGAGCCTGTCCGGACTGGCAGCATTTCCGAGCCGATCGCACCGCTTCCACCCGAGGCAGCGGTCGTCTTGACTGCCGCCGATCTTGCGGGCGGCGCAATTGAGGCGAGGCTCGCCGATGCGAAGAGCCTCTGGCCGCAGCGCCTGCCAAAGGCGGACCGCGAGGCGATCGTCTCCTTCTATGCTGCCCGGCAGCACCGGCCGCTCTGGATCGGTCGTGAAGGCTGGAATGGCGCCGGTCGGGCCGTCATGGGCCGGCTCGAGCGCGCGGGCGAGGACGGGCTCGACCCTGCCGAGTATCCCGCGCCAGTGATCGGGCCCGGCGCTGCACAGCGCCTTCCTGCCGAACTGGCCGAGGCCGAGCTGAAGCTCAGCGCAGTGGCCGCCCTTTATGCGCGTGATGCGCGGGGCGGCCGCCTCAACCCCGCCCGTCTCTCCTCCCTGCTCACGCCGAAGCTGGAACTGCCTCCTGCGGACCAGGCGCTCGCGCATCTTGCCGGCGCGGTCGACCCGAACACGGCCTTGGAAAGCTACAATCCGCGCCACGCTGGTTATCTCGCGCTAAGGCGCAAGCTCGCGGAATACCGGGCCAACCGTCCGGTGACGGTGCCGATGGTGCGCCGCAAGCCTCGGATCGAGCTGACGACTCAGGCGATCGCGGTTCTCGACGATGCGCCCGTGGTGCGTCCGACGGGCATCTACGCGAACCCGGGGCTCGAGAGCGATCTCCTGGCCAACATGGAGCGCTGGCGCTGGCTGCCGAGCGAACTCGGCGAGCGCTACGTCGCCGTCAACATTCCGGAATTTCGGTTGCGGCTCATGGAGGGCAGCCGTGCCGTCCACGAGACTCGAGTCATCACGGGACGGCCGGAAACGCCCTCGCCGGTCTTCTCCGGGCTGATGGAATATGCCGTCGTCAACCCGTCCTGGTACGTGCCGCCGTCCATCCTGAAAAAGGAGTTCCTGCCAAAGCTCGCCGAGGATCCGGGCTACGCGGAGCGGCAGGGCTATCAGGTCGTTCGCCGCGGCAACGCCATCTCGGTCCGGCAGCCGCCGGGCGAGCGCAATGCGCTCGGCTTCATCAAATTCATGTTCCCGAACGGGCATGCCGTCTATCTGCACGACACGCCGAACCGGCGTCTCTTCTCGACGACGCGTCGGGCCTATAGCCACGGCTGCATCCGGGTGGAGAACCCGTTCACGCTGGCGGACTTCGTGCTCGGGCACGAGTGGTCCGAGCCGCGGCTCAAGAAGCTGATCGGCCGAGGCGAGCGGACCATGTTCCTGCCAAAGAAGCTGCCCGTCCACCTCACCTATTTCACGCTCGGCGTGGACGAGAACGGCGAGCTGAAATCATTCGAGGACATATACGGGCACGACCGCCGAGTCCGGCACGCGCTCGGGCTGCACAGCTGATCGCGACGAGAAAGGGCCGCCCCGGAGGGCGGCCCTGATGTCTCGACCATCGTTTGGCCCGACCCTCAGCCGCGTTGGCTGGGGGCTGACAAAGCACGGCTGACAGCCGGGCCGTCGAGGCAACGCTCCAGTTTTCCTGCCAAGCTTTGGCGACGACGCGACGTCAAAGCGGCCGGAATGTGAAATCTGCTGACACGAACGTGTCAACGACTCTCGCCCGGCAGAGGGAACTCTCCCGGATATCGGCCTCTGCGCGAACTTCGCACGATTTCGCACGTTGGGGCTGCAGGAGCGGCAACCATGTCCCCCATCGGCGACGACCCGGACGAATTCGGGCGCGAGGACCACGAGACGGCATTGTCCCGCGAGGTGCGTGAGCATCTCGGGCGCAAGCTGCGCTCGGAACTGCGCGTGGAAGCGGAGAAGCCGGCCTTTCTGGGAGATGATGCGTTGCCACCGCAGTTTGCGGGGCTGGTTCGCCAGCTTCAGCGGCGCGAGATGTCGTCGCAGAAGGGTCTCGACGCTCTTCGGCAGGAATTCGGGCTGCCCGAGGATGAGGGCGGCCAACCCGGATCCTGACGGTCAGCGCTGGCACACGGGGCAGTGGAACGTCGAGCGGCCCGACTGGACGATCCGGCCGACGATTCCTCGACAGCCCGGCGTGATGCAGGGTTCGCCCTCGCGGTCATAGACGCGGAAACGCTCCTGCATCGCGCCCGAGGTGCCGTCGACCTGCGCATGGTCGCGCAGCGTCGAGCCGCCATGTGCCACGGCCTCCTCCAGCACCGCCTTGATGATGTCGCTCAACGCGTGCGCTTTGGCTGTTGGCCGCCCGGCGGCAGTGACCAACGAGCCGGCCGGCGCCTCGGGGGAGAGCCGCGCCCGGAATAGCGCCTCGCAGACATAGATGTTGCCGAGCCCGGCCACGAGTCGCTGGTCGAGCAGGGCCGCCTTGAGGGGCGTCTTCTTCCCCCGAAACAGCCTGGCGAGGCTCGCGCCCGACAGGTCCGGCCCGAGCGGCTCCAGGCCCATCTCGGCGAAGGGCGGCGAGGACTCGATCGTCGCGCCGTCATAGAGGCTCATGAAGCCGAACCGGCGGGCATCGTTGTAGGTAACACGGGCACCGTCCGAGAGCGCGAACACGACATGGTCGTGCGCGGGTGCGGGCGGCGCGTCGTAGTAGAAGCCGCCCGGCTCGTCCGCCTCGCGGCCCATCTCGACACGGAAGCGGCCGCTCATGCCGAGATGCATCACGAGCACCTCGCCTGACGAGAGATCGGCCAGCAGGTATTTTGCGCGGCGGCGGAGCGCCTCGACGCTCATTCCCTCCAGCCGCTCGGTGAAGCGGTCGGGAAAGGGAAAGCGCAGGTCGGGACGGCGCTGCTCAACCCGGACCAACCGCCGGCCGACCAGGACCGGCTCGAGCCCCCGCCTGACTGTTTCGACCTCGGGAAGTTCGGGCATTGCGACCTGTTGACCGACAGCCGGCAATCGCTGCCGCTCGGCGGATAACCTAAAGACCGGGCTCAGATAGCGGGCCGGGCCGGCTTTCGCTATGTGCGACAGGAAGGTCGGACAGGCATGCAGGGCGCTTTGAACGGATCGCGGGGCGACGAGACCCATTTCGGCTTCGAGACCCTCCCGCTCACGGAGAAGCAGGATAGGGTCAACGACGTCTTCAGGTCTGTCGCTCGCCGCTATGACCTGATGAACGACCTGATGTCCGCGGGTCTTCATCGGGCCTGGAAATCGACCTTGGTTTCCATGCTGCGGCCCCCGCGCAACCGCCCCTTTCACCACCTCGACGTAGCCGGCGGGACGGGGGACGTCGCCTTCCGAGTCGCGGAAGCTGGCGGCGAACAGACCCGGGTCACGGTCGCGGACATCAACCCGGATATGCTCGCGGTCGGCCGCGAGCGCGCCGACAAGCGGGGGCTCTCCCGGCTGGCCTTCGTAGAGGCCGACGCCCAGGCGCTGCCCTTCGGCGACGGGGAATACGACGGCTACACGATCGCCTTCGGCATCCGGAACGTGCCCCGGATCGAGCTCGCCCTGAAGGAGGCGCACCGGGTCCTGAAGCCCGGCAGCCGCTTCCTCTGCCTCGAATTCTCGAAGGTCGACATCCCCGGGCTCGACCGGATCTACGACGCCTACTCGTTCAACGTGATCCCGCGGATCGGCCAACTCGTCGCTAAGGATCGCGAGTCCTACCAGTACCTTGTCGAATCCATCCGCCGCTTCCCTGCACCCGGCACCTTCGCCCGGATGATCGAGGAGACGGGTTTCCGCCGCGTCACGCACCGGCCTCTCTCGGGCGGCATCGTCGCCATCCATTCGGGCTGGAAATATTGAGCGTGATCGGCGCTGTCGCGCATCTCGGCCGCAACCTGCATGCCGGCTACGTGCTGGCGCGCGAGGGCGCGCTCTCGCTCATCGATGCAAGCGTCCTGCCGCCGGGGGCGCGGCTCGGGCTCGGCCTCGCCCGGCTGATCGAGAAGCGAGGCGTCGGCGGCGGGGCAGCACGGCTCTCTGCGGCCCTGACGAGGCTCGGGCCGTCCTATGTGAAGTTCGGCCAGTTCCTGGCGACCCGGCCGGACATCGTCGGCGTCGAGGTCGCGCGGGACCTCGAGAGCCTGCAGGACCGCATGCCGGCCTTTGGGCAGGACGAGGCGATCGCCACCATCGAGCTCGCGACGGGCGCACGCGTCGCGGATCTCTTCGTCAGCCTCAGCGAGCCTGTCGCGGCGGCCTCCATCGCCCAGGTGCATCGGGCCGTGCTGCGCGACGGGCGAACGGTCGCCATCAAGGTCGTCCGACCCGGTGTGCGCGAGCGCTTCCAGAAGGACCTGCAGGCGATGCGCTTCGCGGCGAAGCTCGCCGAGCGCACGCTGCCGGAGGCGCGGCGGCTGCGTCCGCAGGTCATCGTCGAGACGCTGGCACGCTCGGTCGCGGTCGAAATTGACCTGCGGCTCGAGGCGGCCGCGCTGTCCGAGCTTGCCGAGAACACCGAGCAGGATCCAGGCTTCCGCGTGCCCCGGCCCGACTGGGACCTGACCCAGCGCGACATCCTCGCGACGGAGTGGATCGACGGCATCCCGCTGCACCGGCTCGACCACATCGACGCCGCGGGCCACGATCGGGCCGGGCTCGCCCGGACCGTGATCCAGTCCTTCCTACGCCAGGCGATCCGGGACGGCTTCTTTCACGCCGACATGCATCCCGGGAACCTGATGGTCGATCCCGAGGGCCGGCTCGTCGCGGTCGATACCGGCATCATGGGCCGGCTCGGGCTGAAGGAGCGCCGCTTCCTTGCCGAGATCCTGCTCGGCTTCATCCGGCGCGACTACCGCCGCGTTGCCGAGGTCCATTTCGAGGCGGGCTACGTCCCGGCGCATCACTCGGTCGAGGATTTCGCGCAGGCCATCCGGGCGATCGGCGAGCCGATCCACAACCGACGCGCCAGCGAGATATCGATGGCGCGGCTGCTAACGCTCTTGTTCGAGATCACGTCGCTCTTCGACATGACGACGCGGTCCGAACTCGTAATGCTGCAGAAGACGATGGTGGTCGTGGAAGGCGTGGCGCGCGGGCTCGACCCGCATCTCAACATCTGGGCGACCTCCGAGCCCGTCGTGCGCGACTGGATCGAGCGCAATCTCGGCCCGATCGGGCGGGCCGAGGAGGCCGGGCGCGGCCTGATCACTCTCGCGAAGGTCGCGTCCGACCTGCCGGAGATGGCGCAGCGCGTCGAGCGGCTCCTGACCAAGCTCGAAGGGGTCGCCGACCAGGGGCTCGGCCTGGCACCCGTAAGGGTCTCGACCATCGGCGCGCGACCGACCCGCAACCTCGCCTTCATCGCGGCGGGGATATGGGTGGTGGTGCTGCTCCTCCTCTTCGGCTTCGCGGCGTTGTAGGTTTTCTCCCATGCAGGGCCGGCGCATCCTCCTCGTCATCGGCGGCGGCATCGCGGCCTACAAGTCGCTCGACCTGATCCGGCGGCTGCGCGACCGCGGTGCCTCGGTCCGCTGCATCCTCACGGCCGGCGCGCAGCACTTCATCACGCCTCTGGCGGCGTCGGCGCTCTCCGGCCAGCGCACGCATACGGACCTCTTCGACCGCGAGGACGAGGCGGATATCGGCCATATCAAGCTCGCCCGCGATGCGGATGTGATCGTCGTCGCGCCGGCGACCGCAAACCTGATGAGCAAGATGGCGACAGGCGGGGCCGACGACTTGGCCTCGACCGTGCTCCTCGCCACGACCCTACCGATCCTGGTCGCGCCCGCCATGAACGTCCGAATGTGGCAGCACCCGGCGACGCGGCGGAACCTCGCGACGCTGCGGGCGGACGGAGTCCATGTCGCCGGTCCCAACGACGGCGCCATGGCTGAGGCCGAGTTCGGCCCGGGCCGCATGGCGGAGCCGACCGAGATCGCGGATGCGGTGGAGCGGGTGCTGGCCGCGGCTGCGGATCGGCACGAGAGTGGTGCGCGGGGAGGGGTGCTCTCCGGCCTTCGCGTGCTCGTCACTTCGGGTCCGACGCACGAGCCGATCGACCCCGTGCGCTACATTGCGAATCGCTCCTCCGGGCGGCAGGGCCATGCCATCGCGGCGGCCGCCGCGGCGGCGGGCGCCGAGGTGACGCTGGTCTCCGGTCCCGTGTCGCTGCCCGACCCGCCTGGCGTGCGGACAATCCATGTCGAGAGCGCGCGCGAGATGCTGGCTGCGGTCGAGGCGGCGCTGCCCGCAGACATTGCGATCTTCGCCGCCGCCGTCGCCGACTGGCGGAGCGCGACCGAGGCTGGCCAGAAGCTTAAGAAGGACGGCAACGCGCCTCCGCCGCTTCAGCTTGCTCTTAATCCCGACATCCTGGCCACGATCGCGCATCGCGCCGAAGGGCGGCCTCCGCTTGTCGTTGGGTTCGCGGCCGAGACGGAGAACGTCGTCGAGCATGCGCGGCAAAAACTCGCCCGGAAAGGGTGCGACCTGATCGTGGCCAATGATGTCTCGCCCGGGACGGGCGTGATGGGTGGCGAGCGTAACAGCGTCCAGCTCGTCACCAGCGCCAACGTCGAGACCTGGCCCACGATGACCAAGGAACAGGTCGCCGGAAAACTCGTCGCGAGACTTGGCGAAATCGCGAAGGGACGCGGGAGAGCATGACGGACTCGGTTCTGTGGCGCGAACTCACGGCAGAACGGCTTCGCGAGCGGGCGTCGGCGGGCGCGCTGGTGCTCCTGCCGGTCGCGTCGACCGAGCAGCATGGCCCGCATCTGGCGACGGGCGTCGACGATGTTCTCTGCTCCGAGATTTGCCGCCGGGTGGCCGAGGCGCTCGTCGCGGCCGGCAAGCCGGCAATCGTCGCGCCAACGCTCTGGTGCGGGCTCGCCGAGCATCACGTCGCGTTCGGTGGCAGCTTTACGCTGACGCTGCCGACCTACCACGCCCTTCTGCGCGACCTCTGCCGCTCGATCCTTCGGGCGGGTTTCGATCAGATCCTCATCGTGAACGGCCATGGCGGCAACATGAGCGCGCTCGCGGCCCTCACGGTCGACCTGACGCGCGAGCTCGATGCCCCGGTCGCGACGACGACCTACTTCCTCGCCGCCCACGAGGAGTTCACCTCGATCCTGGAGGATCAGCGGGCGGTTCTCCACGCCTGCGAAGCCGAAACCTCCATGATGATGGTCGTGCGGCCCGACCTGGTCGATGCGGCGGAGCTTCCGAACGCCTTCGGGCAGGCTGCCGAAAGTCCGAGCGCCATCCTCTCGCCGGTCCTGAACCGCTGGCGGTCCTTCAGGGAACTCACGGAGAGCGGAGTGATGGGCGATGCCCGACGGGCGAACCCGAACAAGGGGGAACGCCTCATCCAGGCAGTCGTCCAGGCCATTGCTGGGCGGCTTCTCGCTGGCGAGCCCTGGGCCTAAAGGCCGGCTCCCCCCAATGACAAAGCTAGCTCGGCCCTGAGCTACCAGCGGCCGCCGCCGGAGCCCGAGGGAGAGCTCTGGTTCCGCATCCGGCAATAAGTGCCGTTGTCCTCAAACCCCGCAGGGCAGTAGGGCATGCACGCCCCCGCGGCGAATTTCAGCGGCGGCGGGCAGAAGTGGCGCAGCAGCCGTTCCTGGAACAGGTAGTCCTTCGCCGGATCGGCCAGGGCCGGTGCCGCGACGGGGCCGGTCGCTAGGCACAGAAGCAGGCCCGAGGCCACAAGACGCGCATTCATTGATTCTATCCCTTGTTGCAGGGGCAACTCACGGCAGGCGGCCGGGTTTCAGGCTAGGCTTTGGAGCGCAGCGTCGTCCGGATTAAATCTTGTTCATCTAGGGAGTTAGCCGCTTCTCACGCTTCTCGAGCGTCCCTAAGGTCCGGCCGCGGCCGTTCAGGATTCCCTCGAGCCCGGGCGCAACGATGCTCCGCGCTCAGATCGAGATGTTCTCTCCCTTGCCAATGCGCCGTCGGCTCCGCCCGTGGTGGCGCGTCCTCGCGCTGGGCGGGCTGAGCTTGATCGTGGCCGGCTGCCAGACTGCCACGCCGGACACGGCCGTTCCGATCCCGACCAGCTTTCGGGCCGCCCCGAGCGGTGAGGCCCCGCCTGTCTCGCCGTTGTGGTTCCGCAGCTTCGGCTCGGGTGAGCTCGCGCGGCTGGTGAGTGCGTCGCTAGAGCAGAACCTCGACATCGAGGCTGCGATCCAGCGCATCAATCAGGCGGAGGCGCAGGCGGTGATCACTGGCGCGCCCCTCTTCCCGAACCTCGGAGCCTCCGCAGATGCCTCGCGGCAGCAATCCTCCGGGACTTCGCGCTCGTCGAGCCTCGGCGGCAGCGGCACGCCCTTCCGCTCGAACTCCTTCAGCCTCGGCCTGAACGCCTCCTACGAGCTCGATCTGTTTGGCCGGAACCGTTACGCGGCCCGTGCGGCGGAGACGACCGCCATCGCAACGCGCTTCGACCGGGACGCGGTCGCGCTCGCGACGGCGGCTTCGGTCGCGAACACCTATTTCGCCGTCCTGGCCTCGCAGGACCGCCTCCGCATCGCCGAAGACAACCTGCGCATTGCCGAGCGCGTGCTCGAGGCCGTGCGCGGCCGGCTCTCGGTCGGTACCGGGACCGCGCTCGACGTCGCGCAGCAGGAGAGCGTTGTCGCGACGCAACGCGCTTCGATCCCGCCGCTCCGCCAGGAGCTGCAGCAGAACCGGAACGCGCTCGCCGTTCTGATCGGGCGCACCCCTGAGAGCGTCAGTGTCGCGGGCGGCAGCCTCGACCGGCTCTCGCTTCCGGGCGTGCGGGCCGACCTTCCCTCCCAGCTTCTCCTTCGCCGGCCGGACGTCGCGCGCGACGAGGCGAATCTCGCTTCTGCCGAGGCGAACGTCGCCTCCGCCCGCGCTGCCTTCTTCCCGTCTATCCAGCTCACGGCCGCGGGCGGCTTCCAGAGCGCCGCCCTTCGGACGCTGCTCGGCGGCAACTCTCTCGTCTACTCGGTCGCGGCCGGGCTCACCCAGCCGATTTTCGACGGCTTCAACCTGCAGGGCCAGCTTGCTTTGCAGCAGGGCAGGGCTGCCGAACTGGCCGCAACCTACAAGCGGACGATCCTGCAATCCTTCCTCGACGTCGAGAACGCGCTCGTGGCCGTGCGCGAAACGGCCGAATACGAGAGGCGGCAAAGGGAGGCAGTTGCGGCCTCCCGCCGGGCTCTCGACATTACGGAACAGCTTCTCCGCCAAGGCACGATCGACATCGTTACGCTATTCAACACCCAGACGACCCTCTTCCAGAACCAGGACGCGCTCGCCCGCGTTCGGCTCCTGCGCTTCCAGGCGCTGGTCAGCCTGTATCAGGCGCTCGGAGGCGGTTGGACGGTGGAAAGGGCGGTGCCGGTCGCCACGATCGCCGACGCGCCGTTCAGCTGGAAGTTGCGCCCGTGAAACGGCTGTTCACTGCCGTCCTGATCCTGGCGGTCATCGCGGCCGGCGCAGCTTATGTGTGGCGGAAGGACCTTGGCCTCACCGGGCCGGGCCAACAGGTGGCCGGACAGGGCCGTGGTACCGGCGGTTCGGGCGGCGGTGGTCGCCGCGGGGCCATGCGGGCCGGCGAGGGACCGGTCTCCGTTCTCGCCGAACCGGCGCGGGTCGCGGATGTGCCCGTGATCCTGGAAGCCGTCGGAACGGCTCAGGCTCTCAACACCGTCACGGTCCGCTCGCAGGTCGACGGCAGGCTGCTCGAGCTCGCCTTCCGCGAAGGGCAGGACGTGAAAAAGGGCGACCTTCTCGCCCGCATCGATCCCACGATCTACCAGGCGCAGTACGACCAGGCGGTCGCGAAAAAGGCGCAGGACGAGGCGAACCTTGCCAATGCCCGCCTCGATCTCGAGCGCTACGTGAACCTCGCCAAGACGAATTACGGCTCGAAGCAGCAGGCGGATACGCAGCGCGCAGCGGTGGCGCAGCTGGAAGCACAGGTGAAATCCGACCAGGGCGCGATCGACAACGCCAAGGCCTATCTCGACTACACGACCATCACGGCCCCGATCGACGGGCGCATCGGCATCCGGCTTATCGACCACGGCAACCTTGTTCGCGCCGCTGACACGACGGGCATCGTCACGATCACGCAGATCCAACCGATCGCTCTCGTCTTCGCCCTCCCGCAGCAGAACCTGCGCGCCGTGAACACCGCCATCCAGCGCGGGCCGCTCGTCGTGGAGGCTCTCGAGTCCGACAACCAGACCGTCCTGGATACCGGGAAGCTGGAGGTCGTGGACAACCAGGTCGACCAGACGACCGGCACCGTGAAGCTGAAGGCGAGCTTCCCGAACGGCAGTCTCCAACTCTGGCCGGGCAGCTTCGTGAACGTGCGGCTCACGGTCGACGTGATGCAGGGCATGACGGTGGTCCCGACCGCGTCGGTGCAACGCGGGCCGAACGGCGCCTTCGTCTATGCGGTGGAGGACGACAAGGCGGTGCTGAAGTCCGTCACCGTCTCGCGCCAGACAGAGACCGTGGCGGTGGTCACCGCCGGGATCTCGCCGGGCGAGAGGGTGATCACGACCGGCTTCGCGCGCCTGACCGATGGCGACAGGGTGCGTGTGGCAGAAGCAGCCCCGACCCCCGAGACGCCTCCCGCCGCTGCGGCCGGCGGTCCGCGGCCCGAAAGCGCCACGAATGGCCCTCCGCGAGAGCGCCGCCGCCGTTCCGAGGGCCAGACGAGCTCGACGGCTCCGGCCACCTCGCCGCCGGCAGGTGCAGGCGAGGCCCAGGCGGTCGCCTCGGACGGAGCGCAGCCGCGCGGCGATGGCCAGCGGCGCGGGAGGCAACAGGAAGGCAGGCATGATACGAGGCCCGCCTCGCCGTGAGCATCTCCTCGCCGTTCATCCGCCGGCCGATCGCGACCTCGCTTCTTGGTCTCGCGGTCCTGCTCTGCGGAGTGCTAGGCTTCCTGAAGCTTCCGGTCTCGTCGCTGCCCCAAGTCGATTTCCCGACGATCCAGATCACGACGCGGCTGCCGGGCGCGAACCCGGACACGATCGCCTCGCTCGTCACGGCGCCCCTGGAGCGCCAGTTCGGCCAAATCCCGGCTCTCGCCGGTATGTCCTCGAACTCCTCGTTCGGCCTCTCCCAGGTCACGCTGCAATTCGAGCTCGACCGCGACATCGACGCCGCCGCGCAGGATGTGCAATCGGCCATCAACGCGGCGGGATCGACGCTGCCGCGCAACCTTCCCTACCCGCCGACCTACGCGAAGGTGAACCCGGCGGACGTGCCCGTGGTCACGCTGGCGCTGTCGTCGCGCACCGTCCCGCTGCGCACTCTGTCCGACCTCGCCGACACGCTCATCGCGCAGCGCCTCGCCGAGGTCCCGGGCGTCGGCAGCGTGTCGATCCAGGGTGGCGTCCGCCCAGCGGTCCGCATCCAGGCCGACCTTGCCCGTCTCGCCTCCTACAAGCTGAGCCTCGAGGACCTGCGCCTCGCGATCGTCGGCGCCAATGTCGCGGGCCCGAAGGGCGCGCTCGACGGCAAGCAGCAATCCTACACGGTGGCGGCGAACGACCAGATCGAGTCCGCCGCCCAGTACCGCGATATCGTTGTCGCCTACCGGACCGGCGCGCCCGTCCTGCTGCGCGACGTCGCCGAGATCGTGGACGGGCTTGAGGATGCACGCGTCGGCGGCTGGTACAACGGCGAGACCGCAGTGATCCTCGACGTTCAGCGCCAGCCGGGCGCGAACGTGGTCCAGACCGTCGACCGCATCAGGGCGGAGTTGGCCAAGCTCGGCCGGGCCATGCCGGCGGGCGTCGATGTCCGCGTCGTCCAGGACCGGACAGATACCATCCGCGCCTCCATTCGGGACGTGCAGATGACCCTGATCATCTCGGCGATCCTGGTCGTGCTGGTGGTGCTCCTGTTCCTTCGAACCGTGCGCGCCACCATCATCGCGGCAATCACGCTGCCGCTCTCCATCATTGGCACCTTTGCCGTGATGTGGCTCGTCGGGTTCAGCCTCGACAACCTGTCGCTCATGGCGCTGACGATCGGCACCGGCTTCGTGGTCGACGACGCCATCGTGATGATCGAGAACATCGTCCGCAAGATTGAGGAGGGGGAGCGCCCGTTCGAGGCGGCACTGGAGGGGGCCCGCGAGATCGGCTTCACGGTGATCTCGCTCACCGTCTCACTGATTGCGGTCTTCATCCCACTTCTTTTCATGACCGGTCTCGTCGGCCGCATGTTCCGGGAGTTCGCGCTGACGCTCACGATCAACGTGGTCGTGTCGGCGATCGTGTCGCTGACCCTGACCCCGATGCTCTGCGCCAAGATCCTGCGACACGTCCCGCCGGGCGAGAGCCGGTGGCAGCGCATGGCCGAAGCGCCTGTCACGTGGTTGGCGCGTGGTTACGACGTGACGCTCGGCTGGGCTCTCCGCAATCGTGCGCTGATGCTACTGATCACCTTCGGCACGCTCGGGCTGACGGGCTGGTTGTACCTCGCAATCCCCAAGGGCCTCCTGCCCGAGCAGGACACGAGCCTCATCGTGGCGGTGCTCGAAACCGAGCCGGATTCCTCCTTCCGCGAGGTCTCACGGATCCAGGAGGAGGTCGTCCGGATCGTCCGACAAGACGGCGATGTGACGGGGGTCGTCTCCTCCGTTGGCGTCGGGCCGCTTAACCCGACCCCGAACGTCGCGCGCCTCTCGATCAGCCTGAAGCCCCGCGACGACCGCGCCGCCTCGGCAAGCCAAATCGGCGAGCGTCTCAAGCGTGAGGCGGCCGCGGTGCCCGGTGCGACGCTGTACGTCCAGCCTGTCCAGGACATCCAGATCGCGACCCGCCAGAGCCGCTCGCAGTACCAGTATACCCTGGCCGGGTCTGATGCCGCGGAAGTCTCCCGCTGGGCACGTAGCATGGCGGAGCGGCTGGCGCAGGACCCGGCGCTCCGGAACGTCGCCTTCGAGAACCAGGACGGCGGGCTCCGCGCTCTGATCACAGTGGATCGCGAGGTGGCGGGCCGCCTCGGCGTGTCCATGCAGAATGTGAACGACACGCTGAACAGCGCCTTCGGCCAGCGCCAGATCTCGACCATCTACGGCCAGGCGAACCAGTTCCGGGTCATTCTCGAAGCTGCACCCGTTTACCAGAGGAGCCCGGACGCGCTTTCGAAGCTCTACGTCCCGGGGACGGGCGGCGCGCAGGTGCCGCTTTCCGCCTTCGCCCGGATGGAGCGCGCGACGGCGCCGCTCTCTGTCGCGCATCAGGAGCAGTTCCCGGCCGCGACCATATCGTTCGATGTGGCGCGCGGGGCGGCGCTCAGCGCCGCCATCGAGGGGGTCGCGCGCGCCGAGGCGGATGTCGATCTGCCGCCCTACGTCGTCGCGACCTTCTCGGGTGACGCCGCCGAGTTCCGCCGCTCGCTCGAGGGGCAGCCCTGGCTCATCCTCGCGGCGGCAGTCACGATCTACATCGTGCTGGGCATCCTCTACGAGAGCTTCATCCACCCGATCACGATCCTGTCGACGCTGCCTTCGGCCGGCGTTGGCGCGCTCCTCGCGTTGATGCTCCTCGGTCACGATCTCTCGGTCGTCGCCCTCATCGGTATCATCCTCCTGATGGGCATCGTGAAGAAGAACGCGATCATGATGATCGACTTCGCGCTCGCGGCCGAGCGGGAGGGCGGGATGAGCCCAACGGAGGCCATCATCCAGGCCTGCCGGCTGCGCTTCCGGCCAATCATGATGACGACGCTCGCCGCGCTCTTCGGCGCGCTGCCGCTCGCACTGGCACACGGTGCCGGGGCGGAGCTGCGCATCCCGCTCGGGATAACGATCATCGGCGGATTGGTGCTCAGTCAACTGATCACGCTCTACACCACGCCGGTCATCTATCTCGGCCTGGAGGGCCTGCGGCAGCGGCTCGCGGCGTCCCCCGAGAACCAGCCGGCGGAAGCGCTTCAGCCCGAGCTGCCGCTCGCCGGAGCCGCGGGAGGGGTCCCGCTGCGGGAAGCGGCGGAGTGAACTTCTCCGAGCCCTTCATCCGCCGACCGGTCGGGACGACCCTGATCTCGGTTGCGCTTCTGCTGCTCGGCTTCGTCGCCTACCGGCTCCTGCCGGTCGCTTCGATGCCGACGGTGGACTTCCCGACGATACGAGTATCCGCTAGCCGGCCCGGCGCGGACCCCGCTACCATGGCGGCAACGGTCGCGGCTCCGCTTGAGCGGCGGCTCGGCTCGATCCCCGGCGTGAGCGAGATCACCTCGCAATCCTCGCTCGGTTCCACCTCAATCTCGATCCAGTTCGACCTGTCGCGGACCTCGGATAGTGCCGCCCGCGACGTACAGGCCGCCCTGAACGCGGCCGCGACCGACCTGCCGAGCGATCTTCCGACGCTTCCGACCTTCCGCAAGTCTAATCCAGGCGCATTCCCGGTCCTGATACTGGCCCTCACCTCGAGGACGCTCGGCGGCCCGGCGATCTACGATGTAGCGGACACGGTGATCGCGCAGCGGATCGCCCAGGTGGAGGGTGTCGCGGAGGTCAATGTCAGCGGTGCGGAGCAGCCGGCCATCCGTGTCCGGATCGATCCGCAGCGCCTGGCTGCGATGGGCCTTTCGCTCGAAGCGGTACGCACGGCGATTGCGAATGCGAATACGCAATCCGCCCTCGGCGCTTTCGATGGTGGGAACCAGGGCGTCACCATCGCGGCCAATGACCAGCTGTCGATCCCGGCGGAGTACCGCCGCATCATCGTGCGTGCGCAGAACGGCACGGTGGTGAGGGTCCGGGACATCGCGACCGTGGAGCGCGGAACCCGCAATACCCGCGCGGGCGGCTCCTATAACGGGCTGCCGGCCGTGACTCTCATGATCACCAAGCAGCCGGATGCAAACGTGGTCGAGACGGTCGACCGCGTTAAGGCGCTCCTGCCGGAACTGCGGCGCTGGGTTCCGGCGGCTATCGACGTCCAGGTCATGAGCGACCGCACGACGACGATCCGCGCCTCGCTCGCGGACATGCAGGTCACCCTCTTTGAGACGATCCTGCTGGTGATGCTCGTTGTCTTCATCTTCCTGCGCCGGGCGACCCCGACGCTTGCGGCCGGGGTCACGATCCCGCTCTCCCTCGGCGGCACCTTCGCCCTGATGTGGGCGGCAGGGTTCACGCTGGACAACCTCTCGCTCATGGCGATCGCCATCTCGATTGGCTTCGTGGTCGACGATGCCATCGTGATGATCGAGAGCGTGCAGCGGAACGTCGAGGCGGGAATGAACCGCATCGATGCTGCGATAGCCGGGGCGCGGCAGATCGGCTTCACGGTCCTGTCGATCTCGCTCTCGCTGCTCGCGGCCTTCATCCCGCTCTTCTTCATGCCTGGCATCATCGGCCGCTTCTTTCGGGAGTTCTCGATGACCTTGGCCTTCGCGGTCGTGATCTCGACATTCGTGTCGCTGACCGTCGCGCCGACCATCGTCGCCCGCATGCCGCAGCGTGCGGACCGGGTCACGCGCTTGGACCGAATTGTGGAGGGGGTGCTCGGCGCTCTGACACGCGGCTACGCATCGACGCTTGGAGCAGCGCTCCGCCACCGCTGGCTCATGCTGCTGCTCACGCTCGCCACCGTTGCGTTCACGGTGCAGATGTTCCGGACGATCCCGAAAGGCTACTTCCCCCAGGACGATACCGGGCTCGTCGTAGGCTTCACGGAGGCCTCGCCGGACATCTCCTTCCCGGCAATTGCCGAACTGCAGGAGCGCGTCGCCCGGATCATCCGCGACGATCCGGCCGTGGTCGGAGTGTCCTCCACGGTCGGCTCGTCGGGGTTCGGCGCCGGCTCGGTGAACCAAGGCCGCCTCTTCATCAGCCTCAAGACGGGGGAGGGGCGTGAGCCGTCCATGACGGTGATTCAGCGCCTCCGCCGGCAGCTCGGTAACGTGGCGGGCATCCGCACCTTCATGTTCCTGGCGCAAGATATGCGGGCGGGCGCCCGCGGCGGGCGCGGCACTTACCAGTTCACGCTGTGGAGTCCGGAGCTCACGGACATCGAGACCTGGCTGCCGCGGGTGCTCGCAAAGCTTCGGGCGCTGCCAAGCCTGCAGGATGTCTCGACCGACCGCGAGCAGGGCGGGTTGCAGGCCAAAGTCGAAGTGGATCGTGCCGCGGCATCCCGGCTGGGCGTCCGGATGCAGGACGTCGATGAGGCCCTGAACAATGCCTTCTCGCAGCGCCAAATCTCGACGATCTACACGCAGCGCAATCAGTACCGGGTGGTGCTGGATGTCACCCCGGAGGACCGGAACGATCCCGAGGACCTGACCCGCATCTATGTCCCGGCATCAGGCGGCGACCAGGTTCCACTTTCGGCGCTCGCCAAGGTGACGCGCGGGACGGCGCCGCTCCTCGTCAATCACCAGGGCCAGTTCCCGGCGGCCACCATCAGCTACAATCTCGCCCCTGGAACGCTGATCGGCGAGGCGACGAACGATATCATGCAGGCAGTGAACGAACTGCGGCTGCCGGATACGCTTCGGGCCGAGTTCGCGGGCGACGCCAAGGACTTCGCGCAGGGGTCGGGCAGCACGGGCCTCCTGATCCTGGCCGCGCTCCTCGCCGTCTACATCATCCTCGGCGTGCTCTACGAGAGCCTGGTTCACCCGATCACGATCATTTCCACCCTGCCGTCGGCGGGGCTCGGGGCGCTGATCGCCCTGGATCTCGTCGGCTACGACCTCTCTATAATCGCGCTGATCGGGCTGATCCTCCTCATCGGTCTCGTGAAGAAGAACGGCATCATGCTGGTCGACTTCGCGCTCGAGGCCGAAGCGCGAGGGCTGCCGCCTGAGAAGGCGGCCGTGGAGGCCGCGATCGAGCGGTTCCGGCCCATCCTGATGACGACGCTCGCCGCCCTCCTCGGTGCCGTGCCGCTCGCGATCGCGACGGGCGTAGGTGCCGAGATCCGCAAGCCGCTCGGCGTCACGATCATCGGCGGTCTGATCGTCTCGCAGCTTCTGACGCTCTACACGACGCCGGCCATCTACTTGCTGCTGAGCAAATGGCATCGGCGCACGGCCGCTCCCCGGCAGCACGCTGCGCCGTCTCCCGCGGCCGCCTGATCCGGTAAGGTTCACAGGATCTTTACGCAGGCCCTGCAAGCGTAAGGGGGTGTGTGGGACCGCTCCGGATGAGCAGTTACGAGGTCGATCTACAGGCTAGGCGGGCGGCCTTGCATGTCACGCCCGAGATCGACCGTGCCGTCGCGGAGCTGTCGGGCAGGGCGAGCGAGGCCGTTCGCCGGGCGGTCGACCACTATGTCGAATCCTGGTCCGACTACTGCGATTATGCTGACGAGAGACGGGAGGAAGGACGCCAGCTTGCCCGGCTCGAAGGCGAGTACTTCACGGCCCTGCTCTCGGGACCCATGGACCGCGCCTATCTCGAGCGACTCCGGGCCGTGCACCAGGCGGAGCAGACGACGGGCTTCGGCCTGAGCGTCCATCTCGGGATCAGCGCACATGTCGCGGCAGCGCTCTTCGAGCGGATCGGACGAGAGCGCCGTTGGTCCGGGCCCGCGGCGGCCCGCGCCTGCGCGGCACTCATCCGCCATTTGGCGGTCGACAACCTCAACGCGCTGTACTTCGAACGGGCGCATGCGCGGGAAACGGTGAAGAAGCGCAAGGCCACGATCGACGAGGCCCTAGCAACGTTCGGCCGTGCGGCCTCTCACCTGCGCGCCGCCATGAACGAGGCTTCCGGCGCCCTCGCGGAGACCTCGTCGCGGACGGCCGGCGCCGTTGAAGCGGCCCTCGGCGCGTCGCACCGGACGAGTGAGGCCGCCGTCCAGGGGTCGAGCAATCTGGTTTCCACCGCGGCCGCGAGCGCACAACTGGTCGGCTCGATCGAGGAGGTCGATCGGCTGGCGAACCAGAGCCTCGACGCAGTGCGTGAGACGACCGCCACAGTCGGTCTGCTCCGGGAAGAGATCGGGCAACTCGAAGGCGCCGCGCGCGAGATCGGCAGCGTCGTCGGCGTGATCGCCGGAATTGCGAGCCAGACGAACCTCTTGGCGCTGAACGCCACGATCGAGGCTGCGCGGGCGGGAGAGGCGGGAAGGGGTTTCTCCGTCGTCGCTTCCGAGGTGAAGAGCCTCGCCGCCCAGACGGCCGACGCAACGCGCGACATCACGGCCCAGGTCGGCGCGATCCAAGCCGCCGCGGCGCGCTCGGCCGAGCAGCTCGGCCGCATCGTCGGGATCATCGCCCGGGTCGAGGAGATCTCCGGCGCCGCCGCCGCGGCCACGAGCGAGCAGGCATCTGCAACCGCGGCCATTGCGGACCAGGCGCGCTTCGCATCCGAAGCCGTCGCAACCATCCAGGCTGCCGCCGACGGGGTTCGGGGCATGATGCAGGACCTGAAGGCTTCCATGGCCGCGGTGGACGATGCTTCGGGCCGATTGTCGGTTCACGGCGAACGATTCGAGGCGGAACTCGGCCAGTTCTCGACCAAGCTGACCGCAGCCTGAGCGCTTACATCCCGAGCATCTCCGCGACCTGCGGCACGTCCTTGTCGCCGCGGCCGGAAAGATTGACCACCATCAGGTGATCCTTCGGGAGGCTCGGCGCGAGCTCGACGACCTTGGCGATCGCGTGCGCCGGCTCGAGCGCCGGGATGATGCCCTCCAGCCGGGATAGGAGCTGGAAGGCCGAGAGCGCCTCGTCGTCGGTCGCGGACAGGTAGGTCACGCGGCCCATCTCGTGCAGCCAGGAATGCTCCGGGCCGATTCCGGGATAATCCAGGCCCGCTGAGATCGAGTGGGCGTCCGCGATCTGCCCGTCCTCGTCCATGAGGAGGTAGGTGCGGTTCCCGTGCAGCACCCCCGGCCTGCCGCCGGTCAGGGACGCCGCGTGCAGCCCGCTGAGCCCATGCCCGGCTGCCTCCACTCCGTAGATCGCGACCTCACGGTCATCGAGGAACGGATGGAAGAGCCCCATCGCGTTCGAGCCGCCGCCAATGCAGGCGACGAGTGAATCTGGCAGGCGGCCTTCCGCTTCGAGCATCTGCTCACGGGTCTCCGTCCCGATCACCGACTGGAAGTCACGCACCATGGCCGGGTAGGGATGGGGGCCTGCGACCGTGCCGATGCAATAAAAGGTCGTTTCGACATTGGTGACCCAGTCGCGAAGCGCCTCGTTCATGGCGTCCTTCAAGGTCTTGGTGCCGGACTGCACCGGCACGACCTCCGCACCGAGCATGCGCATCCGGAACACGTTCGGAGCCTGCCGGGCGACGTCGACCGCGCCCATATAGACGATGCATTCGAGCCCGAACCGGGCACAGAGCGTCGCGGTCGCGACCCCATGCTGGCCGGCGCCCGTCTCGGCAATGATCCGCTTCTTGCCCATCCGGCGTGCGAGCATGATCTGGCCCAGCACGTTGTTCACCTTGTGCGAGCCGGTGTGGTTCAGCTCCTCGCGCTTGAGGTAGATCTTCGCGCCGCCAAGGTGGTCGGTGAGGCGCTCCGCGTAATAGAGCGGGCTTGGGCGGCCGACGTAATGCGTCAGGTAGCCGTCCATCTCGGTGTGGAAGGACGGGTCGGCTTTCGCCTCCTCGTAGGCCCTCTCTAGGGCGAGGATATTCGGCATCAGCGTCTCGGCGACGAAGCGGCCGCCGAAATTGCCGAACATGCCGCGATCATCCGGCCCGGTCCGGAAGGTGTTCGGGTTGGGAAGCACGGTCACGATGCGATCCTGTCCTGATGGCCGGTGAAGGCCGCCCGAGCGGCCCTTACAAAGGCCCAGATCTTCTCCGAATCCTTTTCCCCGGGCCGGATTTCCACACCCGAGGAAACGTCCACTGCCCGGACGCGCGTCCTCCCGATCGCCTCGGCGACATTCGCGGGATCTAGGCCGCCGGACAGCATGACACGGAGCCGCGGGTCAAGGTCGTCGAGCAGCGACCAATCGAAGGAGAGGCCGTTTCCTCCAGGCAGCGCCGCCCCGCGCGGAGGCTTCGCGTCCAAGATGATGCGATCCGCCACGCCGGCATAATCGGCCGCCCGCCCGAGGTCGTCTGCACGCGCAACGCCGATCGCCTTCATGATCGGCCGGCTAGTCCGCCCCCGGATCGCTGCCACCCGCGCGGGCGCCTCCGTCCCATGGAGTTGAAGGACATCGGGATCGAGCGCTTCCACAGCCTCGTCGAGCTCCGAATCCGTGGGATCGACGACGAGCAGCACGCGCTCGGCCCGGCCACGCGCCATCCGCGACAGCTCCCGGCCGTGGTCGAGCTCCACATGGCGAGGGGAGCGCGGGAACCGGACGAAGCCGACCATGTCGGCCCCGGCCGAGAGCGCGGCCTCGAGCGTGTCACCGGTCGAGAGCCCGCAGATCTTGATGACGGCGCTCACGGCCGCTCAGCGGTTCTGCCGCGCGATGACCCAGACCGCATGAACGATGCCCGGGATGTAGCCGAGAAGCGTCAGGAGGATGTTGAGCCAGAACTGCCCGCCGAAGCCGACCGTCAGCAGCACGCCGACAGGCGGCAGCAGGATCGCGAGCAGGATGCGCAGGAGATTGGCCAAGGCACGACGTCCGGGAGAGTGGGTCAGCGCTCCATATAGGCCTCGAACGCCGCCTTGTAATGCTCGTCCCAGCGCGACAGGGCAGGGCGGTTCTGGACGATGTCCTCGGCGGACCAGCGGATGCGCTTCTCGTCCATCTGTCGCGTGACGTCGTTGTCGGGGCAAAGAATGTAGAAATCGCCTCGCTCGATCGAAGCGAACATGAACTCGACCGTCTGCTCCGGAGTCCACGCCCCGGGCGGCTTCTCGGCCACGCCGCGGGCACGGGTCAGGCCCGTGAACACGAAGCCGGGGATGAGCAGATGCGCAGTGACGCGACACCCCCGTGCATTGCGCAACTCGTGCGCGAGCGCCTCCGTCACCACCCTGAGGCCGGCCTTGGACACGTTGTAGGGGGTGTTGCCGGGTGGGGTGGTGATGCCTTGCTTGGAACCGGTGTTGATCACCAGGCCGGGGCGGCCGCTCGCCATCATGCCCGGCAGGAAGGCCTGCACGCCCTGAATCGCGCCCCAGAGATTTACGTCGATGATCCGCTGCCAAGTCTCGAGTGGGCTGAAGAATGTTCCGCCAATCTCGATCCCGGCATTGTTCATCAGGACCGCTACGTCACCAAACTCATCGGCGGCTACCTTGAGCCGGACGACGTCCTCCATCCGGCTGACATCAGTGGGCACGATCCGGGCCTCGCCGCGACCGACGTGCGCGACCTCGTCGCCAGCCCGGGCCAGCTGATCACCTTCGAGATCGGCAAGGACGACCTTCAGGCCGAGCTCGGCGAACCGCCTCGCGGCTGCGAGACCGATGCCACTCGCCGCGCCTGTAACCACTGCAACGCGGCCAGGCTCGATGGCAGGATGAATCGGCATCGCTCACCTCGGGGGATCTTGGACGAGGCGAGAACGGCTGCGCGGCGGGAAGGCTCCCGCGGCGCGACGGTCAGTACGTCGCGCCGGAACTCGGGAGCGCGGGGCGGTTCTGCACGATGCTCGCCCGCAGGCGGTCTGCTTCCGCCTTGAGGCGGTTCAACTCGCGGGCGGACATCCGGCGCTCGCGCCGCTGCCGGCTAGCCGCAAGCCACGACCCGATCCCCCCGAGAACGACGCCTAATGCCACGGAGGCCAGGATCAGGGCGAAGAGCGGCAGCGTCACACTTAATTCGGGCTGCCCCTTCGAGAACGGGTCGAAGGACACCAGAACGGGGGCGCGGTTCGCGACCGCGAGCAGCACCACCACGATCGCAATCGGCAGGAGGATGAGCGCCTTCAGAAAACCGAGCATTTGACCCTCAGCCTGCGCTGTCCGATGTCTCGGCATGCCCAGCCGAGAGGTTCAGACGCTTGCGCATCTCCTTGCCGGTCTTGAAGACCGGGATGTGCTTCTCGCAGACTGCGACCGTCTCGCCCGTTCGGGGATTGCGGCCGCTGCGAGCATCGCGCTTCTTGACCGAGAACGCGCCAAAGCCGCGCAACTCGACGCGGTCGCCGCGCGCCAGCGCGTCGCCAATCGTATCAAGGATGGCGCCCACCACCGTCTCGATATCGCGTTGATACAGATGCGGATTCTGCTCCGCGATCTTCAGGACGAGCTCGGACTTGATCATCGTTTACGCGAGCTCTGACTCTATCGACCAACCGCCGGAGGCTGCCAAACGGCCAGAAGCCCGTCAAGCTTGGCGGTTTCCAGCGCGCCGGCGCGGATCGAGCCCGCGAGTTGATCGAGGCCGGCGAGATCGGCCCCGAACGCGGCCACCGACCATATCGAGAACCGGGATGAGTCGGTGCGCTTCCAGTCCCGAACGGGGAGCTTCTCTGGAACGCCCTTCTCGCGCTCGAGCCAGGCGACCGCGTCGCGCTCGGAACCAAGCTGGTCGACAAGCTTGAGCGGCAATCCTTGGCGGGCGCTGAAGACGCGTCCGTCCGAAACGGTGTTCAACTGGTCCCCCGTAATCCCGCGGCGCTCGGCGACGAGGTTCTTGAACCAGCCATAGGTGTCGTTCACGACCGATTGCAGCGCCGCGACGGCCTCGGGCGGAGGCTTGTGAAAGCCGGATGGTTCCGCCTTGAGCGGGCCGGACTTGATAGCCTCAACCGACACGCCGACCTTCCCGAGCAGGTTCGAGAAATCGGGGTACTGGAAGAGCACCCCGATCGAGCCGACGAGCGCTGTCTCCCGAGCCACGATCCGGTCAGCCGCGAGCGCGGTGATGTAGCCGCCCGAAGCGGCCAGCCCGTCCACGAAGGCGACGGTCGGCTTCTTGGAAGCGAGCTCGCGGATGCCCTGGAACAGCTCCTCCGAACCCGAGGTCGTGCCGCCAGGTGAGTTGATGGTGATCACGACGCCACGGACGGCGCTCGACTCGCCCACGCGCTTCAGCAACTCGGTCGTGCGCTGGTCTCCCGTAATGAGGCCGGACACGCTCACCCGCGCGATCTGCTGCCCGGTGCCGGGCAGGCCCGCCCGGCCGCTCCAGGCAAGACCGGCCGCGCCGATTCCGAGAATGACGACCAGGAAGGCCGCGACGCGCCAGAAGGTCAGCTTGCGACGCAAGCGCCTCCGGTCCGCGATCAGGTCGGCATCGAATGCCATGTGACTGGTTCCTTGTTTCGGCGCGTACCTAGCGCCGACGCCGGTCCGCCTGCAAGCAACCGTGACCGGAGAGGCTCTCGCACCAGGTTCGTCGGCCCGATAATGCGCAGGGGCTCCCGAAAGGCTCCCGATGACATTGCGCTACATCGCCCCGGTCCTGCTCCTTGTTGCGTCGAACGTGTTCATGACCTTCGCCTGGTACGGGCATTTGAAGTTCACCGACCGGCCGCTCTGGATCGTGGTGCTCGCGAGCTGGGGCATTGCATTCTTCGAGTACTGGCTAGCGGTGCCCGCGAACCGGATCGGCCACCAAGTTTACGGCGCCGCCGAGCTCAAGGTGATGCAGGAGGTGATCACGCTGGTCGTTTTCGCGGGCTTCTCTGCGCTCTACCTGCGTGAGCCGCTGACCATGAATCACGCGATCGGGTTCGGGCTGATCGTCGCCGGCGCCTTCTTCGTGTTCAAGAGCCCGCTGGGGTAGTCCCTGAACCCGCTACCGGGCGGTATAGAAACTGGATCGGAACTGCGCGCCGGCTCGGCCGAAGCTGCGGGGCGGTACAGAAGTCAAGGCTGCCGCATATGGGCCGCGCGCAACGCAAACGAAAAGGCCCGCCGGATCGCTCCGGCGGGCCTGATCTTGCAGGCCCGGCGAACCGGGCCCGAGGAGGGCCTACTTGCGGCTCTTCAGCGCCGCACCGAGGATGTCGCCGAGCGAGGCGCCGGAATCGGACGACCCGAACTTCTCCATCGCTTCCTTCTCCTCGGCCATCTCGAGCGCCTTGATCGACAGCGTGACGCGGCGCGCCTTGCGATCGAACATGGTCACGCGAGCATCGACCTTCTCGCCCTTCGCGAAGCGGTCCGGACGCTGATCGCCGCGATCGCGGGCGAGCTCGGCGCGCCGGATGAAGGTCTGCATGTCGGTGTCGACGATCTTCACCTCGATGCCGGAATCCTTCACCTCGACGATCTCGCAGGTGACGACCTGGCCCTTCTTCAGCTCGCCGGCATCCGCGAACGGGTCGCCGGCCATCTGCTTGATGCCAAGCGAGATGCGCTCCTTCTCGACATCCACGTCGAGAACCTGGGCGCGCACCACGTCACCCTTCTTGAACTCGTCGATGACCTGCTCGCCCGGACGGTTCCAGTCGAGATCCGAGAGGTGGACCATGCCGTCGACGTCGTTCTCGAGGCCGACGAACAGACCGAACTCGGTCTTGTTCTTGACCTCGCCCTCGACCACCGAACCGACCGGGTGCTGCTCTGCGAAGGCTTCCCACGGGTTCTGCAGGGCCTGCTTGAGGCCGAGCGAGATGCGGCGCTTGACCTGATCCACCTCGATGATGACGACCTCGACCTCCTGGGAGGTGGAGACGATCTTGCCCGGATGGACGTTCTTCTTCGTCCAGGACATCTCCGAGACGTGGATCAGGCCCTCGATCCCCGGCTCCAGCTCCACGAAGGCGCCGTAATCGGTGATGTTGGTCACGCGGCCCTTCAGCTTCGCGCCCACCGGATAACGGGCGGCGATGCCCTCCCACGGATCGGCGAGGAGTTGCTTGATGCCGAGCGAGATGCGGTGCGTCTCGTGGTTGATCTTGATGATCTTCACCTTCACGGTCTGGCCGATATTCACGACCTCGCTCGGGTGATTGACGCGCCTCCAGGCCATGTCGGTGACGTGAAGGAGGCCGTCGATGCCGCCGAGATCGACGAAGGCGCCGTACTCGGTGATGTTCTTCACAACGCCGTCGATGACCTGACCCTCTTCGAGATTGGCCACGAGCTCGGAACGCTGCTCGGCGCGGCTCTCCTCGAGGACGGTCCGGCGCGACACGACGATGTTGCCGCGGCGGCGATCCATCTTGAGGATCATGAAGGGCTGCGGGTTGCCCATGAGGGGCGATACGTCGCGCACCGGCCGGATATCGACCTGCGAGCGCGGCAGGAACGCCACGGCGCCGTCGAGGTCGACCGTGTAACCGCCCTTCACCTGGTTGAAGATCACGCCGTTGACGCGCTCGTTGGCCTCGAAGGCCTTCTCGAGCTTCACCCAGCTCTCCTCGCGGCGAGCCTTGTCGCGGCTGATGACGGCTTCGCCCAGCGCGTTCTCGACGCGCTCAAGGTAGACCTCGACCTCATCACCCACCTTGATCGGCGTGTCGCCCCGGCCGGGACCGACAAATTCCTTGAGGGCCACGCGCCCTTCCGTCTTCGCGCCGACGTCGATAACGGCGACGTCCTTCTCGATCGCGACGACCTTTCCCTTGACGACCGATCCCTCCTGGACCTCGGCCTTCTCGAAAGACTCCGCGAGCATGGCCGCGAAGTCCTCGCGGGGGCTATTCTGCAAAGCTGCTGACATTCAGTCTCCTGGTGCCCTGAAGGGCTGCGCCGGCGGTTCGTGTTGCTCTACGATCCAGACCATCGACTCGGTCCCACGAACCCCTCGGGGTGTCTGTCAGGACCCACTGCCCGAGGGCAGGCCGGCGCGTCGTCGACGGGCGGGATCGGTATCCGGCGGGCTGACGGGAAGGATCCGTCGCGGGCGCGCCCACGCGGGATCCGTCATACATCGTCTCGTCGGAACGGGGCCTCATGTAATGCAGAGCGCGTTTTGCGACAAGTTGTTTTGCCGTGTCGGACACCCTTGCCGCCGCTTGTGACCCAGGCGAGTGCGCGATCCAGGCGGTCATTGCCCCAAAACATCTCGCCATCCGGTGCGATGAAGGTCGGAGCACCAAAAATGCCGCGCTCGCGAGCTTCGTCGCATTGGGCCCTGAGGCGCGCCTTGTTCTCGTCCGACTGCGCCGCCCGCAGCACGGATGTGGCATCGAGCCTCAGACCCGACAGGATCTCCGCGATAAGGTCGCCGTCAGAGATGTCGCGCCCGTGCCCGAACTCGGCCTCGTAAACCGCCTTCGTGAAGGCCGGGGTCCAGCCCTCGATGGTCCCAAGAAGCGCCACCCGGGCCGGCAGGAGCGAGTTCTGCGGAAACGGGCTGGGCTGCCGGCATGGCAGGCCAAGGCTCTCAGCCTCGCGCTCCATGTCGCGCCACATATAGCGGCCCTTCGCCGGGTATAGGTTGAAGGGCGAGGTGGTCCAGCCCTGTGCCGCGAAGATCGGGCCGAGCAGGAACGGCCGCCAAACGATCTCGAGGCCTGCCCCTTCCGCCTCGGCCTCGATCCGCATCGCGGACAGGTAGGAATACGTTGACGCAAACTCGTACCAGAACTCGAGGACAGGGCGGCTCATCGGCACCTCAGGTTGCCGCCGGTCAGCGGTAGGCCGACTTCTAGCAGATCAGGCTTCGGTCTGGTGTCCTTCGCTCGCCAACCCGGCGCTCTCGATGTCGACGGCCGCGGCCTCTAGCTCGAGCAACAAGGATTGCAGCGTCGCCAGTTTCTCCGCTCCGAACCGCTCCGTGATTGCCCGGTAGGTCGCTTCCGAGCGGGGCGTCACGGCGGCGATGAGTGCCGTCCCGGCTTCCGTGATCGAAAGCAGGCCGCGCCGCAGATCGGCCGGGCTCGCCTTTCGGGCGATCAGGCCCCGGCTTTCGAGGTCCTGGAGGATGCGCGACAAGCTCGGCCCGAGAAGAAAGGTGGCGCGCGCGAGGCCGGCGACCTCGATTTCAGGGACGGTGCTCAGAGCGCGTAGAACCCGCCATTGCTGCTCCGTGATGCCGTGGGCGCGCAGCGCTGGCCGGAACTGCCGCATGACCGCCTCGCGGGCGCGCAGCAACGACATCGGGAGCGATTTCGAGAAGTGCCGGAGGTGAACCCGGGTCGGGGCGGTCCCAGTCTGGGCAGGCGAGACTTGAGGGGCGACGAGCGATTCTGGTCGCGAAACCATGAGAAGGGTGCACTCCATTGCGGAGTGGCGCTTAACACGTTAATCATTTTCGATCGAGGGAGGGGACTTTGCCCCACATCATCGTAGAGTATTCCGCCAACCTGGAGGCTGCCCTAAATCCGGGACGGCTGGTCGACACCCTCCATGAGGCCGCGCTCGGGACGGGCGTCATGCCGATTGGCGGATTGCGGACCCGGGCCGAGCGACGGGACGTGTACAGGATCGCCGACGGACATCCGGACAATGCCTTCGTGGCCGTGCTGGTGCGCATCGGCCAGGGCCGGGATGCCGAGACGCGCCGTCGGATCGCCCAGACACTGATGCAGGCGCTCGAAACCGAGACGATCGAGATCTTCGCACGGCGTGGCCTCGGGCTTACCGTGGAGGTCCAGGAGATCGATGGCACGGCCTCACTCAAGACCAACAACCTGCATGAGCACGTCAAGGCCCGCGTGGCGGGGAAACATCCATGACCTCGATCACCGACCCGAAGCTCACGGCCAATCTGACGAAGGCGAACAGCTTTCTGCAGCGGTTCTCGGCGGAAACCGTCCCGCATTTCATCGCCGGTGAGTCGGTTCTCTCCGCTTCGGGCGAGACCTTCGACAGCTTCGACCCCACGAGCAATGCCCGGCAAGCGGTCGTGGCGGCAGGAGGCGCGGCCGAGATCGATCGCGCTGGCAAGGCTGCGGCATCGGCTTTCAAGGCCTGGCGCGATGTTCCCGGCGCGAAACGGCGCAAGATCCTGCACGCGATCGCAGATGCGATTGAGGCCCGGGCTGAGGAGATCGCGCTCGTCGAGAGCTCGGATACCGGGCAGCCGGTCCGCTACATGGCGAAGGCTGCCCTGCGCGGGGCCGAGAATTTCCGCTTCTACGCCGACCGGGCGCCGGAGGCGGGCAACGGAGTATCGCTGCCGGATCAAGCCCACATCAACTACACGCTGCGCCAGCCGATCGGGCCCGTGGCCGTCATCACGCCTTGGAACACGCCCTTCATGCTCTCGACATGGAAGATCGCGCCGGCGCTCGCGGCCGGTTGCACGGTGGTCCACAAGCCAGCCGAATGGTCGCCGCTCTCGGCCACGATCCTCGTCGAGATCATGGACGGGGTCATCCGGGAGCACGGGCTGCCGCCCGGCACCGTCAACCTTGTCCACGGGCTCGGCGAGAACGCTGGCAAAGCTCTGACCGAGCACCCCGCCATCAAGGCGATTGCCTTCGTCGGCGAGACCACGACCGGCTCGCACATCATGGCGCAGGGCGCCCCGACCCTGAAGCGCGTCCACTTCGAACTCGGTGGCAAGAACCCGGTCATCGTCTTCGACGACGCGGATCTCGACCGCGCGCTCGATGCGGTCCTTTTCATGATCTACTCGCTCAACGGCGAGCGCTGCACCTCGTCCTCCCGGGCCCTCGTCCAGCGCTCGATCTACGACGAGTTCAGCCGCAAGGCGGCGGAGCGGGTCCGCCGGATCAAAGTCGGGCATCCGCTCGATCCGGCGACCGAACTCGGGCCGCTGATCCACGCCCGGCATCTCGAAAAAGTCATGTCTTATCCGGAACTTGCCCGGCGCGAGGGCGCGCGGGTCGAGGCCGGGGGCAACCGCGCCATGGAGGGTGCTGGCAATTACGTCGAGCCGACCCTGTACCTTGACGCGAAGTCCGGCATGCGGATCGCCCAGGAGGAGATCTTCGGGCCGGTTCTCACCATGATCCCCTTCGAGGACGAGGCAGAGGCACTCTCCATCGCGAATGATGTTCGCTACGGCCTTGCCGGCTACATCTGGACGGGCGATGTCGGCCGGGCGCATCGGATGGCCCGCGATCTCGATGCCGGCATGATCTGGGTCAATTCTGAGAACGTCCGCCATTTGCCGACCCCCTTTGGCGGGATGAAAAGCTCCGGCATCGGCCGGGACGGCGGCGACTATTCCTTCGATTTCTACATGGAAACGAAAAACGTAGCGATCGCCTATGGCACGCACGCGATCCCAAAGATCGGCGTGGGGTAGGTGTCAACTCGTCTGTCGAGCATCGGTCGGACATCATCGCGGGATCGGCTGGACGTCGCTCGACGGTCGACCAAGCGTTGCTCCACCACCGACCGGGCGGATGACGGAAGATAACACGTTAAGCGGAGACGCCCATGCCGATCCCAGCGCCGGTCCTCTATCCCCCGTTCCAGGTCGTGCGGCTGAACCACATCGTTCTCGCCGTCCGGGACCTAGTCCGGGCTCAGGCGTTCTGGGCCGATACGCTCGGCCTGCAGGTGACGGGCGAGACCGGGGACCGAATCTACCTGCGAGCGATGGAGGAGCGCGGGCATCATTGCGTCGTGCTGGAGCGCGGCGACGGTCCGGCTGCGAGGGTCCTCGGCTTCAAGGTTTACGCGGAAGAAGACCTCGACCGGGCTCAGCACTTTTTCCGCACTCGCGGCCTGCCGGCCGAGTTCGTCGAGACGCCCCACCAGGGCCGGACGCTTCGCTGCAAGGACCCGCTCGGCGTGCCGCTCGAATTCTACTTCGAAATGGAGAAGCTGCCGTCGATCCATCAGCGGTACGGGCTCTACAAGGGCGTGAAACCGCTCCGCATTGATCACTTCAACTGCTTCTCGGACGACGTGCAGGCCTCGGTGGATTTCTACACCGCGATGGGCTTCCGCACGACCGAGTACACCGAGTGCAATCAGACCCGTCGGCTCTGGGCCGCTTGGATGCACCGCAAGGGCGGCGTTCACGACATGGCCTTTACGCACGGTATCGGGCCGAGGCTGCACCACGTCGCGTTCTGGGTGCCGACCCCGCTCAACATCATCGACCTGCTCGACCTGATGGCGACCACGGGATACGTCGGGAATATCGAGCGCGGCCCGGGCCGCCACGGCATCTCGAACGCCTTCTTCCTCTATGTCCGCGATCCGGACGGGCACCGGATCGAGCTTTATTGCTCGGATTACCTGACGGTCGATCCGGATCACGAGCCGATCCGCTGGGACCTGCGCGACCCGCAGCGGCAGACCCTTTGGGGTGCGCCGGCCCCGAAAAGCTGGTTCGAGGAAGGCACTCCCTTTCCGGATGCGCCGGTCCGCGAGCCCGTCTACGAGGCCTCGCCTATCATCGCGGCGTGAGCGCGCCGAACCGAGCGATCGCGGCCTGAAGCTAAGGCCTAGACGAACTCGTCTTCGCGGCTGCGGCCGATCATGATCTCGCCCTTCGCCTCCAGGTCCTTGGCGATCTGGATGATCGCGCTCTGGGCCTGGTCGACATCCTTCATCCGGAGCGGGCCGAGCGCCTCGAGATCGTCGGTAAAGAGCTTCGCGGCGCGGCTCGACATGTTGCCCGTGAACACCTCGCGGGCCTTCTCGTTCGCGCCCTTGAGAGCCCGCGCGAGCACGGTCTTGTCCACCGTCCGCAGGAGGGTCTGGATCGCGGCGGGGCCGAGGGCCGTCAGGTCCTCGAAGGTGAACATAAGCTCCTTGATTTTCGCGGCGGCTGCCTCGTTCGTCCGCTCGAGCGCACCCATCAGGCGCTTCTCGGCCTGCCGGTCGAGGTTGTTGAACACCTCGGCGATCGCCTCGTGCGAGTCGCGCCGCTGAGTACGCGACAGGCCCGACAGGAACTCGGCATGGAGCACCTGCTCGACGCTCTCCAGCGCCTCGCGCTGAACGTTGTTCAGCGTCAGCATGCGGTTGAGAATCTCCGTCGCGAATTCCTCTTCCAGCAGGGCAAGTGTGCGGGCCGCGATCTCGGCCGGAAGCCGCGACAAGATCAGCGCGACAGTCTGCGGGTGCTCGCCCTTGAGGTAGGCCGCGAGAAGCGTGACATCGACAGCGGACAGCTTGTGCCACACGTTCCGGCTAGCCTGCCCGCGGATCTCGTCCATGATCGCGTCGGCCTTCTCCTTCGTGAGCACGCCACGAAGGAAGGTCTCTGTGCGGTCGTAACTTCCGACCACCTTGTCCTGCTCGGATACGCTCTGCGCAAACTCCTCGGCGATCGCCTCGATCTTGCTGCGCGAAACCGTGCCGAGCTCGGCCATTGCGAGCGAGAGCTTCTTGACTTCCTCCTCTTCGAGGAGCGCCCAGATGGGTGCGCTGCGCTCTTCTCCGAGGAGAAGCATGATGGTCGCAGCCTTGCGCGCTCCGCTGAGTTCGTCGCGGGCAGTCGATTCCGTGCTGAGCGGTGCTGACATACTGGGCGGCTTACGGGTTGCTCAGGCGTGGCTCAGACCTGAGGCTCGGGCTCGGGCTCGTATTGTGGATGGGTCACCGTCTCGGTGAGCTTAACGGCAACATGCCTGCCGGCACGTCCCATCCGGCCGCGCGTGACGAGCACCCCGCCGCAACGCAGCTCTACGGGGTTCTCGGGTGCAATGTCGAACATGAGCGTGTCGCCGACTGCGAGGTTCAGTACGCGTCCGAGCGGCAGCAACTCCTCATGCAGCACAGCCGTGAGGTTCACGCCCGAGCGGCTGACCTCCGTGACGAGGTGCTGCTGCCATACATTGTCCTGGCCGAGCCGGTCGCCGACATAGGAAAGGCTCAGCGCCTCCCGGATCGGTTCTAGCGTGACGAACGGCAGGACGATGTCAAAGAAGCCCTGCAGCGTGCCGAGCTCGACCTTGAAGGTCGCGAGCGCGACGATGTTCTGCGGCTGCGTGATCGACGCAAAGCGCGGATTGGTCTCGAAGTGGTCGAGCACGAAATCGACCGGCGAGATCGAGCTGAACGCTTCCTTTGTGTCGCCCAGCACCGCCTCGAAGAAGCGGCGCAGCATGTTCATCTCGATGGACGAGAATGAGCGCCCGTCCTGGACCGGCGGCGACAGGTTCGCGTTCCCGCCGAATACGACATCGATAAGCGCGTAGACCAGGCTCGAATCGAGCACGATCAAGCCGAAATTGTTCCAGGGCTGCGCCTTGGTGACGCCGATCAGGGACGGCAGTGAGACGGAGTCGAGATACTGCCCGAAGCGCAGCGACGTGATCCGGTCGAGCCGGACCTCGACGATGTCGGAGGTGATTTTCCGGGCCGAGATGCGCAGCAGCTTGACGAGGCGGTCGAACACCGCCTCGAGCATCGGAATCCGTTCGTAAGGAACGGTCGGCGCATGGACGAGCGCATCGATGCCGGACTGGCTCTGGACCGGGCCACCGAAACCGCCAAGCCCGAGGAAGTCGTCGATCGAGGCTTGGTTGAACGGCGCCTCGGCTTCGTCCTCACCGTCGCTTGTGTGGGGTTTGTCGGGGTCCGCCATACGCCGTTCCGATCCGTGCGACGCGTCCGGCACGCCTGAAACCTGACGGGCCGACGGCTCAGTCACCCCTTCGGTCGAAAGCCGCCGAAGGTCGAGGGCTGTCGTGCAGCTTGGGATATCGAGAACATGGTTTCCGACTGGTTAATGAAGCTTCGGGACGGCATGGTGGAGCTGGCGAAAATTTGAGAACCCGATCCCTCTCCACTATCCATAGCGGGGAGGACGGTTCTGCAATCCGGGGTTTAAGCTACCACCGTCGGCAACGGTCACGGGAATCGCATGATCATGCTGTTCGAGGGAGAGTTCGCGACTCAGGATACCCTCCGGTTCATAGAGGAGAAGGGCGGGATCGGGCTCTGGGCCTGGGACCTGAAGACGGACGAGATGCTCTGGTCGCCCGGCGTCTACGCGCTCGCGGACCTGGAGATTGGTCGGACCAAGCCGTCCTATGACATCTTCATATCGCTGATACACCCGGATGACCGCCTGTCACAAAGCGAGGTCGAGCGCCTGATCGGGGCAGGGCTGCCGCTGCTTCGCAATTTCAGGCTCATCACGCGAAACGGCCGGGTCCGATGGGTATCGAACGACAGTGAGGTCCTATTCGACCCGGCAGGGAAGCCCACGCGCGTCATCGGTGCGCTGTTCGACGTAACCCGGCAGCATGACGCGATCCTGGCGACACGGGCTGCCGAGGAGCGTTACCGGGCTCTGGTGGAGGCCTCGGGGTTGGTCGCCTGGACCTCGCGCCCCGACGGAACAGGTGGCGATCCGGAATGGCTTCGGTTCTCTGCGCAAACACCGGAGGACGCGATGCAGGTCGGCTGGCTCGGTGCTGTAGTTCCAGAGGAGCGGAATGCGGTCGAAGCCGGCTGGCATGAGGCAGTCGCGGGCAGGCGCGCCTATGAGCGGGAATGCCGGCTGGTCCTCGGCGAAGGCGAGCCGCATTGGTTCCGCCTTCGGGCCGCGCCTGTCCTCTCGGGCCACAACGGTATCCGCGAGTGGGTCTGGACGGCGGAGGATATCCACGAGCGCAAGCTCAACCCGCTCCTTCACTCCGCCGCGAATGGCCCGCGCCAACTGACAGGCGCGCAGATCAGGGCGGCGCGGGGCCTGCTGAACTGGTCCGTCCGCGACCTGTCCGAAGCATCCGGTGTGTCGCCCTCGGTGATCCGCCGACTCGAAGAGTTCAACGGGGCGCCCGGGACCCGCGAGGAACGTATGGGTGACATCCAGGCTGCCTTCGAGCGAAGCGGCGTCGAGTTCCTGTTCCCGACGCTGGGCAAACCGGGAGTGCGCCTTCATTAGGCGAATACCTCTGGCTACGTGGAAACCCTTGGGGGGTACCACGTAGACTTCCTCGGACGCAGCGCCTTCTTCTCAGAAGGACGCGATCCTGCCGCCCGAATACGCTTCACGCAAAACATGCGTCAGTTTTTATCAATCCTTTCACCGTAACTTCTCGTTGCGGGCTGCTCCGGCCACGCGTTGGCGGGATTGATGATGGGCGGGTTGAAGGCGGGTCTGCGCGGCAAGCTTGCGCTGATGTTGATCCTGTTCAGCACCTTGCCGCTGCTCGCGATCCTCGCGGGCTACTTCGTCGAGATCAGGCCGCGTGTGCGGGCCTTGTCCTTCTCCAGCCTGCAGGCCAATGCGGTTTCGCTCGGCGCGACCTTCAACCGCGAACTTGTCGAGCGGATGAAGAACCTGGAGGCCGCCGTTGTCGGCCATCCGTCAGCGCTCCGCTCGGAAAACTGGCGCAAGCCGGAAGGTGTGCTCGCGAACATCCTGAATGCCGACATGCAGGCCGGGAAGTTTCGGCTGATGCTGATCGTGGACACGAAGGGCGAACTGCTCGGCGCGAACAACAAGGACCTGTCCGGCCAACGCCTTCCGGTTGAACAGCTCTACGGCCAGAACTTCGCCGAAGAGCCCTGGTTCAAGGACGTCATGGCCGGGAAGGTCACCTTCGACGCCGGCTTGTTGAAGGTCACCATGCTGCCCTTGCGGCGCGAGCCGTCGGTCGCGAAGGTTTATGGCGACGAGGGCTGGGTGATTCCGATGGCCGGGCAGATGCGCAGCGCGTCCGGCGAACTCCTCGGCGTGTGGGTCGACTTCCTGGACTACACCCGGTTCGAAGACATCATCAAAGCCGACGTCGCCCGGGCCGCGCTCGTGACCGAGGGCGACATGGCAACCGCTTCCGTCAACTTCGACGTCGTCGACGGCCAGAATCGGCTCCTCTACTCCTACCGTATGCCGGAGCAGGGCAAGGGCCGCTTCATCGGCACGAGCGTGATCGGAAAAGAGCCGGACACGGCCGTCGCGCAGCTCCTGAACGGGATGAGCAACAGCAAACCGTCGCTCGTCGGCATCAGCGACGGCGAGGCCCTGACGGCAGTCAAGGCTCCTTCGGCACGCGGCTTCACGGCAGACTGGCGCATCGTGATGCGGATGCCGGTGGCGGAAGCCTTTGCGACCGCGAACTCGATGACGCGCCAGATCATCATCGCGCTTCTGCTCACGGCGATGGCCGCGGCCGGCTTCGGGGCGCTGGTCGGCACCCGCTTCAGCCGGCCGATCCTCGACCTAGCCGGCCGCATGCGGACGCTCGCGGCCGGAGATAACGAGGCGACTGTGCCCCATTCCGGGCGCACCGACGAGATCGGCCAGATGGCGCAGGCGGTGGAGGTCTTCAAACAGGGCGCGATCGATCGCATCCGGATGGAGCACGAGGCCGACGAACAGCGGGGGCTCACCGAGGAGGAGCGCGCCAGAAACGAGAAATCCCGGGCCGCTACGGCCAAGGAACAGGCTTTCGTGGTCGGGGCGATCGGAGACGGGCTCGAGCACCTCGCCAAGGGCGACCTGACCTTCCGGCTCTCGACCCCCTTTCCGGGCGACTACAGAAAGCTGCAAGACGACTTCAACGCCGCGATCGGCACGCTCCAGGACGCCATGGCGACCATTGCGGGCGCTACGGAAGGCATCCGCTCGGGCACAAGCGAGATCAGCCAGGCCTCCGAAGGTCTGTCCAAGCGGACCGAGCAGCAGGCCGCCTCGCTCGAAGAGACCGCGGCGGCCCTCGACGAGATCACCGCGACGGTGCGCAAGACCGCAGAGGGCGCGAATCACGCCCGCGACGTGGTCACGAATGCCAAGAGCGATGCCGAGCGCTCGGGCGAGATTGTCGGTGGCGCCGTGCAGGCGATGTCGGAAATCGAGGGCTCGTCGCGGCAGATCTCGAGCATCATCGGTGTCATCGACGAGATCGCGTTTCAGACGAACCTTCTCGCGCTCAACGCGGGCGTTGAAGCTGCGCGTGCCGGGGAGGCTGGCAAGGGCTTCGCGGTCGTCGCCTCGGAGGTTCGTGCACTGGCCCAACGGTCGGCTGATGCCGCCAAGGAGATCAAGGCGCTGATTCAGGCCTCGTCCAGTCAGGTCGGGAACGGCGTGGAACTAGTCGGGCAAGCCGGGAAGGCGCTCGACCGGATCGTCGCCCAGGTGGCAGATATCAGCGGCATCGTGGCCGAGATCGCGGCCTCCGCGAAGGAGCAGGCGACGGGCCTCGCCGAGGTGAACACCGCCGTCAACCAGATGGACCAGGTCACCCAGCAGAACGCCGCGATGGTCGAGCAATCGACCGCGGCCAGCCACTCCTTGGCGCATGAGGCGCAGGAGCTCGGCCGCCTAGTATCGAGGTTCAAACTTGGCGGGAGCGGCGGCGTGGTCACGCCCATGCCGAAGCGGGCATCCGCGGGACCGAAGACGTCACCGGCGATGAAGATTGCAGGCGGGCGGGGCAGCTCCGCCGCCTTGAAGCCGGCTGCCGCGGAGAGCTGGGACGAGTTCTGAGCCGTCCTAGCGGAAGCGCTCTCCGTCTCAACCATCGCGTGTGACTTTTTCGCCTCGGCCGGCCGCTGCGGATTGGATTCGCCTTCAGTCCGCCCAACAGGCGCATTCGTCAGAGAAGTATTAGCGAATTCTCGCTAGCGACTTTGCAATCACAAGGAGAGTCGTCGTGGGTCTGGTCGCCGTCATCAATAATCTGAAGATTCCAAGCAAGCTGATGATGGCCTTCGGTGCGCTCGTCCTCACGATCTGCGCCGTGATCCTAGGCGTGTTCTTGAAGCTCACGGCTGCAGAGCAGGCCGGCGCAACCACCGGCCGCATGACCGAAATTCTGGACCTGTCCAATCAGGCCCAGATCGCGATGCTGGAGCAGTCCGGCGCTATCCGCGGCCTGCTCCTCAGCAAAGAGGCTCGGTACGGCGACAATTATAGGGCTGAGAAGTCCACCTTCGAAGGTGTTGCTCAGAAGATGCGGGGCCTGGTCAAGAACCCCGACGTGAAGGCTCTGCTCGAGCAGTCGCTCGCGGCCGCCAAGGAATGGCATTCGCGGGTCGGTGACATCCAGGTTCAGGTCGCTACCAACCCGAACGCGATGGAGCAGGCCAACGAGATCATGCGGAGCGGCCTGAATGCGTCCTTGTACCGAGCCTACCGCGAAACCAACGATCGGATGGAGCAGGCCCAGCGCAAGCTCCTGGCCGAAGTGCGCGCCGCGGATACGGCTGCACAGGATGCCGTGAAAACGGTTCTGATGATCGGCGGCTTGGTCGCGCTCCTGATCGCCATCGGCTTCGGGCTCCTCCTCGCCCGCACCATCGGCGCGCCAATCACGGCCATGACCAAGGTCATGAACCAGTTTGCAGCTGGCGATTACCAGGCCGCCATCCCGGGGGCCGGCCGTCGCGACGAGATCGGCGAGATGGCCAAGGCCGTCGAGGTGTTCAAGCAGGGCGGTCTCGACCGCATCCGCATGGAGCACGAGGCGGACGAGCAGCGCGGCCTCACCGAGGAGGAGCGTACCCGGAACGAGAAGGCGCGCGCCGCCTCCGCGAAAGAGCAGGCCATCGTCGTCGCGAATATCGGGCGGGGCCTCGACGCGCTGGCCAAGGGCGACCTGACCTTCCGCATCTCGGAGAACTTCCCCGGCGAGTACAAGAAGCTGCAGGACGACTTCAATGCCGCCATGGGCACGCTCCAGGAGACGATGAAGACGATCTCCGGCGCGACCGAGGGCATCCGTTCCGGGACGGGCGAGGTGAGCCAGGCCGCCGACGATCTCTCGAAGAGGACCGAGCAGCAGGCCGCTTCGCTCGAGGAGACCGCAGCGGCGCTCGACGAGATCACGGCGACAGTCCGCAAGACCGCCGAGGGGGCCAACCACGCTCGCGACGCCGTCACAACCGCAAAGTCCGATGCAGAGCGCTCGGGCGAGGTCGTCGGCGGCGCCGTGCAGGCGATGTCGGCGATCGAGCAGTCCGCGAAGCAGATCTCGAACATCATTGGGGTGATCGACGAGATCGCCTTCCAGACGAACCTGCTCGCGCTGAATGCCGGTGTCGAGGCCGCTCGCGCCGGTGAGGCCGGAAAGGGCTTCGCGGTGGTCGCATCCGAGGTGCGGGCGCTCGCCCAGCGTTCCGCCGACGCTGCGAAAGAGATCAAGACGCTGATCCAGGCCTCCTCGACGCAGGTCGCCAGCGGCGTGGATCTCGTGGGCCAGGCCGGCAAGGCGCTTGAGCGGATCGTCGTCCAGATCGCCGAGATCAACGCTGTCGTTACCGAGATCGCAGCATCCGCCAAGGAGCAGGCGACCGGTCTCGCCGAGGTGAACACTGCCGTTAATCAGATGGATCAAGTTACGCAGCAGAATGCGGCCATGGTCGAGCAGTCTACCGCCGCAAGCCACTCGCTGGCCCAGGAGGCGGACGAGCTCGGGCGGCTGATCTCGCGCTTCGAGGTCGGCGCCGGCGCAACGGTGACGCCGATGGCGAAACGTGCAGCACCGGCCCAGCGCACGGTCACGGCCATGAAGACAACCGGCGGGCGCGGCGCTTCCGCGATGCGCAAGCCAGAGCCGGCCGAAGAAGGCTGGGAAGAGTTCTAAGGATCGGACGATGCAGCTGGCAACGGAATCTCAAGCAGCAACTCTGAAACTGCGCCCTGTCCTCGACCTCACGGCCGCGGCGCCCCTGAAAGCGGAGTTCGGCGACCTGCGTGGCAAACCAGTCTGTGTGGATGCCACGGATGTGGACCGGGTGGGGGCGCTTTGCCTCCAGGTTCTGATGTCGGCGCATTCGACCTGGACCTCGGACGGCATCGCCTTCTCGCTCGGGAAGACGTCGCCGGCTTTCGAGGAGGGGCTCGATACGCTCGGCGCCTCCTTCCTTCTGTTTTCGATTCCCCGGGAGTGACTTCGTTGAGCAAGACGATCCTGACGATCGATGATTCGAGAACCATGCGTGACATGCTGATGCTGGCTCTCTCCAATGCCGGCTATCGTGTCGTCCAGGCGGTCGACGGCATGCACGGGCTCGAGGTGCTCGGGGCCGAAGCGCCGGACGTGATCATCACGGACATCAACATGCCGCGGATGGACGGGTTTGGCGTGATCGAGAACGTCCGCAAGGACGATCGCCACCGCGGCACACCCATCCTCGTCCTTACCACCGAGAGCGACTCGACCAAGAAGGAGCGGGCGCGTGCGGCCGGCGCCACAGGCTGGATCGTGAAGCCCTTCAATCCCGAGAAGCTCGTCAGCGCGATCCGTCGCGTCGCGGCCTGATCGAACCGATCTCCAGTTGAGGGTGGCGTAGCGTGGATCCTCTTGCGTCGATCAAGATCACGTTCTTCCAGGAATGTGAGGAGCAGCTCGCCGAGCTTGAGACCGGCCTCCTCGCCATGAAGGACGGCGAGACCGATTCCGAAACGGTGAATGCCGTCTTTCGGGCGGTGCACTCGATCAAGGGCGGCGCAGGCGCCTTCAGCCTGACCGATCTCGTCCGCTTCGCGCATGTCTTCGAGACGGTGCTCGACGAGATGCGTTCCGGGCGGCTCGCACCCGACGGACGCATCCTCGACATCATGCTTAGGGCAGCCGATGTGCTGGCGGACCTGGTTCGGGCGGCGCGCGACGGCGGCACGGTCGATGAGGCGCGCTGCCAGGCGCTGATCGCCGAGCTAGGCGACGCAACAGGCACGCCTACCGAACCCGCGGCCGAGGACGAGTTCCTCGATCTGGACTTCGCACCCATTCTCGTCTCGGTCGACCTCCCCGAAGGGGACGCGTCGGCGCTCGAACCCGCCGAGCCTGCGGCCGCCATGGCCGAGGCGGCCGAACTCGTCGAGCAACGGGTGGTCACCTTCAAGCCTCACGCCGCGCTCTACGCGAAGGCGAACGAGCCCGCCGTGCTGCTGCGGGAACTGGCGAATGTCGGCAGGACCGAGCTCAAGCTGAATGCGGAGAGCCTCCCGACGCTCGACGACCTCGAGCCCGAGTCGGCCTACATTCACTGGGTCGCGACCGTGGACAGCGCGGATGAGAGCGCGATCCGCGAGGTGTTCGACTTCGTCGAGGGCGATTGCGACTTGGCGATCGAGACGGCCTCGGCCCCAGCATCCGCGGGCGGAATCGAGATGCCGGCCGCGATGCCCCAGGTCCCGGCCGAAGACGCTCCTGTCGCCGACGCGGTACCGGAAGAGGCACCGGCCGCTCCGGAGGCGCTCGACATCCAGGCGCTCATCGCACGCGCCACCGGAGGCGCGACGCAGACGGCGGCTGCTGCCCAGGCGGCCGCGGAAGCAACCGCCCCGAGCGCGCAAATCATCCCGCTGAAAGAGGCGGCTCGGCCGGCGGAGACGCCCGCCAAGAAAGATGACGCCCACGCGGTTGCCGCAGCTTCCCCGACGATCCGCGTCGACCTCGAGCGGGTCGACAGGCTGATCGATCTCGTTGGCGAGCTTGTCATCAACCAGGCAATGCTGGCCCAGCGCGTGCTTGAAAGTGGGCTCGCCCGCTCCTCCGGCATCGCGGTCGGCCTTGACGACCTGGAGCTCCTGACGCGGGAGATCCAGGACAGTGTCATGGCGATCCGCGCGCAACCGGTGAAATCCGTGTTCCAGCGGATGCCGCGCCTCGTTCGCGAGGTCGCGCATGCGACCGGCAAGCAGGTGCGTCTCGTTGTGGAAGGCGAGGGCACCGAAGTCGACAAGACGGTGATCGAGCGCCTCACGGACCCGATCACGCACATGATCCGGAACGCCATCGACCACGGCCTGGAATCACCCGAGAAACGGGTCGAGGTTGGCAAGGCCGCCGAAGGCATCGTGCGCCTTTCCGCGCTTCATCGCAGCGGCCGGATCGTCATCGAGGTCGCCGACGACGGCGGCGGCATCAACCGCAAGCGCGTCCGCCAGATTGCGATCGACAAAGGCCTCATTTCGCCCGACGCGAACCTCACCGACGAGGAGACGGACAATCTCATCTTCATGCCGGGCTTCTCGACGGCGGAGACGATCTCCGACATCTCGGGCCGCGGCGTCGGGATGGATGTGGTCCGGCGCTCGATCCAGGCCCTCGGCGGCCGTATCAACATCACGTCGCGCCCGGGCCTGGGCTCGACCTTCACGCTCAGCCTGCCGCTCACGCTCGCCGTGCTAGACGGCATGGTTGTGTCGGTGGGCGGGCAGACCTTCGTGCTGCCGATCACGACCGTCATGGAGACCCTGCAGCCGAAGCCCAGCGAGGTTCGTCGCCTTGAAGGCAGCGCGCCGCTGCTCCTCATCCGCGATCGCTACGTGCCGATCCTCGATGTCGGGCACCGGCTCGGCTATCGCGCCGGCCCGATCGAGCCGACTGACGGCGTTGCACTCCTCGTCGAGGGCGAGGACGGCCGCAGCGCCGCGCTCCTGGTCGACTCAATCCTCGGCCAGCGCCAGGTCGTCATCAAGAGCCTGGAGGCGAACTACCAGCGCGTGGCGGGCATCGCGGCCGCCACAATCCTGGGCGATGGGCGCGTGGCGCTGATCCTCGACGTCGATGCCGTCATCTCGGGCCCGACCTCCGAGCCCGCCCCCTCCGAAACCCGTCTCCTCGCAGCAGGTTGATCCGATGATCGCCGAGACCCACACGCACGATCCCGACCGGAAGGAGCTGATCGCCTTCCGGATCGGCGATCAGGAATTCTGCGTCGACATCCAGGCGGTGCGCGAGATCCGCGGCTGGACGCCCGCGACCCCGCTGCCTCATTCGCCCGGATTCGTCCGCGGCGTCATCAACCTGCGCGGCGCGGTGCTGCCGGTCGTAGACCTCGCAGCTCGCCTCGGGCTGCGGACCACGGAGCCGAGCGCTCGCCACGTGATTATCGTGTCCCGGATCGGCGACCAGCTCGTTGGGCTGCTGGTGGATGCCGTGTCTGACATCCTGACGGTCACCGAAGACACGATGCAGCCGACCCCCGACGTAGCCTACGATCCGGACCAGGCTTTCGTGAAGGGGCTGCTGCCCGTCGACGGGCGGCTGATCAGCCTCGTCTCGCTCGACCGGATGCTCCCCGAACAGGCTGAGGCTGCCTGACGATGGCGACCTCCACCATGAGGCAGGCAGAGAAGCCGATTGTCGGAGGGGAGTTCCCCTTTACCGACCACGACTTCAAGCAGATCGCCGCGATGCTCTACGCGGATGCCGGGCTCGCCCTGCCCGAGAGCAAGGCGACGCTCGTCTATTCGCGCCTTGCGAAACGGCTGCGCGCGTTGGGGCTGGAGAGCTTCCGCGAATATTGCGCCCTCGTGTCAGAGTCCGAAGGCCTCGGCGAGCGCCGCAACATGCTTGCGGCGCTGACCACGAACGTGACGCGCTTCTTCCGCGAGCCGCATCACTTCGACCACCTCAAGACCGAGGTGCTTCCCTCCCTTCTTCAGAGCGCCAGGAAGGGTGGCAGGGTCCGGATCTGGTCGGCGGCCTGCTCGACGGGGCAGGAGCCCTACTCGATCGCGCTGACAATCCTCTCGTTGATGCCGGATGCGGCCGAGTACGACATCAAGATACTGGCGACCGACATCGATCCGAACGTCGTCATCACGGCGCGCCGCGGCGTGTATCCGCAGAACGAGGTCGCCCCGATTCCGGCCGATCTCGCCCGACGCTGGATGGAGCCGCGGGACGGCGGTGCACTCGAGGTGGGCTCGGCGATGCGCGAGCTCGTTGCCCTTCGCGAGCTCAACCTGATTGCCCCGACCTGGCCGATGAAGGGGCGCTTCGACGTGATCTTCTGCCGGAACGTCGTTATCTATTTCGACGAGCCGACCCAGCATCGCATCTGGGGCCGCTTCCGCGCGGTTCTGCAGCCCACCGGGCGGCTTTATGTCGGCCATTCCGAGCGCGTCACCGACGACGGCTTCCGAAGCGACGGTCTCACCAGCTACGCGCTCGTCGGAGGCCGCAAATGACGAAGACGACCGTCCTCGTCGTCGACGACTCGCTCACCATGCGCAGCATCGTGTCGGCGACCCTTCAGAGCGACCCCGACATCGAGGTGATCGGCACGGCCGGCGATCCGCTGCAGGCACGCGAGGCGATTAAGGCGCTGAACCCCGACGTGATCACGCTCGACATCGAGATGCCGAACATGAACGGCCTCGAGTTCCTCGAGAAGATCATGCGGCTCAGGCCCATGCCCGTGATCATGATCTCGACCCTGACGCAACAGGGTGCAGATGCTAGCATCCGCGCGCTCGAGCTCGGGGCGTTCGATTGCGTCGGCAAGCCTTCGGCAGGCGTGAGCGCGGCCGAAGCCTTTGCCGAACTTCCCGCTAAGGTGAAAGCGGCGAAGCGCTCCCGCCCCCGCCAGGCGGCCGCCCGCCCGAACGGGGGCGAGGTTGCCGCGCAACGGTTCGACCCGAACAACCGGATCGTGGCGATCGGATCCTCGACGGGCGGCGTCGAGGCGCTGCTCACGATCATCTCGCGCTTTCCGGCGAATTGCCCGCCGACCGTGATCACGCAGCACATGCCTGCGACCTTCACGGGCAGCTTCGCGCAGCGGCTGGACCGGTTCAGTGCCGCGAAGGTGGCCGAGGCCAAGGAAGGGGCGCCCCTCATGTCGGGGCATATCTACCTCGCCCCCGGCGGCTCGACCCATCTCGAGGTCTCCGGCTCGGCCTCGCTCCGGTGCCGGCTCCGTGAGGGCGGGCTCGTCAACGGACACCGGCCTTCGGTCGATCGCTTGTTCGAATCCGTCAGCGCGAGCGTCGGCGAGAACGCCGTCGGCGTGATCCTGACCGGGATGGGACGCGACGGCGCCCAGGGTCTCCTGACGATGCGCCAGGCCGGCGCCTCGACGGTCGGCCAGGATGAGACGAGCTCAGTTGTCTACGGCATGCCGCGCGTCGCCCACGAGATCGGGGCGGTGGAGCGGCAGCTGCCATTGTCGAGAATTGCCGGCGAGGTGCTCCGGCTTTGTAACCAGCATTCGGAGGAGAGGGTCTGATGCCCGCCGCGAAATCCATCAGCGTCATGGTCGCCGACGATCAGGCCTCCATGCGATCCCTGATCCGCAATTCCCTCGAGCAGATCGGTTTTGCCGACATCCGCGAGACGCGGGACGGCGAGGAATGCCTGAAGGCCGTCATCCAGCGGCCGGCGAATCTCGTGATCTCGGACTTCAACATGCCGAATCTCGACGGGATCGGCCTTCTGCGCTCCATTCGAGCTTATCCGCCGACCAGCAAGCTCGCGTTCATCATGCTGACCGGCCGGGCCGATATCGAGCTCCTGAAGATGGCCAAGGAATACGGCGTCAACAACTACGTCGTGAAGCCCTTCACAGTGGCTGGCCTTAAGGAACGGATCGAAGCCGTGTTCGGTAAGCTCTCGTGAGCGTTGCCGCCCTCGCTGCCTTATCGACCAGCGACGGTGCCGATCCCGGTTCCCGTCGCGTTCACATCGTCCAGGGCGAGTACGATGTCAGCCGTGATCCGAGCGTCATCCTGACGACCCTGCTCGGCTCCTGCGTCGCGGCTTGCATCCACGACCCTGTCGCCGGCGTGGGCGGCATGAACCACTTTCTCCTCCCCGAATCCGACGGGGGCGGCGACAGCGAGCACATGCGCTACGGCGTGAACTCGATGGAACTCCTGATCAACGGCATCCTGAAGCTCGGCGGCCGCCGCGATCGCCTGCACGTCTGGTTGTTCGGCGGCGCCCGGATGTTCGACCGGTTGACCGATATCGGGTCAAAGAATGCCGAGTTCGCGCAGGCCTTCATCAAGCGCGAGGAGATGATCCCGATGGGCGGCAGCCTCGGCGGGACAAAGGCGCGGCGAATTCAGTTCTGGCCGGTGGCGGGCCGTGCGCGGCAACTCCTGCTGAACAAGACCGACCCGGCCGCTGTCATCCCGGTGGCGCCGGTCGTAGTCCTCCCGCCGGCCGATGCCGGCTCGGATGTCGAGCTCTTCTAACGCATGACCATGTCGTCGTCCGAGCAGCGTTCCGTCGGCCTCGCTCTTGTCCTCGGCACGGTCCGGCTTGAGGTCGCCTCGCTCGCGACCATGAGCGACGAGGTCCAGGAAACTCTGTCCGAACTCCTCGGAACGGCTCAGCTTTCGAACACGAACCTAGTCGCGGTCCAGAACCTCGACCTCATCGCCCAACATCTCGCCGCGCTCGCGACCTATCTCCAGCACCTCTCGGACCAAGTCCCTCCCGAGTGGGAGGTGAAGCCCGAGGCGGCGGCTGCGACCATCACGCTCTCCGCTCTGGCCCACCGGCTCTCCTTGCATTCGCCGGAGGAGGTCGCCGAGGACGACGACGACCCGCTTCTCTTCTGAGCTCCGCGGCCCTCGATCGCGCGAAAGTCCTTGCCGGCGGTGCCTTGGCCGGGCATCCTTGGGCCATGTCCGTCGTAAGCGTCGCACTCCTGGTGTTGGCGATCATCGGCACCGCGCTCTTTTGCGTGGCGCTCGGGATCTACAACCGCCTTGTCGTGCTCACGAGCATGCTCGTCGAGCTGCGCGAGCTCGCCGCGGGCAGCCAGGGCGAGCTCGTGAAGACGCAGGAGGGGATCGGCAAGGTCAGGACCGATCTCGGCCGCCTCGTCAGCAACGCCAACGCCGCCTCTGAGATCGTGCGCACGGTCACCCGGCTTCCGACGCGCTGAAGCGGGACGGCATCCGGCTTCGCCGGACCGGTTCAAGCCTTTTCCATCCCACAAGGCCTGAATGCTTGCGTTTCGCTAGGCGACCAGCATGGGTCGACCCATGAACCGCATCCTCCGGCCGCTCGCCGTAATCGGCCGCTACGGCACGCAGGGCTTCGTCGTGAGCCTGCTGGTCGGGCTCTCGCTTCCCTGGCTCGCCGCGGCTGCGCGCCCGCTCCTCGGGGTGTCGGTGTTCGTATTCCTGCTCACCAGTTTCATGCGGCTCAACGGGCCGGCCTTCCTGGCCGTCCTCCGGTCCCCGCGGCTCCTCCTCCTGACGGTTCTGTGCACGCTGCTTGTGCCCGGCCTCGTCGTCTGCGCCATCAAGGTGGCGGTCGGGCCTGACCTGATCGATCCGGGCCTCGGCCTTGGGCTCGCGATCTACGCCGCAGCGCCGCCCATCATGTCCTCGCCGGCTGTCGCCATGCTGCTCGGCGTGGAGCCGGCCCTGATCCTTGCAACCGTCCTCCTCACCACCCTTGCGGCGCCGGTGCTGTCACCGACGATCGCCGGCATTGTCGCCGGCGCCGCCGTGCCACTCGATCTCACGATCCTCATCACCCGCCTCGTCGGTCTTGTCGGCGGGGCGCTCGTCGTCGGGATCGTGCTGCGCCGGATCCTCGGGGCGGGCTGGATCCAGGAGAATGGCCGGAGCCTCGATGGGGTCGGTGTTCTGATGTACGGCCTGTTCGCCATCGCCGCGATGGACGGGGTGCTCGCGGCCGTTTTCAGTCAGCCGGCGCGGGTCGCAGGCTTCCTCGGCCTCTCGATCCTGCTCTCGATTGTCGGGTACCTGATAGCCTGGCTGGTGCTGCGACCCGTTCCGCCCGCGGAGCGGATCGTGCTCGGTTACGCGACGGGCCAGCGCAACATGGGGCTGATCGTGGCGGCTCTCGGCGCGAGCGCGCCGGAGACGACCTTCCTGTTCTTCGCGCTCTCGCAATTCCCGATCTATATCGGCCCGCAGGTGATCACGATGGTCGCGAGGCGCATCCTGCCCCCGCGCTGACCTTCATTCGCCGATCCGCTCGCACACCTCCAGGGCAAGCGAGAGCGAGGAGGTGAGGCCGGGGCTCTCGATGCCGAACAGCGACACCATCCGCGGCAGCCCGTGCTCCTCCGGCCCTTCGATCACGAAGTCGGCCGGCTTCTCGCCCGGGCCGGTGAGTTTCGGACGGATGCCCGAATAATCCGGCACCAGCGCGCCGTCGGGCAAGCCGGGCCAGTAGCGCCGGATGGACGCGTAGAAGGATTCCGAGCGGGCCGGGTCGACCTCGTAATCGAGCGTGTCCACCCACTCGACGTCCGGCCCGAACCGCATTCGTCCGGCCAGGTCGAGCGTCAGGTGGGTTCCGAGCCCGCCATCCACCGGCGCCGGATAGATCAGCCGCGTGAAGGCCGGCCTGCCGAGGCAGCCGAAATAGTTCCCCTTGGCGTAAACGAGAGGCGGGATGCGCTCGGCCGGATACCCGTCCGTGGCTCGTGCCAGGCTCTGGGCGCCGAGCCCGGCGGCATTCACGACGGCGTCCACGGTCATGCTGCCGCTGTCCGGGCCGCCATACTCCACCTCCCATCCGAGCGCCGTGTGGGAGAGGCGCGTGATCTCTGCGTTGAGGGCGAGGTTGCCGGATGCATCCTCGATATCACCCTGCAGGGCCAACATGAAGGCGTGGCTGTCAATGATGCCGGTCTGCTCGGAGAGGAGGGCCGCCACGCAGGCGACGTTCGGCTCGAGGGTTTTGGCGCGATCGGCATCGATCATGGACAACCCGTCGACACCGTTCGCCTGCCCCTGCTGGAAGATCCCCTCGATTTTCGCGATCTCAAGTTCCGAGGTCGCGACGACCAGCTTGCCGCAGCGTTTCGCCGGGACGCCGTGGCTGGCGCAATAGTCGTAAAGGAGCTCGCGTCCGCGCACGCAGTGGCGAGCCCGCAACGAGCCGGTCGGGTAATAGAGGCCGGCATGGATCACCTCGCTGTTGCGCGATGACACGCCCGAGCCGATCCCACTCTCCCGTTCGGCCACGATGACGGAATGGCCGCTGCGGGCGATCGCCCGTGCGCAGGCGAGGCCGACCACGCCGGCGCCGATGACGAGCACTTCCATCCGGGTCAGGCCTGAGCGGGGGAGGGGCAGAACATGGGCGCCTATAGCATCTCGAGCGGGCGAGCACCCTTCGGCGGCGGAAAGGCGCGATCGAGGTCCGCTAGGTCTTCGGGCGTAAGCGTCAGGTTGAGAGCCGCCCGGTTCTCCCGGACATGCTCGGGCCGGCCTGCCTTCGGAATCGCGAGGACGCGATCCTGCCGCAGGACCCAGGCGAGCCCGATCTGCACGGGCGTGGCGCCGTGCCGTCCGGCGACTTCAGCGAGGGCCGGATGGCGCAGCATGCGGCCCTGCTCGATGGGCGAGTAGGCCATCACCGGAACGCCACGCTCGCGGCATTGTGGGAGAAGGTCGAACTCGATGCCGCGCCGGGTCAGGTTGTAGAGAACCTGGTTCGTCGCGACCGCGGGGCCGCCGGGCAGGGCTCCGAGTTCCGCCATGTCGTCCGGATCGAAATTGCTGACGCCCCAGTGCCGGATCTTGCCTTCGCGGCGCAGCGTCTCGAAGGCCTCCACCGTCTCGAAAAGCGGCGCACCGCCGCGCCAGTGGAGGAGGTAGAGGTCGAGCCGGTCGGTCTTGAGCCGGGCGAGGCTGCGCTCGCATGCCCGGATGGCCGCCGCGCGCCCGGCATTGCTCGGCAGGACCTTGGAGACCAGGAACACCTCTTCGCGCCGATCAGCGATGGCCTCGCCGACCAGAGTCTCGGACGCGCCGTCGCCATACATCTCGGCGGTGTCTATGAGCGTCAGCCCGAGGTCGAGCCCTAGTCGAAGTGCGGCGATCTCATCCGCGCGCCTTCGTGCATCCTCGGCCATCATCCAGGTGCCTTGGCCTAGCACCGGGACGACCTCACCGGATGGAAGCTTCAGGGTCGGGACATCCGTCATGGCCGCCTCAACGAAAAAGGCCCGGGATGGACCCGGGCCTCATGTCACAATTCGCGTCGCTCAGGCTGCGATCGACATCTGCGGCTCAGCAGCTCGCACGTCGGCGTCCACATGGGCCTCGAAGCGCTTGAAATTCTCCTGGAACATGGAGACGAGGCGCTTCGCGGTCTCGGCGAAGGCGGCCTTATCCTGCCAAGTCTTCACTGGGTACAAGATGTGCGGCTCGACGCCAGGCACCGAGGTCGGGACCGCGAAGCCGAAATACGGATCGCGCCGGAAATCGGCCTTCGCCAGCGAGCCGTCGAGCGCCGCCGTGAGCAGCCGGCGCGTCACGCGGATCGGCATGCGCCGACCCCCTGTCATCACGCCGCCGCCGGTCCAGCCCGTATTCACGAGCCAGCAATCGACATGATGCCGCTGAATGAGGTCGCGAAGCAGGTTGCCGTACACCGAGGGATGGCGCGGCATGAAGGGCGCGCCGAAGCAGGTCGAGAAGGTTGCCTCGGGACCCTTGAGCCCCTTCTCGGTGCCCGCGACCTTTGCCGTGTAGCCGGACAGGAAGTGGTACATCGCCTCCGCGCCCGTCAGCTTGGCGATCGGGGGCAGCACGCCGAAGGCGTCGGCCGTCAGCATCACGATGTTCTTCGGGTGGCCGGCGCGGCCGCTCGTCGAGGCGTTCGGGATGAAGTCGATCGGATAGGCGCAGCGCGCATTCTCCGTCTTCGACGCGTCGTCGAAATCGGGCATGCGGGTGACGGGATCGAAGACCACGTTCTCGAGCACGGTGCCGAAGCGCTCGGTGGTGGCGTAGATCTCGGGCTCCGCGTCGCGCGAGAGGCGGATCGTCTTAGCGTAGCAGCCGCCCTCGAAGTTGAAGATGCCGTTCGGGCCCCAGCCATGCTCGTCGTCGCCGACGAGGATGCGGTTCGGATCGTTCGACAGCGTCGTCTTGCCGGTGCCGGAGAGGCCGAAGAAGATCGCGGAATCGCCCTGGTGCCCGGCATTTGCCGAGCAGTGCATGGGCATGATCTTTTTCGCCGGCAGCACGTAGTTCAGGTACGTGAATACCGACTTCTTCATCTCGCCCGCATACGAGGACGAGCCGACCAGCACGATCTTGCGCGTGAAGTCGCAGGCGATGATCGTTTCGGACCGGCAGCCATGCCGCGCGGGATCCGCCTTGAAGCTCGGCAGGTCAATGATCGTGAGGTCGGGCGTATAGCCGGCCAGATCGCTCTCCTCGGGTCGGATCAGCAGGTTCCGGATGAAGAGCGAGTGCCAGGCGTATTCGGTGAAGACGCGGGCCTTGACGCGGTGCGTGGGGTCGGCCCCGCCATAGAGGTCCTGAGCAAAGAGCTGCTTGCCTTCGGCATGTTTCAGGAAATCCTCGAGGATGAGGTCGAACTGGCCCCGGGTGATCGCGCCGTTGTTGTCCCACCAGATCTCATTCTCGGTGTCGGCGTCACGGACGATGAACTTGTCTTTCGGCGAGCGTCCCGTGTGGATGCCGGTATCCGCGGCGAGGGCGCCCCCGTGGATGAGATGCGACTCGTTGCGGGCCAGCGAATGCTCGACCAGCGATGGCGCCGTCAGATTCCAGAAGACGCCCTTGAGGTTGCGCAGGCCGATCTTGTCCGCGCCGAAGGACTCGTTATGCCGACCGAAATTATCCAAGGACGTATCCTCCGGGGCAGCTTTGTGCGTTCCCGCACGGATTGCTAGGCTGCCGCGCGCACGTGGTGTTTACTGACCGGCAATTAGCCGGAATCGAACGGCGGTCACAAGGGCGTCACTTCGGCATTCTTAATCGGGCGCCCGCGCGTCGGCGGCGAGCGTGACGAGGACCCGGCGCAATGCGCCGGGGTTGGTCACCCGCTCGGGAAAAGTGAGCCTTGCCGTGAGGTCTCCCGCCGCGAGATCCATCCCCTCCGGATCGCATCCGGTCGCGACCCATTGGCCGTCGGGAGCGCCGCAGAGCCGGGTCGCGTAAAGCGCGATCGCGTCCGCATGGTCGGCGTTCATGTGAGCGACCGCGCCCTCCTCGGCCTCGCCCAGGGCCTCGGCGCCGGCCATGTCGGTGAGGAGTTCGGCCCGCCCGAGACGTCCCGCCTTGGCGAAACCGCCGTTCAGGTGCCCGCCCTCGACCTGCATCCGCCGGAACGAGAAATCCGGGAAATCGGCATAGAGCTCGGATTTCGGGTTGCGGGCCAGGAAGCGGCGCCGCGCGCGCGGGTCGTCGCTCCGCGTCACGAGTCCCGTCACGGTCAGGCGCGGATGCGCAAGCGGATCCCCGCGGCCGCTCGCCGCGAGCAGGATCGAGGCGCGCGGATCTGCATCGAGGTTGGCCGCATGCGCCGAAAGCGCGGAGACGAGCAGGAGCGGGGACCCGTCGAGATCGGTCGCCACCGTGACCAGGGTTGCGAACGGAAACCCCGTGTCCCGGTCGAGCGTCGCAAGCGCCCCCGCACGCACTGTCCGCAGGAGTTGCTTGGCCAGCGGCACCGGATCGAACTCCGACGGCCCAAGCGCGTTTCCAACGCTCATGAATCCACTCCGGCCCCTCGCGAATTGGTAATCGACCCGCTCTGCCTTATTTAGCGCCTGTCGACCATGCGCCGCGGCGCTGGTGGACACCGAACCGAGCGGATGCGACGAGCCGGGATACTCCGGCGCGCCGGACCGCATCGAGGAGACAAGATGCCAACCATCGCCCTCGTGGACGACGACCGCAACATTCTGGCCTCCGTGTCCATCGCCCTCGAAGCCGAGGGCTACAGGATCCAGACCTACACGGACGGCGCTTCCGCTTTCGACGGCCTGAAGCAATCTCCCGCGGATCTCGCCATTCTCGACATCAAGATGCCCCGCATGGACGGAATGGAGCTGCTCCGGCGTCTGCGGCAGAAATCCGACATCCCCGTCATCTTCCTGACATCGAAGGACGAGGAGATCGACGAGCTCTTCGGCCTCAAGATGGGTGCGGACGACTTCATCCGGAAGCCGTTCTCGCAGCGGCTGCTCGTCGAGCGCGTCAAGGCGGTGCTCCGGCGCGGAGCGCCGAAGGACGCAGCACAGCCGCGCGAGAGCGATATGGCGAAGGCGCTCGAGCGCGGCCAACTCGTCATGGACCCGGAGCGGCACTCCTGCACCTGGAAGGGAGAACCGGTCACGCTGACGGTCACCGAGTTCCTGATCCTGCAGGCGCTCGCGACCCGTCCCGGCGTGGTGAAGAGCCGCAACGCACTGATGGATGCGGCCTATGACGATCAGGTCTATGTCGACGACCGCACGATCGACAGCCACATCAAGCGGCTTCGCAAGAAGTTCAAGGTGGTCGATACGAACTTCGACATGATCGAGACGCTGTACGGTGTCGGTTATCGCTTCAAGGAGGCCTGAGGAGCCGCTCCGCGAATCCGAGGGCGATCTGCCGTCGGACGCGGCGGCTGCCTCTCCGGTTGAGCGTGGCCCTGAGGCGCAGCCTGGTGAACCCCGCCAAACCCGCCGGCAGTCGCCCTTCCGCCGTTTCGGGCGTTGGCTCCTCGGCCGCGCCTCGTCGAGCCTGACTCGCCGGATTGTCGTCCTTAACCTCGCCGGGCTGGTCGCCCTTCTCGTCGGCTTCCTGACGCTCAACCAGTTCCGGCAAGGCCTGATCGAGGCGCGCGTCAACAGCCTGCTCATCCAGGGCGAGATCATTGCGGGCGCGATCGCTTCGTCGGCCACGGTCGAGACCGGGCAGATCACTATGGATCCGGACCGCCTGCTCGAGCAGCAGGCTGGCGAGCCGACGAGCCCGCCAGACGAGCCGTTCTCGCCGCTGCAATTCTCGATCAACCCGGAGCGAGTGGCGCCGCTGCTTCGGCGCCTCGTCACGCCGACCGGCACGCGCGCCCGGATCTACGACCGGGACGGCACGCTGACGCTCGATTCCCGCACGCTCTACGCGCGCGGCGACCTCCGGCAGGAGCCGGCCCCGATCTCGAAGCCGCCGAAGCCGAGCCTCATCGAGCAGGCCTGGAACGCGACCCGGCGGCTCTTCCAGCGCGAGCGCCCCTCGCTCGACGATACCGGACCGTCGGACGCGCGAAACCTGCCGGAGGTGCAGCGCGCCGTGGGCGGGCAGACCGCCTCGTCGGTGCGGGCCAACCAGCGCGGCGAGACGATCGTTTCGGTCGCAGTGCCGATCCAGCGGCAGGGAGCCGTGCGCGGGGCGCTGCTTCTCTCGACGCAGGGCGGCGACATCGACGCGACGATCGCGTCCGAGCGTTTCCAGCTCCTTCAGGTGTTTCTCGTCGCGGCTCTGGTCATGGTTGTCCTTTCGGCGCTCTTGGCCGGCGCGATCGCCGGGCCCGTCCGGCGCCTGGCAGACGCGGCGGAGCGGGTCCGGCGGGGCACCAAGTCGCGCCAGGAAATCCCGGACTTCACGCGGCGCTCGGACGAGATCGGCCATCTCTCCGGCGCGCTCCGCGACATGACGCACGCGCTCTACAACCGCATCGACGCGATCCAGTCCTTCGCGGCGGATGTCGCGCACGAGCTGAAGAACCCGCTGACCTCGCTCAGGAGCGCTGTCGAGACGCTGCCGGTCGCCAGGACCGACGCCACCCGCGACCGGCTGATGTCGATCATCCAGCACGACGTGCGCCGCCTTGATCGCCTTATCAGCGACATTTCGGACGCCTCGCGCCTCGACGCTGAACTCGCCCGCGCGGAGGCGGAGCCGATCGACATGCGCCGGCTTGTGGAGACCGTGGTGTCGATTGCGAATGAGCGTCGCCGGCCCCACGAGGCCACGATCCAGATGTTCGTCGAACCGGGGGCCTCGGCCGATGCCTTCACGGTCATCGGCCACGATTCCCGGCTCGGCCAGGTTTTCAACAACCTGTTCGACAATGCCCGGTCGTTCTCGCCCCCGGACAGCATCATCCGGGTGGGGGTCGCCCGGCGCACCGGCGACGTCGAGATCACCGTCGACGACGAGGGGCCCGGCATCCCGCCGCACGCGGTCGAGCGAATCTTCGAGCGATTCTACACCGACCGCCCGGATCACGGATTCGGTCAGAATTCTGGTCTCGGGCTCTCGATCTCGCGCCAGATCGTCGAGGCGCATCGGGGCTCGATCCGCGCGACGGCGCGGCCGCTCGAGGGCGCAGGGCAGGCGCCCCATGGCGCGCGCTTCGTGGTCCGCCTGCCGGCGGTCAGGCCGGCGTGAGCGAGCCTCCCGTTGGGGCGACGGTTCACGCGACGGCTCTCGTCCTCGGCGAGCATGGCATCCTGATCCGCGGGCCGGCGGGCGCCGGAAAATCGAGCCTCGCACGCGAACTCGTCGCCCGAGCCCAGGAGGCCGGGCGGCACGGCGCCCTCATTTCGGATGATCGGGTCGTTCTGACGGCAACGCACGGCCGCCTGATCGCGCGGGCGGTTCCGGCCATCGCGGGCCTCCTGGAAATCCGGGGGCTCGGGATCGTCGAGGTGCCGCATCAGGAAGCAGCTTTGGTCCGCCTCGTCGTCGACCTCGACGAAGATCCAACGCGGCACCCTGAACAATCCGCGTTGATTACCGTACTCGAAGGAGTAGAACTGCCACAGGTCGTGGTTAACCGCGCGTTAGCCGCCTCTGTGGTCGTGTGGTGGTTCGGGCACCTGCGTGACCGTTTCGTGACTGTTCCGTGAGCAAATGGTCGCAATGCTCTTGCGTCTGTCGCCGCACTGCACAAAAATAGGCCCTTCCGCCCGTATGGGTGAGGACCAGTTTTGCGCATGATCGGAATGGTGCTCGTCACGCACGGGCAGCTTGCGACGGAGTTTCGGGCTGCGCTCGAACACGTCGTCGGACCTCAAGAGCAGATCGAGACGATCACGATCGGTCCCGAGGACGATATGGATTCGCGCCGCCAGGACATCATGGCGGCGGTCTGCCGGGTCAATTCCGGCTCCGGGGTCGTGGTGCTGACCGACATGTTCGGCGGCACCCCCTCCAACCTCGCCCTGTCCTGTATGAACGGCGGGTCGGTCGAGGTGGTGGCGGGCATCAACCTACCGATGCTGATCAAGCTCGCCTCCGTGCGCGACGAGGAGGTTCTGAAGGACGCCGTCCTCCACGCCCAAGAGGCAGGGCGGAAATACATCAACGTCGCCTCCCGCGTCCTTGCCGGAAAGTAGCCGCCCCGCATGGATGCCGAAGTCGAGGACTGCCCGCCCGCCGAGATCCCGGAGGGTGCCCTCTTTCGGGAACTCCTCATCGTCAACAAGAAGGGCCTGCACGCTCGGGCCTCGGCGAAGTTCGTGCAGACGGTCGAGCGCTTCGATTCCGCCGTGACCGTAACCCGCTGCGGCGAGACGGTCGGCGGCCGCTCCATCATGGGCCTTCTCACGCTGGGTGCCGCGAAGGGCACCACGATCACGGTCACCGCAAAGGGCCACGACGCCGCTGACAGCCTCGCGGCCATCACGGCGCTGATCGAGAACCGCTTTGGCGAGGACGAGTAGGCTTGCTGGTCAGGCTCTCCGGCCCGACCGCCTCTCGATTTCCGTCTCGATCCGCTCCAGCGCAGCGTCCCTGATCTCCAGGGTGCGCAGGATCCGCACCGTACGCTCGAAATAGTCGAGGCAGGAGCCGAGCTCGCCCGAGGCGACGAGGATGCGGTCGGCCGTCTCGGCTTTGCTGAGCTTTCCTGAATACCGCCTGTGAGACTGATTCACCACGAAGGTGACGGCTGGGACCGGCCCTTCGTGGGTGTCGACAGTGACCCAGCGCGCCAGATAGGCTCCCGACAGCATCTCCCGGCGCCAGACGAGCAGCAGTTCCTCCCGGACCTGACGGGCCGGGATACGGAACGCAACGCCGCGGCAGATTCCGCCGCGGTCCAGCGCCAGCATCAGGCCGGGACAGTCCGGGCTGCCGCGCCCTCGCGACAACCAAAGGCAGAAACGCCGGTGCCATCCCCGAACGGTGCCGACCCTGCGCTCATCGAAGCGAAAAGCGGGGTTCCACATCAGCGACCCGTAGCCGAAGACCCAAATATCATCGTCCGGCGGGTGCCGCGCGAGCGCCTCCGCAAGAGAGGCTTCGATTTCTTCGTCGGAGCGGATCGGGAAATCGGGCGTGGCCCGTGAGCGGATGGCTGCAAGATGGCTGCCGTCCAGCAGCCGCTCGCGCGTGATCACGAAGCCTTCACGGCCGGTCCGCGGCTCCCCGTCGCTCAAAACCTCATGCCTCGCTCAGGATTCCGGGAGACGGACATAAAGACATCTTTATATGTTGATTGCCACTGGGCGGGGGCGCTGCTATACGGCGCCGCATCACCCAACGCCGAGAAAGTGTCCCGCTCATGTCGCAGCCGCTGAGGAAGGTCGAGTCCACCGGAGATTTCATCGTCACGGATATCTCCCTCGCGGATTGGGGCCGGAAGGAGCTCAACATCGCCGAGACGGAGATGCCGGGCCTGATGTCGGTACGCGCCGAATACGGCCCGTCGCAGCCGCTCAAGGGCGCTCGCATCGCTGGCTCCCTGCACATGACCATCCAGACGGGCGTGCTCATCGAGACGCTCGCGGCGCTCGGCGCCGACATCCGCTGGGTTTCCTGCAATATCTACTCCACCCAGGATCATGCCGCGGCCGCGATCGCGGCTGCCGGGATCCCGGTCTTCGCCCGCAAGGGCGAGTCGCTCGTCGACTACTGGGATTACACCCGCAAACTCTTCGAGTGGGGTGACGGCGGCATGCCGAACATGATCCTCGACGACGGCGGCGACGCCACCATGTTCGTTCACCTGGGCCTCCGGGCCGAGGAGGGCGATACGGCGTTCCTGGACAAGCCTGAGAGCGAGGAGGAGGAGATCTTCTTCGCGCTCCTGAAGAAGACTTTAGGCGAAAAGCCGAAGGGCTGGTTCTCGGAGCTCGCCAAGAGCATCAAGGGCGTCTCCGAGGAGACCACCACGGGCGTCCACCGCCTCTACATGATGGAGAAGGCGGGCAAGCTCCTCTTCCCAGCCATCAACGTGAACGACGCGGTGACGAAGTCGAAGTTCGACAACCTGTATGGCTGCCGCGAGTCGCTGGTCGACGGCATCCGCCGGGGCACGGACGTCATGATGGCTGGCAAGGTCGCCATGGTCGCGGGCTTCGGCGATGTCGGCAAGGGCTCGGCCGCCTCGCTCCGCAATGCCGGCTGCCGCGTAATCGTCTCGGAGATCGACCCGATCTGCGCGCTTCAGGCCGCCATGGAGGGCTACGAGGTGGTCACCATGGATGATGCCGCGCCGCGCGCCGACATCTTCGTGACGGCGACCGGCAACAAGGACGTCATCACGATCGATCACATGCGCGCTATGAAGGATCGAGCCATCGTCTGCAATATCGGCCACTTCGATAACGAGATCCAGGTCGCCGGCCTCAAGAACCTGAAGTGGCAGAACATCAAGCCGCAGGTCGACGAGATCGAGTTCCCCGACGGCCACCGCATCATCCTCCTCTCGGAGGGCAGGCTCGTGAATCTGGGCAACGCGATGGGGCACCCGTCCTTCGTGATGTCGGCCTCGTTCACGAACCAGACGCTGGCGCAGATCGAGCTCTACACCAACCCGGGCAAGTACGAGCGCAAGGTCTATACCTTGCCGAAGCACCTCGACGAGAAGGTCGCCATGCTCCACCTCGAGAAGATCGGCGCCAAGCTCACGAAGCTCCGGCCCGACCAGGCGAGCTACATCGGCGTCTCCGAATCGGGCCCGTTCAAGCCGGATCATTATCGCTACTGATAATCCCGTGACTCGTCCGCGTGTTGCGGACGAGTCACGCTAGGCCAGGGTCTACGCGATCGGGCGACAAACCTGGCGATAACCGCTTCCGGGCGGAGTCGGCGGCAAACTAGACTGCGGTGATTCGTGAGAGGCGACCCCGCCTCGCACGATTCAGGCCTGCCGCCATGAGCCGCCCAGTCATTTCGAAATCGCACACCACCGTCGCAGGCGGCCGTACACCTTTTGCCGGAAACGGCGCACGGTACGGGCTATCGTGACGTCCGTAACGGGGTGCCCGGATCGGCGCCGTCTATCTCACTTTCGGTTCCACTTCAGCGCTGCCTCCGTGTTCGGTACCGCGGTTGCGGGGTCCGGGCCGGCGATTGCCGCCCCGCTCGACCTGCTGAACCCGGACTTTCTTCCGTCCCTGCTCTGGTTCGACCCACGCTCCGCCTTCGGCTTCGCGATCCTGACCGGGCTCGTGATCTTCTCGACGACGCTGGCGATCCTGCACATTCGGGAACGGCGCACCTGGACGGACCGGGAGCGCGAGCTCGTCGCCGAGGTCGAGGGCCTGCGGGACGGTGCCGAGCGTACGGCCCTTCTTGTCGGATCCGAACGCCAGGTACTGGTACTCTGGACCGGGCGCGAGAGCGACGCTGTCGTCGAGGGCGACCCCGCCTCGCTGGTCCAGCCTGGCAGCCCGGGACGCCTGCTTGCCTTCGGCTCGTGGATGCTGCCGCCCGACGCTGGCCAGATTGAAACCGCTATCGAGCGCCTCCGAGACCGCGGTGAAGGCTTTCGGCTTGTGGCGCGCTCGGTCGAAGGCCGATTCGTCGAGGCCGAAGGCCGGGCAGTTGGCGGCCGCGCGCTTCTCCGGCTTCGCGAGGTGACGGGCTACCGTGCCGATCTCCTGCGGACAGAGGCCGAGCAGGCCGAAACCCGCCGTAGTCTCGATGCGGTCCGGGCGCTGCTCGATTCCATCGACCAACCGGTCTGGCTGCGGGCTGCGGACGGGCACCTCACCTTCGCCAACAAGGCTTATTGCGCGGCCGTCGAGGCGGCGAACGCCGATGATGCCTGCCAGCGCTCCCTCGAGCTGATGGAGCGTGGCGACCGCGCGGAGGCGGCGCGCCGCCGGGCGACCGGCGAGGTCTTTCGTGCGCGGGTCGCCGCCATCATGGCCGGGTCGCGCCACGTGCTCGACATCACTGAGGCCCCGCTACCGGCGGGGGCTGGCGGGATTGCGCAGGATGTCTCCGAACTCGAGACACTGCGGGCCGATCTCCAGCGCTTGATGAAGGCGCATACTCGGACGCTTGATCAGTTCCCGACCGCGGTCGCGATGTTCGATTCCGCCCAGCGGCTGGTATTCCACAATGCCGCCTATCGCCAGCTCTGGGGCGTAGAGGACGCGTTCTTGGCCGCGCGGCCGACCGACGGGGAGATCCTGGACAGGTTGCGCACGTTGCGGCTCCTGCCCGAACAGGCCGATTACCGCGCCTGGAAAGCAGGCGTGCTCGATGCCTACCGCTCGCTCGAGCCGCGCGAAACTTGGTGGTACCTGCCTGACCGGCGGACGCTCCGCGTTGTCGCGAACCCCAACCCGCAGGGTGGCCTGACTTATCTGTTCGACGACGTGTCCGACCGGATGCATCTCGAGTCGCGCTATAACTCTCTCATCAAGGTGCAGGGCGAGACCCTGAACACGCTGTCGGAGGGCGTCGCCCTGTTCGGGGCGGACGGCAGGCTTCGCCTGTTCAACAGTGCCTTCGCGAAGCAATGGCGGCTGGACCAGGCGGCGCTCGCCGGCGAGCCTCACGTCTCGAACGTGGTCGAGCTCTGCGCTTCGCTCTCACCGCAAGACGGCTCCTGGGCTGACCTGACGGCTGCCGTGGCCGGCTTCTCGGATACGCGGCTCAGGGTCGAGACCCGGATGGAGCGCCCGGACGGCTCCGTGCTCGAATGCGCGGCCGAGCCGCTGCCGGACGGCGGCACGCTGCTCACCTTTGTGGACGTGACCGCAAGCGTGAATGTGGAGCGCGCGCTGACCGAGCGGAACGAGGCGCTGGAACTGGCGTCCCGGCTCCGCAACGAGTTCGTACACCACGTCTCGTACGAGCTGCGCTCGCCGCTGACGAACATCATCGGCTTCACGGAGCTGCTGGGCGCGGAGACCATCGGCGAGCTGAACGAGCGCCAGCGCGAATACGCGGCGCATATCATGCAGTCCTCGGCGGCGCTTCTCGCGATTATCAACGACATCCTGGACCTCGCCTCCATTGACGCCGACACCATCGAGCTGGCGCGCGAGAGCATCGACATCCGGGCAACGATCGAGGCAGCCGCGAAAGGCATCAACGACCGGCTTGTCGAGGACAGGCTCAACCTCCTCGTAGACGTGCCGGCCGATATCGGTTCCTTCACGGGCGACGCGAAACGGGTGAGGCAGATCCTGTTCAACCTCCTGTCGAACGCGGCCGGCTTCTCCTCGCCCGGCCAGACGATCACGGTGACGGCCCGCCGCGACGGCCAGGAGATCATCGTGACCGTCGCCGACCAGGGGCGCGGCATACCGGAGGAGGTGCGGGCCCGCGTCTTCGATCGCTTCGAGAGCCATGCGGCCGGAACGGGACATCGCGGTGTCGGGCTCGGCCTGTCGATCGTGCGCTCCTTCGTGGAGCTGCATGGCGGTCGCGTCGAGCTCGAATCGGAAGCCGGCGCCGGCACCGTCGTGACCTGCTACTTCCCGGCCGGGGATGGCGGCCCGGCGCAGCAGATCGCGGCTTAGGGTTGCGGCGAGGCCCTTACGCCTGCAAGAGGCCGCGATGCCCCTGAACCAGAAGGCCGCCCCGAGCGCTGCCGAGATCGTCCGCAGCAGGATGCCAATCGAGGTGGCCCTGCCGGACGAGGCCGCCACCATCGAACTGGGGCAGCTGCTCGCATCCCAGCTCCAGGCCGGCGACCTTGTCGCACTCTCCGGCGAGATCGGGGCGGGAAAGACAACGCTGGCCCGCGCCATCCTTCGCGCCCGGCTTGGCGACCCGGAGCTCGAGGCCCCGAGCCCGACGTTCACGCTGCTCCAGACCTACGAGACCGGCGAGGTCCCGATCGTCCACGCTGACCTCTACCGGATCGCCGGGGGAGGGGAGCTCTATGAGCTCGGCTTCGAGGAGATCCAGGCGAGTTCGATTGTCCTGGTGGAGTGGCCGGAGCGCGCGATCGAGTACCTCCCAGCAGAGCGCCTCGACATCCTGCTCGAACTCGATCCCGCTACTGGCGGCCGTACGGCCGTCGTCGCGGGCGCCGGGCCAATTGCCGAGCGCATCGCGCGCTCCTACGCGCTGGTGAGCCTACTCGAGAGTGCGGGGTGGTCGGATGCCGAACGCGTCTTGATGCAGGGCGATGCCTCCAGCCGTGCCTATGAGCGGCTGGTGAAACCCTCCGGCGAGACCGCGATCCTGATGATTTCGCCGCCTCGCCCGGACGGGCCGCCGGTCCGGCGGGGGAAGCCCTACAGCGCCATCGCCAGGCTCGCGGAGAGCGTTCACGCGTTCTCGGCCATGGACCGCGGCCTCGTCGACCAGGGCTTCAGCGCGCCGCAGATCCTGGCCGAGGATCTCGATGTCGGGCTCCTCCTGCTTGAGGATTTTGGCAGCGAGCCGGTCGTCGACGAGAACGGGCCGATTCCGGACCGCTACGCCGAGGCGACGCGTCTGCTGGCTCGGCTCCACTCACGCAAGCTGCCGGCGGAGCTGCCCTATGGCGAGGATGGCACGCATCAGATCCCGCCCTACGATCTTGACGCCTTCCTGATCGAGGTCGAGCTGATGCTCGACTGGTATCTGCCTTTCGTGGTCGGGACGAAGCCGTCCGGCTCGGTCCGCGCGGAGTTCGGCCACATCTGGCGTGAGACGCTCGCTGAGCTTCTCGTCGGGCCGCAGACCTGGACGCTTCGGGATTTCCACTCGCCGAACCTGATCTGGCTACCCAAGCGCGACGGCATCCGCCGCGTCGGCCTGCTCGACTTTCAGGATACCGTGATGGGCCCCGCGGCCTATGATGTCGCCTCGCTTCTGCAGGATGCCCGGGTGACGGTCCCGCCGGAACTCGAGCTGAAGCTGCTTGCGCTTTATGGCACCGAGCGGAAATCCGCCGATCCGGCCTTCGACATGGCTGAGTTCGCAACCTCCTACGCCATAATGGGCGCGCAGCGCGCCACCAAGATCCTCGGCATCTTCGCGCGTCTCGATAAGCGGGACGGCAAGCCGCAATACCTCGCGCACCTGCCGCGGATCCGGGCCTATCTGGCCCGCAACTTGGCTCATCACGAGCTGATCCGCCTGCAGGCTTGGTTCCAGTATCACGGCGGAGACGTTCTCCAGCCCCAAGACATCGAGGAGCCGGAGCCGGAGCAAGTCCACGAAGGCGTCGGGCCCGAGATCGAGACCGACACCGTGGCCGATGCGCTCCTGAGCGAAGCCGCGGAGGCCGCCCAGGCAGGAGCCGAGGAGGACGGCAGCGAGACGAGCCCCGAAGGACCACCTCAGCCGGACCTCGTTCCTGATGCGGAGCCGGACACCCCACCCGCACCCGCTCCGTCGATGACTGCCATGGTGCTCGCAGCAGGGCTCGGCAAGCGCATGCGCCCCGTGACGGACACGCGGCCGAAGCCGCTCGTCGAGGTCGGCGGGCGGGCCCTGATCGACCACGCGCTCGGGCGGCTGGTCGAAGCCGGCCTGAGGAAGGTAGTCGTCAACGTCCATTACCTGCCTGAGATGATCGAGGATCACCTCGCAGTCCTCGCCGATCTCGACGTGACGATATCCGACGAGCGCGATGCGCTCTTGGAGACCGGCGGCGGCATCAAGCGTGCGCTGCCGCTCCTCGGGCCCGAATTCCTCGTCCTCAACTCGGATTCGCTCTGGACGGAGCGGGACACCAAGAACCTGCCGCGGCTCCTAGAGACCTGGCGGCCGGAGGAGATGGACATCCTCCTCCTCCTCGCCGCCCGGAAGAGCCTCGGCTATGACGGGCTCGGTGACTTCAACATGGATGCGAACGGCCGGCTGACGCGCCGCGCCTTCGGGGCGCTCGCGCCGCATGTCTATGCCGGGGCCGCGATCCTGAAGGCGAGCCTGTTCGACAACACGCCGGACACGGCCTTCTCGCTCAACCTTCTCTTCGACCGTGCGATCGAGGCCGGGCGGCTCTACGGCGTGCCACTCGACGGCGAGTGGCTGCATGTCGGAACGCCGGAGGCCATAGGGCAGGCGGAAGCGCGGCTGGCCCACGCTCCGACCTGAAGCGTCCGGCGGGGCGCGCCTGACACCCTGTCCTATTCCGTCCGGAGGCGTGTTCCCCTAATGTTCATGAGGAGGCGGAAGGATTCGCTCCGCCTCCTCACCGGGTCTCCCTCTTGGCCGACGCCAAAGTCTTCACAATCCCGCCCGGGACGCCGTTCCTGGCGACGCTGGTTGATGCGCTGCTGTCGGGCGGACTCGTTGGTCCGCTCGGGTCGGACGACCTTGCCTCGGCCACGATCTACCTGCCGACCCGCCGAGCCGGCCGGGCGCTGGCCGAGCTCCTGGCCGGGCGGTCGCGCGGGCGCGGGCTCGTCCTGCCGCGGATCGTGCCACTCGGGGACGCCGACGAGGAGAGCGGGACGGGTGGCGCTTCCGCCTCTGCGAACCTGAAACCAGCCATTCCGCCGCTTGAGCGTCGCCTGATCCTCACGCGGCTCGTTCAGGCCTGGGCCCAGCAGGTGGACCGCAAGGAGCTCCGCCTCGATCCCGACACCCCGTTCATGGTGCCCGGCTCGCCGGCGGACGCCGTTTCGCTCGCCGGCGACCTCGAGGGCCTGATGGATGCGCTCGCGACCGAGAGCGTCGATTGGGCGGCGCTCGAGGAGGTCGTGGAAATCGACTACTCGCACTATTTCCGCCTGACGCTCGATTTCGTCCGCATCGCGCACGAGCTGTGGCCGGACATTCTGGCGGAGCGCGGCGCTATGGATCCGGCCGTCCGGCGGAATGCGGTGATCGAGGGCGAGCGGCTGCGGCTAGAAGAGGATCTGCCCGCAGGTCCGATCATCGCCGCGGGCTCCACGGGGTCGATCCCGGTGACGGCGCGCCTCCTTGCGACGATTTCTCGCCTGCCGCGCGGGGCCGTGGTGCTACCCGGCCTCGATCTCGACCTCGATGAGAATGGCTGGGCCGCAATCGGCGGCATCCACGGCCATCCGCAGTTCATCCTGCGCCGCCTCGTCGAGGAGCATGTCGGCATCACCCGGTCCGCCGTGCGCCCGCTCGGGCCGCGCGACCCGACGCTCGAGCCACGCCGGCGCCTCGTCTCGGAGATCATGCGGCCGGCCGAGACGACCGATCTCTGGGCGGAACTGCCACCCTTTATGCGCGAGATCACCGCGCGCGAGGGGACGGACGGTTTGACGCTGATCGAGGCTGCGGACGAGCGCGAGGAGGCCCTCGCCATCGCGATCGCGCTTCGGGAAACGCTGGCCAGCGCTGGCCGCCGCGCGGCACTCGTCACGCCCGACCGCAACCTTGCCCGCCGTGTCGCGGCCGAACTGGGGCGCTGGGGGGTCGTGATCGAGGATTCGGCGGGCATCCCGCTCGCCGACACGGCGCCGGGCCGGCTGGCGCGGCTCGCGGCTGACGCCGCCGCGCTCGATTTTCATCCCGTCCAGGTCCTGGCCCTGCTCGCTCACCCGAAGGTGACGCTCGGGCTAACCCGCGAGGAGGTGGAGCGCGGCGCGGCGGCGCTGGAGCTGGGCGCGCTGCGCGGCCCCGCGCCGCGGCCTGGGCTCGACGGCATCGCGGCAGCACTCAGGCTTCGGCGCGAAGGAAAGAGCCGGCGCGACCCGATCCCGGTCCGCATGCTGTCGCCCGACGACTGGGACCTCGCGGATGAGATCCTCCGGCGGCTGGACACCGCCTTTGGGCCGTTCCGCCAGGCTGCCGGTGGCTGCGGGCTCGTGGACCTTGTCCGGCTCGCCGGGCTGCATGCGGATGCGGTCGCGGCGCTCACTGACCTGCCGGAGGTTTCTGCAGAGCAGCCGGATCCGGCACGCGCCTGTCTCGATGCGCTCTTCGACGAACTCGCCGCCATGCGCGTCGAGGACGGCTCCGGCCGCTCGATCCTCGGCAGCTTCTCGGACTACCCAGCCTTCTTCGCCTCGCTCGCGCGCGATCGCTCGGTTGCGCCGGAGACCAGGGGCACCCACCGGCGCATCCGCATCCTCGGCCTTCTGGAGGCGCGCCTTCTGGACGTCGACCGCGTCGTGCTTGGCGGGCTCGACGAGACGATCTGGCCGCCCGTTGCCGAGACGGATGCCTTCCTGAACCGCCCGATGCGGCTGAAGCTCGGCCTCACGCCGCCGGAGCGCCGTATCGGCCAGACGGCGCACGATTTCATCCAGGCGCTCGGCGTGCGGGACGCGATCATCACCCGTGCGCGGAAACGGCAGGGCAAGCCTACCGTGCCCTCGCGGTTTCTGGAGCGCATGCGCGCCTTCGCGGGCGACGGGCTCTGGACCGAGATGCTGGCTCGCGGCGAAAACTATCGCCGTCTCGCCTCCGCCATCGACACTCCGCGGCCGGTCGAGCCTCTGCGCCGTCCCGCCCCGCAGCCAGGACCGGAGCGCTTCCCACGCCGGCTCAGCCTGACCGAGGTCGAGACGCTGGTGCGCGATCCGTACTCGATCTTTGCAAAACATGTCCTCCGGCTGGAGCCGCTGGACGCCATTGCGGTCCAGCCCTCCGTCGCCGAGCGCGGAACGATCCTTCACGACATCATCGGCGGCTTCGTCGAGGCACATCCGAAAGAGCTGCCGCACGATGCCGAGGCGGAGCTGCTGCAACGCGGCGCCGATCACTTCAGCGGGATCGCGGACGCCTATCCCGAGCTTTATGCTCTCTGGTGGCCCGCCTTCATCCGTTTCGTGCCTGCCTACCTCGAGTGGGAGCGCGAGCGCCGCGGCCGGCTCTCGGCGATCCATGTCGAGCGCTCGGGCTCGATCGCGATCCCGATCGGGGCGGACGACGTCTTCACCCTCCGGGGGAGGGCCGACCGGATCGAGTACGGCCCGAACGGCCAGGCCGCGATCATCGACTTCAAGAGCGGCAGCGTGCCATCGAATAAGGTCGTCGCTATTGGCTTCTCGCCGCAGCTGACGCTCGAGGCCGCGATGCTGATGGAGGGCGGGTTCGAGCATGCCCCTGCCGCGGACACGCTGCCCGACCTCGAATACGTCAAGATCGGCGGGCGCGAACTTCTCAGGCCGCGCGAGCTGGCGCCCCCTCCCGGCGACGAGCGCAGCATGGCCGCGATCGTCGACGAGCACGTCTCCGGGCTGAAGAAGCTCGTTCACCGCTACGCGGTCGAGGGCGCGGGCTACATTTCCCGACCTTATGCCCAATATGCTCGCACCTACGCCCCCTATGACCATCTCGCGCGCGTGAAGGAGTGGTCGGCGACAGCCGGCGCGACCGATCGGGAGGGGGACGAGTGAGGGCCGACCTGGTCGTTCCCCCGGATACCATCCATCGGCAGCGCCGGGCGGCCGATCCGCGCGCTTCGGCCTGGGTCTCCGCCAACGCGGGCGCGGGAAAGACCCGCGTCCTGACAGACCGGGTGATCCGGCTCCTGCTCGATGGCGCCGAGCCGTCCCGCATTCTCTGCCTCACCTTTACCAAGGCCGCCGCGGCGGAGATGACGATCCGTGTCTTCGAGCGGCTCGGGGGCTGGGTGACCCTCGACGAACCGGCGCTTCGGCGTGCGCTCGAGGAGATGACGGGGGAGCGGCCGGATCGGTCGACGCTGGCGCGGGCGCGGCGGCTGTTCGCGAAGGCCGTCGAGACGCCGGGCGGGCTGAAGATCGAGACGATCCACGCCTTCTGCGAGCGCATCCTGCACCTCGTGCCGTTCGAGGCGAACGTCCCGGCGCGATTCGCGGTGCTGGACGAGTCGCAGACGGCCGAGCTCCTTGCCGAGGCGCGCGGGCGCATCCTGACCGAAGCCGCAATCGGCGGCCCGCGCTCGGCCGACCTCGCGGCGGCGCTGGACGTCGTGAGTACGCTCTGCAACGGCGACGCGCTGACCGGCCTGATCGATTGCGCGGTCCTCGACGCCCGCATCCCGAGCGACCCGGACGAGCGCGACATGGCGATCTCGGCCCTGCGGACCGCGCTCGACCTGTCGCCTAGGATCAGTTCCGTCGAGGTCCAGCGCGCCATGCTGGAGGACGGGATTTCAGCCTCCGAGCTGCCGGCGCTCGCGGCCGAGCTGCGGCGGACGGGCAGCACCCGCGATGCCGAACAGGCCGCGTCGCTCGATGCGGCGGCTTCGCTGCTCCCTTCGGACCAGCGGCTGGCCGCCTACCGCGCGGTGTTCTTCACGGAGAAGGGCACGCCGAAGAAGTCGCTGGCCACAAAGGCCGTCGACCCCGGTGTCGGTGCCGCGCTCACGGCCGAGCAGGAGCGTCTGCTTGCGCTCGACGAACGCCTGAAAGCGGTCCAGACGATCGAGCGCACGCAAGCGCTTTACATCCTGGCCGGCGCGGTACGGGCCGAGGCCGAGGCAGCGAAGCGCCGGCTGGGTGCGCTCGATTTCGCCGACCTCATCCGAAAGACGCTCGAGCTTCTCGACCGCGGCTCGGCCAGCTGGGTCCTCTACAAGCTCGACCGTGGCATCGACCATGTGCTCGTCGACGAGGCGCAGGACACGAACCCGGACCAGTGGCGCATCCTCCGGCGCCTTACCGAGGAGTTCACGGCCGGTGCGGGGCGGCCCTCGAAGAAGCCGCGCACCGTCTTCGCGGTCGGCGACCCGAAGCAGTCCATCTACTCCTTCCAGGGCGCTGACCCGCGCTGGTTCGAGGAGGGGCGGCGACACTGGAAAGGGCGGAGCGAGGCGGCCGATCTGAGATTCGCGGATGTCCGCCTCGACCTCTCCTTCCGGTCTGCACCGGCGATCCTGAAGGCCGTCGACCATACCTTCCGCATCGGATCCCATTTCCGCGGCCTCTCCTTTGACGATTCGGCTGTCGGCACGTCGCATGAGAGCGCGCGACCGAAGGCGCCGGGCCATGTCGAGATCTGGCCGACGGAGACCAAGGGACAGGGCGGCGAGGATCCGAACGCCTGGGAACTGCCGGTCGACGAGCCGGAACGGACGGCGCCGCCCGTGCTGGTCGCGGCGAACATCGCGAAGGCCGTGCAATGCTGGACGCGAGAGGGCGACAATGCCGGCCGTGTCTGGCGCCCGGGCGAGATCCTGATCCTGGTGCGCAGCCGCGGGCCGGCCTTCTTCGCCGTGATCCGGGCATTGAAGGCCGCCGGCGTGCCCGTCGCGGGCGCGGACCGCTTCGACATCGGTGAGCATATCGCCGTGAACGACCTCGTGGCGGCCGGCGGGGCGGCGCTCCTGCCGCGCAACGACCTTGTCCTAGCCGCGGCGCTGAAATCGCCGCTTGTCGGACTGACCGATGACGACCTCATCCGCATTGCCGCCGATCGCGGTGAGGCGGAGCCGCTCGCCGACGCGTTGGAACGTGCAGCGGGCGAGGGTGATGTTCGCGCCGAGGCGGCCCGCCGGGCGCTGTGGCGCTGGCGCGCGCTCGCCCGCGAGCACGGACCGTTCGGGTTCTATGCGGCCCTGCTCGGGCCGGAGGGAGGCCGCAGGCTTCTCATCGAGCGGCTCGGGGGCGAGGCCGCCGACGCAATCGACGCGTTCCTGATCTACGCCCAGACGGCGGAGATCGGCACGGACACGCCGTCCCTCTCCACCTTCCTTGCCCGCTTTGAATCGGCCGAGCACACGATCAAGCGCGACCTCGACGCAACCGGCGACGAGGTGAAGGTAATGACGGTGCACGGCGCCAAGGGGCTCGAGGCGCCGCTGGTCGTCGTGATCGACAATTGCGAGGTGTTCGGGCGCGAGCCGCTGCTCGTCCCGTTCACGGCCGGCAATGCCGAGCCGCTGCCGGTCTGGTCGCCCAAGAAGGACTGGGATTGCCGGCCCGTCGCCGAGGCGCGCGAGCGGGCGAAGCATCTCCGGCTCGAGGAGCACAACCGGCTCCTCTATGTGGCCATGACCCGTGCCAAGGACCGGCTGGTCGTGGCTCCCTTCGTGACCCGCAACGGCGCCGAACCCGAAGAGGCCTGGTGCGCCATGATCCGGCGGGGATTCGCCGACGCCACACATGCGCTGGTTCGGACCGAAATGCCTTACGGCGAGGTCGATCTCTGGGCTGACGGTGTGCACGAGGTCGATGCGACCCGCGGTGGTGGTGCATCCGATCGGCCGATCGCCCTGCCAGACTGGCTCCTGAATCCAGCGGAGCCGGACGAGGCCCCGGCCCGCCCCATCCGGCCCTCGGCGGCCCTGCCCGAAGATCTGGAGCATCGGCCGCGTGGCCCTGACGGGCTGTCCCGCGCCGAGGCCCGGCGCCGCGGCACACTCGTGCACGCGCTCATCGATCACCTCGCGGCGCTCGCGCCCGAGCGGCGAGCCGAGGCGGCTCCTCGCTTTGTCGAGGCGCGGGCTGCGGGCCTGCCGCGCCGGGTGCAGCAGCAGGTCGTGACGGACGCGCTCGCCGTCCTCGCGCATCCGGCGCTGGAGCCGCTCTTCGGGCCCGAGGCCAAGGGGGAGGCGCCGATCGCGGGTCAGGTCACCGCACCGGACGGCCGGATCGAGATCGTCGTCGGCCAGGTGGACCGGATGGCCGTGGCGTCCGACGAGGTGATCGTCGCCGATTTCAAGACGGGCGCGCAGGCCGGACGCAGGCTGCCGGAGAGCTACCTCGCGCAGCTTGCGCTCTATCGTGCCGTGCTCGCCCAGGCCTATCCGGGCCGCACGATTCGGCCGATCCTCGTCTGGACGGACGGGCCCGAACTGGTGGAGCCGGACCCCGCTGCGCTCGATGCTGCCCTGCAGGCGGCGCTCGGCGGCTCCGCTTGACACAAACCTCCGCGACCATACCTAGATCGCAACGAAGGGCGGCCCGGCCGCCCGCAGCAAGGACAGTCTCATGGCGACCGTGAAGGTGACCGATCAGAGCTTCGACACCGACGTCATCAAGTCGGCGGAGCCGGTCGTCGTCGATTTCTGGGCCGAGTGGTGCGGCCCGTGCCGCATGATCGGTCCGGCCCTGGAAGAGATCGCGAGCGAGATGGCCGGGAAGGTCAAAATCGCCAAGGTCAATATCGACGAGAACCCGGGCATCGCATCCCAGCTCGGGATCCGGTCCATTCCGACCCTGATGATCTTCAAGGACGGCAAGCTCGCCGGCCAGAAGGTCGGCGCGGCCCCGAAGGGCGACCTGTCGCGCTGGATTCAGCAGACCGCTTAAGCGTCCTGCCCGCTGAGTTGTTAAGGCCCGCCTTGGCGGGCCTTTTTCATGTCGGCGGCGTGCCGTTCAGCGCGAGCACCTCGCCCGCCAGATAGAGCGAGCCGCAAATCAGCACACGCGGCGGCCGCTCGACGATCGTCTCCGATATGTCGTCCAGCGCCGCCTCGACCCCCGCCGCGACCGAGCTCCTGAGCCCTGCCCGGGACGCGATCGAGGCGAGCTCCTCGGCCGGTCGCGCGGCCATCTGTGACGCGAGCGGCACCGCGATCAGCTCGCGCGCGAGCCCCTTGAACTCGCCGAGATAGCCTTCCGCATCTTTAGTCGCGAGCATCGCGGTGACGAGGATCAGCGGCGCGGGGCTGCGCTCCTCGAGGTCGGCCATCGCGGCCGCGACCGCGCGCCCCCCGTCCTGGTTGTGGCCGCCGTCAAGCCAGAGCTCCGCGCCGTCAGGCAGGAGCATGCTGAGCCGCCCGCGCGACAGAAGCTGGAGCCGGCCCGGCCATTCCGCATTTGCGATCCCGCTCTCGAACACTTTTGGCTCGAGATCCCCGAAACCCGCGGCCTTGAGGGCCGCGATCGCTGTCCCGGCATTGGCGAATTGATGCCGTCCGGCGAGGCGCGGCGCCGGCAGGTCCATGAGACCGGCCTCGTCCTGGTAGACCAAGCGTCCGCCTTCGGGGTGAACGGAGAAATCCTGCGCGCCGACGAAGATCGGCTGCGCGCCGGCCGTCTCGGCCGCCTCACGCAAGGCATCGTCCGCCTCGGCATGGTCCTGCGGCGCGATCACCACGGGGCAGCCGCGCTTCATGATGCCGGCCTTCTCGCGCGCGATGCCCGCGAGGGTCGGGCCGAGATGCTCGGCGTGATCGTGCCCAATCGGGGTGATCACCGCGCACGCCGGGTGATCGACCACGTTGGTTGCGTCGGCTCGCCCTCCAAGCCCGACCTCGAGCAGCAGAACGTCGGCCGGCGTGTCGGCGAATATGTCGAGCGCCGCCGCCGTCGTGATCTCGAACATCGTGATCGGGTCGCCGGCGTTCAGGGCCTCCGCGCGCAGCAGCGCCTCCGCAAGCCGCTCCTCGGACACGAAGCGACCGCCCCGCATGCCGCCGAGCCGGATGCGCTCGTGGAAGCGCACGAGATGCGGCGATGTATAGACGTGAACCCGCAGCCCGGCGCTTTCCAGGATCGACCGCATGAAGGCGATGGTCGATCCCTTGCCGTTGGTCCCCGCCACATGGATCACGGGCGGTAGCCGCCGCTCCGGATGATGCATCCGTGCGAGCAGGATCCGGATCCGGTCCAGCGAGAGGTCGATCAGCTTCGGATGAAGCGCGAGGCAACGCGCAATGATTGCGTCGGACGACTCCACGCGGCCGCTCACGCGGCGGGCGCGAGCGGGGCCGGCTCGGCTGCAGGGGCCTCGGTCGCGGCGCCGATGGCCGGCGCGCGCATCAGGAGGCGAGACAGGCGCGCGACCTGCTCCTTCAGGTCGCGGCGGTGCACGACCCGGTCGACCATGCCGTGGTCGCGCAGATATTCGGACCGCTGGAAGCCGGGCGGCAGCTTCTCGCGGATGGTCTGCTCGATCACGCGCGGTCCCGCGAAGCCGATGAGAGCGCCGGGCTCGGCGATATGGATGTCGCCGAGCATCGCGTAGGATGCGGTGACGCCGCCGGTCGTCGGGTTCGTCAGCACGACGATATAGGGCAGCTTCGCCTCGTTCAGGCGCCGAATGGCAACCGTCGTCCGCGGCATTTGCATGAGGGAGAAGATGCCCTCCTGCATGCGGGCGCCGCCCGAGGCGGCGAACAGGATGTATGGCGTCTTCTTGTCGAGCGCCGTCTCGGCGCCCTTCAGGAAGGCCTCGCCGGCCGCCATGCCGAGCGAGCCGCCCATGAAGGCGAAATTCTGCACGGCGATCGTCATCGGCAACTCGCCAACGCGGCCGAAGCCGACCTTGAACGCGTCCTTCTGGCCCGTCTTGGCACGAGCATCCTTTAGCCGGTCGCTGTAGCGCTTCTCGTCGCGGAACTTCAGCGGATCGGTCACGACCTCCGGGAGCGGCACGTCGAGCCAGGTCCCCTGGTCGAACATCATCTTGAGCCGCTGCGTCGCGGTCATCCGGAGGTGGTGCTCGGAGCCGGGAATGACCCAGCAATTCGCCTCCACATCCTTCTGGAACACCATCTGCCCGGTTTCCGGGCACTTGATCCAGAGGTTCTCGGGGCTCTCGCGCTTGAAGAGCGTCTTGATGCGCGGGCGGACGACTTCGCTGACCCAGTTCATGCGCGCTAGATACGCCTCGGTTGATCCGACTTCCAGAGCGTCAGGCCGCGCGGGCCTTCGGGACGGAGCGAATCCCGGCGGCGAGCTCGCCCACAAGCGCCGTCACGGCGGCGACCGTCTTGTCCGTCCCGTGGCCTTCCCGGTCGAGCGAGCGCGCGACCGCGTCGACGATGGCCGATCCGACCACCACGCCGTCCGCGCCGCGCGCCACCGCGGCGGCGTGCTCGCCGGACTTCACCCCGAACCCGACCACGACCGGGAGCTCGGTGTGGCGCTTGATGCGGGCCACGGCATCCGCGACGCGGCCGAAATCAGGCGTAGCGGTGCCGGTCACACCCGTGATCGAGACGTAATAGACGAAGCCCGCTGTATTCTGGAGAACGGTTGGCAGGCGCTTGTCGTCGGTCGTCGGCGTCGCGAGCCGGATAAAGGCGAAACCAGCCTCGAGGGCGGGCAGGCAAAACTCGGAATCCATCTCCGGCGGCAGGTCCACGATGATGAAGCCGTCGGCGCCAGCCTCCTTCGCATCGGCCAGGAAGCGGCCCACGCCGTAGGTGTAGATCGGGTTGAAATAGCCCATCAGGATCACCGGCGTGTCCGGATCCGTGCCGCGGAAGCGCCGGACGAGTTCCAGCGTCTTCACGGTGGTCTGCCCGGCCTTCAGGGCCCGCAGGCCGGCCGCCTGGATCGCCGGCCCGTCCGCCATCGGATCCGTGAAGGGCAGGCCGAACTCCAGGATATCCGCCCCCGCTTTCGGCAGGGCGGAGAAGATCGCGAGCGACGTCTCCGGGTCTGGGTCCCCGGCCATCACATAGGTGACGAGCGCGGCACGGCCCTCGTCACGGCAGCGGGCGAAGCGGGCGGCAAGGCGGTCTGTCATGATGGCGGCTCGCTACCAGAGCCAGGCCCCGGAGTCATGAGCGCGCGAGCGCCCGCTCAGATCGCGCCGGCCTTGAACCAGACGCAGTTCGAGTACGCGATGTTTGGGTCGACGTTGGCCCGCGCTTTCGCTTGCGGCAGCGCCCGGCCGTTCTCGCCGAGGTCGATCGTGACCTTGGAGGTGCCGTCGAGCTGCTCCGAATAATAGCAATATTGGTGGCTCGGGCTCTTCTGCTCAGAGGAGGTGAAGTTCCAGCCGGTGACGACCTGGCCCGAGCCGTAGGGCACGTTCTTGAACACCGTGAAATTCGTGAGCACGGCCGCCTTGGAATCAGGCATCGCGCCGGCCCCGAGCTGCGCGGCGGTGGGCGTCGGGACCTCGGACCGGCCGCCCCCGACCGAAACGGTCGAATCTGGATCGAGCTTCACGGTGCCTTCGGTCTTGAGGGTCACCTTGGAGAGCGCCTCGGCGACGGTGTTCGCGACCTTCGCGGTCGGGAAGGTCGGGTCGTTCGCGTAGGAATAGCCGTAGAACGCGGCCCCAATTCCCACGCCGGTGAGAGCGCACAGGATCCCGATACCCGCAAACCGGTAGAGCGCGGCGCGGGCGTTCAAAAGCCGCGCATCCGACTTGATGCGGGCATTCACCGCCGAGGCGAGGACGCGATTGTCGGTGGTGTTGGGCAGTTCCATCGGTTCAGCGGCCCGACTCGATCACTCGGAGGGAGGCATGGCCCGGAGCTGCCGGAGGCTGGGAAGGGGCTGGCTGCGGGCCCGGAGCCGCGGTTGCGGCAGCCGGAGCAGCCTCGTCGGGCGCCGACGGCGCGGGTGGGCGAGCCCGGTCGATCGCGGCGGCCGCCGTTCGTTCGGCCTCCTCGCGGGCCTGACGTACGATCTCGACCGCAAACGGCTCGAGGATGAATGAGCCGGCCTGCGGATCGAGCACGACGTCGTCATCCTCACGCAGCTTCTCGACCGAGGTGAGCGCCAGGAGCGTCGAGGCGAGCGAAGCCCCGAGCGCCGGGATGAACACGAAGAAGAACAGGAATGAGTGGATCTCGGCATCCGTCACCTGGGCCGGGTCCTTGAGGAAGACCATGGCCGTGAAGGAGTGGAGCTGCGAGCGCATGATGGCGTCGCGAAAGGCGACCTCGGCCTCGCTCTGCGCGCGGTCTACGGCCGAGCGGTCGAGCTTGGCCCGCTCCGCCCGGGCCTCGTCGAGCCGGGCAGAGGCGTCCTGGCGATCCTTCTGAGCCGAGCCGAGGCTCATCTTCATCGCCTCCGTCCGGGGATCGGTCGAGCAGCGCGTGCCGGTCACGCGACGCCCGTCCGGTGTCGTGCTGGTGGTGCGCCAGCAGCGCTGCGGTGGCAGCGCGCCGAGCTCCGTATTGGAGGATTTCAGCCGCTTCTCGGCATCGTCGAGCTGGGCCGTACGTTGCGCCACGACGGCATCCGCATCCTTGATCTGGCGGTCGAGCGTAGCCCGGGCGTTGTTGGCATCCACCAGCTTTTCGTGCGCCTGGACGGCCTCCTGGAGCCGCGGCCGGAACATGATTTCGCCGAGCTGCGACACGGACTTCACCGTCACGGCCGCGGCCCCGATCACCCCGATCGCGGCTACAATGCGGAGGGCGAGGGACCTTTGCGTGCGGATGGAGACGGCGAGCGGGACGCGGCTGAACTCGATCACCGCGTAAGCGGCCGGGGCGAGCATCATCATCCAGAAGGCGAGCGGGTCGTTGCCGCCATAGATCGAGGCGAAGAGCCAGGCCCCGGCGAGCGAGGTCAGGACGATCACGCCTTCCGCCGCGAAGGCGAGCGCCAGCCGCTTGTAGGAGATCGAGTAACCGCGCTCCAGATCGGCGGCGCGCCGCGCCTCCTTGCGGGCCTGACGACGTGTGAGGGCGTTCGGGCCCGCCAGAGCTACGGCATCCGCCATGCGATCCCAGATTCCTTCGCGTCTGTCCGTCCGGTCCGCGAGCTCCCCCGAAACCGCGCGTTCCATGACCTTAACTGATGATTCACTTCTCCATCAATCGCTTGACGCGAATGAGGCGGGCGCGTCTCGTCGCATGATGAACGCGGAAAAAGGCGGGGCTGGAGCTGCGTCGCTCCTTCGATTCCTTGCCTTTCTGGCCATGGCCTTCGTGTGGGGCCTGACCTGGATCGCCGCCAAATGGGCTACGGAAACCGTGCCGCCCGTCTTCGTGGCCGGCATCCGGCTCGTTCTCGCGTCGGCGTTCTTCGCCGCTTGGTGCCTCCTTGCGAAGGTGCCCGTGGCGGCCGGCCGGATTGGCCGGCTCGTCGTCGCTTCACTACTCGTCAACACGGGATGCTACAGCTTCCTGTTCTGGGGGGTCGCGCATTCCCCGACGGGCCTCGCGGCCATCGTGAACCTGTCGCTCATCCCCGTGCTCTCCATGCTGGTTGGGGCGCTCTATCGCGAGGAGACGGTCTCGCCGCGCCGCCTCGTGGCTGTTGCTCTCGGCGCTTTCGGCCTCGTGCTCCTGTTCGCTACGCGGAACGGCGATGCCGGTCGGGACGGCTCGCAGGTGGGGCTCGGCCTTGCGGCCGTTGTCGTTGCGACGCTTTCCTACGCGTGGGGCGCCATCGTCTCGAAGCCGCTCGTACGCGAAATGCCGCCGGTTGCGGTCGCTTTCTGGCAGACGCTGATCGGCGGGCTCTCGCTGATGGCGGTCTCCCTCGCCATCGAACCGATCGGGTCGGGCGCCCTGGCCACCTTGTTTCAGGGACGCGCGCTGGCGGGTCTCGTCTTCCTCGTGCTCGGGGGATCGCTGGTCGGCTTCTCGGTCTATCTCTGGCTGTTGCGGGAATGGGGTGCCTTCCGGGCGGGCCTCTATGCCTTCGTGAGCCCGGTCATCGCGGTCGCGGTCGGGGTGATCGTGGCCGGCGAATCCTTCGGATTGTGGGAGGGGGTCGGCATGGCCATCATGCTGGCCGCGACGGCGCTCGTCGTTCAACCCGAGAAGGTCAGCGCTTCCTGAGCCAGAGGCTCGTTTCGCGGGCTCCGGGCAACAACGGCAGTTGGCCGACCACGCCCGAGGCGAGCCAGTCCTGGTGCCGCGTGGCCACCCAATGGCTAGAGAAAACGAGTTCATAACCGCCGCCGCCGATGAGCGCCGCGACCACGGTTCCCTCGTTGTAGCCGCGCCAAGCCCAGTCCGGCGGATAGGCGTCGGGCAGCAGGACGTCGTGGATATGAACCAGGGCGCCGCCGGGCAGCCGGGGCAGCAGGTCGCCAACGATGCGGTCCACATCGCTGCCGGGCACGGCGACATGGCTCGAATCGACAAACAGGACGTCTCCCGGCGCGAGAGCGGAGAAAATGGCCGGATCGGCGGCAGCGAGGAGCGCCGGCTCGTGCCTGATCCTCAGCCGCGACAGCGACGCCCGGGGCGCGGGATCGATGGCGACGATCTCCGTCGCAAGCCCGGCATCCTCGACGGCGCGGGCCATGAACCGCGTCGAGTGGCCCGACCCGATCTCGACCACCCGGCGCGGCTTCTCGTGCCGGATGATGGTGTAGGCCGCGACCGCGTCGAGCCGCGGAAACCAGTCCTGGTCGAAGCGCGCGGGCCCCTCGCCACGGAGGACGCGGAGGATGTCGCCTCTGTACGATTCCGCGAGCGCGACGAGGTGTCTGAACCCAGGCTCGGCGGCACGAAAAATAGGCTCAAGGGCCGGATAAGCCTCGGGCGTCACCGAAGCGGCGTAGCGGTAGGGAATGAAGAAGCCGCGCGGCCGGCCGAGCAGGGTCGAGAGGCCGAACGCGGTGCGGCGGACGCGATTGCGCGGGCTGGGGCGACGCGGCGTGCCGGTCACGGCGGCGGTGGCGGGACCGGCGGGATGGTCGCCGGCATGCGCTCGCGCCACGCCTTCGCAAGCCGGGCGCGTTCGAAGAGAAGCACGACGATCAGCGCCGCCGCGAAAGGCAGGAGCAGGTAGAAGAGCCTGAATACAAGGAGTGCCGCGACGACATCCGCCTGCGGCACGTCGGGCATCATGGCAACGAAGATCAGCTCCAGCACGCCGAGCCCGCCCGGGGCATGGCTCACGAGCGCGGCCGAGAAGGCGGCCAGGAAGGCCCCGAGCACGATCAGGAAGCCCGGGTTCGAGGCCTCAGGCAGCGCAAAATAGATGATGCCCGCGGCGCCGATCAGTTCGAGTGGCGCGGCGACAAGCTGCCGAAGCATGATCTCGGGTTTCGGATAGCCGAGGGTGAAGTTGCGGATCGTGATCGGCCGCATATGGAGCAGCGAGCCGAACACGTAGAGCGCTACCATGCCCAGGAAGGCGAAGCCGATCACCCGGGCCGTAGTCGGGTTGGCAAGCATCGCCGGGACGCGGTCGGCAACACGCGTCAGGAGGTCCGGCTCGATCACGAGCACCGCGCCGAAGAGCAGAACCGTGCCCAGCCCGAACGTGAAGGAACAGAGTGCGACGAGCACCGCGACCTGCGGGGCGGAAAGCCCCTTGGACGTGTAGGCGCGGTAGCGGACGAGAGCGCCCGAGAAGACGGACGCTCCGATGTTGTGGGAGAGCGCGTAGGTCGTGAACGACGTCACCGACACGAAGAACCACGAGACGTGCTTCACGCCGAGATGGAGCAAGGCAATGCGGTCGTACCAGGCGAGCGCCGCATAGGCGAGCAGAGTCGAGCCGAAGGCGAGCGCGTAGTTGTGCGGAGGGATCGCAACCAGGCTCGCCCACACATCGGCCAGCGATATGCCACGCAATTCCCGGTACAAGAGCCAGCAGGACACGACGACCGCTGCCAGGCCGATGATCGGCCAGATGAATTCCTTGACGTTCTTCATTCACTCGTCCGAGCCGGCCGGGCTGGGGAGCCGGCGCGAAGCCCGATGTCTGTGCCCCAGCGGACATAAGCCCGCAAGCGCGGCGGGGATTTGACGAAAGGCGGAGACGCTCATAGGCCGCGCTGTGCGAGCCAATCGAGAATGTGACGCGCGACCGCATCGGCGCAGGGATCGAGCATCAGGAAATGCCCGCCGGTCTCGAAGAGTTGGTGCTCCGCGCCGTGATAGACGGCGGTTCTCAGCGCGGTGGCGGGCCAGACAAGACGATCGGCCAGCCCGTTCAGCACCAGCGTCGGCAGCCCCGCCGCGAAGGCTGAGAGCACGGGGCGCGGCAGGTGCGCCTCGGCCAGAGCACGTGGCGATTCCGGGATCAGGCGAGCGCCGTAACGGAGCGCACGTTCGCGCGGCACGCCTTCCCCGAACAGGAGTTCCAGGCCGGCGAGGTCGATGGTGGCCCGCGAATTCGCAATCGTCGCCGTGACGGCCTCCGACCAGATCCTTGTCTCGGTGAGGGCAAGCCGCGGCCCGACAAGGGCCATGCCGTCCGGCGGCAGGGACCCCACGAGCACGAGCCCTCGCATCCTGGCCCGCCCGATCAGGAGTTGCGCGAGGTAGCCCCCCAGCGAATGCGCAATCACGACCGGTGGCTCCGGCATGGCCTCGAACCCCCGAAGAACGTCGGATAGGAGATCGTCGATCCCGGCGTGTCGAAGCTCCTCGCCGCCCTCGCTCCCGCCATGGCCGCGCAGGCTCACGGCTGCCGCTCGCCGGCCACGGCGGGCGAAGAAGCCAAGGAAGTTTTCGCTCCAGCACCAGGCGCCCGCAAAGGCGCCATGCAAGAAGAGCAGCGGCGCGCCGGCACCGCTCCCCTCAGGGGCCACCTCCATGAACTCGAGCGCGGGCTGACCGGAAGCTGTGAGACGGCGAATGGATAAGGGCACCGGGCCGCCATGCCCATTTGAAGAACCGGTTTCCACGATCAAGCTGTCTCCCTCGGGCAAGCGGCGCCACGCCCGCCATCCTCTCCACCGCACGGGTTGGCCAATGCTGCCGGACAGGCATAGGTTCAGCCAAGCCCTGACTTCGAGGATGCTCCTTGTCTCCGCGTCCACGACCTCACGACGAGAATGAAGTGCCCGGTTTCCTGGAACTGCCTCCGGGAAAGATCGCGGCCGTCGCGACGTATCTCGAGATGACGAGCCCGTCCGACGGCGTACGATCGATCCCGGTCTCGGGCGAGTTCGTCCCGCTAGCGGGGGATGTGGCGCGCTATCGTCGGCTGTTCGCCGAGGTCGGCCGTCCCTGGCTGTGGTTCAGCCGGGCGTCCGTGTCCGATGGCCAGCTCCGGGCGATCATCGACGATCCGTCAGTCGAGGCCTTCGCATTCGTGGTGAACGGCGCCGAGACCGGGATCCTGGAGCTCGATTTCCGCAAGCCGGGGGAGTGCGAACTCGCCTTCCTGGGCCTCGTGCCCGGCGCGATCGGGCGCGGCCTCGGGCGGGAGCTCGCGGCGGAGGGCATCCGCCGCGCTTTTGCGCGCCCGATCTCGAGGTTGTGGCTCCATACCTGCACCCTCGACCATCCGGCCGCGGTCAGGTTTTACCAGTCAGTCGGCTTTACGCCGTACCGGCGAGCGCTGGAGGTGGCGGACGATCCGCGCCTCTCGGGCCGGCTGCCGCGCGAGGCGGCGCCGGACGTCCCGATCATCTGAACCCGTTTCTGCGGTTCAGGCCCGCATCGCCCGGGCGAGCCCGAGCTGGTTCATGGCCGCCTGATCCCGGGCGGTGTCGGCCGCGCGCTCCGCGGAGCGCTCGCGATTCTCCAGGATCTCGACTTTCTTCAGTGCCTCGAAAGCTTCGCCGAGCTCGGCCTGAGCGTCGTCGAGCTGGGTCTTCAGCTCGTCCGCCGAGCGCTTCAGGTTGTCCCGCCGTGTCCGGGCGGCCTTGGCATAGGTCGAGTAGGCGAAATGGGCGATGTCGGTGATCCCGGAGCGCTGCTCCTCGGCCGCAACCTCCCGGTCGAGATCCACCGCCATGCGGTCGAACTCCGCGATCATCCCCTCGATTTGCGCAACGCGCCGACGCTTCTCATCGAGCTGGAAGCGTTTTAGGCGGATGAGCGTCTCCCGCGACTTCATGGGTCATTTTACTCCGCACGCGTGCCCCGTCGTCGGCCTTCGTCACCGAAGGCCCAGAATCTCGGCGAGGCGGTGGTAACCATCACGTATGGAGGTTGACTCTTCCTTACGCTGGCCGAGGAAGGCCTCGAGTTGTGGTATCAGGGCCACGGCTTCGTCGACCTCCGCGGAGGAGCCGCTCTTGTACGCGCCGAGCCGGATCAACTCCTCCATATCCGAATAGGTGGCGAGAACCTGGCGGGCCTTTTGGACCACCGGGAGGAAGTCTGGATCGCAGGAACGCGGCATGGTCCGGGAGACCGAGCGCAGGACGTTGATCGCCGGATAACGGCCTCGTTCCGCGATCTCGCGCGTCATCACGATGTGGCCGTCGAGGATGCCGCGTACCGCATCCGCGACCGGCTCGTTGTGGTCGTCGCCCTCAACCAGAACCGTGAACAGGCCCGTGATCGTGCCGTCGCCCGAGCCCGGCCCGGCCCGCTCGAGGAGGCGCGGAAGCTCACCGAAGACCGTCGGCGTGTAGCCCTTGGCCGTCGGGGGCTCGCCGGCCGCAAGGCCGATATCGCGCTGCGCCATCGCAAAGCGCGTCACCGAATCCATCATGCAGAGGACCGAACTGCCCTGGTCCCGGAAAAACTCGGAAAGGCAGAGCGTCAGATAGGCCGCGTTCCGGCGCATGAGGGCCGGCTCGTCCGAGGTGGCGACGACCACGACGGAGCGTGCGAGCCCAGCCTCACCGAGATCGTCCTGCAGGAATTCCTGCACCTCCCGGCCCCGCTCTCCCACGAGGCCGATCACGGCGACATCTGCCTCGGTGGCCCGGGCCATCATGGAGAGGAGGACCGATTTGCCGACGCCCGAACCCGCGAAGATGCCCATGCGCTGGCCACGTGCGGCCGTGATGAAGGTGTTGATGGCCCGCACCCCGAGGTCCAACGGGCTGCCGACGCGCTTCCGACTATGAGCCGGCGGAGGATCGGCGCGGAACGGGTAAAGAACAGGGCCCTGCTCGAGCGGCCCCTTTCCGTCGATGGGGCGTCCAAGCGCGTCGACGACCCGGCCCAGCCACGCGGCCGCGGGCCTGACGCCCGGGGCCGCGGAGCTGACCCGCGCCTCGCAGCCGCGCCGTACGCCCTGCAGTGAGCCGAACGGCATGGCGAGGGCGCGGTCACCCGAAAAGCCGATCACCTCGCAGGCGATCGCCGCCCCGCCATCGACCTGGATGTCGAGCCGTCCGCCGACCTGCATGGCCGCAACCGGGCCGGCGACCTCGACCAGGAGGCCTCGCACAGCCGCGACCCGCCCGTACACGCGGAACGGCTCGACGGTGTCGATCGCCGAAATTGCGTTAGCGATCCGGGACTTTGTCACCTCGGCTTAAACCTCTTGTTTACCGGCTCTGTTAACACTGGAGCAATCAGGCTCCGAAAGGCGCCTGATGCCGGATCGACACGGCCGCGAGCGGTTGGCCTCCTGAAACCGGCGCGAAGACGGATGGCGCGGAAACGTTGCCCTCGGGAGCTTGCGCGATGGAATCAGGCTTTGTTAACCAACACAGCCTAGCGTCATGAGTCGAATTCGAGCGGTGCGATCGTCGGGTGGGCGGCGGCGGCGCACCGATATCTAAAGCCCGTTGGCCTTGGGGCTAGGCTGGGGATTTCAATGCGCGTACTCCTCGTCGAAGACGATAGCGCGACGGCGCGCAGCATCGAGCTGATGCTCAAGTCCGAGAACTTCAACGTCTACACGACGGACCTCGGCGAGGAAGGCATCGACCTCGGCAAGCTCTACGATTACGACATCATCCTGCTCGATCTGAACCTCCCCGACATGTCGGGCTACGAGGTCCTGCGCACGCTCCGCGTCGCGAAGGTCAAGACGCCCATCCTGATTCTCTCCGGCATGGCCGGGATCGAAGACAAGGTGAAGGGCCTGGGCTTCGGGGCGGACGACTACCTGACGAAGCCCTTCCACAAGGACGAGCTCGTCGCCCGCATCCACGCGATCGTCCGCCGCTCCAAGGGACATGCCCAATCGGTCATCACGACGGGCGACCTCATCGTCAATCTCGACACCAAGACCGTCGAGGTCTCCGGCTCGCGCGTCCACCTGACGGGCAAGGAGTACCAGATGCTGGAGCTCCTCTCGCTTCGGAAGGGCACGACGCTCACGAAGGAGATGTTCCTCAACCACCTTTATGGCGGGATGGATGAGCCCGAACTGAAGATCATCGACGTCTTTATCTGCAAGCTGCGGAAGAAGCTCGCCAACGCCTCTCAGGGCAAGAACTACATCGAGACCGTGTGGGGCCGGGGCTACGTGCTGCGCGAGCCGAACGACGCCGAGGAGCGCATCGCGGTCTGACCCGCTTTCCTGAAGCAAAGGCTGAGAGGGGCGAGGGCAACTTCGCCCTTTTGCGTTTCAGGGGTCCGGCGGAGCACGAGCGGGATTCGGAGAGATTGCCGATCGTCATCCTGCCCGCGAGAGGTTGAGCGCGAGCAGCCCTGCGTTCCAGCAGACGCACACGGCGAGAGCCACGAGGAGTGCAGCAGCAGAGCCCAGAGGGATCACGGTCAGGTGGAGGGTCGCGAGCCCGGTCGTGAAGCCGACCATCCCCGGGATGCTGTTCGCCAGGACGGCGGCGGTCGCCGGCCCGCCTGCCCGCGGGTGAAGGACGAGGACCAGGCTGGTCAGCACGACGGGCAGCAGCGCTGCGATCCCGGCCGCGGTCGGCCCCAGCCAGCGCCCGGACAGAACGACCGCCGCAACAACGCTCATAACGGTCGCGGCACGCGCCGGAAGGTCCCACCACCGCGCGGGCGCCCGCACGGGCCTCGGCGCGTTGCGGAAGGGTCTGCTGAGCAGGTACACGCCCCCGTATGAGATCGCGTTCAATGCTGCGACCGCGACGATGCCAGGCGCGAGCGAGGAGAGAAGAGCGGCTATGGCGAACCACAGACCGAGGGCTGCCCCGAGGCTGATCAGCAAGCCCCGGCGCTGAGCCAACCCGGCATAGACGAGGATGAACGGGGCGGTGCCGACATTGACCGAGAGGCTCGCCAGCGTCGAGCGTGCGAGGAACTCGGGAGCGTGGTCGAGTGCGAGGAACGCGTAGGCCGGGCCGGCGGAGATGGGCAAGGTCGCGACCAGCGCCCCGATCACCGGCCCGGAGCGCTCGACCACAAGAGACGCTGCCACCACGACGGCGGCGCTCGACCCCATCTTGGCGAGGAGCGCGAGCCAGAACGAGGTCACGGTCGGACGGCGCTGGACCGGCCGGGGACGTCGCCGTTGGCGAGGATCACGCTGGCCGTGTCCCGTGTCACCCGGTCATGCCCGCGCGGCCCAGCCGCTCACGGCGTCACACCGTGAAGCGGCCGTGGCAGTGCTTGTACTTCTTGCCCGAGCCGCACGGGCACACCTCGTTGCGGCCGACCCGACCCCACGTGTTCGGGTCCTGGGGGTCGCGGTCCAGGACGGCCGTGTCGCCGCTCATCTCCGCGGCCGCATAGCCAAGTGCCGGGCCGGCCCCGCCGAAGGAGCCGGTTGCATGACCTGACCCGAATTCGTTCTCGCCCGTCGCCGGGTCGAGATGCTGAGCGAACATCGGTGGCAGGCCCTCGGGCTCCGGCTCCTGGAACACGATCTCGACCCGCATCAGTTGCCCGGTCACCTGCTCGCGCAGGTGCCCGATCATCCCGTTGAAAAGGTCGAACGCCTCGCTCTTGTACTCATTGAGCGGGTCGCGTTGCGCGTAGCCGCGCCAGCCGATCACCTGCCGCAGGTGATCGAGGGTGACGAGGTGCTCGCGCCAGAGATGGTCGAGCGATTGCAGGAGCACCTGCTTCTCGACATAGGTCATCACCTCGGCGGTATTCCGCTCGCTCCGCTCGGTATAGGCCTCGTCCGAGAGCTTGCGCAGCCGTTCGCGGATCTCGTCCTCGGCGATGCCCTCTTCCTTGGCCCAGTCCTCGACCGGGGCCTCCAGGTTGAGGACGTGCCCGACCGCCTCCTTGAGACCCGCGGTGTCCCACTGCTCGGGATAGGCGCCGGCCGGGATGTGGCGCGCCACGAGATCGTCAATCATGCCGTGGCGCATCTCGTCGATGGTGTCGCGGACGCTCTCCTCGCTCATGAACTCGCGGCGCTGCTCGAACACGACCTTGCGCTGGTCGTTCATGACGTTGTCGTACTTGAGGATGTTCTTGCGGATGTCGAAGTTTCGCGCCTCGACCTTCTGCTGCGCCTTTTCGACCGCCCGGTTGATCCAGGGGTGGACGATCGCCTCGTCCTCCTTGAGGCCGAGCTTGGTGAGCATGCCGTCCATGCGCTCGGACCCGAAGATCCGCATCAGGTCGTCCTGGAGCGACAGGTAGAACTTCGACCGGCCAGGGTCGCCCTGGCGGCCGGAGCGGCCGCGGAGCTGGTTGTCGATGCGGCGGGACTCGTGCCGCTCGGTACCGAGGACGTAGAGGCCTCCGGCCGCGAGCGCCTTCTCCTTGAAGCGCCCGATCTCCGCCTCGATGTCGGCCTGGCGCCGGGCGCGCTCCTCGGGCTCCATCTCGCCGACCAGCCCAAGCTCGTGCTCGACCCGCATCTTGGCGTTGCCGCCTAGCTGGATGTCAGTGCCGCGGCCCGCCATGTTGGTCGCGATCGTGATCATGCCGGGTACGCCGGCCTGTGCCACGATATGCGCCTCCTGCTCGTGGAAGCGGGCGTTCAGGACCGCGAAGATCTTGCGGTGCTCGCCCCTGCGGGCCGCCTCATAGAGCGGCTCCAGCGCCTTCGGATCGGCGAAGTCGATCTGTTTGAAGCCGTCCTCCTTCAGAAGATCGGCCAGGTGCTCGGATTTCTCAATCGAGGTCGTGCCGACCAGGGTCGGCTGGCCGCGCTTCGCGGCGTCCTCGATCTCCCGAATGATGGCTTTGTATTTCTCGGCGTGCGTCCGGTAGACCTCGTCGTCCTCGTCCAGACGCTGCACGGGCCGGTTCGTCGGGATCTCGACGACCTCGAGATTGTAGATCTCCTGGAACTCATCGGCCTCCGTTGAAGCCGTTCCGGTCATGCCGGCGAGCTTGTCGTAGAGCCGGAAGTAGTTCTGGAACGTGATCGAGGCCAGCGTCTGGTTCTCGGGCTGGACCTGCACCCGCTCCTTTGCCTCGAGCGCCTGGTGCTGCCCTTCCGAGTAGCGACGGCCGGGCATCATGCGGCCCGTGAACTCGTCGATGATCACGACCTCGCCGTTCCGGACGATGTAGTCTTTGTCGCGCTGGAACAGCTTGTGGGCGCGAAGCGCCTGGTTCACGTGATGGACCAGCGTGATGTTGCTGGCGTCGTAGAGGTCGCCCTCCTTGAGGAGCCCGGCCTCGCGCAGCCAGTCCTCGATCTTTTCGTTGCCGCTCTCGTTCAGGGACACGGCCCGCTGCTTCTCGTCGAGGTCGTAGTCCTCGCGCGCGAGCCGCGGAACGATCTCGTCGATCGCGAGATAGAGGTCGGAACGGTCGTCGATCGGGCCCGAGATGATGAGCGGGGTCCGCGCCTCGTCGATCAGGATCGAGTCGACTTCGTCCACGATCGCGAAGTTGTGCCCGCGCTGGACCATCTGCGCGAAGTCGTACTTCATGTTGTCGCGCAGGTAGTCGAACCCGTACTCGTTGTTGGTGCCGTAGGTGATGTCGCAGGCATAGGACTCGGCCCGCTGGGCGTCGTCGAGCCCGTGCACGATCGTGCCGACGGTCAGGCCGAGAAAGCGATAGACCTGCCCCATCCATTCCGCGTCGCGGCTGGCCAGGTAGTCGTTAACGGTCACGACGTGCACGCCCTTGCCGGACAGCGCGTTCAGGTAGACCGGGAGCGTCGCGACGAGCGTCTTGCCCTCGCCGGTCTTCATCTCTGAGATGGAGCCTTCGTGCAGGACCATGCCGCCGATGAGCTGCACGTCGAAATGGCGCTGGCCGAGCGCGCGCTTGGCGGCCTCGCGCACGGTCGCGAAGGCCGGGACGAGAATGTCGTCAAGGGTCTTTCCCGCCGCGAGCTCGGCCTTCAGCTCATCCGTGCGCCCCCGAAGCTGCTTGTCGGACAACGCAGCGATCTCGGGCTCGAGCGCATTGATGGCCGCGACTTTGGGTCCGTAGGTCTTGAGCCGCCGGTCATTGGCGGAGCCAAAGATCTTCTTGGCGAGAGCACCGAGCATCGCGGACCTGTAACCGATCGTGTCTTGGGAGCCGGGGAGCGGGCCCCGCTTTGGCCGGCCTTATAGACATAAGAAGCGCATTGCGCATCCGAAAGGCTCCGGTTCCGCCATGCGGCCCAGAGCGGCCTTCCTCGCGGGACGGGAACACGCGGCGTCCCTCGTTGGTTGCGACACCGCCTTTCGAGGGAGCCCGATGCAGCACGGTTGGCCGGAGCGGTTGTGGATCGTGCGGCACGGCGAGAGCGCCGGCAACGTTGCCCGGGCGGCCGCAACGTCGGCCGGGCTCGCGTGGATCGACATCGCCGAGCGGGACGTCGACGTGGACCTCTCCGCCCTCGGCGAGCGGCAGGCGCGTTCGCTCGGGCGCTGGTTCGCGGAGTTGCCGGAAGCCGAGCGGCCGGAAGTGGTCGTGGCCTCGCCCTACAAGCGCGCCCGACGCACCGCCGAGATCATGGCAGGGCAGGGCGCCTATGATCCGGACCACCAGCTCCTGATGGACGAGCGCCTGCGCGAGAAGGAATTCGGCATCCTCGACCGGCTGACCACGGTCGGGATCCGCGAGCGCCACCCGGAACAGGCGGAGTTCCGCCGCATTCTCGGCAAGTTCTACCATCGGCCGCCGGGGGGTGAGAGCTGGTGCGACGCGATCCTTCGGCTCCGGAGCGCGCTCGACACGATCGGCATTCGCCATGCCGGGCGACGCGTCCTCGTGGTCAGCCACCAAGTCATCGTCCTGTGCATGCGCTACCTCGTCGAGAACATGACGGAGGAGCAGATCCTGGCGATCGATCGGGAGGGCGACGTCGCGAATTGCGGGCTGACCGAGTACCGCTTCGATCCCGTCCTAGGGAAGGACGGCGGGCTCCGGCTCGCGCGCTACAACTTCACTGTTCCGCTCGAGGAGGAGGGAACGCCCGTCACCTCCGAGCCGGACGCGAAGATCGCGGCCGCCTGATGAGCGGGACCGTCAGTCGCGAGACGCTCGCCCGCATGCCGATCCCTCAGCCGAGCGGGGAAGGCGGCAAGGAGGAGCGTGGCCGCGTGCTCGTGGTCGCCGGCAGCCGCGAACTGATCGGCGCCGCGATCCTCGCCGGGACCTCGGTGCTTCGGGTCGGGGCGGGCAAGCTGCAGTACAACGTGCCGGCCTCGATTGCCCTCCACCTCGGCACCGCGATGCCCGAGGCGCGCTCCGTTGCGCTTCCGGAGACCTCGTCAGGCGCCATCGCGATTGCGGCCGCGGAGACGATCGCCCGGAACGCCGCCAAGTGCAGCGCCGTGCTCATCGGGCCGGGCCTGCTCGACGAGGGACAGACGGGCGAACTCGTCGCCGAGCTTCTGGGCCGGATGGAGAACGTTCCGATCGTGCTCGACGCGGCGGCCATGATGGGTCTGAAGCGGCACCGCGAACTCCTCGCGCGCCACGCGGGCCGGATCGTTGTGACTCCCCACGCAGGCGAGATGGCCGGCATCCTGAAGCGCGAGAAGGCGGAGATCGAGGCCGATCCGGCTGCCATCGCCCGCGAGGTCGCTCAGGAATACGGCGTCGTCGCTGTGCTGAAGGGTGCCTGCTCCTACATCGCCGGCCCGGACGGCGAGGTCTGGTCGTGCGGCCACGGCAATGTCGGGCTCGGCACGTCCGGTTCCGGGGACACCCTGGCCGGCTTCATCACGGGGCTGCTCGCACGCGGCGCCGATCCGGTTCGTGCGGCAATCTGGGGCGTGTACCTGCACGGCGAGGCGGGAAACCGGCTCGCGAAGTCGCGCGGGCTTCTCGGCTACCTCGCCCGCGAGATCCCGCACGAGGTGCCGGCGATCCTCGCCGAGATGTGCGACTTCGCCTCCTGAGGCGCAGTCTTGCCATCTTCCTGGAACTAATCCACGTCTCCGCGACCCAGCGGGGGCCAGCAGGAACACCTCATGCCGTCACGTCTTTCCGCGCTTTTGCGCACTACCGCACTTGCGGCGGGGCTCGCTGTCCCGCTCGTGGCGCTTGCGCAGACAGCTCCGGCGCCGACCGCTCCGGCCGCAGCTCCAGCCCAACCCGCCGATCCGAACCGCGTCGTTGCCAAGGTCGGCGACCAGACCGTCACCGAGGCGGATCTTGCGGTCGCGGCCGAGGACCCCGCGCTCCAGCTCCCCGGCACGGACGAGAAGCAGAAGCGCGACATCCTGGTCGGCTACGTCATCGACCTGAAGCTGGGCGCCCAGGCGGCGGATGCCGCCAAGCTCGGCGACAGCCCCGAATTCAAGCGCAAGCTCGCCTATATGCGGGACAAGCTCCTGGTCGACGAATATCTCGAGCAGGAGACAAAGAAGGCCGTGAGCCTCGAGGCCGCGCGCAAGCTCTATGACGAGACCGCGAAGACCATGAAGCCTGAGGAGGAGGTGCGCGCCCGCCACATTCTCGTCGAGGGTGAGGACGAGGCGAAGAAGGTCGCCGCACGCGTGAAGGGCGGCGAGGACTTCGCCAAGGTTGCGGCCGAGGTCTCGAAAGATCCCGGCTCCAAGACCGATGGGGGCGAACTCGGCTTCTTCACCAAGGACCGCATGGTCGAGCCCTTCGCGGAGGCCGCCTTCAAGATGAAGCCGAACGACATCTCGGACCCGGTGAAGAGCCAGTTCGGCTGGCACATCATCCAGGTCGAGGAGCGGCGCACGAAGGCGCAGCCGACTTTCGAGGAACTGAAGGACCAGATCGACCAGTACCTCACCCGTAAGGCGCAGCAGGGCGTGGTGCTGGCGCTGCGGAAGAGCGGCAAGGTCGAGCGGCTCGATCAGCCGGCCGCGGCGGCCGCTCCGGCGTCGCCCGCAGCGTCCGTGCCCAAATAGGCGGCTCTTCCCAAGGTAGGGGTCGACAAAGCCAAGCTGTCCCGCGACATTCCCCCGCGACACCCTCCCTCCGGTGTCCCAAAATCGGGGAAACGTCTGCATGAAACGTCGTCAGTTCATCCAGGCCGGCTCGGTCGGCCTGGCGGCGGCCACCGTTGCCGCGCCTGCAATAGCCCAGTCAAACCCGGAGATACGCTGGCGGCTCTCCTCTACTTTTCCGAAGTCGCTCGACACCCTCTACGGTGCCTCTGAAACCTTCGCGAAGCTCGTGAGCGAGCTGACCGACGGCAAGTTCCAGATCCAGCCCTTTGCGGCGGGCGAGATCGTGGGCATGCCGCAGGCGCTCGATGCGGTGTCGAACGCGACCGTCGAGATGATCCACGGCCCGGGCTATTACTATGTCGGCAAGGACCCGACGCTGGCCCTGATGGCCGACGTGCCGTTCATCATGAACGTGCGCCAGCGGAACGCGTGGCTGCACCAGGGCGGCGGGCTGGATCTCGTGAACGAGTACGTCGCGCGATACAACGTCCATGTTATCCAGGGCGGCAATACCGGCACGCAGATGGGCGGCTGGTTCCGCAAGGAGATCAAGACCGTCCAGGACCTGCAGGGCCTGAAATTCCGCATCGCGGGCCTCGCCGGACAGGTCATGGCCAAGCTCGGCGTCGTGCCGCAGCAGATTCCGGGCGGCGACATCTACCCGGCGCTGGAGCGCGGCACGATTGATGCGGCCGAGTGGGTCGGGCCGTATGATGACGAGAAGCTCGGCTTCGCCAAGGTCGCTCCCTACTACTACTATCCGGGCTTCTGGGAGGGAGCTCCGGCCGTCAGCTTCTGGATCAACAAGGAGAAGTGGAACGCGCTGCCGGCCCTCTACAAGCGGGTACTCGAGACGGCCGGGATCCAGGCCGGCATGGAGATGACGGCGAAATACGATGCCCGCAATCCTGCCGCCCTTCGCCGACTGGTCGCCTCCGGCGCGCAGCTTCGCCCATTCAGCCAGGAGATCCTCGAAGCCGCCTACAAGGCCTCGAACGAGATCTACGATGAAATCTCGGCCAAGAACCCCGACTTCAAGAAGATGTACGAGCACATGCGGGCGTTCCGGAACGAAGAATATCTCTGGTGGCAGATCGCCGAGTACTCGTTCGACACCTTCATGATCCGGGCCCGCGCCCGGAACTAGGCGCTCGCCTGCTCCTCGGCCGCCGGGCTTGTTCCGGCGGCCATTCCGTGAAAAGCGCCTCGCCCGCCGCATCATCCGCTGCGGCTGCGAGGCAGCGACATGGCCGATCTTTCTACTTTCCCGATCACGACGCGCTGGCCGGCGAGCCACCCGGACCGGCTCCAGCTCTATTCGCTTCCGACGCCGAACGGCGTGAAGGTCTCCATCATGCTGGAGGAGATCGGGCTGCCCTACGAGCCGCACACGATCGATATCGGGGCGAACGAGACCTGGACGCCCGAATTCCTGTCGTTGAACCCGAACGGCAAAATCCCGGCGATCATCGATCCGGACGGACCCGGCGGAAAGCCGTTCGGGCTCTGGGAATCGGCCGCGATCCTGGTCTATCTCGCCGAGAAAACGGGCAAGCTCCTGCCGCAGGACCCGGCCAGGCGGCTCGAGACCCTGCAGTGGGTCTTCTTCCAGATGGCCGCGATCGGGCCGATGTTCGGGCAACTCGGCTTTTTTCACAAGTTCGCGGGCCGCGAATATGAGGACAAGCGCCCGCGCGACCGCTACGCGGCCGAATCGAAGCGCCTTCTCGGCGTGCTCGAGACGCGGCTCGCCGGGCGCGACTGGATCATGGGCGACGAGTACACGATCGCCGATATCTCCATGCTCGGATGGGTGCGGAACCTCAATGGCTTCTATGCGGCGGGCGAACTCGTCGATTACGGGTCGCTGAAGGAGGTGCCGCGCTGGCTCGAAGCCGGCCTCGCGCGTCCTGCCGTCCAGCGTGGCCTGGAGATCCCGAAGCGGCCCTGACACTTGTTCCGGCCACCCGGATGTGAGAGGCGCGCCACGATCGAGATGGCCGGGACGAACCCGGCCATGAGGAAGGTTGGTCGCTTGTCCCACGCCGTTTCGCCGCTCGCGCCGCAAAGCTATCCCGACATGCCCGCGATCGCAGGCGTGCGGCTCGCGACCGCGGAGGCGGGGATCCGCTACAAGGGGCGAACCGACGTCCTGTATGTGGCACTGGACCAGGGTACGCAGGTCGCGGGCGTCTTCACGCGCTCGCGCTGTCCTTCCGCCCCGGTCGATTGGTGCCGGGAAAATCTGGCGGGCGGCTCGGCCCGTGCTGTGGTCGTCAATTCCGGCAATGCGAACGCCTTTACGGGACTGAAGGGCCGTGAGGCCGTCCGTCTCACGGCCAAGATCGCGGCCGAGGCCGCGGGCTGCCGTCCCGAGGAGGTGTTTCTCGCCTCAACCGGCGTCATCGGCGAGCCGCTCGATGCCACCAAGTTTCGCGGCGTCCTGCAGGATTGCGCCGGGCGCGCCTGGAACGACGGCTGGCTCGATGCCGCGCGCGCCATCATGACCACGGACACCTTCCCCAAGATCGCGACCCGAAAGGTGAGGATCGGCGAGGTGGAGGTGACGATCAACGGCATGGCCAAGGGCGCCGGCATGATCGCGCCCGACATGGCGACGATGCTCTCTTTCGTGTTCACGGATGGCGCGATCGCGGCGCCGGTGCTGCAGCAACTGCTCTCGAAAGGAACAGAGACGAGCTTCAACTGCGTCACCGTGGACGGGGACACGTCGACCTCGGACACGCTCCTCCTCTTCGCAACCGGCAAGGCGGGTGGTTCCGTCATCGAGAGCGCGGACGATCCGGCCCTGCAGCCGTTCAGGGAAGCGCTCGAGGGCCTGCTGGTCGAACTCGCGCAGCTCGTCGCCCGCGACGGCGAGGGCGCCCGGAAGTTCGTGACGGTCGAGGTCTCGGGCGCGGAGAGCGACCGCTCCGCCCACCGCATCGCGATGTCGATCGCGAATTCCCCGCTCGTGAAGACGGCGATCGCGGGTGAGGACGCGAACTGGGGCCGGGTCGTCATGGCGGTCGGCAAGGCCGGGGAGCCGGCCGACCGCGACCGCCTCGCGATCTCCTTTGGGGACGTGCGCGTCGCTGTCGAGGGCGCGCGCGACCCGGATTACAGCGAGGAGGCGGCGTCCGACGTCATGAAAAAGGACGAGATCACCGTGAAGGTCGACCTCGGCCTTGCGCAGGGCAGCGCGCGGGTTTGGACCTGCGACCTGACCAAGGCCTATGTCGAGATTAACGGGGATTACCGCTCGTGACCCTTCGCCGGCTCGCTCTCTCCGCCCTGTGCCTCCTCGGGCTTACCTCGGGAGCATGGGCGCAGGGCGCGGCCGCCGGTGGCGCACAGCCCGGCCAAATCAGCGTGGTCGGCCAGGCGACCGTGGAGGTCCCGCCGGATTTCGCAGCCGTGCAGATCGGCGTCGTATCGAAGGCGGCGACGGCAGGCGCTGCGCTCGCCGACAACTCGGCCGCGGTCGCGCGCACGGTCGCGCTCGCCAAGACCGTCGGTGTGGAGGCGAAGGACATCGCGACCAGCGCCGTTACACTCAGCCAGGCCTTCAGGAACGTGCGTACGCCGAGCGGCGGCGAGCAGCAGCCGGACGGCTACCAGGCCCAGAACCTCGTCACCGTGCGCTTCGCCGACATGGGCAGGCTCGGGCAATTCATGCAGCAGGCCGTCGAAGGTGGCGCGAACCGCATCGACGGAGTGTCCTTCGGGCTGAGGGAGTCGGCCAAGGCCGAGCGCGAGGCCGGCGCGGCCGCGACGCGCGACGCCGTCGATCGCGCCAAGGCGGTGGCCGAGGCTGCGGGCGTCGCGCTCGGGCCGATCGAGCGGATCACGACCCCGCCGCGCACCGAGCGGCCCGCCTCACCCTATCCCGTGATGCGGATGGCGGCCGCCGAGAGCCGCGCCAAGGCAGTCCCGATCGAGGCCGGAACCATCACGTTCTCGGCAGAGGTCGAGGTGGTATGGGCCCTTAAGCAATAGGCGGGGTATCCTGCCGTAACGTTGAGCGAATCGGAGAATCGGGTGGCTCGTCTGGCCTGGTCCGCGGGGGCGTTGCTGCTGCTTGGGTCCCTTACGGCCGAGGCTGGCCCGGAGCAGTTCCGGGCCTCTGGCGTGAGCTCCACCGTCCCCACAGGATCGTTCGAGAGCGCCGGGATCGCGGTTTTCGTGCGGGCGCATGAGGCACGGCGGCAGCTCGCCGTTCCGGTCGCCCCGACGGCATCGCTCGCCTATGCACCGGTCGCGAGCGGGGTCTCTCTCGATAGCCTTGAGATGTCCGGCCCGCCCCAGATCGAGATGCCGGCGACCACCGGGAGCGCGGCCCGCAGCAGATGGGTCGCGCCGAGCGACCTTTCCGCCCGGCCCGGCGCGCTGCCGGCCCGAGATTCTGTCGAGGTGGGAAGCCCGTTCGCGAGATCGGGGCTGCTTGAGGCTCACCGCACGCCTGATCTGGAACTCGAAGTTTCCAAGCGCGCGACCCTCGGTCTCTTCGGCGAGGCGAACACGATCGAGGCGACCGACATTCGCAACTCGACCGTGCGGAATACGCGCGAGCTCGGGGCCGGGGTCACGCTGCAATACCGGTTCGGCGAGTGAAGCTGCTCCTTGTAGCCGCGGTTGCCCTCATCGACGCCGATTTCCGCGTGCTCATCGCGGAGCGTCCTGAGGGGAAACAGCTCGCCGGCATGTGGGAGTTCCCCGGCGGAAAGGTCGAGGCAGGGGAGCGGCCAGAACAGACGCTGATCCGCGAGCTCAAGGAGGAACTCGGGATCAGGGTCGAGGAGCCGTGCCTCGCGCCGCTCACCTTCGCGAGCCACGCCTACGAGACTTTCCACCTCCTGATGCCCCTCTACGCCTGCCGCCGCTGGACCGGCTTCGCGCAGCCGCTCGAAGGCCAGCGGCTGAAATGGGTGCGGCCGAGAGAGCTCCGGAGCTACCCGATGCCACCGGCCGACGAGCCGCTCATCCCGGCGCTGATCGAGCTTGTCGGGGCGAAGTAGTCAGGCCTGCAGCGGCTCGAGCACCGCGCGGGTCGCGGCTGGGATCTCGATCGGGCGACCTGAGGCACGGTCGACATAGACATGGGTGAAGCGACCCTGCGCGGCCGCAAGGTCTGCGCCTTCCTTGAAGATCGCGACCCGGTAGGTCACCGAGGAGCGACCGAGGGAGGTCACGGCTATGCCGGCCTGGACAGTCTCCGGAAACGAGATCGACTCGAAATAGGTGCAGGAGGTCTCGACCACGAGGCCGGTCACCGGGCTCGTCGCCGGATCGAGCACGCCGTTGTCGACGAGATGTGCGTTCACGGCCGTGTCGAAATACGAGTAGTAGACGACGTTGTTCACGTGCCCGTAGACGTCGTTGTCCATCCAGCGGGTCGGGATCGACCGGAACAGCCGGAAGGCGGAGCGGGACAGCCTCTCGGGACGATCGGCCATCCTCAGTAGAGCTCCTCGATCGCGTCGACCTTGTTCGGGTAGAACGCCATGTGCCCCGCGATCTCTCGCGCGGCCGGGAGCGGAGCCTCGTAGCTCCAGGCGGCGTCGCGCCGCTCGAGCCCGCCGCCCGTGACCGTGTAGTAGCTGGCATCGCCCTTGTATGGGCAGTGCGAGCGCCGCTCCGTGAGGTCGAACAGGTCGAGCTGCACGTCCTCCCGAGGGATGTAGAAGACCGGCGGAAAGCTGCCTTCCTTCAGCGTGAGCGCGCGCGTGGTCTCGGCCACGATCGTCCCGCCGAGGACCACGCGGATGCGATTGGGATTCGGCGCGATGGTGATCGGGTGGTCCGCCTGCGATCCTGTCATCCTGTGCCTCCCTCGGCGCGCGGGGCGCCGCCTCCGTGTTCCTTCACGCCCAACGCATCCGCAAGCCGCGCCTTCGCGGAACCTGGCCTCAGCGGCTTCTGCTGGCTCTCGTGCGGCGCCCAGCCTGACAGCCACAGCATATCGAAGGTCGCGCGGATTCGGCCATCCGGATCAGCGAAGCGCTCAGCATAAATCTCGGCCATGCGGACAAGCGTTGCGCGCCGAAGCGGCGTTCGGCGACGCTGGCTCAGCGCATTGGTCAGGCCCATGGCCCGCAGGTCAGCCATGAGGCGGAACGCGTTGCCGTACCGTACCGTGACCGTCTCGAGATCGACCACGGGCAGCGCGAAGCCGGCCCGCTGCAGCAGGCCGCCGAGTGCGCGAACATCGGCGAAGGGCGCCACGCGTGGGCTCGCGCCACCCTCGATTTCGCTCTCGGCGGCCGCAAAGGCCTGCCGCAGCTCGGTCAGTGTGTCGCCGCCGAACAGGCAGGCGAGGAAGAGACCATCGGGCTTCAGCGCGCGCCGGATCTGTACGAGAGCGCCCGGCAGGTCGTTAGCCGCATGCAGGGCCAGCAGCGAGACGGCGAGGTCGACGCTCTCCGGCCCGATCGGCAGCCCTTCCTCGTCGCCGATGGCGACGGGACCGCGCGAGCCGGGGGCGACAGCGGGAGCGAGCCGGGCGACCCAGATGTCCGGTCGCGAGCCCGCCACGATCTCCGCCGCGATCGGCGTCGGCGTCCCGATATCGAGCGCGACCTCGAAGGGGCGGGTCACGGCCGAAAGGCGCTCTTCGAGGTCGGCCGCTGCGCGATCCACCAAGAAGCTCGCGTAACCGCCCTTCAGCGCACGCCCGAGGCGGCGCCGGGCGAGGGCGCGGTCGAAGACAATCGGGGCGGCGGGATCCATGGGTCCCTATCGCGCCGTTCGGGTCGTAGCGGAAGGTGCTCGCCGGAACCGGTCCGGCCGGCTACGCTCGTATCCATGATGCCAGCCGGCCTCTCTGCTCTGTCCCGCTTCGGCGGTGCCTTGGCATCGCTCGTCTATCCGCCGACCTGCATCGGCTGCGGCGGCGCCACCGGCGAGCCGCACACGCTTTGTGGCACGTGCTGGGCCGGCATCCGCTTCATCGAACGGCCCTTCTGCGAACGCCTCGGCACGCCGTTCGCGGTCGATCTCGGGATGGCGCTCGTCTCACCGGCCGCCATCGCCGACCCGCCTGTCTTCGCCCGTGCCCGGGCCGTCGCCCGCTACGACGACACGGCCCGGACACTCGTGCACCGCCTCAAGTATTCGGACCGCCTTGATCTCGCCCGGGCGCTCGGCGCCATGATGGCGCGCTCGGGCGCGGAACTCGCGGCCGAGTGCGACGTGATCGTGCCGGTTCCGCTGCATCGCTTTCGGCTCTGGTGGCGGCGGTTCAATCAGTCGATGGAGCTCGCCCGGATCGTCGCGGTCCGTCACGACAAGCCCTGCGACCCCTTCCTGCTCGGGCGCGTGAAGCGCACGGCTCCGCAGGTTGGGCTCAGCCGCAACCAGCGCGCAGAGAACCTGCAGGGCGCCTTCCGAGTGCCGGACTCCGCGCGCCCGCGGTTGAAGGGAAAGCGCGTCCTCCTGGTGGACGACGTGCTGACGACCGGCGCCACGGCCAACGCCGCCTCCCGTGCGCTGCTCCGGGGCGGTGCGGCCGCGGTCGATGTCCTCGCCTTCGCGCGGGTCGTGGCGGAGAGTTAAGCCGCCTCGTCCAGTTCACCCTCGGTGCCCGCCTCAAGCGAGGCTTCCTCCTCTTCGAGGAGCGGCGCGTCGGACGCGGTCAGGCCGAAGCGGGCCGCAACATCCGGTGCGTAGCGCAGGAGATCCGGCCGCAGCTTCATGAGCGCAAGGTCCTTCGACTTGCTCTCCAGCATCACGTCAAAGACGAGCCCCTCCGCGTCGCGCATGAAACGCGCGAACTCGAACGGGTTCGTGAAATCCGCGTGCCCCGTCCAGACCGGCGGCAGGAGGACCTTCGTCAGCTTCTTCGTCTTGCGGTCGCGCCGCTTCAGCTCGCGCAACTCCGTCCGGGGCGAGGAGTAATGGATCTTCGGTCGTACATCGTCCGGCCAGGTCTTCAGGATCTGGCGCAGCGCGTCGACCATGTCGAGCCGTTCCGGATTCAGGCACCAGAAATGCTGGTAGTCGAAGATCAGCCGGACCCCCGTCTGCTCGTGGATCCACAGCACGTCGGCGGCGCTGAAGCGGAGGTCGTCGTGCTCCAGCACGAGCCGGCGGCGGACAGGCTCCGGCAGCGTCGTCCAGGTCTCGGCCCAGCGCGCCCGGCTCGCCGGGATGTCGCCGTAGGTGCCTCCGACATGGGTGACGAGCACCGCCTCAGGACCCAAGCCCATGCGGTCGAGCATCTCGGCCTGGGAGGACAGGTCCCAGACGCTTTTGCGCGTCAGCTCCGGATCGGGGCTGTTCAGGAGCACGAATTGCGACGGGTGGAAGGACAAGCGGATGTCGAGCCGGCGTGCCTTCTCGCCTACTGCTCGCAACTCCGCGTCGCTCTCAGCGACCATGTTGTGGAATTGCGGCATGTCCGGATGTGTCGCGTAGGGCGCGAGATCGGACGACATCCGATACATCGAGATCTTGTGCCGGGCGAGATGGTCGAGAATCCCGTCGATATATTCGAGCGAGACCTTGAGGTGCGGGTTCTTCTGCCAGCGCCGCGTGTCGTTGCTCTTGAGATCGGCCCTGGCCATCACCTTAACGGGGAAGCCGAGCCGCATCGGGGCCGTGTTCATGCTGCGACCTGCTCCTCCGGCGCGAAGCCGAGCTCGGCAATGAAGTGGTTCCAGTCCGGCAGGCGCAGCGCGCCGCCGCTCGCCGCGACGTGGCCGCTGCCGTAATTCTCGCCCGCCCCGGGCGGCCTGTGCTGCGCCAGGAAGGCGATCAGGTCGGTGCCGGCGCCGGCGCGGGCCGCGAAGTGAACCCAGCCGGGCCGGAACCCGAAATTGGCCGCGAGGACGACCGAGCCCTTCAGCCGCCCGCGCCAGGTCTGGGCTATGAGGGGATGGATCTGGCATGGCGACGAGAATGCGATCAGCGCCACGCTGCCCTTGAGCCTCGGCCCGATCTTCTTGGCGCGCTCGACCTCCGCTTTCACCTCCACCTTCGCGGCGAGGAGCGCAGCAGTTTCGGGATGTTCGCCGGACAGCACCTCCTTCGGGCCGTTGGCCTTCATGAGGAGGGCTAGGGACGGCGAGGCGTCGCCGGAGGCGGAGCGCCGGGGCGCGTTGATCAGCGATGCGGCCTTCCGCAGCGCGGTGATGCCGTAGCGGGCCCGGGCGGCCTTCAGCTCCCGAAAACCCTCGTCCTCGGCCATGTCGCCGATGATGCCGAGCGCCGCGAGCCAAAGGAGGTCGCCGCCGTCGGGCGTCGCGGAATCGATACAGCGGGAGGCGAGCAGGCTAGAGGTCGGGATCGGGTCCTGGCCGTAGCCCGTGATCAGGGTGGCGTCGCCCGGCCTGCCGGTCGGGACGTGATGGTCGATGATGACCGTCGGGCAGGCGGCGAGGGCGCCTTCGCGTACGCCGAGATCGGTGACGATCAATCCGCCGGGATTTGCCCGGGCGATCTCCACCCGCATCTCGTCAGACCACGGATTCTCGCCGCGGCCGACGATCCGCGCCCGGCATGTCCAGCCGGCGCCCGCGAGTCCCCGAGCCATGATCGCGGTCGCGGACAGCCCGTCGGCATCGTTGTGGCCGAGGATCAGGACAGGCCGGCTACGGTCGAAGCGGGACAGCGCACTGGCGAAGCAGCCGGCCGGGTCGAATGGCTGGGTCATTCCCTCCCAACGGGTGCAGGGCTCATCCGTTCGGGCATCGCCGTCCCGACACGCGATCGTGAGCGCCCGAAAGCGGATTGGGGAACGGGGCGCGAATTGCTACGTTGCCGTCGAAAATAGACGATCGGCCATGCCCCCCATCACCATCTACACCAAGGCTTGGTGTCCCTACTGCTCGGCCGCCAAGGAACTCCTGCAGAAGAAGGGTGCCGCGTTCGACGAGATCGACATCGGCGCGCAATCGGAGAAGCGCAGCGAGATGATGAGCCGCGCCGGGGGACGCTCGACGGTGCCGCAGATCTTCATCGGCCCGCGCCATGTCGGCGGCTGCGACGACCTCTACGCGTTGGACCGGCGCGGGGAATTGGATACGCTCCTGGCCGCCTAGTTGCGCCGGAGAGCTCCATGAATCCCTTGAAATTCGTCGCCGCCTGCGCGGGCATGCGCTCGGGGCGGGATCCCGTCGCGAACCGGGACGCCGCCGTCGCGATGGTTCGGGAGGCCGCCGATCGCGGCGCCCATTTCGTGCAGACCCCGGAGATGACCTCGCTGGTCGAGCGGAGCCGGGCTTCGCTCTTCGACAAGGTCGGGCCGGAGGAGACGGACGTGACCCTCGCCGGGCTTCGCGAGGCTGCCCGCGAATGCCGCGTGGTGGTTCACATCGGCTCAATCGCGGTCCGGTCCGGCGATAAGATCGCGAACCGCGCCTATGTGATCGACCGCGAGGGCGAGATCACGGCCCGCTACGACAAGGTCCACCTCTTCGACGTCGACCTGCCGAACGGGGAATCCTGGCGTGAATCGGCGACCTATACGGGCGGGGACAAGGCGGTGCTGGCCGACACCCCCTGGGGCCTGCTCGGCCTGACGATCTGCTACGACGTGCGCTTCCCGGCGCTCTACCGCGCTTTGGCCGAGGGCGGCGCGAGCATGCTGTCGGCGCCTGCCTGCTTCACGCGCCAGACGGGCGAGGCGCATTGGCACGTGCTGCACCGGGCGCGCGCCATCGAGACCGGATCCTTCATGATCTCGGCCGCGCAGGGCGGGGTGCACGAGGACGGGCGCGAAACTTTCGGCCATTCCGTGATCATCGACCCGTGGGGGCGCGTGCTGGCCGACGGTACGGCCGAGCCCGGTCTCGTGATGGCGGAGATCGACCTGTCGCTCGTCGGGGATGCCCGGGGCCGCATCCCGACGCTGAAACATGGGCGTTCCTTCACGGTCGAGATCGCCCGCAGCACTCCGCGGCTTGCCGCCGCGGAGTGAAAGGTCGTAACGGGGCGGAAAGCGCTTATCTGACAAGATGATGACAGGCGCTTCCTAGAAAGCCGCACCCGCGATGATCCGTTACGCCCTGGCCTGCGACAACGGCCACGAGTTCGAATCCTGGTTCCCGTCTTCCGCCTCCTATGACCAGCAGGCCGAGCGCGGCCTTGTTGCGTGCCCGCTCTGCGGCTCCGCGAACGTCGAGAAGCAGCTCATGGCCCCAATGCTCGGGCGGAAGGGCGCTTCGGCAGCCGAGCCGGCTTACGCCCCGGCCTTGCCCGAGAACCTTCCGGTGCCGGTCCCGCAGCCGCAGCCGCTCGCCCTCATGTCGGAACGGGAGCAGGCCATTCGCGCCATGCTCAAAGCTGTCCGCGAGCACGTCACCAAGACCGCCGACTACGTCGGGCCTTCCTTTGCGGAAGAGGCGCGCAAGATGCATTACGGCGAGGCCGAGCATCGCTCGATCTATGGCGAGGCCGATGCAGCCGAGGCCAAAGCTCTGATCGAGGAAGGGATCGAGTTTCACCCGCTCCCGATCGTGCCGGACGACCGGAACTAGGTGGCCCGCCTTCCTTGGCGGTCTTCTTCACCTCCGACCAGCATTTCGGCGACCATCGCCGCCTCTTCATCGACCGGCGGCCCTTCGCGTCCGTTGACGAGATGGACCGGGTCATGACCGAGCGCTGGAATGCAGCCGTGGGTCCGGACGACACGGTCTGGCACCTCGGCGACCTCACCCGCCTGCGCAATGCAGAGCGCATCGACGCGCTTCTGTCGTCCCTGAACGGCGAGAAACACCTGATCATCGGCAACAATGACGGCCCGGGAACCCACGCCTGGCCGGGCTGGGCGAGCGTCGGCCACTATGCCGAGATCGAGGTCGACGGACGCGACCTCGTCCTTTGCCACTATGCCTTCCGGACCTGGAACGGCATGGGGCGGGGCCGGCTCAATCTGCACGGCCACAGCCACGGCCGGCTCCGCCCGGCAAAACGGCAATTCGACGTCGGCGTCGATGTCTGGAATTTCGCGCCGGTGACCCTCGACGAGATCCTCGCGCAGCAGCGGCGCCGAGCGGCACGCTAATCCGGTTTGCGGAGGGCGCTCTCCACGAGCGGCACGGCGTGTTCTCCGTACCAGCGCACCATGTCCCGGCATTCGGCTTCGACCTGCGGCAGTTTTCCGGCGCCGATCAGTTCGGCGCACGCCTGCGCGACATGAACAAGAATACGCGCGGCTTCCGGTACATAGGGCTGATCCGCGCCCGCCGCGTGCCGCTGGCGGATAATGCGGTAGCGGAGCGTCTCCGGATAATTCCAGGCACTCGTGAGGGCATCGAAGACGGAGGCGGACCGGCCATTCGCTTCGCCGATCCTCTCGCGGTCGCCGGGCGTGATTCCGGCGGCTTCAAACCGCTCGCAAGCCGAGATGGCGCTCTCCATCATGGCCCTGACCAACTGCCAATCCGTGCTCATCATTTTCTGCCCGTCCTGCCAAGCTTGGCATCGGTCGGCTTCTTGCCCGAACTGCACGAGCCGAGCCATCATGCGTGGGGCGAGATTTCAGGTGAGCGATGCCCGACATCTCAGAGATCAACCTGAAGACCTATTCGAAGCCGTTCGAGACCTGGAAATATGCCCGGCTTACCGGCCTGCTCCCCGCCGAGGCCGCGATCCTTCAACGCTATCACGGAGAGATCGCCGGGCGTCCGATCCTCGACATCGGGGTCGGGGGAGGGCGAACGACAGAGAGCTTGCTGGAGATCAGCTCCGATTATGTCGGCGCGGACTATTCGGCCGCCATGGTGGAGCGTTGCCGCGCGCGTTTCCCCGGAATCAGGTTCGAGGTCGTCGATGCCCGCGACCTTTCTGCATTCGGTGATGAGAGCTTCGCGCTCGTGATGTTCAGCTACAACGGGATCAGCTCGCTGGATCACGACGACCGTTTGCGCGCGCTCCGGGAGATGCGGCGCGTTCTATCGCCGGACGGCATCTGCGTGTTCTCTGCCCATAATCGGAACTCACCGCAGACAGGTGCCTGGAGCCTGAAAAACATCCCGCCCATCGAGAACTGGCTGAAGGCGCCCGTTCCCTCGCTCAAGCAACTCGTGAAGTATCCGATCGGCATCAGGAACGCGCTTGCCAACAGGAAGCACGAGCGGAACGAGGCGGATTACGCGATCGTCAATGACGAGGCCGGCTGCTACGGCCTGATGAGCTATGTGATCACGGTCGAGAAGCAACTCGCGCAGCTGCGGAGCGTCGGTTTAAGCCCTCTGGAGGCGGTCGGGACCGACGGCGATGCGCTCAATGCGGGCGAGTACGGCACTCACGATGCCTGGGTCTATTACGTGGCCCGCCGCGCCTGAGGCGGCTTGAGTTGCGGCACCGATCGCCGGACGACCACGGCGGCTGAACGGAGAATGTTATGGCGCAAACGAGCCCGAATGGGAGCGGCCGAGCGATCCGGCGCCAGGTCGGCGACATCGAGGTGATCGCGTTGAGCGACGGCCAGCAGACGATCTCGCCTTCGCTGTTCACGGATGCCGACAGGGAGGACCTCGCAAGGCTCGCGGAGGCTGGCGGCCATGCGGCCGACCCCATGCCGGTGCCGGTCAACACCTTTGCGATCCGGGCCGATGGCAGCATCTACCTCGTCGATGCCGGTTCGGGACCGTCCCGTGGGAGCCATCTCGGCCATGTCCCCGCCTCCCTGGCCCAGGTCGGCTTGAGCGCGGGCGACATCGCCCTCGTGCTGATGACGCATATGCACGGCGATCATGCGGGCGGGCTGCTGTACCCCTCCGGCGAGATCGCCTTTCCCTCGGCCGAGCTTTGGGTCGCGGAGGAGGAGGCGGCCTTCTGGCTCGATCCGGATCTGCCGGGGCGCGCGCCTGAGCGGATGCAGGCGACCCTGGCCAATGCCGTGCGCTCGCTTGGCGCCTATGGAGGCCGCACGACCCGCTTCGCGGCCGGCCGCGAGGTCGCGCCCGGCATCCGTTCGGTACCGTTGCCGGGTCACACGCCCGGGCAGACGGGCTACCTGGTCGAGAGCCGGGGCGAGCGCCTGCTCATCTGGGCGGACATCATCCATGTCGCGGCCATCCAGTTTCCCCGGCCCGACTGGACGATCGCCTTCGACGTGAACGGCGCGCAGGCAGCTGACACCCGCCGCCGCATCTTCGAGCGCGCGGCCTCCGAAAACCTGCCCGTCGCCGGCATGCACCTGCCGTTCCCCGGGTTTGGCCGCGTGCTTAGGCGAGGGGAGGGGTACGCGTACGAGGCAGACGCTGCGTCCTGACGCCCCGGCGAGGCCGCTAACCTTGCGCCTGGCCGGGCCGGATGCTATCTACGCGAGGTCAGCTCTGGTGTGGCGCGAAAGCGTCAATGTCGGGAGCGGGCCCGCGAGGGTCCCGCTCTTTTTTTATTGCCTCAACGCCGGACGACCAGTTCGATCATGACGGATGCACTTGAAGCCAGATTTTATCGCGAGAAGGGCGCTGCGGCGCGCGTCGCGCAGATCGTCGAGCCCGTGCTGGGGGATCTTGGCTTTCGCCTTGTGCGCGTGAAGACCTCCGCCCAGCACGGCACGACCGTCCAGATCATGTGCGAGCGCCCGGACGGCACGATGACGGTCGAGGATTGCGAGGCGGTCAGCCGCGCGGTTTCTCCCGTGCTCGACCTCGAGGATCCGGTTGCCGAGGCGTATCGCCTTGAGGTTTCCTCTCCGGGGATCGACCGCCCCCTCGTGCGCGGCTCCGACTTCCAGCGTTGGGCCGGCTACGAGGCGAAGATCGAGCTCGCGGTCCCGCTCGAAGGACGCAAGCGCTTCCGCGGGATCATCCGGGGCGCCGACGGGACCACTGCGTCGATCGAGCTGCCCGACGCCCCCGGGGACGAGGAGGTCGTGGCGCAGCTGGCGCTCGACGATATCGGCGAGGCTCGCCTCGTCCTCACCGACGACCTGATCCGGGAATCGCTCCGTCGCGGCAAGGCCGCCTTGGAAGCTGGCCCCGAACCTGACGATACGGCCGCGCTCGAGGACGAGCGGGCCGGCCAGACAACGAGCTAAGAGGAGAACGGTTATGGCGGTCAGCGCCAATCGACTTGAGCTGTTGCAGATCGCGGATGCGGTCGCCCGCGAGAAGGTGATCGACCGCGGGATCGTGGTCGCGGCCATGGAGGACGCGATCGCGAAGGCGGCACGGTCCCGCTACGGCGCGGAGACGGATGTCCACGCCGAGATCCACCCGAAGACGGGCGAGCTCCGGCTCTCGCGCCACCTGCTGGTCGTCGATCAGGTCGAGAACGACGCGACCGAGATCTCGCTCGAGGACGCGCGGCGCCGCAACCCGGCCGCGCAGGTGGGCGATGCGATCTCCGAGACCCTGCCGCCCTTCGATTTCGGCCGCATCGCGGCGCAATCGGCCAAGCAGGTCATCGTTCAGAAGGTCCGCGACGCGGAGCGCGACCGCCAATACGACGAGTACAAGGACCGCATCGGCGAGATCATCAACGGCCTCGTGAAGCGGGTCGAGTACGGCAACGTCATCATCGATCTCTCGGGGCGCGGCGAGGGCATCGTGCGGCGCGACGAGCTGATCCCGCGCGAGACGTTCCGGCCCGGCGATCGCATCCGGGCCTATCTGTTCGACGTGCGCCGCGAGGCGCGCGGGCCGCAGATCTTCCTGTCCCGCACCCATCCGCAATTCATGGCGAAGCTCTTCGCCTCCGAGGTGCCGGAGATCTATGACGGCATCGTCGAGGTGAAGGCGGTCGCACGCGACCCGGGGTCCCGCGCCAAGATCGCCGTGACCTCACGCGACTCGTCCATCGACCCCGTCGGGGCCTGCGTCGGCATGCGCGGCTCCCGCGTCCAGGCCGTGGTCGGCGAGCTCCAGGGCGAGAAGATCGACATCATCCCGTGGTCCTACGACCGCGCGACCTTCATCGTGAACGCGCTGCAGCCGGCGGAGGTCGTCAAGGTCGTACTCGACGAGGAGGCCGAGCGCATCGAGGTCGTGGTTCCCGACGATCAGCTCTCGTTGGCGATCGGCCGCCGCGGCCAGAACGTGCGCCTCGCCTCTCAGCTCACGGGCTGGGATATCGACATCCTGACCGAGGCCGAGGAATCCGAGCGGCGCCAGAAGGAGTTCGTCGAGCGGACCGAACTCTTCATGGCGGCGCTCGACGTGGACGAGGTCGTGGGCCAGCTCCTCGCCTCCGAAGGCTTCCGCAACGTCGAGGAGATCGCGGCGGCGGACCCGGCCGAGATCGCGGCGATCCAGGGCTTCGACGAGGACACCGGCGCCGAGATCCAGCGCCGCGGGCAGGAATATCTCGACCGGATCGAGGCGGAGCACGATGCGCGCCGGCGTGAACTCGGCGTGCAGGACGAACTGCGCGAGATCGACGGCGTCACCACCCCAATGCTCGTCGCCTTCGGCGAGAACGACGTGAAGACGATCGAGGACCTCGCCGGCTGCGCGACAGACGACCTCGTCGGCTACACCGAAGGCCGCGGCCAGGATGCGGTTCGCCATTCCGGCTTCCTCGATCCCTTCGGCATCTCCAAGACGGAGGCCGAGGCCATGATCATGACGGCGCGCGTGAAAGCGGGCTGGATCGAGCCGCAGGCCGAGGAGGAGCCTGTCGACGAGGCCACCCTCGCTGAAGCCGAGATGCAGCCGAGCTAAGGCTCGGCCTCAGCCGACGTGCCGAAACCCGAGCCCGAGCGCACCTGCATCGTCACGCGGGAGGCGAAGCCCGCCTCCGAGCTGATGCGCTTCGTGCTCGGGCCGGAGAACCAGGTCGTTCCCGACCTGAGGAACAAGCTCCCCGGCCGCGGCGCCTGGGTTACGCCGAGCGCGGCGGCTGTCGCGGAAGCGGTGCGGAAGCGCGCCTTCTCGCGCGCGTTCAAGACGGAAGCGAGGGTCTCGGCCACGCTGGTTGAGGAGATCGATGCCGCGCTGGTGCGGGACGTGAGCGGCGCGCTCGCCCTCGCGAACAAGGCGGGCGCGGTCGTGACCGGCTTCGGCAAGGTGGAGTCGGCGCTCGGCGCAGGGAGCGTCGCGGCGCTGATTCATGCGCGGGAAGCGGCCGAGGATGGCAGGCGAAAGCTCGCCGGGGCATTGCGGAAACGCGAAGGCGCCCTGATATCAAGCATATCCGTTTTCGATGACCTGCCGGGTGACGATTTGGACGTGGCCTTGGGACGCGTGCATGTGATACATGCTGCGCTTCTCGCGGGTCCTGGTAGTGAAGGGTGCCTTGCGCGCTGGCGTCGGCTTCGCCGTTTTCGCGGAGTGGACGACAGCGCAAGGCCCTCGCGGGACGTGGAAAATCGGCAGGGCGAGGCTCGGGACACCGAGCGGCAGGACTAGATCTGTATGAGTGACACGAAGACCCCGGGCGACAAGACGCTGCACGTCTCTCCGAAGACGCTGTCGCTGCCGAAGCGCCCGGCCGAGCAGAACACGGTGCGTCAGAGCTTCTCCCACGGCCGGACCAAGGCCGTCGTGGTCGAGACCGTGAAGCGTCGTGCCCTTGGCCCGGCTCCCGCCAAGGAGACCGCGCCGGCCCCGGCTGCCACATCCGCGGCGCCGCGCCCAGCGGCTCAGCCTGCTTCCTCCGGCCGTCCGACGCTCGGATTGAGCCGTGCGGCTCCGGCGGCACCCGCCGCTCCCGCCGCGCGCCCTGCTACCCCGGCACCCCGCCCCGCGGCTCCTGCACCTGCTGCGACCCCTGCGGCCACAGGCGCTCCGCCGCGTGCTGCCGCGCAGCCGCAGACCCCGGCTGCGCCGGGTGGCCGCCAGACCGGCATCGTCCTCCGCACGCTGACCGATCAGGAGCGAGACGCCCGCGTCCACGCCCTCACGGACGCAAAGCGCCGCGAGGAAGAGGACCGGCGAGTCGCCGAAGAAAACGCGCGTCGGCGCGCCGAGCGCGAGCAGCGCGACCAGAAGGAGCGCGAGGCCGCCGAGGCGCGCAAGCGCGAGGAGGACGACCGCCGTCGCCAGGAGGACGAGCGCAAGCGCCGCGCCGAGGACGAGGCCCGCCGCCGTCTCGGCGAGGCCAGCGCCCCCGCCGGCCCGGTCGGTCCCCGTCCCACCGATTCCCGCCGTCCGCAGAACCTCGACATGCTGGGCCGCAGGCCGGCTCCTGCCGCGCAGCCTACGAACAAGGACGCCCAGCGCCCCGCCGCTTCGGCTGGCGCGGCCGCTCGCCCGGCTGCCGGCGCCCCAGCCGGCCGTGGTCCGGCCGCAGCCGCGGACGACGAGAGCGACCGCAAGGTCGTGATCCGCCGCCCCGGCATGCCGCTCAAGATCATCACGCCGCCCAAGGCCCCGAAGGGACCGGGCGGTGGCAACCGCGACCGCCGCGGCCGCCTGACGATCTCGACCGCGACCTCCGGCGAGGACGAGCGCACGCGCTCCGTCGCCTCCTTCCGCCGCCGCATGCAGCGCATGAGCGGCCACCGGCAGGTGGAGGAGAAGGAGAAGCTTTCCCGCGAGGTAACGATCCCGGAGACGATCACCATTCAGGATCTCGCCAACCGCATGGCGGAGCGCGCGGTCGACGTGATCAAGCTTCTGATGAAGCAGGGGCAGATCCACAAGATCACCGACACGGTGGACGCCGATACGGCACAGCTCGTGGCCGAGGAGCTCGGCCACACCGTGCGCCGCGTGGCCGAGTCGGACGTGCTCGAGGGCCTGTTCGACGAGCCGGACCTCGAGGAGCATCTCGAGCCACGTCCGCCCGTGGTCACGATCATGGGCCACGTCGATCACGGCAAGACGTCGCTCCTCGACGCGATCCGTAAGACGGACGTGGTCGCGGGCGAGGCCGGCGGCATCACGCAGCATATCGGCGCCTACCAGATCACGACGCCCTCGGGTCAGAAGATCACCTTCATCGACACGCCCGGCCACGCGGCCTTCACGGCCATGCGGGCGCGCGGCGCGAAGATCACGGACATGGTGGTCCTGGTGGTCGCGGCCGATGATGGGGTCATGCCGCAGACCATCGAGGCGATCAGCCACGCCAAGGCGGCGGGCGTGCCGATCATCGTGGCCATCAACAAGATGGACAAGCCGGGCGCAAACCCGCAGCGGGTCCGCACCGAGCTCCTGCAGCACGACATCCAGGTCGAATCCATGGGTGGCGACACGCTCGAATTCGAGGTCTCGGCGCTGACCGGGGCCGGCCTGGACACGATGCTTGAAGGTCTGCTGCTGCAGGCGGAGGTGCTCGACCTCAAGGCCGACCCGCTCCGCAATGCGGAAGGTACTGTCATCGAGGCGAAGCTCGATCGCGGCCGTGGCCCTGTCGCGACCGTTCTCGTCCAGCGCGGCCTGCTCGAGCCGGGCGACATCATCGTGGCCGGCGCCGAATGGGGCCGCGTGCGCGCTCTCGTGAGCGACACGGGCGAGATGATCGAGGAAGCGGGGCCGTCCTATCCGGCCCAGGTTCTCGGCTTCAACGGCACCCCGGACGCAGGCGACCGCGTCGCGGTCGTCGAGTCCGAGGCCCGCGCCCGCGAGATCACCGAGTACCGCGCCCGCGTGAAGCGCGAACGTGCGGCGGCGCGCGCCTCAGGCGCGCGCGGGACGCTCGCCGACATGATGCGCGACCTGAAGGAAGGCTCCGGCCGCAAGGACTTCCCGCTCGTCATCAAGGGGGACGTCGGCGGCTCGGTCGAGGCGATCGTGACGGCGCTCGAGAAGATCGGCAACGAGGAAGTCGGGGCCCGCATCCTGCATGGCGGGGTCGGCGGCATCACCGAATCCGACGTGACGCTGGCCCAGGCCTCCGGCGCCATCATCATCGGCTTCAACGTGCGAGCCCATAAGGAAGCGCGCGAGGCAGCCGAGCGGGCTGGCGTCGAGATCCGCTACTACAGCATCATCTACAACCTCGTGGATGATGTGCGGGACGCGATGTCCGGCATGCTCGCTCCGAACCTCCGCGAGGAGCGGCTCGGCGAGGCGAAGATCCTCGAGGTCTTCGACGTGTCGAAGATCGGCAAGGTCGCCGGCTGCCGGGTCATGGACGGCCGCGTCGAGCGGGGCGCCCATATCCGGCTCATCCGCGACAACGTGGTGATCCACGAGGGCGGGCGCCTGCAGACGCTGAAGCGCTTCAAGGACGACGTATCGTCCGTGGTCGCGGGCCAGGAATGCGGCATGTCGTTCGACAATTACGACAAGATCCGCGTCGGCGATGTGATCGAGTGCTTCCACGTCCACGAGGAGAAGCGCTCGCTCTGAGCGTCGTTCCGGGGCGGCTTCAGGCCGAAGGCGGAACCTGCCACGGGTGTTTTGAGCACGCGGCACTCGGGACGTGTCGTCGCCGGGCTCGTCCCGGCGACCCCGAGCCGACGTGCCGAACCTTCTGATCGAGTTGGCCGGCAACAAGCCCGGTCGTGACACGGAGTGAGCCGGTTCGATTCCGGCGATGCGGACCATGCAGAAGCGCCAGGACAATCCGAAGGGCCCAAGCCAGCGCCAGCAGCGCGTGGCGGAGCTGGTGCGCCACGCCTTGGCCGAAGTGCTCGGGCGCGGCGACATCCAGGATCCGGTCCTGAACCAGCATGTCGTCACGATCCCGGAGGTCCGCATGTCGCCGGACCTGAAGCTCGCAACGGCGTTCGTGATGCCGCTCGGCGGCCGCGACGAGCGGCCCGTGATCGAGGCGCTGGATCGCCACAAGAAGGTGCTGCGGCAGGAGGTGGCGCGGCGCGTCGACCTGAAATACGCGCCCGAGCTCCGCTTCCGGCGCGACGAGAGCTTCGACGAGGCCGCGCGCATCGACGCGCTCCTCCGCAGCGACAAGGTAAGGCGCGATCTCGATGGAGACGCGGCCTCCGGCGAGACAGAACAGGGCTGATGGACACGACGATCGACGAGGCGCCGCGCGCCGACGAGCGGCCCCCTGAGGGCCGGGGAAACCGCCGGCCGCCCCAAGACCGTCCGAAGAAGCGGATCGTGAACGGCTGGGTCATCCTCGACAAGCCGGTTGGGATGACTTCCACGCATGCGGTCGCGGTCGTCAAGCGGGCCCTGAACGCCAAGAAGGCGGGCCATGCTGGCACGCTCGATCCGTTGGCATCCGGCATCCTGCCGATCGCGCTCGGCGAAGCGACAAAGACCGTCCCGTTCGTGATGGACGGTCAGAAGTCCTACGTGTTCACCGTGACCTGGGGTGTCGAGACCGACACCGACGATGCCGAGGGCCGGCCGGTCCAGGCGACGAACCTCGTCCCGGACATCGCGGACGTTGAGGCGCTGCTGCCGCGCTTCATGGGGCAGATCGAGCAGGTCCCGCCCCGCTTTTCCGCCATCAAGGTTGCGGGCGAGCGCGCCTACGACGTTGCGCGGAGCGGCGGGGATCTTGAGCTGAAGGCGCGGGTCGTCGAGGTCGAGCGCCTCGCGATCCTTCATCATGCCGACGACAAGACCGTGCTCGCGGCCGATTGCGGCAAGGGCACCTATGTGCGGGCGCTCGCCCGCGACCTCGGCCGCGCGCTCGGTTGCCTAGGCCACGTCTCGGCGCTCCGGCGCACCCGGGTCGGGCCGTTCACGGAAGCCGAGACGGCCACAATCGGCGAACTCGAGACGGGCGAGGCCGAGCCTGGCCGCACCACACCGATCCTGCAGCCGGTCGCCTCCGCGCTGGTGGACCTGCCTTCGCTCGCCGTGTCGCGCGACGCGGCCGGCCGCCTGATGCGCGGGCAATCCGTGCTGCTCCGCGGTCGCGACGCTCCTATGGAAGGCCGTCTCTACGCGACCTGCAACGGCATCCTTGTCGCCATCGGCGACGTGGAAGACGGCGAACTCGTCCCTCACCGGGTGTTCAGCCTGGGTGTCTGAACCGGGCGCGATCCTGGTCCGGCGGCTCGCGCGCGAAGACGCCGAGATCTACCGGTCGCTCCGCCTCGAAGCGCTCGAAAGCGAGCCCGAGGCGTTCTCGGCGGACCTCGATCAAGAGCGCCGGCAGGATATCGGCTGGTTCGAGCGCCGCCTCACCAGGGCCGAGCCGTCCGCGACGTTCGGGGCGTTTTTCGCGGAACGCCTGGTCGGGACGGCGTCGCTGGTCGCCGAGCCGAGCGCCAAGCAGCGCTATCGCGGGCTGGTGGTCGGCGTTTTCGTCGCGCAAGAAGCCCGCCGCCGAAGCGTCGGCTTCAAGCTGCTCGGCCGGTTGCTGGACTATGCCGCCAGCCGGGTCGATGTCGTGGACCTCGCGGTCGCGACGGATAACGTGGCGGCACGGGCGCTGTATGCGCACCTCGGCTTCCGCCCGTACGGAATTATGCGCGATGCGCTCAGGGTAAACGGCCGCTCGATCGACGAAGAGCTTCTGTCGCTGGATCTTCGGGCGCGGGAGTAACTCCCCGCGCCCTGTTGAAACCGGCTGCCCCTCAGCGGTCGGCCTTGGCTCCGGCCGCCGCGCGCTCCAGGTACTTGCGGGTGATCGGCTCCACCATGTCCTTGATCATCTGCGCAGCGTTCTCGTCCTCGCGCAGGTTCTGGTTCAGGGCCGTCAGGAACCGGGTCTCGCCCGCCGCTTCCGCCATCACGATGAGCGACTTGTAAGACGCCACCTCGAAGTTCTCGAAGGCGTGGTTGGCGAACGTGTTCTTCAGGATCTCGTCCGGCATCGGCACATGCGCGATCGCCGCCATGTTGCCCATGAACTGCGTGGCGATGTCCTTCAGGAGCGAGCGGTCCGTTCCGAGCCCGTCGAGAATCTCATCGATCCGCTGCTCATGCTGCCGGGATTCCTCGAGGTGTCGCCGGATCAGCGTCTCCATCTCGGGATAGTTCTTCAGGCGCTCGAGCTGCCGCTCGAGGATCTGGATCGCCTCCTTCTCGAGCGCGTGCGCGTTCTTCACGCCCGTGATGAAGATGGACCGGACTTCGTCGCTGGCCGAAAGGCTGCCGCCAAGTGTGGCTGTCGCCATGTCGTTTCTCCCTCTGGTGATGAGGGGTCAACCGATGCCCTCGGGGGGCAGTTCCTCGTCAGGAGCGGACGCAACCGCACAGAGCCGTGAAGGAGGAGCCTGCGGGGCCACTGGCATGCGGGTCGGATTCGTGTATAAGGGCGCGTCCCGACCCGGCCCTATGGCCACCGGGCATTCTCGCGACAATCCGACCGCGCTGGACGACATCCCGGCCCGGCCGCTTTCGCGAAGGCCGCCACGTGCTGTGCGCGGCCCATCAACACTCACCTGAAAGGACCACGATGTCGATCACGGCAGAGCGCAAGAATGCGCTCATCAAGGAATATGCCCGCGAGGCGAACGACACCGGCTCTCCGGAGGTCCAGGTCGCGATTCTCACGGAGCGGATCAACAACCTCACCGGCCATTTCAAGTCGCACACGAAGGACAACCATTCGCGTCGCGGCCTCCTGAAGATGGTGTCCCAGCGCCGTTCCCTGCTCGACTACGTGAAGGGCAAGGACGAGGCCCGTTACCGGACCCTCATCGAGCGCCTCGGGATCCGTCGCTAATCCACCTGGCCGGGGCCGTGAGCTCCGGCCGTTTCGCATCCGGGACCCGGTAAGGGCTCCCGTATTCCCGACCGGCGGAATGGTCCGCCGGTCCGGTTCAAGCCGGGCGGCCGAGGCCGGCCATGGCAGGATAGCCGGGGGCTCGCGCGGATCGCTCATCCGCCAAGAGCCCGAGCCCCCCGTCATCTTGCACATGGCAAGCAAAGCCTCCGTCCGCCCAACGGAAGGCAAGCTATGTTCGACATTCAACGCGAAGAGATCATGTGGGGCGGGCGCAAGCTCACCCTCGAGACGGGCAAGATGGCCCGTCAGGCCGACGGCGCCGTCGTCGCCACCTACGGTGAAACCACGGTTCTCGCGACCGTCGTCTCCATGAAGGAGCCGAAGCCCGGCTTCGACTTCTTCCCGCTCACGGTGAATTACCAGGAGCGCACCTATGCGGCCGGCCGCATCCCCGGCGGCTATTTCAAGCGCGAAGGCCGTCCGACCGAGAAGGAGACGCTGACCTCGCGCCTCATCGACCGGCCGATCCGTCCCCTCTTCGTCGAGGGCTACAAGAACGACACGCAGATCGTCGCGACCGTGCTTTCGCACGACCTCGAGAACGATCCGGACATCGTCGCGATGGTCGCGGTCTCGGCCGCGCTCACGATTTCGGGCATACCCTTCATGGGCCCGATCGGTGGTGCTCGCGTCGGCTACATCAACGGCAGCTACAAGCTGAACCCGACGCTCGCCGAGATGGAGGCGACCACGCTCGACCTCATCGTCGCCGGCACGAGCGACGCGGTGCTCATGGTTGAGTCCGAGGCGAAGGAGCTCTCGGAAGAGATCATGCTCGGCGCCGTCATGTTCGGCCACAAGCACTTCCAGCCCGTCATCGAGGCCTGCATCCGCCTCGGCGAGAAGGCCGCGAAGGAGCCGCGCGACTTCACGGCGCCTGACCTCTCCGAGATCGAGAAGGTCATCCTCGAGATCGCCGAGCAGGACCTGCGCGCCGCCTACAAGCTGACGCAGAAGTCGGAGCGCTACGGCGCGGTCGACGCCGCGAAGGTGAAGGTCATGAACGCGCTCGTCCCCGCGGAGGGCGAGGCGCGCTTCGACCCCGAGAAGGTCAAGACCGCCTTCAAGGAGGTCCAGGCCAAGATCGTGCGCTGGAACATCCTCGACACGAAGAGCCGCATCGACGGCCGCGACCTGACGACGGTCCGTCCGATCCTCTCCGAGGTCGGCGTGCTGCCCCGCGCGCACGGCTCGGCGCTCTTCACCCGCGGCGAGACGCAGGCGCTGGTCGTCGCGACCCTCGGCACCGGCGAGGACGAGCAGTTCATCGACCAGCTGGAAGGCACCCGGAAGGAGAACTTCCTCCTCCACTACAACTTCCCGCCCTACTCGGTCGGCGAGACGGGCCGCATGGGTTCGCCGGGTCGGCGCGAGATCGGCCACGGCAAGCTCGCCTGGCGCGCCATCCACCCGATGCTGCCGCCGGCGCACGAGTTCCCGTACACGCTCCGCGTCGTGTCCGAGATCACGGAGTCGAACGGGTCCTCCTCTATGGCCTCCGTCTGCGGCGCATCGCTCTCGCTGATGGATGCGGGCGTGCCGCTCCGGAAGCCCGTCGCAGGCATCGCCATGGGGCTCATCCTCGAGGGTGAGCGCTATGCGGTCCTGTCCGACATCCTCGGCGACGAGGACCATCTCGGCGATATGGACTTCAAGGTCGCGGGCACCGATTCCGGCATCACGTCCCTGCAGATGGACATCAAGATCGCCGGGATCACCGAGGAGATCATGCGGGTCGCTCTCGACCAGGCCAAGGGTGGGCGCGAGCACATCCTCGTCGAGATGTCGAAGGCGCTGACCTCCGCCCGCGCCGAGCTCGGCGAGCATGCGCCGCGCATCGAGATGATGAAGATCCCGACCGACAAGATCCGCGAGGTCATCGGCACGGGCGGCAAGGTGATCCGCGAGATCGTCGAGAAGACCGGCGCCAAGATCAACGTGGACGACGACGGCACGATCAAGATCGCGTCCGCCGACGGCAAGGCGATCAAGGCGGCCTATAACTGGATCCGCTCGATCGTCGCGGAGCCGGAGGCCGGCACGATCTACGACGGCACCATCGTGAAGACGATGGAGTTCGGCGCCTTCGTCAACTTCTTCGGCCCGAAGGATGGCCTCGTCCACATCTCCGAACTCGCTGCCCAGCGCGTCCAGAAGGTCACGGACGTCGTCAAGGAAGGCGACAAGGTGAAGGTGAAGTTCCTCGGCCAGGACGAGCGCGGCAAGATCCGCCTGTCCATGAAGGTCGTCGACCAGCAGACCGGCGAAGACATCACCGAGAAGCTGAAGGCCCAGCGTGACGCCGAGCGCGCCGAGCGCGAGGCCCGCGGCGAGGTCGTCGATGACCGCGAAGAGCGGGGCGAGCGTCCGCCGCGTCGCGACCGCGACGACCGGGGCGGCCGCGACCGTGGCCCGCGCCGCGACCGTGGCGAGTATCGCGGCGACCGCGGCCCGCGCGAGGACCGTGGTCCCCGCGAGGATCGCGAGCCTCGCGGCGAGAGCGAGCGGCCGGAGCCGGCCGACGCCGGCGAGTGATCGTCACCTGATCTGAAACAACAACGGCGGCCTCCGGGCCGCCTTTTTCTTTGGCGCTGCCCCGACAGATGGGAGCTTGGCACGTACCTGTCGTAAAGTTGGCCTCGGGCCCTGAATCCATGGAGGTCGGCCAAGCCGCTGCCCGCGAAACAGGACACGCCGTCGCGGCACGCGCGGGGAACGGCTCCCGGTCTCGCCGGTTCACGCTGCGACCATGCCGCGACGCGGTGAACCGGAGTTTTGAACCCATGCCCAACGCCGTCATCGAGGAAGCCCGGCACCTCTTCTCGGGCGAACAGAACTTGTCCTTCACGGAGCGGAGCCTCTCCGTCGTCGGCGGACTGGCCCTGGCAGCGCTTGCCGCAAAGCCGCGACCGAACATGTGGCTGAGCGTGGCTGTGCTGATCGCCGGATCGGCGCTCGCGATCCGCGGTGCCACGGGCCATTGCTCCGTTAAGGCAATGGTGACCGACGGGACTGCGCGCCAGGCCTGATGCGGCTGGTGCTCAGGGAGTGATCCCGAGCAACTCTCGTTCGTCGGGCCGAGCCCGATGACTCGGCTCAGCCGCCCGGTGCCTCCGGGCGGCTCCGCTCTAAGGCTCTCGTCAGACCATCGGCCGCCTGCGGCCGGCAATCATGCCGTAGACGAACAGGACCACACAAGCACCGACAATCGATGCGATGAAGCCTGCGCCATCGTTCTCACCATACCAGCCGATCGCTCTCCCCAGGAAGGTCGCGACAACTGCGCCGATGATGCCGAGGATCGTGGTCAGGATGAATCCTGACGGCTCATTCGGCCCGGGCATGATGAACTTGGCGATCAGGCCGGCAACGAACCCGATGATGATAGTCCAGATAATACCCATGTACACGACCTCCGGCTGCTGAGACGGCCGTGCAACGCTCCGGGGGCGGCGCGGTTGCACGTAAACGGCCAAGCTTGGCAAAAATTGACCTTGGCAGGGTTCTTGCCCAAGCTCCGGCCATGCTCGAGCCGAACGAAATCACCTCCCCCGAGACACTCCACGCGCGCTACGGCCAGCCGAGCGAGAACGCCGTCGCCAAGGAGCTGGACCGGCTCATCCCCGAGTACCGGGTTTTCATCGAGGCTTCACCCTTTCTGACGATCGCGAGCGCCGGCCCCGACGGGCTCGACTGCACGCCGCGCGGGGATGCGCCGGGCTTTGTGCGCATCATCGACGATCATACGCTGATGATCCCGGACCGGCGTGGCAACAACCGCGTCGATACGCTGGAGAACGTCCTGCACGATCCCCGGGTCGGGCTTCTGTTCCTCATCCCGGGCTGCGGCGAGACAATCCGGGTGAACGGGCGCGCGCGGATCTCGGTCGATCCGGATCTCCTCGAGAGTTTCTCGGTGGAGAACCAGGCGCCGCGCTCGGTCCTGATCGTCACGATCGACCGCGTCTATTTCCAGTGCGCGAAGGCCATCATGCGCTCGCATCTCTGGGACGCGTCCCGGCATGTCGAGCGGAGCTCCCTGCCGAGCCCCGGCCGCATCCTGAAGGCCTGCTCCGCCGGCCGCATGGACGCCGAGGCCATCGACAGTGCCTATCCGGGACGCCTCCAGGCGACTTTGTGGTAGGGCGGCCGTGCCGGCCGTTGCCGGCATGAGCGGCTGCCTCCGCTCACCCCTGCGCAGGCCGGGGTCCACCTTCCAGATCAAGGACACGAGATGACGATCGAGCGGATCGAGAGCGGGCCCCGCATGAGCAAGGCGGTGGTCCATGGCGACACGGTGTACCTAGCCGGTCAGGTCGCGAACACGACGGCCGGCGCGACGGTCAGGGAGCAAACGGGCGAGATCCTCGGCATCATCGACGCGCTTCTCGCCAAGGCCGGCACGGACAAGACGAAGCTCCTGTCTGCCAATATCTGGCTCACCGACATGTCCACATTCGCCGAGATGAACACGGTGTGGGATGGATGGGTGGCTCCCGGCTGCGCGCCCGCCCGCGCCACGGTCGAGGCCAAGCTCGCTGCGCCGCAGTTCAAGGTCGAGATCGCGGTCGTCGCGGCCAGGTAGGGCATGATCCGCCGAAGTGGGTACCGGTTAGGCGGATCATGCGCGTTCGATAAGAGTGGTGCGGCGGCACTGCTGCGTGGTCGCCGGTCCCGCTTCCCGCAACGATCTCGCTCCCCTGACGTTGTCGCCCTGACAAGGTCAGGGAGAGCGAGATGGGAAGCGCCGGTTACGGTAATCACGAGGACGCGGCCGCCGCCGTCGCGGAGCGTTCCTCGGCCAAGGCTGCCTCGGAGAAGCCGGGCGCCGGCTCGACCGACCGGCCCGGGATGGATCTCGGCGGCGCGGGTGACCTCTCCGCGGAGCAGGGCCAGATGGCGGGGTCGCGCTCCGTTCCGGATTCCGCCGGGACGGGCCCTCATTCCGGCAACAAGGATTCCGGCTCGCCAACGCTGAGCGATGACGATCGTCGCGACCAGTCCACGCCGGGCTCCGGCGCATTGCCGAGCGGGCAGCCGGGCGGCGGCGACGTTGATCCGGGCACGGGTTGAAGAGGCGGCCATGAGCGCGAGCAGCAGCAATCAGGACGGCAAGCCCGCCCCCGACACCATGAAGGATGCCGGCAAGGGGATCGACGGCCCGCGTCTCACGCCGCAGGGTCGCTCGGATCCGGATGCGGAAGGTGAGGACGAGACCTCGCCTCAAGGCGGCGCGAAGCAGGGGCAGACGAGCAAGGCCGAGGGCTGAGCGCGATGATCTCGACGAAGAAGCCGGACGACGAGGTCGGCGAGGGCCGAAAGCTTCACGATTTCAAGCAGAACCCCGAGCAGAAGGCGGTGCTCGGGGGCGGCGGCGAGACGGGCGGGCGCGAGGAGCCGAAAGGAAGCTGGGGCAAGTCGGGCGAGGCCGGCCGTCCTCCGGTTTCTCTCGGCGGCAACAGCCAGGGCCAGGGCGACCGCATGCCCGCTGGCGGCGGCACCGTTTCGAACGAGCCTTCATCGAACCCGAAGTACCAGCCGGGCGCGAAGTACGAGAGCTGAGCTGCGCTTTCAGCCGTCCGCCTGCCCGAGGGTGCACCCAAAAAGGGGGCCGTTCATCGGGCATGCGGGGTATGCCGGGCGACATTGCGCTTAACAACTTAGGAATATATACTGTATAGCGGGATTGTCCTCTTCGCCGAGGGGCGCTCTCGCGAGGCGTCGTTGAGTGCGGAAGAGGATGCGGCGCCTGCGGGCGGGTTTCGCGAACCCGCACTCGGGGAGCCGGACCAGCGCCGCCCTCCGGGTACTACGGCCCGGGCGCCAGTGCAGCGTGGCTTAGGTTCTCCCGGCCGGCAACGGCGCGGGAGCGCTGACGAGCGGCAGGTCCGGTCCAAAATCGCCGCCCGTGCCGGGGCAA